>FTEL01007401.1_pt1 | contig 16370 bp, 11 predicted proteins | sample 1658911 | NCBI WGS metagenome assembly FTEL01 (sample SAMEA3914869, study PRJEB12502) | metagenome | biome: forest; material: soil | place: USA | collected 2012-03-12 | depth 0.1 m
CCCCATACCCCTGTGCCCTGGACTGCAAAGTCAAGTCACTCCCAGGTACTCCGTCCTCCCGCCCACCTCGCCGGTCCTCGCGATCGTTTGCAGGCCCGTATTGGCGCCCGCGGGTGTGGTGTGGTGTCTGTGTGCCAGCTCCAAACACGGGCGCACCTCGACGGCGGGCAACCAACAGCATGCAGCAGCCCGAACAGGGCCTGTCGAGCTACCTATGTTGAGAGCTGCACAGGACAGACGCTTGTCCGGCAGGGGGAAGGGTCCCTCGATCGAACCCTGCGATCGACTGGTCAGGCAGCCTCCCCATCCCCGAGTCTGCTGCGCTGTGGTCAGTGCATAGCCTCCAGACAGGCATTGGGACTGACTGGAGTGCAGAAAACAGGCCGCAGGCAATCCATGCGGAGCACCACATGCTGCACGGAACAGAAAACTGGATGGTGAGTCTGCCCTAACTGAGCGGGTCGCCACGCAGGGTTCGCAGCCCAGCCCCCTCCCATCGCCGAGATGACGGAATCGCAGCACTGGCGGCGCGCACCCACAGCGTCTGCATCATGGCCGCAAAACCCAGCCCACCGCCCAAACACCCTCACCATGGCCGACAAAACATTCAATGCGGCGGCCGATCCGAGAAGGGCTCAGGGCAGCATCGCAGCCCGGCACGGACAGGCACCAGATGCTTCCCCCTCTCCTCCCAGGGCAAGGACCCCGGCCTTGATTGGCCCCGTACCTGGCGGGTGGGGATCTCGTGCTCTCTTCTTGTCTTGCTGGCGGCGGCGTGGACCTTGGGGACCCTCGAGCAAAAAGAAGGAGCATCTCGGGCGGTCCTTGGTTCCTGCCTTGGGTCGCAGTGCTGGGGAACTCGATGGTCGGTCCGTTACGCGGCGGGGAGGTCCCTGGTTGGTTATCCAATCCTGATTATCCATGCCCCTTTCCCTCCGTCTCACTGTCCCCGTCCCTTCTCTGTTTTTTTTTTTTTTTTTTTTCGCTCACTGCCAGTTGACACAGTCCCTTGGTTGTTGATCTGTCCTTCAAATTGGGCCCGTGGCTAGCTGACAGAGAATACAGAAACCCTTGAGTCGTCAAACGACGTCTTTGTTTTTGCATCATCTGAGACCATGACGTCAGCGGCTGCAATGATCGTCCACCTCCTCGACCCCACTTCTCCACACCAAGCTGTGCCTCGCGGGGGGGCTTCGACGCCAATCGAGCTGCAATTGGCTCAAATCGCTCAACGGTTGCAGGGTCCCTCAAATCGAGATCCTCCCAATTACTCACCAACCAAGCGGATCAGGCAAGAACTTCTTCGCTTGTTGTTTTGTGCCCGCGGAGCCTGGGCTCCACGACCCCGCACAATTCAAGGTGGCTTGGGATCGAGGGGGGCGAGGGGCCCAAAAAGACCGCCAAGGAGAAACACTGGTTTGCGAAGCAGCAGGAAGCTGGGATGTTTTTTTCGACTCTCAGGCGGGCCCGTGGTGGAATATCCCGAGGAAACCCCTCGGTCCAGGGTTCCCCGCACTGCTTGCGTCGCCCGCCGTGGCCGGCCCACCCGTCAAACTGCTGAGGGGAGCAAGACCAAAACATCATTCCTGCACTTGCTACTCGTTCATTCTGCTCGGCTCTTGTTCGCAAGCTCGCGCTGACATGCACATGCTTACCAAGTAGTCCAGTATCCGCGGCTCACCAGCGCGGCAGACCCGGGACGAGGCGGGCTTAGCTCTCAAGCAAGCGTCACGCCATACCATGCGATGCTATGCCATGCAGCTGTCCGTCGGTCGAACGCGCTGTGCAGCAGGGGTGACACGCGCCTGGGCTGGCTACCTTCCTGGTTGTGTTACCCCAGCAGCAGCACCAGCAGTCCATCGCCGGCTGTGTCTCGCAGGGTTTTTCTTTTTTTTTTCCTTCATCGGCGGATCGTCGCGTGTCTCTCATTGCGCCTCCACGCAGCTCGTGTGCCTCCGGCGGCGCCATTAAACCCGCGGCATGCCCGACATGCCTGCCTCCCTCTTTGGACCCTCGTGGATTTGTGGCGGGCTGCCGATGGCCTGGGGTCCTGCTTGGGATGTCTGCCGGGGGGTGGCATGGTGGAAAGCTGGCATCACGGCGCTAGTCGACGTTGGCTTGCGTTGGATGGACCCTGGGCTGTGTGTCGTCGATGGATGGTTTGACAGGGACAAAACCTCCGGAGGTAGGAAGGGGGGGAGGGGCGGCGGAGGAAGACCCTGCTCTCCGCTTCAACCTTTCCCCCAATCGGCTTTGGATGATATGGGTTTGGTCGCGCAGACCTTGCCGTCTTGCTAACAGACTGCATGATCAGCGGGTTCTCTCGAGCTTGACTGGGTTGGGAGCCACCGACATATCCCCGCCAGGGAAAATGAGGTTCAGTCCTGCTCCCAGAAACCTTCCCGCCCCTCCAGAACAAGGATGCGAAAAACAGAAAAGGCCCTTCGAAAAATAAGGTAGCGAGCAAGACGGCACAAAGGGACGCCCAGCCATCTTGTCTGCCGTCCCCCATCAAACAGCGACGAAAACCTCCGACAGCGAGATTCAGGGTCCCCTATTCGGGTCGTTTTAGATTGAACAAAACAACAGACCCAGACCCTGCGGGATCGGACACGATCGAGAACACCGTGGACCCCTCGGCTGAGGGCATGCGGGACGATCCCGGCCCCTTAGCGACCTCTGGGCACTAACAGACTGGACCAACCGTTCCTGATCCCACCACACACACCCACACAAAACGACGAGGGGGAGGGGTCGAACTTGGTGCGATGCGATGCGCGAGGGGTGGAGCAAAAAAGCATTCGCCAAGGAGCTACTGCCGTGGAACAAGCTCAAGCACAGCACGCACGCAAGACGCAGGCGAGTTGCTTGAGAGACAGACAGACAAACTGACTGGCAGACCTGCCTGCCCGGGGTGGGTGACGGACGAGGATCGAGTTGCATCGGCAGCACAGACGGCGGCGCTAAAACAACACTGACAGTCGCTCGCTTCAGGGACGGGGGGATTGCCAAACCCCTGCCCGCTCTTGATGGACCGGGGAGCATGCGCGAACCGGAGATCCCTCTCCGACGAAAAGGGCCTTGCGCAGCAAGCCACCAGGCGTCGTTTTCTCGTGGCTACCTGGTAGCTGTTAGGTAGCTTGACGAAGAGAATGCAATGCGCTTATTGCTGCATTTTCTGTATGTTGTACATGCATACTTGAAGAAGTCGGAAGCGTGGAGGATCAGCTCGGTCCTCACCATGCCTGGAGAGAGCAGGCCGCCGCTTGTGCTGCGAGGTCAGCATGGCCCCGCTACCTAACTCGAAGTTTTAGTTTGTCAAAATCAGGTTGTCACTAGGGTGGTATAATACACAGTCACTAATGCCGCCGGTAAGATCGCTTGAGACAGTCAGATCGTGTCTCGAGTGTCTCGAGTGTCTTTCATCACCACGGCGAGGTTGTTTCTCGACTCTCAAACTGTCTCTGTTGATCAAGAGCAGCACATGGAAAGGGACTGCCTGATCCTCTTGTTTTTTGGACTCGATTGCCAAGATAACACGAGAGGAGCCACTAGCGTTCGTTCAATTTCGTTTCATCGAACCCTCCGACCCGATCGATCGATCGATCGGTGGGGTCGTCCGCGCTCTCTCGCTCCCCACTCTCGCGATGCTCTGATGCCCGCACCAGACGCCCTCGAGTTACGAAAGGAGACTGGAGAAATACTCGAGTCGCCTTTCTCCAAGTCAAGTAAAGTAAATAAAAGGCGTGTGACCTCTCGTCTTTTCTCAGAAACCGAAACAAGAGAGCTGCCCAGGGAGCTCTACGATGCCAGAGTTGGATCGCCACAACTGTCTCAACCCAACCCTCCCACCACTACAACACAACCACAACACCACCCATCCATCCCCCGGCCAGCCTACCTTCCCCACCCGCTCATCGGCCCTCTCCACCCCCATGCCGCCTGCAGGCCGAGACAGCCACAGCCAATACGAGCCCTCAGCGCCGACCGGCGACATGCATGGCAACCACACCCTTTTTGGCGTCTCTCGCTCTCGAGGTCCTGGGTAGTGATAGAGCGAAGGCTGATGGCTGGCTGGAAACAACAAGCGCGTTACCCCTCCTCCTCTAGTGCGAGGTTCCAGAGACTCTCGAGGTGACCAATCATTCCCCGATTCCGCTCAAGACACCAAACCTTAGCCGCGCGGGGTTTGTATCATGTCGATGGGGTCAACGGTCGAAAAAGCAAGAATATGTGGATGGATGGAGATCTGGGTGTGGGCAGGTAAGTCTCCCCAACTCCCAGAAAAACCCAACAAACCGGCCAATCGAACTTCTCGTAAACAAATCACGTCTTCGCATGGATTCCATCCCCCGTTGCGTTGCCGTGATACGTCCCGCCGTTCGTCGTCGGCGGGCTGTCGAGACAGAATTCGAGGACGGACGGGCGGGCGGGGGGTGCATGGATCCATCCATCCATGCACGGATGCCTTGCAGGCTGCCCGCCGGCTCGCGCCATGGCATTCCGCCCTTTTTAGCGAACCATGGCATTCTTGTCAAAATGCCATGGCGCGGACGTGCGGGGTGGGAGGAGAGCTTTTGGGCGCTTTCCCCGTTCTGGATGGGGGGCCTAGACCGGTCTGTTGAGAGGGCCTTGGGGGGGAAGGTTACTTGGCTTGGGGATCGACAGTGTTTCAGAGGCAAAATCATTGGTTACTTGTTTGAAAGTTGCTTTGCGCAAAACCGAATGTCTGAGCGGACGAATGAACGAATGAACAAACGCGGGTTGCCATCCGCCAAAGCTTCTTCAATTTTACATTTGGGGCCCTAATTTGTGCCGTGCAGCACTAGAGCAACCGTTGCAGCTGGCAGGCAGCTGGTCTCATTTCACCAAGCCCTGCTGCTTCCGCTTGCCTGCCCCAAGAAGCGGACGCGATTCGTATTGTTATCAGATGTCAACAAAACCCCCCAGCCCAGGCACGCAACCCGCACCCCCCCTCGGGGGAATCCTCCAGACGCCCGCAAAAAATGATGCGCCCCGTAACTAACCGACTCCGACCCACCACTCGTATTTCCTGCTCGGTGCCAAGCACATCCTGGCCCAAAATAAAACAAAATAAACAAACCAGCGAGGTCGTCGGAGGGGGAAGGGGGGGAAGGGAGAGACAGGGTGACGGAGAGAGAACGGAAGGGAAGGGAAGGGAAGGGGAGGGGAGGGATGGCAAATACGGCTCACCCTCTCACCCTTCCCACCCTCACCCTCACACCACCGCCACCACCACCACCACCACCACCACCCAACAACCAAGCTAGCTAGACTAGGGTTTGGTTGACCCCGTGTCGAGCCTCTTGCTTGGCGGCAGCTCGGGCTTCTTGAAGCCGTCGTTACTGATGCCACCACCGCCGCCGCCGCCGCCCCCAACCTGCGTAAACGAGCCGCTCTTAAACCACCGATCCTCATCTGCCTTGCGCTTGCGGCTCAGCTCGGCCTGCACCTTTGGATCCACCAGTTCGAGCCCCTGCGTCGCCGTGAACGCGAGCGACGACACGGTGCCCGCCGTGCCAGTACCCAGCGTGGTCCCCACGCCCGACGTCCGCAGGCCCTTGCTGCTGGCCAGGCTGAGGTTGGTGACCCCGCCGGTGGCGAGACCCCTGAGCGACGACGCGCCGCCCGCCGCGAGCGAGCTGGCCCCGCCCCAGCCCTTGCTCTTGGCGCTCAGCTTGGCCCGCGTGCGGTTGTCGATTTTGGCGACGCGCAGCCGCCCGTCGTCGCGCTGCCCGATCATGCCCATGCCCTTGGTGCTGTCGCCCACCCCGTAGCCCACCTCCTGCTCCTCCTTGCCAAACGCCACGCGGTTCTGCGCCTTGCGGAGCTCCGTCATGGCCGTCGCCTCCTTGGCCTTGCGCGCCCGCCGCCCGCCACGCTTCCGGCTGGGCTTGTCGTCTGGCGCCGGCAGCGCGCGCCCGCCCTTGCTGAGGGGCTTCTGTTGGAGCTTGTCCAGGCGGTCCAGGCACTCGTCTTTGAGTCGCTCGCCCTCGGAGCCGTCGCGGAACTGGTGGAAGCAGTCGGTGCGCGCGCACATGACGATCTTGTTGGCGAACATTTTGATGGCCTGCTTCTTGATGTCGCTCGGGATCGTCCGGATCACGGGCGACTGGAAGATGAACCCCTGATGTCTGATGCCGACATTGGTCGCCAGCGCCGCGCTGGCTTGCTTCTTGGAACCCCACGCCGGCAGGTTGCATGCCGGTGTCTTGGACAGGCCGGTGAGACCGCCGGCTTGGTTGAGCAGCTGCGCCGCCGTCAGGGAGCCGATGAGCTCCGTCAGGTTCGGCGCAAAGATGTTCATGCGCGACTGCACGTACTCGGTCAAGGTCTTCTTGGCCTTGTCGAGGGCGATGACCATCTCGCACGCCTGCACCACCCGCTGGAGCTGCTCCGGCGACATGGCCCGACCCTTGGACGTGGTGGCTTCGACCGTGACGATCATCAGGGACGGCCCATCGAGGGTGGCCTTGAGCGTCGCGCCCAGGGGATTGTCTGTTGATGTTTGCAGGGCCTTGATGCTGTCCGAGTCCATCGGGCCGTTGCCCAGGATCGCCACCACCTTGGCATACTCGAGGGGGTTGGTGATGAGCGTCTCGAGTTCCGGGAACCGCACCGAGTAGTGGTCCCTTATGAATTTATGTACCAGGACGATCTCGTTGTCGATCTGGGTGGAGAGGCCGTTCGACTGGGTCAACAGGTGGTACTCGGGGTGATCTTCCACGTTGCCGACATTCTCTCTCGATTCGGCCGGTTGCGATTGGTAGTGTGCGATTTTCTGTAGCGTTGGAGGCAAACTGTCAGGGCTGTTGCTCGGAGAGGGAGATGTAAACGCTTTTCCACAGCTCATGGGGGGATCGGTTTGCAAGGGGATAGGGGCACTAACCTCGAGGACGGGTGTCAGGGTCTTCATAAGACCAGCCACGGCGCGCACGTCGCGAACGCCACCAAGCTGCAGCTTCTCGATCTTCGCTCTTTGGTCGTCGTCGTCGTCTGCCGCGGGCGCAGCGCTGCCGTCGAGCCCGTCCATCATGTCGGCATCATCGTCTTCGTCGGCGTCCTCATCGCGCGCCTCCTCCATGGCCGTGTCGTCTCCATTTGCGTGTGTACCAGCCGAGAGGCCAGCCTCGCCAAAGAAGCCATCGCCAGTGTCCTCACCCTCGCCTTCTGAGCCAGAGCCCTCAAAGTCGAGAAGGAGTTCGTCCGCGAGCGTCGCCATGTCGGCCGATGTATCGTATCCCGCCTGTGACGCGAGACAGGTCCGAATGTAGCTGGTTGGTGAGATATCGTTGATGCGACGCGAAGAGTTGAGGTGGATGAGGACCTGGATGGACTTGGATGGATGGATGCAGGAGCCTCTTTGATGTTGTGCTGCAGCGCTTGGCGCTGGGCTGGGTGGCAGGCAGGCACTGTGGGTCCTGATTTTTTGTTTTAGCGGCTTGGCCTGCTGTAGCCCAGGCGTACGGCGCACGGTCCATCCATGAAACAACAACCTCCAAGTTGAGAGCTCGAAAGTCGAATCACCATCACGCAGCTGCTCAACCCATTGCTGTCTGCCATCAAACAGCCACAGCACGCGATCCAAACCTTTGCCGGGGTACGGTCTCCGTCGGCCCGTCTCAACAACACACCTCCCGATAACGTCCACCCTCCTCCCGCCCCCCCGACGCTCCAGTAACCCGACACGATGGAGTCCTCGCGAGGCCCCCCAAGGGTCAAGAACAAGGGGGCGGCGCCGGTGCAAATCTCAGCCGAGCAGCTGCTGCGCGAAGCTGTCGACCGCCAGGAGACCGCCATCCAGAAGCCCACCCAGCGGTTCGCCGACCTCGAGGAGCTGAAGGAGTACCAGGGCCGCAAGCGCCGCGAGTTCGAAGACTACATCCGTCGCAACCGCGTCCGCCTTGCCAACTGGTTCCAGTATGCGCAGTGGGAGCTCGAGCAGAAGGAGTTTGCGCGCGCCCGCTCCGTCTTTGAGCGTGCCCTCGACGTGCACCCGAACAACACCCGTACGTATCCCTAGTACCCCCAAAGCCTATGCGTGGCTGTTACTGACGACGTTTACGTAGAGCTCTGGATCAGGTACGTCGAGGCCGAGATCAAGAACCGCAACATCAACCATGCCCGCAACCTCCTGGACCGCGCCGTCACCCGGCTGCCGCGTGTCCCCAAGCTCTGGTACAAGTACCTCTGGGTCACCGAGATGCTCGGCGACATCCCGGGCACCCGCCAGGTGTTCGACAGGTGGATGAAGTGGGAACCCGATGAGGATGCCTGGAACGCCTACATCAAGCTGGAGAAGCGCTACGGCGAGTACGAAAGGGCGCGGCAGATCTTCCACGCCTTCACCGCCGTGCACCCGGAGCCGAGGACGTGGCTGAAGTGGGCCAAGTTCGAGGAGGAGTTCGGCACGAGCGACATGGTCCGCGACGTATTCCAGACTGCCATCCAGACCATTGCCGAGACCATCGGCGATGACGAGGTCGACGAGAAACTGTTTATCGCATTCGCCAGGTTCGAGGCCCGGCAAAAGGAGTACGAGCGGGCGCGCGCCATCTACAAGTTTGGCCTCGACAACCTCCCCCGTTCGCGGTCGATGGGTCTCCACTCGCAATACACCACGTTCGAGAAGCAGTTTGGTGACAAAGAGGGCGTCGAGGACGTTGTCCTCACCAAGCGGAGGAGACTCTACGAGGAGCAGGTCAAGGAGAACCCGAAGAACTACGACACCTGGTTTGACTTTGCCCGCTTAGAAGAGACGGGTGGCGACCCGGATCGCGTCCGGGAGATCTACGAGCGGGCCATCGCCCAGGTGCCCCCCACGCAGGAGAAGCGCCACTGGAGGAGATACATCTTCCTCTTCCTCTTCTACGCGATATGGGAGGAGCGCGAGGCCAAGGACGTTGAGCGCGCGCGGCAAATCTACGACACCTGCCTCGGCCTCATACCCCACAAGAAGTTCACCTTTGCCAAGCTCTGGGTCGCCAAGGCGCACTTCGAGATCCGCCAAGGGCAGCTGACGCCGGCACGGAAATCCTTGGGGCGAGCCGTCGGCATGTGCCCTAAGGACAAGCTCTTCAAGGAGTACATCGCGCTGGAGCAGAAGCTCTACGAATTCGAGCGGTGCCGGACTTTGTACGAGAAGCACGCGCTTTACAACCCATCCAACTGCCAGACGTGGATCAAGTGGGCCGAGCTGGAGCGGGGCCTGGACGACCTCGACCGGACCCGGGCCATCTTCGAGCTCGCTATTAGCCAGCCGATCCTGGACATGCCCGAGGTGGTCTGGAAGGCCTACATCGATTTTGAGGAGGAGGAGGGCGAGTATGAGCGCACCCGCGAGCTGTACGAGCGCCTGCTCGAGAAGGCGGACCACCCCAAGGTCTGGATCAGCTACGCCCAGTTCGAGATCAACATCCCCGAGGAGGAGGGCGCGGAGGAAGAAACCGAAGAGGAAGAGGAGGAGCGGCCGGTCAGCGAGGAAGCCAAGGCGCGCGCCCGCCGCATCTTCGAGCGGGCGCACAAGAGCATGAAGGAGCGCGAGCTCAAGGCCGAGCGCGTGTCGTTGCTGAATGCCTGGCATGAGTTCGAGAACATGCACGGCTCGCCCGAGGACATTGAGAAGATCGCCAAGCAGATGCCGCGGAGGACCAAGAAGAAGAGGAAGCTGGCCGACGACACTTTCGAGGAGTACGTTGACTACATCTTCCCCGCGGACGACCAGCAGACAAAGAATTTGTCGAATTTGCTGGCCATGGCCAATGCCTGGAAGCAGACGGGGGGGAAGATTACTGGTGGGGAGTGAGTGGAGGAGGAGTGGTCCGTTGGGTAGTCTGCTGTGGTGCGTCCTAATTATGTCCTGATCGGATTCTGGGAAAATAATGCTAGTCTTTGCCAACTCAGAGAGCCAAGATGACCTCGATACTTCTGTTAATATGCATCATGATATCTGGGTTCTTCAGGGTCCGGATTACGAATGTGCCACTCTTGAATCCTGCAACATGACTCGTCCGTTGAGTCAGTGTGAGCAATATCAGGGAGAGGACAAGTCAGAAACCAAAAAGGCAACCAGTCGTCATTGCAGCAACTATAAAGCAAAGCATAAATCATTCATCGATCTTTTCATCAGAGTCATATCCTCATCCATCCAAATCGCAAAGACATCATCATCAGAAAACAAAAAAAGAAAAAAGCCAACAACGCAGCGCAGAGCCAACAAAGCCATCCAACCTCCCCAACCAACCCCAACACATCTTTGTCCAAATCATCCATCCCACCATCGGACTCCCAGTTGAACAAAACGCATTGAGGAGCCAAACCCGCCAACAAGCGGTGAAGCCGGGGCCATCATCTCCCAACATGGAGTTGCCAAAAATCCACCGAAAACAAGGAAAAGGAAACCAAGACCCCCTGGGATAACTGGGAAGAATGGAATGGGCCGAGGCCTGAGAGGGAGAGGGAGAAAAGAGATAAAACGGTCCCTGCCCGGCAGTGGAGCAAAACCCGGAGCATCTCACAGACAGGAACCCCCGAGGTGCCGAGTTACCGGGTACCGAACCCCATCGCACGCCCCCCCACCCCTCACCCCATCATCCCCTTCCTGACCCCTCGGGTCCGTTGAACTTAATGGCGTCGGCGGTCGTCTATTCACGTGTCAAGATTAATTAGGACGGTTTTCCAGAATGGGAGTAGAGCGGAAGTCTAAGAATTGTGTGTGTGTGTGTGTGCGGGTCGGACAAAAGAGATAAGAAGAAGAGGGCAGTGCAGTGTGTCCGGTCCAGAGCATGGAGAGAGAGAGAGAAGAAGCGAGCGGGAGATGCCGTCAGCGTCCGTGGGGGCCAGCTTGCGTGCCACCCGTGGCCGCTCCGTCAGGTGTGGTTGGGTGGGTGGGTGGCCGTTTCGCACAGGGCTTCTGTGGCGGCGGCAGAAGAGAGGGGGTGGCACAGCTGACGGTGGTAGTGCGTTGTGGTAGTGGTGTCTGACGGGGGGTGGTCGGATTGCTCGGTATGTGTTTCCGTAGGGTGTGGCACAAGACCGGAAATAAGGCGGCGGGCGGTGGTAAAACAGGATGTTTTCTCTCTCCATCGGAAAAAGCTGTATTATGGTGCAACGTGCGTGCGTGTGTTCCGGGGGTAACCAAAAAGCCTTGGTGAAGGGAGCTCGGGCGGCGACGGAGGAGAAGGCGGGGGGTGTGAGCTCCCGTTCTTCTCCTCCTTACCTCCTGTCAGATGATCCGGCAGGAAGCATCGCGCCGTACGGGTTCCCATCGACATAATGGGGCCCGTCGTCGTACCGGTCGGCCCCTGGCGGAGCTGCCGAAGACCAACTGTCAGCCCTGCGTCTGCTGAGCCGGTCCGTCGAAACACCGCGGCTACTACCACGACTGTGACCACCGCCCCCGATGCCGAGGCCAACACCGCCATCATCGAGAAAGCCGTTGGCCATCAACCTCTGCCTCTGGAGACGCTTCTCGTGCCTCTCCTGCTTCTCCAGCTTCCACTCGCGCATCTCGTGCCTCATCTCGTTGGCCTCCTTCACCTCGGAGATGGCGCCCTTGATGCCGAGGGCCGCAATGCCGACGGCGGCGGCATCCTGGAGGATGGCCCTGTGCTTCATCTTGTCGGCCTGCTCGGCGCTGATCTTGCCCTCCCGCAGCGCCTTGTGCCGCACGTGGCGCTTCTCCATGCTCTGGTAGACACTGTGGGCCGCGTGGATGGTCGCCACGGCGGCCAGGCCCGTGGTGATGACTTGCTTACCTCTCAATCTATTGCCCCGCTTCCTGTCGTCGTCCGAGTCGCCCAGGTCGTCCGAGGACGCGGATCCGCGCCTCTGCCGGGACCGGTCCCCTCCGCCACCGCCGCTGCGGCGCGAACGGTCGTCGTCATGGTCCCTGCGGCGGTCGCGGGAGCGGTCCCGGTCATAGTCGTCGTGGTCCCTGCGCCGGTCGCGGGAACGGTCTCTGTCGTAGTCGTCGTGGTCGCGTCTCCGGTCGCGGCTACGGTCGCGGCGGTCACGGTCGTCGTCGTCGTCGGGGCCATTGCCGATGCCGACCTTGGCCAGGCGGCGGCGGGCCGAGTCAACGACGCTCCGGCTCCGGCTGCGGTGACGGCGGTCGGGAGAGCCATCGCGGCTGTCCCGCGAGTCGCCGCGGCGGGACCTGGACTGGTCGCGGTTGTCCATGATCTTCTTGGCGCCGATGGCACCGAGGCCGGCGGTTGCCAGGGCGGCAAGGCCGCTCACACCGCCGCTGCCGCCGCCGTCGCCCTTTGAGCGGGCGCGGGAGCGGGAGCGGGAGCGGCCCGTCTTCTCGTCCATCTCGATGTTCTTCTTGGAGCCGTTGACGAGGCGGTTGCCAAGGAGGCCACCGACGACGGCCTCGGCCAGACCAAGCTTGCTGCCAGCCTTGTCCGAGTCCTGGGCAGCGTCGAGGGTGGCAGCGCCAGCGGCGGCGGTAACAATGCGCTTGACCTTTTCGCCCTTCCAAGAGCCGGGCTGCTTGGAAATGCGGAAAGCCTCAGTGGCGCCGGCAATCAGCGAAGCCATGGCGGCTTTCTGGATCTTGTTGGCGCCGTCACCCTTGCCGTCCTTGGACCGATCCCTATCCCTATCACCCTTACCCCGAGAACGCGAGGTAGAGCGGGATCGAGAGCGGGAGCGGCTGTCACGACGGCTCCTGGCGTCCGACTTGTCGTCTTTGCCGCCCGTCAAGGCCTTGACGGCACCGCCCAGACCAGCGGCAGCGAGGGCGCTCTCGAGGAAGTTCTTGTGCCCCTTCTTCTCCTTGGGGGTCTCGTCCTCGTCCGAGTAGTAGCCGCCCTTCTTCTTCTCCTCCTTTTCCTTGTGCTTGTTGTAGAGCTCGGTGCCCTGGTAGCCAGCAAGGGCGCCGGCAGCGCCGAGAGCTGCAGAGGCCAGGATGTTGCGTTGGACATCGCTTCCATGCTGATTGGCCGAGCGGCGGTCGTAAAGCTCCTTGCTGCCGATGGCGAGGGCGGCGCCGGTCACGGCAGCGATGATCTGCTCCTGCTTGGAGAGCATGCGGGCCTTCTTCTTGTGCTCCTCGTCGTAGTAGGCCAGCTCGGACTTCTTGCTCCGCGACTTGCGGTCGTAGTCGTCATAGTCGCGGTCGCGGTGGGAGCGGCGGTCGTCGTAGCTGTCATAGTAGCCGGGCTCGGCGGAGCGGGCGCGGCCGAGCTCGCGCGACGAGTAGCCAGGCGGGGGGAAGTCGCGGCGGATCTCCTCGACGGAGAGGTCGCTGTCCTCGCGGTAGCGGGGGACGAGGTCGCGCGAGGGCTGGACGTGCAGGGTCTCGCGCGACTCATAGTAGCGGGAGTCGTCGCGGCGGTCATCGCGGCGGTCGTCCTTGTAGTAGCGCTTGGAGGAGGAGCGCTCCCGCGAGGGGGCGTCGTAGGGATCGTACGAAGCCATCGCGGGGCGTCAGTGCGATGGACAACGACGCAATCGATCAAGCGGTGTTTCTTGTTGTGTGTGTTTCGTCTGGGGGGTTGTGGATGTGCGATGTTTTGTGTGGTGTGTGGTGTGAATGTTTGAGATTGGTGTGTTGGTTGGTTTGGTTTGGTTTGATGAGTGAGCGTTGGAGGGGGTGGGTGTGAGTGAGTGTGTGGCTTTCCGGGGCTCTCCCCCTCTTGGCTGTTGGCGCTGTTGGTCTGGCTGTCGCCCTCCCTCTGGCACTCACGGCAGAGAGGTGGTCAGCTGGGAGCTTGCTCTGGTTTGTTGGGAAAGAGAGAGGGAGGAGCGAGTGGCTTGCTGCCTGGGAGCAGGAGACGGGAGCGCCGGAGCGGGGCACAGCAGCACTTGGTATAAACCGCGGGGCAGGGGTCTTGCTTGAAGTGAGGGGGGAGGGAACCGAGTGGGGCAGCCCAGCGGGGCGCATAGGGCAAAAAAAGCAGGGCATTATGGCTCTTGGTCCCTGAAATCCCATCCCATCTGTCGCCAGCAGCAGCACTCATCCTGGCTCCCAGGTACATACGTCGTCGATGAGCTATGGGACGAAATGACCATCTCCACGCGCACTTCCTCACAAAACACCATACTCGACGGAACAAAGGCCTTTCTTCTTTTCTTTTCTCGAAACAAAAACGACCCCTCTCCAGGCCAGGCCCCAACACAGGACGGGCGGCTCACCCACCACTGAATCGAGCAGAGGAGGGGAGGGAGGGGAGGCCTGCCCTTCGTCACCGGCCGCTGATCTGCCGCCCTCCCACGGCCGCTGGTTGGCTGCCGCCGCCAGTTGGCCCGTCATCGCGCCCAACAAGGACGAGGCTCTGTGGCGCGGGGGCGCGGCGAGTCCAACTGTGAGACATGGAAGCAGAGCAAAAGAGGTCGCCTGCCACCTGGCCCGCCGCTCACAGACGCCTTTGCGCTTCGCCCAGTCGCCGCCTCCATCCTCTTATGCGACAGGGTACAGCATTTAATGTTCCGACCCTGCATGTTTCCCAACAGCCTGGCGCGGTGGTACAATAAACACCCCCTAACCCGCACTCAACCCCCTCCACCCATGCCCACCCCAGGGTCCAAACACCAGGGACCCGTTTCAAGCAGGCCCAAAAGCCCTCGTTTTCGGTCCGGCGCTGTCTCCCACGCGCGGCCCTTTTCACGCCCGGGCCGCCGCGCTTCGGCCGCCGGCGCCATCTTTCTCAAACCAGCCCGCCTTCTTCTTCGGGCAGCCGCCTCAAGACCGTCGGTGTCCCGAATCACTTTTTTGTTGGGGCCGCCGCCCCCTTCCACAAAACGAAATGCGCGATGCGATGCGGTGCCCGGCGAGGGTGTCGTGTCGCGACCCAGCCAGCCAGCCCTACCCAAGCCAAAGGCCGGCGTGACCCGACCTTGAGTCCACAGTAATACGTCAGTGGCAGGCGGTGGTTTGAGCCTGGTGTGAGACCGCCAGCCCGGTCGGGCACCGCCGAAACCACCATGGTGGGTGGGTGGTGTGGTGTGCGACGCCGCCACAAAACTGATCATTCGTTGCGACTGGTGGTGGTGCTGCGCCAGGTCATGGGAGCTGACAGACAAGACTACTGCTGCACCACCCGGAACTGGCTGCCCACCCACAAGGCTGCTGCTGGTGCTGGTGCTGGTGCCGCCCGATTCGATTCGAGGCAATCAGGCAGGCAGGCAATGAAATGTCGTGCATTGCATTAACCAGCTGTGGACGGGCTGAGGCGGTGTCGCTTGGATCCAATGCCCAATCCCCCTCTCCCTCCCCAACCCCGCGCCCCATGACAAGCCTGTCCGATGATGTCATGCCTTCACAGCCACACTCATCACCACACTGAGACACACAACCCCACACATGCACGAGATATAGTATTGAAGCTCTTGTATTCAGTTGCGCCCCCTAAACACCCCAGTGTACCTGTGTCCCTTTTCATTTGACTAATTGGCATGATTATGCCACCACCAAAACCACCTGCTCTGCTCGGGGAGGGATGCTGCTCCCAAGACGACGTCGAACATCGACGTCAAACTCAAGCCTTTCCTGCTCGCGTGCCTGTCTGCCTGCCCCTCATTATACAGTAAAAAATCGAATCAAAAAATATCTCCAACCCCATGAGGGTCCGTCCGTCTTGCCATTGTATCCGATTTGCCGTCCGCCGTCCGTCGTAAATTTAGTCTTTGTTTTTCCGCGCGCGTTTCGTTTGCTTGTTTGTTGTTTGGTGTTCGTATCTTGTAAAAAAAGGCCCGGCCCGGCCAATCCCCCTCTCGAGAAATCGGATCGTTGGAACCCGCGGCAGTCAGTCGTCGTCGTTGTGGACGCGCGAGGTGGGTGGGCGGGCGATTCACGCCGCGCCACTGCCCTCGGGCTCGCTCGTCTCCCTGTAGCTGCTGCCGCTCTCCTCGGCCGGCTCGGCGGCCGGCTCGCCTCCGGGCGGCTCCGCCGGGGGGGAGCTGGGGGGATCGGGGATCGGGATCCCGTCGAGCCATCCTGCGGGTAGGTCGTCCAGGGCTCTGGAGGGGGGAGGGTAGGTCAGCACCTATTGGCGCACATAATCTTCCTCAGCCGGCTTGTGGGCTGGCCCGCCTGGAAAGGACGGGGGAGAGGGACGTACTTCTTCAGATGCGGCTCAACATTCACGCCGTTCGCCTCGAGCGCCCCGATCATGGCGCGGCGCTCCTGCAGCAGCTTCTTGAGGTAGTCGACCGTGCCGCAGAGCACCACGCCCTCGGAGCGCTCCTGGCCCGCCATGCCCGGCACCAGTTGCGCAATGCGCTCGAAGCCCTCCCGGATGTGCAGCCGGCGTTTTTGTTCTGTTGGCGAGGCGGGTTAGCATTGGTATCCTTCCTCGCGCGCTGCGCCGGGGGCTTTGGGGGGAGGTGGGAGGTGGGGGTGC
>FTEL01009513.1_pt1 | contig 16348 bp, 18 predicted proteins | sample 1658911 | NCBI WGS metagenome assembly FTEL01 (sample SAMEA3914869, study PRJEB12502) | metagenome | biome: forest; material: soil | place: USA | collected 2012-03-12 | depth 0.1 m
GGGCTTGCCCTTCTTGACTGTGGCCATCACCATGTCGCCGACACCGCCAGCGGGCAGCCTGTTGAGGCGGGCACCGATACCCTTGACGGAGATGATGTAAAGGTTGCGGGCACCCGAGTTGTCGGCGCAGTTCATGATGGCACCGCTGTCGTCCTGTTAGCGTCCCAGCTTCCAAAACATCCGGTATTCTCCAACGCATCGCGGCGATCGGTCGGGGATCGGTTCTCGGTCGGTCAGGGACGGGATCGCACGTACACCGGGAGACCCAGGGTCATCTTGAGCTTGCCACCGGGGGCACCACGCCTGGAAGAGCTGGGTTAGCAAGAGAGGCATAGATTTGACCGCAATTTCTCAACAGCTGCCGCATGCCGTCGCCCGACGCTCTCCAAAACCTGCCCAGCCTGTCCTCCGCCCACAAACAACCCCTCCTCCTCCCAAACTTCCTGGCAGACTGGAGAGCGGCGGGTCGGCTGCATCCGGCGGTGGCTGGTCGAGAATCGCGAGAAAAACAGCGCGTCGGTCAGTACTCACGAAATCTTGGCCATTGTGAGTGTCTGGTTGCGGAACGGCGACTTGACGATGGGGAGTCGAAATTTCGGGAAACGGAGGCAAACTGGAAAATTGACCGCGATTCGCGATAATTTTTGGTGTGGACCGGAAACCCTACCGGGATTTGTGAGCGGTCACGTGCAGATACTAGGTTTGGGAGGAACACCCTAACCCTCGAAATGCGGGGCAGTCGGATTTGCGCAACCACCCCGAGCTGGATCAATCGAAACCTTGCATTCTCAGACAATCATCCACCCAGTGCCGTCCCATTCGTGAAGCGCTGGCGTCCTCTTCGTCCTCACCATCCCACATCCCGTCCAAAATCCTTCCCCGAGCCTAGTGGCCTACACTCTTCGCCTCGACGTATTTGAGAGGCCTGTAGACAGGATCCCACATCTGCTCCGCGATCCATTCTTCCAGTTCCTGCTCATCCGTGGGGATACCCGGCTCCGTCGCGACACCCTCTGCGATCGCGGCTTGAATCACCTTGCGCGCCACTCTCACGCTGACCTTGCGCACCGCGTCGGCACCCGGCAACAACGGCGCCGCGTCGCTTTGCAGGGCTGGACTTAACTCCGACACGCCCTCGACCGCGGCGATGAGCATCCTGTCTGTGATCAGCCTGGCCCGGCACAGCACGCCGCCAAGGCCAATGCCAGGGAACACGACGCTGTTGTTGCACTCGGCGATCTCAATCTCGACCTCTTGACCGTCCGGGCCCCACGGACCCTTCACCGGCTTGAACGGGCTGCCTGTCGCGACGAGGGCTCTTCCGTCGGTCCAGTCCAGCACGTCAGCCGGGACCGCTTCGTGGAGACGCGTCGGGTTCGAGAGCGGGAGGATCATGGGCCGCTCGACATGTTCCGCCATGGCGCGGATAACTTCTTCAGTAAAGGCCTTGGGCATTGTCGATGTGCCGATCAGCACGTTCGGCTTGACTTCTTTGACCACGTTCAAGAGGTCCGTCTGCTTGCCTTCCCAGCTCTCCGCTCTGGCGTAGCTTGTTTGGGCATCGGTGAGCTCCTGGACCTGGTTGGTGAGAAGTCCCGGTTTGTCGATCAGCCTGATCAACCATACCCATGTCAGTTGCCGGTGGCAGCAGGGGAGGGGATGACGACGAATTCTCACGCACCAGATTTGTTTCGATGCCTCCTGCTTGCTGACGCCCCGCTCTGTCGCGATGGCATCCCGGACCTGGTCAGCAATGCCGACGCCCGCGCTCCCCGCACCGAATACCACCATGCGCAGATCGCCCAGCTTCTGCTTCGAGACGTGCATCCCGGACAGGATGGCGGCGAGCGTCACGCACCCTGTCCCCTGGACATCGTCGTTGAAACAGGGGATCCGCGGCCGCCACTGGTCCAGGAGGCGCCGGGCTGCCTGGTCAGCATTTCCTGGTAAAGGGAAAGCAGTTTTACTATGTCACTTACCATTCGTCAGTCCAAAGTCTTCAAAGTGAATGTAAGCCCTCGGGTACAACTCTCGGGCCGAGCGGATGAAAGTCTCGACCAGGTCCTCATACTCCTTGCCCCGGACTCTCTTCTCCTTCAGACCCAAGTACAGGGGGTCATTCAAGAGGCCCTCGTTGTCGGTGCCGCAGTCCAGAACCACAGGGAGCACTCGGTTCGGGTGTATCCCAGCACAAATGGTGGTGAGAACGAGTTTGGCGATGGAAATCAGGATTCCGCCACACCCTTGGTCTCCAATGCCGAGGATTTCCTCTCCGTCTGCAGAGTTTCAGTATCACAGCCCCGACTGTTTTGAATGTCATTGAGGCATCTTACCCGTGACCACTATGTAATCAACGTCCTCAGGTCTCGCCCACCTCGCCATGTCCTTTCGCACCCGATCAATGTCGTGGATATTCAAGAACAGGCCAGACGATTTTCTGAAAAGCCGCGAGTAGTTCTGGATGGCATCGCCTTCCGTGGGCGTGTACACGACACTGAACATCTCATCGAGGTTGTCGAGCAGCACCTATCAAATCACTCAGTCAATCTTGTCTCACATCAATCATTCCCATTCCGAGCCATATTGGGCCAACCCGTTGCAGCTCACCTTGAAGAACAACACTTCATTCTGCCCCTTCATCGATGTCAAGAACGTGTTCTTGGCGAGATCATCTGGCAACGCCGAGTACTGTTCATACGCGCGCCGCACCTGCTGCTCGAGGGTTTGGATGCTGGGAGGCAGCAGACCCGTGAGCTCAAACTCGCGGCGCTCCTCGAACGTAAAGGCAGAGCCCTTGTTGAAGTAGGGTTGATTCAAGAGCACGGTGCCCTTGTAGGGGCATTCCAGCGGGCCGCTCGTGCTGAGGGGTAGATGGCCGAACTTGGAGGTCTGGGGGTGGGCAGGAGGCGGCATCTCGGATCCCGGAGAGGAAGTAGTCTACGAGTTCAAACTCAGAGCTTTGGTATTTTTAGCAGAGAATCGGTAGCTGGCGAGAGCATGAGCAGTCCCTGGCATTGAACAGGTACCATCGGCTTCAGCGGAACGATCTGAAGTTGGAACAAAGAGTTGGACGACCTGAAATGACCTCAGCCCGCTTCTGCCCGGATGTGCAGCGCCCCGCAATTGGCCGCCGTCCAACGGTATGTTCGGACGACGACACGTTGGACAGAGAGCCGTCATCCTCGCGCAGAGCAACCTAATGATGGCTACTCGCAACTCGCATACAAATAAATGGTCATGTCGGGAAACTTGGAGCCTCGCCTCTGTGAAGTTGCGCCAAAGGCACAGCCAGAAGGCGCGGACTATGATGGCCCAGAATGTCGGTCTTGCAGCCATCGCAAGAGGGAGCCCGGAGGTTCCCTCCAGCCCGTGGCCAGCCCCTTCCGAGACCCAACACAAGACGTGCCGAGAAGAGAAGGCCCTCGAAGAGGAGCTCACTGGGAGTCCGTTGCCGGCTCAGAGTGGCTGGCGCGGGTTGCTGCGTGCGTGGAGGAGAGCATGCTCCGTTCCAACGATCCTACCTGTGAGTCTGATCTGGTGATCGAAAATATCCGGGACTGGACGAATGCCAGATGACCACAATAAATGCACAGACGCCAAGTTGGCGACACGTTGCGAGACATGGTTACGGTCTGCATCTTGATGACTGAGGTGTTGATCCAGAAATCCAGAACAGAATCAAGGGAAAATTTCTGCGGCGTTGGCGATTTGAGTGGTGGGTGCAGGGTGGAGCAGGTGCACGCTTGGCGCCGTCCTGGCAACTGGCGGCAGCTGTCCATCACACTGCAGAAACCGTGCTCCCAGAGCCATATCAAAACAACAACATCCACAACACAACGCGTACGGAAAACGCATGACAACACTCGACTCCACATGACTGATTGAATGGATGCTTCTAGCAACATACTTTTTTCGGCTGTAGCTTTTTTGTCATTATCACACGAGGCTACCGCGGCAACCAGACACCACCACCTGCAGCCAACCCCCCCGATATTCACCATCCGCACAGACCCAGGCCTCTCACATAGACTGCGCAACCATCGCGATCATCCGTATCCACAACAGAATGCCCGCAACAATGATCACCGCCATCATCATGCGCACCGCATCCACAGTTTCCAGCTGGCGCCCCATGCTGCTCGGCCCATCCCGCCCAGTCCGCACGTAGTGCACGCGCTGCACCAACCTGTCCCCGAGGCTCCGTAGGCTGTCCTGGAACGCGCCGGGGGACGTGGCTGCCCAGTCGGCGCCGTCGGGACCGGGGACCGCCTCCTCGCCGGTGAAGCCGATGTACAGCACGGCGTCCTCGTCGATGCCGCTGTTGCCGTTGACTGAGCTCCCGCCGCAGACGGTCGCTAGGGAGAGCGACGCCTCGCCGACCATGGGCTTGGAGCCGTCGTCGCCGTTGGTGTCGCCCCACACGCCGTAGACGAGCCTGTAGTCCGGGCAGACGACGGCCATGAGGCTGAGCGGGCGCATGCCCTGCGACGTCGGGTCGAAGGTGCTCCAGCCCGAGGGGTGGGTGCTGCGGGTGTTGCCGAAGACGACGTACGAGTGCACGTACGGGTTGAGGTCGGTGATGTTGCGGTTGTAGCTGGCGAGGATGCTCTGGAAGGCCGTGGTGTTTTGGTAGTCCGGGCTGAGGGCCTGGCGGCACCGGCCATCATCGGCGGGTCCGCCCTGGACGCCGTCGCAGTCGACGTCCATGTTGGCTAGGGCGCCGTTGCGGCCCTGGATGTAAATCATGCCCGATCCGAGGTAGTTACCGCAGTAGGCGAAGGCTGGGGTGGTCAGCAACGATGCACGACTGTGAGAATGAGGTTGCGGGGGGGAAATACTGTTTGGACCGCCGTCGCTGCTGTAAAAGCCGTTTGCCAACTCGTTGGTGCAGTGGCCCCTGGCTCGTACTGCATCGTAGAAGTCTCGGACATTTGCTGGGATGTCGACGGCGGTGCCGAACTTGACAAGTGATAGAAGACCCCAGAGGCGCAGAAGGCGTAGACAGAAGGATAGAGTTTGGGCCAACATGTTTGCGGTTGGTTGAAGAGAGTAGTAATGGTGTATTAAACCTGTGGTGGCTTTGCAAGGGGCAGTTCGATCTGTACCTTTCGTACCTTGGGACTGTAATGTTCACAGGGGAGGGAGTGGGCATCGATTTATACTGCCACCGCATGTCGAGTTCTGCCTCAGGCAGGGCTGCTTGGACACATTCCATCCCACTGTCTTGCAGCACGGGTGATTGTGTTCATAAATGGTGAATTCGCGGCTGGTCTTAATCAGTGGTGCTCGGTCGAGATGCCTTAGGCAGGAATGCTATTGTCACGGGGTTTGTCGTTGGTGGGCACGTTCGCGAGTGGCAAACCTGCAGTGCGGCAATGGGCACTCGGACGAGATCCTGCCTCAGATCATGTGTAAGTGGATGCAATGGGTGGACCAAAACAACGTGGAAAATGGGATCATGCGTCTCTTTCTGGATGATTAGGGATCCAGCGCACTGTGTGCGAATGTATAAGAGACTGCTCTCCCCCCCCTAAGCCTCGCTCGTCTCCCAACCCAGTGTCATCAGCAGCTCTATGGTCTTCAGACTCTTCACTTCTACAAAGCCTGGTCTACTTCACCCACGCTTCGTCATCAGACCAACTTCAGCACCACTGTTGACTACATCACACTTCAACCCCCAACTTTAAAAACACCTCGACGGCTTCACCGTCGCTCTTCGTCAACAAAATGTTGTTCACCACCATCGTCACCACCCTCGTGGCCTTGACCACCATCATCCCAGTCGCCGCTGTCCCCGTTCCGGACACCGCAACTACTGCCGTGACTGCCGTCCTCAACGGCCTCCCGTCATGCGCTGTACGTCCTTCTACTAACGAGTTGTATGCATCATCGTGCTGACGTCATCCACAGCACGGCTTTATGGGCAAGATGGTCTCGCGTGCCGCCTCTTACGGCTGTCCCCCCCACCCTGACGGCACTCCCAACGTCGTCTGCCTCTGCCGAAGCAAGAGGTTCAAGTCTGGTGCCAAGCGCGGCGTCGCCGACCTCTGCCCAAACAACTCAGGCAGCATCATGCGCTCCCGCGAGTGGGCCGTCGATCTCTGCACTGCGGGTAGGTCGTCTGCTCTCCTTTTCTTCGTCCTCTTTGCCTTCTCCAGTTTTATCCTGCTTCCCAACGCCCATTCCTATCTCATTTCCCACCCAATTTCCCACCCAATTGCCCACCTCATACACACTTTCTAACCCACCCGCCCAGCAATCCGCGCCGACAACCTCAGCGTCAACCGCGCCGCCCTCCCCGCCCCGGTCTCCGTCACGGGCCCCATGACCTTCCCCGGCTCGTCCGTCACCGGCCCGCACACGATGCCGACCCTGCCCAAGGTGACGGACGCGGCCATGGCGCCCAGCAGGGGCAACCTCCCCGCGGGGGCCGGGGCGTTCCGCCCGATGGACAGCAAGGTCGTGCCCGCGCTGGCGATGGAGGTTTTTCGGATTGATGACGACGAGGATGAGACGGCAGCTGCGGCGGTGTTGAGGCCCGGGGGGACGTTGGCGCTTGTGGTGGCTTTGGCTGTCGGGGTTGTCATTGTGTAAGGGGTGGTATTGGTGGGAGGGGTGATGCTGGGGGGGGGATTTGGGGGTTGTTGGGTTGGTTTTGACCATTGGTGTTGAGGTAGACAAGGACTAGAAATGGGTTTGGGTTTACAGGTGGGCTGGAGTTTGGCGTTACGGGTATCGTGTATACTTGTGCTGCGGGTGGCAGACACTGTCAATCAAACAACTTAGTCAAACACAAGAAAACTTGCGTGTTGTTGAGGTGTCACGGATCCGCATCATGCCTCGTCCATAAGGTGAATGGCTCGAATAGGACAAGGTCGAGGCCAGACATGAGATCATGGTTAATGGAGAGTAACAATATGTTTGTCTCATGGGGTCTATTAACTTCGAGTACATACTCGAGATCCAGTATACACATCCATCCACCAGCCACCATCGTCGCCCAGCACCGCCGGGACCAACAAGACCGAATGATGCTACCGTCTAAGCCATCGACCCAAAGAACCGAACAAAAGTACAAAAGGTTGTTAATATATCGACATCAAATGCCAGAAAAGAATGCTCCGCTTCCGAGTTGGTGATGCTTGTGCACAAGATTAAGGAGCCAGGCGCTGGCCGCCGGCGGGGAAGCCGCAGCCCTGCTTGCCGTTCTGGGTGTTGGCGAGAGGGCCGGAGCAGATGCCGAACTTCTTGGCGCCCGTGTTGACCAGAGCGCAGCAGCCCGAGGCGCAGTCGGCGTCGCTGGTGCACTCGCCCGTGATGAACTGCTTGCCGGCGCCGTTGCCGACGTTGTTGACGCCCGCCGGGTCAGGGACAAGGGTGCTGGCCTTGACGGTACCGCCGGCTGCGGCGTTGTTGCCGGCGTTGTTCCCGGCGTTGTTGTTCTGGTTGCCGCCGTTGCAGCCCTGGCCGTTGTTGTTGCCGCCCTGGTTGTTGTTGTTGCCGGCGTTGTTACCAGCATTGTTACCGGCGTTGTTGTTGCCGCCGTTGTTGTTCTGCTTGCCGCCGCCCTGGCCGGACTCAAAGCCGCAGCCCTGCTTACCGGCCTGGGTCTGAGCACCCACACCGGAGCAGACGCCGATGGTCTGGCCGCCCTTAGGAAGGGTTGCGCAGCAGCCCGAGGCGCAGTCGGCAACGCCAAGGCACTGGCCGCCGATGAACTGGATGCCGCGGCCGTTGCCGATGTTCTTCTCACCCGAAGGGTCGGGGAGGTTCTGGCGGCGAGAGATATCAGGGGCAGCCTGGACGGCAGAGAAGGCAACTGAAGGGTGTCAGTGAGAGAAGCTTGGACGCAGAGAAGATCTCGGAACTCACGGGCAATGGTGCCGATCAAAACAGAGAGTTGAACCATGGTTGCGGTTGTGGGGTGGTTCCGTGAAGAGAACAGGGGTAGTAAAGCGTCGGAGTAAGAAGAAACGGCGAGTCGAAGAAACGAACCAAAGGAGCGGAGCGAAACAGTGAAGCGAAGGACACCAGGTCCGCGGATCAGAAGAGACAGATGAAAAAGAAGGAAAGGCGATCACGGTGGTGGCTGGTGAGATGGAGTGGTGGTGAGGGCCTGGGAAACGAGAGAGCCAGACTCGCCCTTTATACAACGGAGCCCGAGCCCGAGCTTACAACAAGCCGCACGGAGAGAGCAACCTGCAAGCCGGCCGTAGCAAGCCGCAGGCAACCAGCACCATCACACGCGCTGGGAAGGTAGCTTCTCGCCGACGGGCGCGTGACGGTTCGTCTGAGGTTTCGCGCTCAGGGGCTTGGCCCGTCTGAACAAGGGCTATGGGATGGAATCCCCTGTCAGCACCGGTTGTCTGTTCGCTCCCGCGGCTCAAACATGGTGTAGGGGGAGGGCAAATCGCGGACATGGGGGGTGCGATGCGTTTGGTGTCTCAGATTCCGGTGTTAGTGCTAGTGGTGGTGGGATGCGCCAGCGCACTAACGCGGCGGCGGGGCTTGGCGTCCTCGAAACAGGCCCAACTTTGCCCCACCCCTGACGCACTGATCCAGGTACGCGGAATGCAGCAAGGCTCTGGCGCATGAAAGTTAAAGGAAAGGGGGGAAAAGCACGTGGAAGAGGCGCAATGGCAATGGCGTGATGTCGGCGGGCGTGCTTGATGCTTGATGCTTGACTGGCGAGGCGATCTCTGCTTGCAAAGCATGGGCGATCGACAGGCGTAGCGTGGCTGCCTCGCTGTTGGAGTCCAGAAATAAATCGATCTTGCGTTTAGCGCATTGCGTGGTGAGCAGCCAGCAAAATGGCGTTGACTGGTGGCGGCCTGGCCCCGCCGCCTTCCGCAAAGCTTGTTCAGCGGCGTCCATAGGATGGACGGTTACCCCAAGGCTGGCTGCAGGCACGTCAGGGGCAACGCAGAGCAGCCATGGGAGAGGCAGGGGGTCGCGGGCGCCATCCAAATGCTCGGGTTTTGAGACGAACTTTTGGGAGTGCTCGGTCGCAGGTTGCCAGTTGAAACTGGCTCCCCTCGCGTGAGTGGGAGGATCGGTGGGGATCGGACGGTTCCAGCGGATCGTGCGGGGCGCGCTACTGCGCCCTGGGGAAACCGCACCTGCAGCGCTTGGCGCCAGGGCTGCCAGGGCTGCTGGGGTCTGAATGCACAAAAATCCCAAAATCGAGAGGTCGAATCCCCCAGCGACAACTTTATTACACCACCACCGCGCCACGGAGCCGCGGGCGTCTCAGAACCTTGACGTGAGCCGGCCTGAAGCTTGGCGGCCCTTTCGAAGCCCATTTGATGGCCGCAGGTTCGTGACACTTGCCGGACACAGGGCGGCCCGACAGGGAGGCCGGCAGCAGGGAGGCCAACAGGGAGGGACTCTGACTTCTCTGTGTGAAGCGACTGGCGAATCGGGGCGGCCAGGTGGTCTCGATCGAGTCTGGACCTCCACATTCTGGAACTTTTGTGGCTGGCGCTACCTGCGACAAGGCGCACTGTGCAAGTGTGTTTTGATGCTGCCAACTACCACCTCCTGCGCGCTTTGATGCGACGCTCGCCCGACCCACCACAACCCATCCAGATCCAGGCCGGGCGGGCAGGGTCCCAGGTGCAGGGTCGCCAGCGGGCACTCAGTCGTTCCCCCTTTTCCCTCCTTTTCCCACCTTCTGACATCGGAATCCTGGATGGCACATCCCCGAGCGCCGCCCGTCGCGAATAAGTTTCTGCTCCACTGGATATGCTCACCGAGTCGCCAGGTCCGTTGGTCGGCAGGTAACGTTACCCACCGGCCCGGATTCATGGACGCATCTCCTCCCCTCCCGCCGGTCACGTCCCACTGTCTCCCCGGGACAAGGAGATGCCTGCCACCCGGGCTCGTCTGTGGTTGTGGCGCTCAGGCACTTTCAGATGTTTGTCATCCGCTCTTTGCGATGATGAGGCATGAATTATCGACGCCTGCCGGACGATCCTCGGCTGGGTCTCCCCAGCTGTGCCCTCCCTCTTGCCTGCGCTCGACCTTCTGGGCGAGCTCTCAGGCTGCTGCATTTTCTTCTAGACGAGGCTCAGCATCACATGCGGGCTCGCCCTGTCGGTTTTCAGCTAAGCCCAGATGGGTCGTGGGTGAGACACCGGCCGGTTGCAACCACCGTTGCCCGCCCTGAGACGCCGGCGTTGGCAGACCTGAAGCGTCACAGTCGACGCCTGATGATGTTGGCCGGTGCTTAACTCTGCCCCTACTTGCTTGGCCTGGCACCTGATGAGGCACTTACTGGCCCATGTCGCCGTGCTCGTGATGGTCGCCTTCACCCTCGGTCCAGCTCTGTCTTGGCTTCATTCATCAGGCACTCTCAACATCTCGTACCTCAGAGGTTCTTGGGTCGTGTTCTGGCCCGGGCGTCGAGGAGTGGGCTAACCGCCGAAACCAGGGTGCTCCACAACATCCCCCGTTGGTTGGTGCTTGGAGACGGTGCTGGAGCCGGAAGTTTGGTGCTCACAACACCAGCGTGTTCGGGCTGCCGGCCGTTGCAAGTTGTTGAGGATGTTCAGCATCCAAGTGGAAGCCGCGATGAGCAACTCCAGGGTTCGCCCTCATAATCTAAGTCGGAGCTTTTGGCATTGTTTGCAGCAACCCGGCCAATGGCAGTCCTCCAGGACCCTGATCATCCCCGACCCCGCGGGGTCAGGAACCCGCGGTGGCGATGCTTCTCCACACCAGGTTATCCCAAATCGGACAACCGAGCCGACCTCGTCCATCGACGACGATCCCCGCCCCCAGAGTCCCGCGATGCTGCGGGGACGGGCGAGCTACCCCGACTTCCACAATACGGGGGCGGGCCGCAGTCACCTTGTCCTGGCATCAACCGGTAGTATCGGAGCGAGTAAGTGGTGCTTTTAATAGCGAGAGCGAGGCTTGAACAGTCAAGTCGACTCGACATTCACCTCCTTTGTTAACACTGACTCTAACAGAGTTGACTCTGCATAACCTCAAATCCCCTATCAACACCACGCAACTGTCATCACCATGGCCGTCACTCGCCCCCAGACCATGTTTGCATGGAGGAAGCACAAGGGGAACCCGGAACCGGTAAGAGGCCTCCCTCCCCTGGCAAATACTACGATGATGTCATAGGACTGGACTGACGAGAATGCAGGTCTGGGAAGAAGTGCCCGTACCAAAGCCCGGTCCCACGGGGGTCTTGGTAAAGCTGTTGGCGTCTGGCGGTGGGCATTCCATTCCATTCTCTCTTGTCTCGAAGGCGCCTTGCTGACACACCTCCCTCACAGTCTGCCGCAGCGACCACTCCCTCCTCACCCTCGAGAAGCAGGCCGGCTGGTTCCAGCAAAAGTGGACGCTCGGGCACGAGGGGTGCGGGCGGATTGTCGAGTTTGGCGCCGATATCAAGGACACGACATTGAAAGTTGTACGTGTAGACCTCGTTCGGTGACATCTGCCCAACCTTGTACTGACACCCAATCAGGGTGATGTCGTCGCCCTCCACGGCGTCCCAGGGTGCGGAGGCGCGGACTGCACCGAGTGCTCGCGGGACCTTCCCCAGATCTGCGAGCACGGCCACCACTCGGGCATCGGACAGGACGGCTACTATGCGCCCTACGCGACCGTCGATATCCGTGGCTTGGTCGCGGTGCCGGAAGGTGTGACCCCCGCCGAGGCGGCCGTGGCGACCGATGCTGTCAATACGGCGTACCACGCCATCCACCGTCGCGGTGAGGTCAAGGCGTCCGAGACGGTGTTTCTGTTCGGCCTCGGCGGGCTGGGCTTCAACGCTCTGCAGATTATCCACAACATTGGTGCGCGGGTGATTGTGAGCGACATAAAGCAGCAGCGGTTGGACGAGGCGATCAAGCTCGGCATCCCCGAGGCGGATATCGTGCCCGTGGGCAAGTCGCCGGTCGAGTTTGTGACTGAGAGGGGGCTGCTGATCGACACGGTTGCCGACTTTGTTGGGACCCACCAGACGTTTGATGATGCGCAGAATATCGGTATGTCTCCCATCCGGGGGCTGGTCGTCGAGAGGCTTGTGAGGTGCTAACCTTGAAATTGTTACAGTCCGCCGCGGAGGCAAGCTGCTTTGCATCGGGAGTCTCGACACGGAGAACACTATTCACATGAAGACGGGCACACGGAAGAGACTGAGCTACATTTTCAGCTATGGCGGGCAGGTTGGAGATCTGAAGGAGGTTTTGGATCTGATTGCCCAGGGTGTTATCAAGCCCCAAGTGAGGCCTGGGCGGCTAGAGGACTTCCCGAGCGTGCTGAGGGACTTGGAGGCGGGCAAGATCGAAGGTCGTGTGGCGCTGATTCATGACGAATAAGATGTTAGCGAAGTCGAATGAAACAAACTGGCATCATGGCTACCCCTGAGAGCCGGCTCATTCCGGGTGCGTGTTTCGTCTCTTGTTGGCTCCTAGAGATCGGCGCACGATGGACAAGAATGGACTTTGAAACTTGTACCACCCACCACTTCAGCATTAAACCACATGGTACTGAGTACAAGTTGGTGCCTCGAATTATTGGATGGCATCCCGCATTCAAGCCAGGAGAGGAAAGAAGAAGGCTGTCCCAAAAAGGGGCATGATCTACCTCGCGCCTCTCGTGTGAGCTTGATCGTGACAATAACAACAACTAGAGCATTATTTAGGTGCCGAATATATTCATTTAATACACTTAACCATTTACACTCGCCGCCTTGGTCATGCCAATCCCCACGGCTGCTGTCGTGCCCGCGTCCACCGGCATGATGAGACCCGTGATCCATCTTGAGTGGTCTGACGCCAGAAACACGACAGCACATGCCGCGTCCCAGCCATTGCCCTCTGTCCCAAGCAAACTCCTTGCCTTTCTCGCTGCCCTGGCCTCCTCGGTCATGCCCTTGGCGTACATCATGGGTGTGTAGAGCATCTAGAGCATTGTAGTCAGCAGCTGTGAGACCTAACCAGCGCGTCGCCTCTGGAGGATTAGCTTAACTTACCCCCGGACAGACACAATTCACCCTGATTCCATCCTGCGCATGATGTGCCGCCATAGCCCTTGTCATGTTCACCACGGCGCCCTTGCTAGTCGGATACAGCAGATGCGGCGTCCCCCCCTTCAAGCCCGCCACACTCCCCATATTGACGATCGACCCCTTCACCTCGCCCTCGTTACGCGCCATGGCCGGCACAGCATATTTTGTCATCTGCACCATGCTCGACACGTTAATCTCCAGCCCCTTGGCCCACTGCTCCATGTCCACCTCGACTGCCGTGCCCGCCGCCCCGCCGATGCCGACGTTGTTGACGAGGATATCCAACCGGCCGAATTTCTCCAGGGCAAGCTGCACGGCGGCCTCGCAGTCTGCCGCCTTGGTGACGTCCCCCTGCGCGGCGATGACGGTGCCGCGGCCGGGCTTGGAGTTGGCCATCTCGGCGGTGCGGGTGGCCCACTCCAGGTTCATGTCGACGCCGACGACGTTGCAGCCGTCCTCGGCGAGGAGGATGCTGATGGCGCGGCCGTTGCCGATGCCGTCGCCCGCGCTGCCGGCGCCGGTCACGATGGCGACGCGGCCGCGGAGTGAGCGGGAGGGGGGGTCGAGGGGGATGTCGGCCATGATTGGTTGGTTGTTGTGGGTGGCTGTGCGAGGAAAGGAGGGGGTGTGGTTCAAGCAAGATCGACTGGACTAGACAAGTGCACTCGGCTGTTTCTTTGTCCTAACCCCGTGAGACTGGAACGGATGGCCGGACGAACTGTTGGAGAGCTGGGCGATATCTAGGCCGTCCTTGCCGAGTTCATCGCCACAGGCATGCGTGGGGCCGCGGCACATCGCCCGCCGAAGCACTGCACTGGCTGCGGACGTGGTACCGGACCGGAGGGAGCCGGCGAGCCGGTGGTTGGTAGTCCCGGGTTGCCGATGCAGGGGGGGACGACAGTTGCCGGATGTGACCTGCCAAGTCGCAACTGAAGCCCCTGTCGGCACCGGCAATGCCCAAGGGGGAATAGCCCCTGCTTTTGGGGAGGGTCATACGAGGACTCCACTGCACTTCTGCATGTTGTGCTTCCCCACCACGCCGTCGACGACGCCACGCGGATGAGGGCCTGGTGCGGGAGGGGGAGAGTCGGCAACCCGAGGGTTTGCCGAGGCACAATGCCGAACCAAGTCCATGGAAGACGACGAGAGTCGCCGGCGGCGGCGGATGGTGTTTGTGGCTTCGACCCTATTTGCCACCACCACAACAACCCCTGACTGTTACCCCTGATTTGGCCATTGAAGGCAGTCACCACCAACCTCCATACCTGTTACCCGTCAGCACCACTTGGCATCACACCCGGTCGCCACCCTCCCAGCAAGCAAGCACGCCCGCTCTCACGTCACATCCCACTCACATCCCGCACCCCCGTCCCATCCCACCACCACCACACCACCCACACCCACCACCATGGCCGACTTCTCCGCCTACGACGGCCCCAGCGCCGAGTGGCTTGCCCTGGCCGCGACCCTCCCGCCCCCGCCCCTGGGCCTCTCCATCCCGGAGCTCAAGGAAGCCACCAACGCGGGCCGCGACGCCGCCTCGGCCGCCGCCATGCAAACCCTCAGCCCGCAGGTGACGACCCAGGACCACTCCATCCCCACGCGCGACGGCGCCGCCATCGAGGCCCGCACCTACCGCCGCGCCGTCGAGACCGCCTCCTCCCCCTCCCCCGTGCCGGTTTACATCCACCTCCACGGCGGCGGCTTCCTCTTCGGGACCCTCTCCTCGGAGGACCCGGCCTGCGCGCGCGTCGCCGTCACCACGGGCGCGCTCATCCTCAACGTCAACTACCGCCACACGCCGGAGCACGCCTATCCGACGGCCTGGGACGACGTGGAAGACGCGTTCGCGTGGCTGCACGCCAACGCGGCGGCGCTCGGGGCCGACCCGGCGCAGGTCGTGGTGGGCGGCATCTCGGCGGGGGCGTACCTGACCGCGTCGCTGGCGCTGAGGAAGCATTTGGGGCTGGTGCCGGCGCTGGGGGGCCTGCCGGCTATCAAGGGGCTGGTGTTGATGATTCCCGCGCTGGTGCATATTGACTGCTACGCGCCGGTGCTGGGGAAGCTGAAGGACGTGGCCATCTCGTCGTTTGAGACGTGCAAGGACGCGCCGGTGTTGCCAAGGAAGGTGTGCAGGTTGTTTATGGACTTGTTGAAGGTGAAGGAGGTGCAGGGGCTGGACGAGGCGGATGTGAGGCTCAACCCCGGGAATGCCACGCCTGAGCAGGTCAAGGGGCTGCCGCCGACGGCGTTTGGGGTTGCCGGGTATGACCCGTTGAGGGATGAGGGGTTGTTGTTTGCGCAGATGTTGACGGAGGCGGGCGTGCCGACGGATGTGAACTTGTTCAACGGGGTGCCGCACGGGTTTAGGAGGTATGGGGATCAGCTGTCGGAGTGTGAGCGGTGGGATCGTGTGGTTGAGAGGGGGATTGAGTGGGCGCTCGGGGGGCCTAAGGCGACGGGCGTGTTTGAGATCAAGACGGAGTAGGGTCTTTGGTTGAGAAAGTGGGCAGGCAGATGCCGATGAATGGGGATAATGGTGATGATGATAATGATGATCAAGAGATGATAAGGGTGGAATGCCTTGTTCATGACAAATTAGTTAATGAATTAACGAGTGACGTTTTGAAGCCAGAACGTTAGGTGTCATTGACTACCTTGCCCTGCCCGTTCCTATCGCCGTCCTCGTGATGTTTCTCGTTGTCCATGCCGTTAGCTCCGCCGTTTTCATCCATATAGTCGCCATTGTCATCACCGCCGTAACTGCCGTCATTCTGTCTTCCTTGGGCAAAAGCCGACAATGCCGTTCTTTCCATTTTCTGACCCTTGTTTTCTCCCCCGTTGATTTATTCGCCTCGGCACTCCTTCCACGCCCAAGATTGACACCATCACAGCAGCAACCCATTGTTCGGGCAACAACAACAACAGCAGGAGCGACAACAGCGGTTCCGGAATATTACATTCCACGGGGTGGGGGAAGCCAACGACGACGGCTTCAAAGAAGTAGGAACAAGGAAACGGCCCCGGGGACGACCCCCCGGTATGACTGTTGCCCAGGAGGAGGCTGCGAAGGATCGGAGGCAGGGAAAGCTAACCTTTGCGAAGAGGGTTAAAGAGAGCCGAGCCGAGGGCCAGGGAGAGGGCCTCGACGAGGTGATGGAGGGGACAGGGGGATAGGAGGCCCCCTTCGACCGGTAGTATGAAGAAAGCCAAGCGATGGACCTAGTCAAGGATGGTACAGGTTTTTAGTCCGGCCGGGTAACCGGTACGGTTTTCCTGTATAACTAGATAGTAGCTGGACCGGCATTACCCCTA
>FTEL01003551.1_pt1 | contig 16316 bp, 10 predicted proteins | sample 1658911 | NCBI WGS metagenome assembly FTEL01 (sample SAMEA3914869, study PRJEB12502) | metagenome | biome: forest; material: soil | place: USA | collected 2012-03-12 | depth 0.1 m
CCCCCGTCTGCCCAACCCTCCCGCGGCAACTGCAAATCCTGCACCCTCCCCATCAAAGGCAAGTCCATCTCCTCCGCCGACGGCCGCCTGACGGGCCGCTACCACAAGCCCTGCTTCGTCTGCACCACCTGCCGCGAACCATTCACCTCCTCCACCTTTTACGTCCTCGACGACCGCCCGTACTGCGAACTGCACTATCACGTGCTGAACGGCTCCCTCTGTGGGAGCTGTGGACGCGGGATTGAAGGGCAGTATCTCGAGGATGAGGGACGCACGAAGCATCATGTGGGGTGTTTCAAGTGCGGGGAGTGCGGGATGGCGTTGAGGGATGGGTATTTTGAGGTTGGGGGGAAGGCGTATTGTGAGAAGGATGCTTGGAGGTTGGCGGGGGGGCCGGGGCCGCAGCAGGGGATGGGGCCCGGGCCCGGGATGGGTGGAGGACCAGGGCTGAGGCCGCCTGTGATGGGATTGCCCGGTGGCCCGAGGATGGGTGGGGGGTATAATCCGAGTCGGTTGGGGCCGGGGGTTATGGGCGGGAGGCCGAGGATGGAGAAGAGGATGACAAGGTTGGGGATGATGTGAGGGTGTGCTTGACTGGCACGATGGGATATATTGTTGGGAGGAGGGGGAGAGGATAATTACCACCACCGCCCTCTCATGCCCTGAGATCCTGACCGCGCTTGAAGCGCAAGAGATGGGGTACAAGGCCGGCCTCACAACCACCACACCAAACTCGACATCTTGCCCTCCCTTCCGTGAGCGGTGCTCACAGACGGAACGGGCTACTTTAGTCCCTTTGTTGTTGGATTTTTCTTTTCGATACCCACCTCATCACAGTTTTCGCTTCATATACCCACTTTGAGATTCAGACGTTTTTGCATATTTGGTTTTTTCCCCATTTGTTTTGTTTTATTTGTTGGTTCTTCCCTTTGTTTTGACATGGTCCTTTCGTTTGTTTGTTCAACATGGATGGGTGCGGCATTGTATTTTGGTTGTTTTTGGTGTCGGAGGAGGGAGGGAAAGGATGGGCAGGAAGGGAGTTGGTCGGGTTGGAAAATACTGACTGACTCGACAAAACGGGCGGGTTGGTGCTTGGGAAGAGGGAGGAGGAAGGGAGGGGGATCTGATTTCCATACGGCGACAACACCACCAACAAACGGCAGACTGAATCGCGGGTCATCCTTTCCCACAACGACACAGCAAACGGCCCTCGAAAATCCTACTCTGGGCATCTGCAGTGCAACCCCCAACTCCAACAAACGCCCAGATAGATCGCCCGCTACCCCTCAGCAACAGCCCCTATCACCCACCATTGCTTGCGTGTCGTCCGAGGCTGGGGCCGCAGATCTGTGGCACCCGCTTATCCACCGGCCTCTGATTGAGCCTCCGCCACCGAGTCACCCCAAGCTCATCATCATCTGCACGGATGAATTACACTGCATCAGCGCCATGCGGTTGCGTGCAGCGCTCATCAGACGTTGGGGGGAGGCTGGAACCACCATGAGGGAGGCAGCACAGGAATAAACAAAAGGGGTGCGGTGGGATTGTGTTTCTGTTGTATTACGCGCATGGTGCACAGACGGGTTGGGTAGGGGTGGGAAAGGGATGGCTGGGCTGGCTGGCCGTTTGTGGGAGGGGTTGTTGTACAAGGAGCGCAAGGAGTGGTGATGGTGTTGTACAGAGTGAGGGGTTGGGAGATAGGAGTTGTAGTAGTGGTAATATGATTGAACAACCAACCTCGTGACCGAAACTGCGTCTAAGTGAGGTGGGCTTGAGGTGACAGTGTGGAGAGATGGGGATGGAGTTGGAACTTGGAAAGGTGGGTTTCCGTTTCCCCGCACCCAAGTTATTTTCGGTGTTTCATCATGCAGCTTCGTAAGCTGTGACTTAGTGCTGCTGGTGGTGCTGTGTCTGGGTGTTGGCAGCAGTTTCACATCCAAGTTTTGGTGCTGGGGGATTCAAGATCGGATTGAGTGTCGACAACCTCGTGACGCAGGAATGCGACGTCTCGAGTTCCCGAGACAATGTCTTCTTCCCTGACAGAACAACGATGTCATCGGACTCGTGTGGACGAAACAGACACTCGGCAGTCCACACGGCATTCGTTTTCTGTCACTCGTTTTCCCGGATTTGCACCTTTGACATCCGATGTCTGGGGGGCGATTCCCGCCTGCACGATCAGCCGCCCTCTCACAAGACTCTAAATCCTGCCGCTTCCAGAACGGCGGGAACACGGGAAGGCCGCACAAGCACTTTGCGCGGCAACGCAGGGAATGCGTGTCGAGTTCAACCCTGCAGACGGCTTGTTTCTGTCTGTCCCGCCTTTTTGGGGGAGGCTTTGGGTGCTTTTTGCCACGGGCGGCCAACCAGATCACCATATCGGCCAACCGACCGAGCCGTCAGCCAATCTAAACCACTGGCACGGCCCAAAACGCCCCTCCTGGAATTTCGCCCGGGATTGGTGGAATCGCTGCTCAGGGACACGGGGAGGGGAGCAGAGGCGAGAAGAGGCGGGAAAAACGTGTGGAATGCCTTTCCCTGGGAAAAAGGGGGCGAGTTACCGCTCAGGCGGGAGAGTGCCGGCGGTTACCCATAGAGGCCAATTTGCGCGCTTTCCGGGGTCCTCTGCCCAATTGTCTGACTGCGCCGGGCTGGGCTGACCGTCACCAACGATGCGCGCACACGCACGCAACCGCCGAGCGGCTGAGATGGTGGCAGGGCGACTGGCGATAGCGTCATTGGATGGGCAGTGGGCAGTGGGCAGTGCGAGCAGTGTGTGTGGTTGCGCCTCGGTCGGCGGTGGTTCCCTCACTCTCTCGGTGGCGGACCTGTATTAATAGCGCGCCTCATTTTCTGGGTGTGGCCGTTCGTATTCTGCCCTTGGCCGCCCTGTACGAAGTCGTAACGGGCATCAAACGAGGCAGGTCGCATGGGGGAAAGCAGGCTTCCGGAATGCTGCTGACATCACGGGCGTTCGTTTGCAACGTGCGAGGGAGGTTCCGTCGCCGCCCCATCGCGGGTTTGCTGGCCAGAAGCGGTCGCAACACGGACGAGAAGAGGGCCACCACGCAAATCGGATTCGGGAGCGAGCGCGCGATGGATGGATGGCCAGGCGCGTCGCTGCCGGGCTGGGCAGGATTTCCTCGGAAGCTTGTTTTCCTTCATTCTGGGTTAGCGGCGTCAGCGATAAGGGTCTAGACTCTCCTGGCGCGGTTTCTGAGAGGGTGAGCCGTGGCGTCAAAGCTGCAGCACCCAGGGTCCACCCGCGAGCCCACCCTGCTACGAAATCGCCCCCAAGCTGCACCCTGCAGGACTGGGCACAATCATCTTTGATGGCCGCCTGTGTCTTGGTTTGATTCAGTCTCGCCGCGGCATCGAGGGCCGGCCTCGAGCGGCTGCATCTCGCCGAGGGCTGCTTGCTGGTGATCGCTCTTTGTGCAACTCGAAAAGTGACGTTGGAAGCGGTGGGAGAAGATGGGCAGAGGCGGGACTTCCCTGGTTGAGTGCCGATCACCCCCGGCTGGGATCTTGGGACCCTAATCAATCGTCAGCTGCGCCCCTGACGGGCAAGCGTCCAGGATGTGTGGGGCAACAGCAAAGACCAGGGGAACAGGGTTTGCAGAACTTCCAGGTTTCGGTCGCTTCCCTGGCCATTCCCTGGCCGTTCCCTGTCTTTCCCTGGCCTCGCCCTGAGCTGGGATGGCGTCCCAATTTCCGGCTCCGCTTTGAAAACTTCAGGGTCCTTCCGTGTTCGCCAGAAGCGCGCCTCCTGGCCGAGAGCGGGTTGCCCATGCTGGGAAAGAGGCGACCGAGACCCTGTAGCCTGTGCCCCAGTGGATGCACTGCACGCCCTCCCCCCTCTTGTTGCTCTCGCCGTCTGCCTGCCCCCTTCTCAGTGGAGGTTCCCCCCACGACCCACGGCCACCGGTCGCGAATGGGCGTTGGCGTGTGGTGTTTTGCGCGACGTCGCCTTGTCTCATCTCGCTCGGCCTGTCCTGTCCTGCTTCTCGCCCTCCACCCCTGCTTGCTGGCTTGCACCCCCCCGCTCGCCGTTCAGGCTTGTCTTCCACACCGCAGCGAGCTTGTTCACCAGCGCCGCCCGCTCGTTCGTTCGTTCATTCGGCCTGCATTTTTGGCGTGGTCTCTCTGCCTCTTACCCCCCCCCCTCCCCCCCACTCATTCTTGGATCCCTGTCCACCACACCCCTGATGCTGCTACTTGCCCAGCGCATCTACCAAATATCCGCTGCCTCTCTTTCCCTCCTCTCTTCCCACCTTCTGCTCCTCCTGTCGTTATCGCCACTCGTTTGGTACGGCACGCTGGTCAACCACCCACCCGACCACCTCGCCATCTCGCCCTCATCATCCTCGCCCTCATCCGCGTCATAGGACCGCCGCTCTTCGATTCAGCGGGACCGACCTCGATTTCTTTTCCCCCTTCTCGCGCAATCACTCGTTTCGGCGCGATTTGGCAGGACCGTTTTCTGTTTTTGCGACCTTTCGATTTCCCACCCACGCCGTAACACCACAATACCTACCGACCCGACATCACTGCGACTTAGGAAGAGATCCCATCCTTCGGACATGCGTTTTTGATTGCGGCCGCTTTCCCCAACCCGATCGCCACGCCGCCGCACTCGGTGCGAATCCTTCAGCAAGATGTTGGTCAAGGCAATGGCCGTCAAGTCGCAGGCTCGCAGAGTCCTGGCGCGCCCGAGAGCTCTCCTTCCCGCTGTCCTCGTTTTTCTCTTGATATGCTTCATTGGTGTGGTGCATCGCGACCGGGTGAACCAGAGAGCCGCTCTGGCTCGCCTCCACGCGCTTGAACGGGATCCCGGTAAGGAGCACTTTTCATCTCTTCAATCCCTCTCCCCCTCCGGACGGACAACAACTGATAAGTTCTTAGAGGAACGCCGTGACCGGGAACTGCAGGCACAAAGGGCGATATTCGAGGAAGAGTACCACCAGCTCAAGAAGTACGATTCTCCATCCGCACCGTCGGCAGTCGTGGCACTAACAAACCCGATCCAGCCAACCCGGCTACAAGGCCATCTACGGGAACACCCTCAGCACCCTCGTCGATGAGACTAACCGGCGGCCCTCAGAAGAGGCGCAGCTCGGCCGCGCTTCCAACACCAGTGTGACCACCTTCAGCAAGGTGCAGCCCGTCACCTTCAACCCCTACCCCAAGTACAACAGCCCCGAGTGGGAAGAGAACCATGCTCCCTACGTGCCGTGCCTCGGCCCCAACGGAAAGAAGATTGAAGACATCCGCGTCTTCAAGGGCCGCCCCGAGAAGTTCCCTAGCCCCGGCTTTGGGAGTTACAGCGTCCTGGGCCTCGACCGGAACCTGTGCTTCGAGCGCGAGACCCGCATGGGGCAGTATGGCATGTCGACGGTTCGGGGTACCGACGGTGAGGAGCTGGACTGGGACCTGGTCAACTGGGGTGACCTCCAGCAGGAATGCTTCCAGAAGAACGTTGCCCGCTTCGCGACCGAAGGCCCGAAGAACGAGTATGTCCAGGAGGACTCGCACGACCTGAAGCGTGACACCGATGAGCTCAAGGTCGAGGAAGTCGAGGAGGAAGAGGTCATCGAGGACTTTGTCGACGGCGAATCCCCGATGAAGACTGTCCGTAAGTTCTGGCGCAGGCCTGGCAGCTCCCACGCCAAGCGGACCCAGCCCGACAGCCAGTCCCACAACTCGACGACCAAGCCGGAGCAACGGACCGCTCTGCTGCTCCGCAGCTTCTCGGGCAAGACGTACACCGAGAACGACAAGCAGGTCATCCGATCGCTCATTACCGAGCTGAGCCTCCGCACCGGCGGCGAGTTCGAGATCTTCCTGTTTGTCCACATCAAGAACAGCGAGGAGAAGATCTGGACCAAGGGCGCCTACGAGAAGGCGATCGACGAGCACGTCCCGCAGGAGTTCCGCAGCATTGCGGTGCTCTGGAACGAGCCGGCCGTCGACCGCATGTACACGAACCTGTCGCCCAAGGCGCGTAAGGTGCACCACGGACAGTTCCTGCCGGTGCAGATGTTCATGCAGGAGTTCCGCGAGTTTGACTACGTCTGGAACTGGGAGATGGACTCGCGTATCATCGGGCACAACTACGACGTCCTGACCAAGTTGGGTGAGTTCGGCAGGAAGCAGCCGCGCCGCGGCATCTGGGAGCGCAACGAGCGCTTCTACATCCCCTCGTTCCACGGCAGCTTCGACTCGCAGTTCCGCGCCACCGTCGAGCAGACCGTCGGCACCGAGACCATCTGGGGCGCGCCCGACGTCCCCGTCGTCAAGCCGCTAGGCCCCAAGCCCCCCGTCTCGAACCCGGAGGACGACGACTATAAGTGGGGTGTCGGCGAGGACGCCGACCTCATCGAGCTCGCCCCCATCTTCAACCCCGTCAACAGCGGCTGGGTCATGCGCAACTCGATCTGGGGCTACCGCTCCAAGACGTTCCCCTGGGGCCGGCTCCCCCGCCGCACGACCATCATCACGCAATCCCGCGTCTCGCGCCGCCTCCTCGACATGATGCACTACGAGGATCTGCGCGGCAACCACGTCGCCTCCGAAATGGTCGCCCAAACCGTCGCGCTCCTCCACGGCCTCAAGGCCGTCTACGCGCCCATGCCGGTGTTCTTCGACCGCGGCTGGAGCGGCGCGCAGCTCGCCAAGTGGTTCAACGGCGGGCCCAAGGGCCAGAGCGGCAGCTTCGGCAGCGCCATGGGCTGGGGCCAGGAGGGCCGCTACATGGGCGCGACCTGGTACTACCGCTCGTTCCCGCCGCAGCGGCTGTACAACAACTGGATGGGCTACGAGGATACCGAGATTGGCGGCGACGAGTGGGAGGCCCAGCATGGCCGCCCCTGCCTCCCGTCCATGATCCTCCATCCTATCAAGGAGATCAAACCGACTGAGAAGGGATACTCGACCGACTCGCGGCTGCCGTACGAGTGAGATGGGACACACCGTCTGGCGAAGTTTTTTGGGGAGAGATTATTTCTATCATTACGATTATGCCGGGCTGGGCCGCGGGCGGCGGACGGGCGGACACCCCCTTTGATCCGGCCCGACCTCACCGACCTGCGAGGATCCTGGGCCCGCGCAGTCCCGAGCCGCGAGCAAGCGGCCTTATTGTTGTCATGTTCGTCTGAATCTGGCGTCTTTTCTGGGCTCCCCCGATTTTTTGTGGGTTGGGGCTGGGCGGAAAGAGACGATGGATGGCTTGTCATGACATGATTATGCAGAACCTGGGTTTGATGAATGTCCATGGGAATGGGGGGTTGGGTTGGGGGGCTACGTCAACGAATGGATTATGGCAGGCGGAGGTGGAAGCTGTCGTCACTGGGGAGCCCTCTGGAGGTGAGAGAGGGTGGGTGATGAAGCAAAGCAAATGACACCGTGCCGAGGTTGACGGGAGCACAAATGGATTGGAGTTTTATGGGGCGGATGGACATGGCTGGCTGGGGATGCATTGTAGATACCACCACCGAGTGGGCGGCAGTCTGGCATGCCCGACTGCCGTGATGTGATGATTGGTGTTGTTGTGGATATTTTAGAATTATTTAATACATAATCTGCATGGCATGGTGTGCGTGTGTTTGTGGTTTACCTGTGTATCGGGAGGTTGGAGGGGGCGTGTGTGGCGTGTTGGTGGTCTGGTCTGATCGAAAGTCGGGCGGTGGGCGTGGTGTTCATGGTGGTGCTCGGTGATGGGCGTTGGGTCAGGATGGCAGCAGGTGTCGGTGGTGGATTGTTTGTTTGTCTGGTTATTTTGGGGGGAGATGAAGACATTCCTTGGGACTATGGGGTTTTCTTCTCCTGTGGCGTCGGGACATGAAACCATTCAGCACAGTGCTCGGATTGAAGTTGTGGCATCGAGTTGGAGTCTGCTTTCGGGGGAAGCAAACGGTTTGGGCGTGAGGTCGACGCCACAGCATTGGCGAGAGTGGGAATGACGGTGCTGGCAGATTGACCACGACAGGTCACAATTGGCGGTGGTTCCCCTCGCCCATCTTGACCACTAGGTGTTTTGGACATGCATGTCATACGCCACGAGGTCAATTGGAACTCTGTCGAATGCAAAGTCCCAGCACCATCACTGGATGTTAGAGCCAGAGGAGGGCGGAAGGCTGGAGCAACTCTCTGGCCCTCGGCCGATCTCTATCGCAAGACAAAACCACTTCCATCTCCCTCGACCTGACCACCCTTGGTTCAAATATGTCAAATCACGAGATCAACTTTCCTCGTCGTCCGAAGCTGGTGGATTGTTCGTTGACCCATCCCGCTGTCATCTGACCCGCCAGTCTGGAACCCCAAGCCCCAGAATACATAGGGACAACTTAGACCCGCCGCCCAGACCCCCAGGTCCGTTCCCTGGGAAATGTTCCGTGCTCGCGGCCGCCCAGCCCGCGAGCCGCCACCACCCAGGTCTGGGGAAACCGGGTCTTGTCTTAGGGGGGGGTAGAGGGGGGGATTTGGGGTTATTTCATCGGGCGGCAAACCATGTTCCGCCCCGGGCGGGCTGGCCGTTTTTGTGAGCCCGGTGTGACAGGGCGGGCTTATTGAAGAGCCGCATGCGGCTGAGCTGGGACGGGCTGGGGGCCGAGTCACTGGCCGGGCGAGTCTGGTGGGCGGGATGGACTGGATCGGGAGGGTGGAGGCAGGCTGCCGTCGAGCTTGGAGAGCAATTGGGGAGCAATTGAGGGGGTGCTTGGTGAGCATTGGGCAGGCTGATGGGAGAGTTGGTCACCATCCCGGCCAGCAATCCCCATCTGTCATCAAGGCAGGCGCTCAGCTTCTGGTCAGACCCCCCAACAGAACAGCACAAACGCACCGAGCAACAAAACAACAAGCATCCCAATCCCATCGCTGCACCACCCCCAAAAAGACAACAATCCCGCCATGCCACAACCCACCGCATTGCCAAGCCGCAGCACGCAACCGGCATCGCAAAATGGCTGATTTGCAAAAGTCTGGGTCGCCCTGCCGGTGACAGGCTGACGGCTGCTCCTGTGGGCCCGCCCACGATCAGAATGGGACGATTCTGGCAGGCACGGCAGGCGGACTCGGACGGTCGGGCGGCGAGGATCAGCCCACAACGACAAGCCACACGTTACGGCACCAGCCACGTTCTTGCAAATACGTGTGCGCTGATTGGTCAGAGGGGCCAGACCCGCACGGTTTGGGTGCCTGGAACTGGTCCGTGCCAGCTGTTGTGCGGTGCCTGTCTCGGGGCAGGGAGGGCCCGATGTGGGTGCGTTTCTGGGTCAGTGAGTGAGTCGGATGGAGCCCCTGGCTGGCTGGCTGGCCAGGGGGACAGAGCAGAGCGTAGTGGAATTGCCCGCCCGTTGGGCTAAGGCGGTGCTGGATGGGCTAAGGTGTGGGCATGGGGTCACAAGGACGGGAGGGCCGCCGCCTTGGAGACACGCTGCCTTTTTGTGATCGAGTAAGGCTTTATAATGCGCCTTCTGCCCTCTTCTGTGCTGGGTCGGTTTTCCTTTTTCTGCTTGGATATATTTCTTTGCAGCTTCTAACCGTCTTTAAGGCTGGACGTGCCCCTCGCTCGCATCCTTTGATCGAACACACACCACGCTCGCCCAACTGACCAACTGACCCCGTCACCACTTACACGCCACCGACCTCGACGTCCTCGACACCCTCGAAGCAGCTTCCCCAATTCTCGCTGTCTTACACAAACACAACCCACACAACACACACACACACAACCGCCACCATGTCTCCCACATACACCATGTCCGCACACCTGTGCAAGCAGATTTACTCCTCGTGGCGCCAGGCCCGCCAGACCTCGCCCGAGCCGCTGAGCTCGATCCCCGTGCTGTCGGCGCCGCTCCCCAACCTCACCCACTTCACCTCCCGCCCGTCCTCGCCCGCAGAGAAGCGCTCCATGGACAGCGACCGCTCCGAGCCGCTCACCCGCCAAACGTCGGGGTCCAGCTGGCGCTGGGGGAGTCGCTAGCTGAGCCGGCTGGGCTGGGGGTTGATCGGTGGCCTGAAGGGCTGACCGAGGGAGCCTGTGCTGGCAGGGCGTTTTGGGCAAGGGAGAAGTCAGGGATGGATGGAGAGAGGGCAACCAGGTGAAGATGGGATTCCATGAGCGGCAAGCCGAAACCACACACACGCCACAGTTTTGGAGCCAGCACCAGCACTTGCTCCCATCCCCATCACCACCCCTCGAAACCTCCCAACCCGGTTTTCACCCAACTCGGCACGCATGCACAACGCACAGGCGCAGCAGTCGAATCGAATCGACCTTTTGCATTTGCGGGACGGCAGGACACACGGACTATTTTTGGCTTGGCGCACGGAGTTAAGACGGACGGGCACCATGTTTGGATGGGACAGAGGATGGAGTTAAAACCGGCCCACCACCCAAAAAACACAACACTTATCCAAAAACACACCATCACCTCTCGCGATGCCGTCATCCGCCCACACTGGACTGCGTGGGTAGACACAACCCCACGGTGTCGCAATCGCTCGCCGCGATGAGCTGCCCGCTTATGACGGCGCAGCTACCACCACCACCAGCATTACCAACCTCAAACCCCACGGCGAAGCCAAACGCCCAACCTGAGCCTCGGTTTCGCGTCCAGTTTTGGGCCGCAGCCGCGGGGCAGAGAGGGGAGGGGTCGCATGTTGTGCAACAAGAGAAAAGCATGGCTCCCATTCGACGGATCGGGTCGGTCGGGTCATTGTCCCACGAGGTGTGGCTGGGTGCCCCTCACTCGCAAGGTCACTCCCTTGCAGCAAGCTGGGTGTCAACGTGGGAGTCAGACACACATTCGAGGGGTCGTCAAGCGGGCCAGCCTTGTGGGGCTGCCTGTCTTCGGTGGTTTTCTTTTTCTTTTTCTTTTCGAATTCTGCTTTGGGGGTCTTTCCCGGTGGATTGGGTCGGCTTCCTTCCTTCCGTCCTTCTGTTGCATGGTGGCTGAGGATGAGTGGATGACTTTTTGGTTGATGGATTTGGGTGGAGGGAATCATTGGGCGTTGGGTAATAGTTACAGAGAGGGGGATATACGAGCAGGGAGGATGGGGTTTTGGTTATTTGATAGGAAACGTGAATTTGATACCCCTTTTACCTTTACACCTGGTGTTTTCGTGCCCTATGCCGCCGCTTGTCTCTTGGGAGTGATCACTCATGCCCTCGCTCCCCACGCCTTCATCTCCTCTCCTTGCCCCTCCCACCATCCCACCACCCTCGATCTCTCATCCTTTTGTCCTCACAGCCTTTCACACCCTCACCCCGAGGCCAAGTATCCCAAGCTTTCACATCCTCACCTCACTCCTAGGCCAAGGACACCCCCGCCAGCACTCTTCAATCATCATATCCAAACCTCCCCCCTGACAACACAACACACAAGCAGTAACACGCTAACGATAGTAGAACCTGTATCCATTGACCCCATCTCCCCCCCTCCTCTTTTTTTGGTCTCTGTGTTGAATGCCCAGCCAAAACAACAATGCACTAGTTACCTAAAACAACGCAATGAAGAAAAAAAAACCCCATCCAGTCAGTAAAAGCCAACAGCCGCCCGCCTGCTACAACGCTACACAAACAACCTCAGCCAAGTCAACGCTCCCAGCCCCCATCTACAACTTACACCCACCTCCCAGCTTCTCACCCTCACAGGACCCACCCCCCATCCTGACCCCCTCCACTTAAACTACAACACCACCACCAACGGCATCCTCCCCACTCCCGCTCTCGTCCGGCGACTCCTCTTCCGCGGCAACCACCTGCCCCTGGATGCGGCGCTTAGCCTCAGCCTTGTCCGCCTCGGTGATGTCTGCCTCGCCCTTTGGCATATCCGCCGCCCACTGCGGCTCGCCGGGCGCGTGGCCTACTGACATGCCGACGCGGATCTGTAACTCATCAGTTGACTGCTTCTCTTTTTTGGTCAGGGAAGAATCGCAGACTTACCAGCGTCTCCAGCGCCCCATTCGAATTATCCACCAAATCATCATCCCACACCATCTTGCCCGTCTCAAACAGCACCACCAGCGTACTCCCCCCAAACTTGAAGTACCCCAATTCCTCCCCCCTCTTGACTTCCTCCCCCTCGCTCCTCGTAATCACCGTGCTCCCGACCATCATCGCCCCCACACAAATCACCATCACCCTCCCAAACTCGACCGTATCAATCGGCACGACAATCCTCACATTCTCCCCGTACACGTCCAGCGCCGACCGGATCGCCATCGGATTCACCGTGTAATACTCCCCGGCAATCGTCTTCGGCTGGCGCATGATCCCATCCACGGGTATATGAAACCTGTGATAATCCTGCGGCGCGAGCCTAAAAATCCCCAGCCCACCGCCCGCCTCATATCTCCCCACATCCTCGGGATACGCCTCGCCCAACAACCGCTTCACGCTAAACTCGCGGCCCTTGATCCACACCTTGGTCGCGACGTCGACGCGGTTGAACACGACGGAGCGGCAGTCGGCGGGCGAGACGATGATGCGTGGGTTGGTGGGGGCCGAGACGGGGCGGGCGCCGGGCTTGAGGGCGCGGTAGAAGAACTCGTTGAAGGATTTGAAGTCGGAGAGGGGGAGGGCGACTTCGGTCAGGTCGAGGCCGTGGAAGGCGATGAATTTGGGGATTTCGGCTTTGGAGGCGGGGGCGTCGTATTTTTTGCCTTGTTTGATGGAGAGGGATTTGAGGAGTTTGCGGACTGGGAGGGGTTAGTTGCGTTTGTTTGATGGGGGTGTGAGGATGGGGAAAGGTAAAGGGGGGGACTCACTCCGCTTCTTCTCCATGCTATTCGACTTCAACCCCTTATATAACAACCTGATACCCAACCTCACATACACGCTCATCTTCTCCTCATTAATCTGCCCCGTAATGCGATCCTGCACCAGGATATTCGCGGAATTCGCGCCCAGCTTATACCCACCGTACGAGATCTTGGTGATCACCTTGGAGTACCACTTGCGCTGCGCCTGGCTCGACGTCACGAACCCGCCCATCATCAGGTTGTTAACCTGGCGCCAGTCCTGGCTCGCGCACGTCGCGATGTGCGTGATGATGTCCGTGTCCTTGCGCTTGTTGAGCCGCGGCTGGTGGCAGATGGGGCACTCGCGGATCTCCACCACGTGCTCCTCGACCGCGCTGAGGTTCAACTCGTCCCGCTCCAGCAGGTCGCCCTCCTCGCCCGGCGTGCTTAGCTCGGGCACCGAGATGGTCGACGACTCGGTGGTCTGCCCCTCTGTCTCCAAGCTCTCGACCGGCGTCTCGACGCCCGAGGCCGCAGCCCTGCCGGGAACAAGCAGGTTCTTCATGCGCTCCGTCACGCCCGGCTGCGGGCGCGACTTGGCCTGCAGCTGGTCCTCGAGGCAGATGACGGCCTCGTCCATGGTCAGGTCCTCCGCGTCGTCGTTGTCGCTCGCCTTATGAGGGAAACGCTGGAAGAAGCTGTCGATGGTCGACTCGCGCAATGTCGAGCCGAGCGTGTCCAGCATGGTCGTCAGCTCCACCTTGCTGATGAGCCCGCTCTCGTCGGCATCGTACTGCTTCAGCATGGCCCGCCAAAACTGCTGCCGCAGCGCCGGGTACGGCATGTACTTGGCGCGGATGAACAGCTGCGGGTTGTGCTTGTCCTCCCACTTTTCGAGATTCTTCATCTTGAGCGGGAGGGTGTACGAGAGAAAATCGGGGTCGTCACAGTCGGAAGCCGACGTCTCGCTGGGGGTGGCGGTGGCGGCGGCAGAAGCAGCAGCGGCTCCGTTGTCGCCCGGCTGCAGCAGCCCGGGACTCGGAACAGCCAGCGCTGCCCCCTCTGCCGGCCCATCCACCTGCGTCGGGGCAGCACCGGGGGCGGCAGCGGGCGTCTTGGACGACCGCGTGAGCTTGCTCAGGCTCTGAGTTGACGAGGTGCGCGACAGCCCCAGGCGCTTGAAGCGGGTCCGCTGCACAGGCGCCGAGAACTCCTGCACCTCCTTCAGGCTGTACAGGCCCGTCTCGGGATCCGCCTTGGGCGACTTCTCGATCAGGTCCTTGACGGGGAAGTTGACCGAGGCGATAAAGTCGTTGCCCGAGTACTTGTCGCGGTCAATGACGGTGAAGGAGAAGCTATAGGCCTGCTCGTGGCCGAGGACCTGAAAGATCATCTTCTCGTTGAAGACGGGGTTCAGGTTGTGGCGGATGATCTTGGTGCGGTAGGTGCGCTTGCCTAGCGAGGCGACGACGAAGGGGTCCATGTCGAAGCTCGTCTTGGTCAGGTTGGACTCGGGCGGCAGGTCCGTGATCTTGCCGATCTCGAGGAAGATGAGGCCGACGACATCGCTGCCGCCATTGACAAACTCGTACGGGTTCTCCCTCTTCTTGCGCTTCAGTCCCTTGATCCGCAGCCTTCGGCGCCTCTTCTCGGCCGTCTCAGGCTTGGACAAGTCTCCTTCCTCGGGAGTCTCGTCCTCGTCGAGGTCGTACTCGTCCTCCTCGTCATTGTCGTCGGCCTGCCTCTCGCCGAGGGGGGGCGGCGGGGACGGTGTCTTGCCTTTGCCGACCGGGGCCAGCACAGGGGTGCGCGACGGGGTGGGGTTGCGCGACGGTGGGTCGTTCCCGGTGGCGGCCTTGACGAGGACGGCGAACTTGTCGAGGATCTCGCGATTGGTGGCGTGGGGGTTGGAGGAGTCGAGCAGGGTGAACTGCAGCTGGACCTCGCCCGAGACGACGCTGGTCTTCTTGCCGGGTCGCTTGCTCTTGAGGGGGTACCACTTGGGCAGCTGCTCGCTCTTGTCGTCGGCAAAGATCTCCTCGACGGCCAGGTCAAACTCGCCCATGTAGTCCTTGCCGAATCGGTCCTTGTCCCAGCAGCAGACGTCGAGCAGCAGGCTCTGGACGCCCGTGACGGGCAGCTCGCATTGTTCGCTCCATTCGGGGTTGAGCGTCTTGGACTCGGTGTGGGTGATGTGCTTCGCTTCGCCGAGGGTCAGGACGAGGTACTGGAGTTGACGGACGAGAAGTTAGCCGCGTGCGCCCAGGCGATCCCCTGTCCTCGGTTCCTCCGGCAGGGCTGCAGATGCAGATGCAGACGCAGTTTGTGTGTGGCAGTGTGTGGGAGTCTGAGAGTCTGTGTGGTCGCACTCACCGGATCGGATGTGCCTCCCCTATCCTTGGCGGCGAGATCCCGGGCCTGGGTCCAACATCAACGTCAGTGCGTGCTCTTTGTGTGAGTGCGTGTGCATGGGTGCGTGTTCGTGGCTTGATCGAAAGGAATCGGGGCCTAGGGAGAGTCGCTGGGACGGCGACAATGGGCACGCGGGGAGTAGAAAGCGCCAGAGGCGGCGAGCCATACCCGTAGAATGACCACATTCAGGACTAGGCCATTGTCCCTGCGGCCGTCGGGGCTCGCCGAGTCGCCCTTGCTGCGCATTGGGCTCGTGCTGCGGCTGTTGGTTGTGGAATTGGTGGTCGAGCTGTTGGAGTAGCCCGGCTTGAGGCGATTGGGGATGATGCGGACCATGGCGGGCAAGGTTGAGCGCGGGCGGGCGCGGGGTCGACAGGGCGTTTATGCGGTGCGCGGTGCTCGGTGCCCAGAGCTGCTAACCGGTATCTGGTAGGTAGCTCCAGCCAGCTCCCAAGTGCCACGCAGGTCGGCGGGCTGTGGATGGTGGCGGTGTCTATGGAGGGGTGGGACGTGTTCTGGGTGGCCAGCGGATGGAGAGACAGGCAGACAGACCAGACAGGTCACTGGAGGGAGACCGAGGGATGGATGGAGGATAGCAGGATGGTCTCTGTCCGTCACATTCACTGCCGCGAGGGATGGTGCCGGTGCTGCTCCTGCATTACAGCACAGAGCACACACTCCAAGCACTCCAGCGGTGCTCCCGCGCTCCCGTCTCCCGTCTACTCCCTCCCAGCAGCACCCTCGATTCGCTGGGTTATACTGGCACGCGGCGATCCAGGTCCCACTCTGGTGGACACGCAATTGGCGAGAACGCGGGTCGTTTCGGCACGTCGTCGAGTCGGGCAGTCGAGCAGTTGAGTGCTAGGTAGGTAGATAGGTAGGAATTGGTCGTAGGTAGCAGGTCGGTGTCTGAGGCAGCAGGGCAAAGAAATGTCAGGCACCTCGGCAGCGGTTAAGGGAGGCCCGGGCGAGTCGAGGATGAAGAGGACGTCATCCACGCCGACCGGCCGAGGAAACTGAGCGCTGGAGGTATACATACTTTGGATATATCCCAGGTAGGGCAACACTCTCGGCAACGAAGCATCAGGGTGGAAAATGCAGTGGGGCCTCTAGGCAGGGATCGGCGGGGCGCGTTGGGGACTGACGAGGGGGGGTAG
>FTEL01003664.1_pt1 | contig 16276 bp, 17 predicted proteins | sample 1658911 | NCBI WGS metagenome assembly FTEL01 (sample SAMEA3914869, study PRJEB12502) | metagenome | biome: forest; material: soil | place: USA | collected 2012-03-12 | depth 0.1 m
ATGTAGAGGAATGCTGACTGACCTTGACGCCAGCCTCCTTCAGGGCCGCGGCGGTGGTAAAGTTGACCGAGTGCACGCTGATGCCCTTGTAGACGCCCTCATTGGCCATGCGGGGCATGTTGGGCTTTTGCGAGCAGAAACCGGTGGCTTGGACGAGGTTCTTGGCGATGGCGGTCATCTGGCCGGCGGGGGTCGAGAAGCGGACGATCCAGCGCTTGGTGGACTTGTTGTACCCCGTGGAGAGGATCTTGGTCGAGGTCAGGATGTTAAGGTTGAACGTGGCCACGTAGCGCTGCAGGTGCTCGGCGAGGTCCTTGCCGCTGAGGAGGTGGGGGGTGTGGAGGTCTTTGTGGTAAGCTGGTGGAGGGTCATCGGCAGGCAGTCTAAGTTAAGGGGGATTCGGACAACTCACGCAGGAAGGGCAACTCGCACGCCGACGTCGGGACGTGGAAGCGCATGCACTCGTACCGGAGCGCCCAGTTGTCGCCGACGTTGGCGTTCCGCTCCAGCATGAGGCTGTCCACGTTTAGGGCCTTGAGACGGGCGGAGAGGGTGATGGCCCTGTGATGTTTGTCAGCTGTCTGTCTATTCGACGTCCTACAGGTTACTTACGCGTTGCCGCCCCCCAGGATCAGGACATCCGTCTCAACTTGCTCCACGCCCTTCGGGTTCGTGCTCGGCGCGTAAAGCAAGGCTGGGTTCTCCGGCTGCGCCTCCAGGTCGTCAATCCAAGTGCTGAGGACCCAGATCTTGAACTTGACTATTCCGCCATCATTGACAGGCACCAGGGCCATTTTCCCCGTGCAACGAACCGCCGGCTCTGTCGTCGTGAAGGAGATGTTGCAGTCGATGAACTGCTAAAGATGGGAGTTAGGATCCACAACCCAGATTCACATCGACCTTCCCCGTTGTGTGTTGTCTTACCAGGGTAGGATGGGGCGGGCCAGGCCGGGCGTCTCCATCCATCTCGATCAGTCCGTCCAGGCCGCGAAGCTTCTTCAGCTCCAACAAGGCTGCGGCAATACTGCCGGCGGATGTGAAGGTCCGAAAGTGCCAGGTCAGGGCCAGCAAATCCTTCCAGTAGGCCTGAGGTGCGTAGAAGCAGTCCTCGACCGAAGAAGCATCGCCGGAGCGCAACGCAGTGTTGAGTTGGAAAAGAAAGATCTCGGCCTTCCACGTCGCGTTCTCGTTGGACAGGTGCCCGAGGTCGATCAGGTCCTTGGGGATATTGGGCAGCGGCTGCTCCTTCATCATCTTGCGGAGGTCGCCGGCGGGAGGGGAATCAACCGGTTGGGCTGGGCCCGGGTTGGAAGGTTCTACGGTGTTTCCCGGGTCAGTGATGCCTCTCCGGCTACCAGCGGGAGCACGAGAGATGTCAAGGGGTGAGCGCTTACCGGTGGTAGTCATGTTGACTACGGGGGATGGACTTGAGGGCCGGATTCCTTTGGTTGTTGATGTTAAACAAGAGTCGGGTGGCTTTGAGGAGGATGGAGATGCAAGGAGGAGTGGGAAGTGAGCAAGAGTTGAGGAAATTTATACTTGCAGTTCAGGTTGGTCGCCCATGAGCAAGTTTTCGTTCCTGCCGACCGATCGAGCAGTCGGTCGGTTGGTTCGTCCGTTTGCAGCCTTTGCCACCAAAGTCCCTTCTTCATAGGCAAGAACTCAGGGGCTCATATGGGATGGAAGCGGAGGTGATGGGATATCTGATCACTGACCCCTGGACTTAAGGATGCTCAAGGCCTGGTGATCCTGCTCATTGGGGCCCTTTCAGGTGCTGAAAGGTCCCTGATACTGGATGCTGCTCGGCTTTATGTTGGGATGAACCATCCTCAAAGACATTATCCCAAATCCCCGTGCCGCAGTGCACATGTTAGGGCTGGACTTTGGCAGAATAAAGACATTCCACACTGGTGGACCAACCGCATAGTGTAATAATGCCCTTGAAGTGTTGCCAAAGGACCCGAGGAGAGCAAGCCGTACTGTGTTCTGCCGTCCACTTCCCAGCGAGGGCCACTCCCCTAACATCAAAGCAAGATCAGCATCATGGCAAGCAAACACGGCAAGATGTCGCACAAAGTCAAATTAAATTATAGTTAGTTATTCCAGATTCCTCAACTTGTCGAAGCAAACAAACAAAGCATCACCACACAGCTTGTGTACATCCACTCGCCATCAGGGTATCGCCCATCCCCTCCCTCTCCTTCACCCATACATCCACCCTCAACTATCCACCGCTTAAAGCATGGCAACAAAACCAAGGAAGCCCGCAATGGCAACAGCAGCGCCCATCAGCCCCATCTCACGGCTACCCGCGCTCTTGGCGCCACTGCCACTCCCACCATTGCCGCTACCGCTACCGCTGCCGGACCCCGAGCCAGACCCCGAGCCGGACCCAGCCCCCGTAGCGCCGGGGCTCGACGCCGTCGTCGAAGCGGACCCCTTCCCCGTCGTCGCCGGCTCACTCGTCACCTGACTATCCCCCGCCTCCGTCGAAGTAACCTTGCTCCCCCCATTCCCCCCCGGCCCGGCCGCCGTACAAGTGCTATCCAACCCCTCGGTCAACCGCTCCGCATCGGGGCACTGCTTGAGCGCGGAGCTCAGCTGCGCGCTGTGAGCCGTGTACCACGAGCGGATCGCCGACTCGTAGCTGCTGAAGGCGGACGCGAACTGCGGCGGGACCGAGATGCTGCAGGCGTCGGCGGTTTGGGACTCGAAGAAGGAGGTGAGGGCGGGTGGGATGGTCGGGGTGCCGGTCAGGACCGATTCGATGGCGGAAAGGCAGGCGGTCATGCCGGCCTCGTCGGTTTGGCGCGCTTCGAGGGCGCGTTGCGCGATGGCGGGGACTGCCAGGTTGGCGGAGGCGGCGCCGGCGAGGGCGAGGAGGAGGGTGTGGGAGTGCATGGTTGTGGTGGTTGTTTGAGAGCGTGATTGGTGGGTGGGTTTAGTGGTGTGTTTGAAGTGATGAACCAAAGCTGTTGAGCTTGCTGGAGAGGAATTGGCTTGCTGTCGATGGGGAGAAGGAGAAAGATGAGGATGCCGGTGGCTCAAGGAGGACTTAAATCTCTCCCTGCCCGCCCTCACCCCGTCGCGTCTCCAACAAAATCGGGCATCCAGCACGTCCAGCGGCACTGCTCCGCCCTGCTTGCCATCTCTGGGGTCACCCATCCTCCGCCGCCACAGGGGCTGCCTCCCAACCGCGGAATCTGGACCACCCTGGCGCGCCCCATCGTGGGGTCCGGTCGGTTCCCTTTCGAGCTGTGAACTGTGTGTAAGTCCCGCCCTCCCATTCGCCAGCGCCTCTCAGCTCGATCCTGGCCCGCCCAACGCAGCGGGCCATGCGAGATGGGCCCAGACCGGGCAGCCCCTGGCAGCGACTCGCAGTCGTGGCTGTTTCGGGGAAGCTTTGTGGCTGGATCTGGCCGGGCCGGCGCTTGGCATGTGACGTTCTGCTGCGTGGCGCTCGCAGCACGGCTGCCAGGGCGGCTTGGCTCTCGCTTCTCGTGGCTTTGTTGAACCACTCGTGGATGGTCCCGCACACATGGAGGGCGCCCACGATCGATGGTGCTGAGGGCGGAGGAGACGTTGGGTGCCCGCCACCGCCATGGCGCCTGCAAGATGCGCAAACAAGCTTCTCACGCTCGCGCCCCCTCGACTTTCCCGTCCGGATGGGAGAAGGGTTTTCATCGCGAAGGGGCATTTGTAATTTCCGAGTCGTGCCGGATGCCATGTCCCTGTTGTTTGACCCCCAAGACGTGCCGCTGTGGGGGACGAGAGGGTCCTCTGGGTTTCAGAAAGACCAACCTCGGAATGGAAGTTTGGGCATTCTTTGTGGACTTTTCTGGATGGCGAGGAAGACAGTCAGTCCCGGACTCAGTACCACCATGCTCCATCTTCGATGGGACGTGCCATCCCGTGTCGTGAATAAACAGCCTTGACGAGGGCCAGCCCGGGCGTTCCGAGAACAGGAATCGCGTTCCAGCATCCAGGTCCCTCTCGAGCAAGACAAAAACGATTGAGAATAAGCGCGTAGCATCCCAGATGGGAAGGTCGTTCCCAAACATGAAATTGGGGGCGCCGGCATGGGCATCGCTGGTGGCCCGCGCCCCGTTGCTGAGCACAAAGGGCCGCTAGGAAGGGGAGCTGAGCACAGGAGGCATCTCAGCCGCTCCCTTTGGAAGAACTGCCGAAGCGATGGTGTAAAGGTCGCGGTCCTGGCCCTGGCTGGGTGCTGTCGTTGGCGTTGTCGAGCTGAGGCGAGACGGGGTCGTTTGGGCATGGCCCAAGTCCCCCTACACCGATATTTTGTCCCAACCTCGAAAATATCTCCCTCTTTGCCTGAGGCACACCACGACCCCCCTGCCACCCACTCCCTCCGCGTGCCTTCCCACAAGCAGTACATATACCAGTTCCTGCACCCCAACTTTCGCCGCCTCCTCCCAATCAACGGACCACTTCGGCAAGCGCACCGGCGCTGTGGTCAAGCGGCTTTGGGAGGAGGGTCAACGGCGGGGGATTTCAGCAACCGAAATGTCGCGGGGTCGACTCCCAGGCAGCGAAGCAAAATTTTCCACAAGAATTACCAGGGAGATTTTCGTAACCACCCACCTCCTCTCGACCGGCGAGAGGCGCTGGGTGGCGAGCTTTTTGTCTCTTGCTTTTCCCCTTTGTTGTGTGGAATCTGGGGATCAAATTGTGCTGCACTTGCAGAGCATCAGAGTCTGAGCCGCCGTCCAAAGTCGAGTCTGGGGAGGTGACACCCACTCTCGGTCCTGTCGGGGGGTTGGGTTATCAAAACTGGGACCATGTCAGGGCCGAGACTGGTCGATGCGGTTCAGAGGTGGTGCTGGAGGTCGTCATTCGGCTCGGCCACGGCGTCCATCCGAATCCTGGGAAAAAAAGATGCGACGGGATAAGGTTTGGGGCGTCCGATCTGGTGGCCAGGGGACGGCCCGCATCCTGCCAGGCCTGAAAATGGGTGCAAAAAACAGCCTAAAAGAATGTCGCCGTTTGCTGCCACCGCCTGCCTGCATTTGAGGCCTCTTTCAGGGCTGTCGCTTGGCCAGAGCGTCCACGGGACAGGCCGCTGGACGCTCCAGAGCCATCTCGTCCCATAATGTCATGTTCAACCACCAATCTCGATGTCGATGCCAACATCTTGGGGAGCCTGCTTATCACCGAAACAAGACCACCGAATCCTCGCTACCCAATCCCCTGCGCAGCACTCATCTCCCGGCTAATCCCCCCCCCGAGCCAGCGCATGCCCTATCTCCTGATCCAGGGGCTGACAGGCCACAACCGCGACCCAAAACCGCCTCTGTCGAGGCCCAACGGGCCGCCAGGCCCGCCACCAGCGAGACCACTGCTTAAAACTGGCGATTATCAGACGTCGGGGCCGCTGCCGGAGAGCGCGGCTCCAATCGACCCGTCTGGACCGCGCTCCGCTACCAAGCGTCGCTTTTGGCCTGCTCGGACGGTCGAAGCGCTGCGTCACCTGTTCGTTTGTTGTCTTGTTCCTGCCTTGCCCAACGCGGGTTCCATGGTGGTGGGTGCCAGGTACGCCCCGAGCGCCAGGCAGCGAGGTTCATATAAGTCGGCACCCACCACCGCTGATCCTTTCCCTTCCCAGAAAGACATTTCTCTGATTAATTGATTATTCCAACTAACACACTCAACCTACACCACCACCATCCTCGACCCTCCTTGAAATCCCCATTCACCAACACCAGGATCTCCGAGCCCACCCAACCAGCATCATGACGGTCTATTACCACCCACGCGCCCTCTCCTGGGTCACGTTGTCCACCCCGAGCTCCCCGGCTCACCCGGGCACTATTACCGGCACCCCGACATATCTCGTGGCCTCGCCCCACAACCCCGACAACTGCACATGCGGCCGCTACACGTTCGTCAAGAAATGCAGCTGCATTCATGCGTCCATCAACATCCCGTGCGGACGCACCCGCACGCCCACAAGCCCCGCCAAGTTCTGCGGCGGAAAGGACGTCAGCTTGGTGCCGCATCATTGGGTCGTCGACTTTGTCGTCAGCGACGAGTGCGAGGATCATCCGGGGTACGTTCTCCCTCCTTTCTCTTCGTGTCTTGTTTGTCGATCAGAGGCCCCGCCGCACGGAGTGGGAGGGAGAGGGTGTAATGCTAACTCCCTTGGTGGCGGTGTAGCTTCGTCCTCCGCCCCTGGCCTTACAAGACCACGACGACCACGACCAAAACCGACAACAACGGCCAAACCACGCGGCCGGCCGCTCTGTCCATCTCCGAGAAGATGACTCCCGCCACGGGATGCGGCACCAAGGCAGCCCCCGCCTCTATGGGTGGTGACCAGACGGCGCCGATGGCCAGGGTTTAGGAACCAGCGAGCCTCGGGGCGGAGGTCACCATCGGAGGGGATTAGAACGGTGTCGTGTAAGCATTAGCGAGACCGGCAGAATGGGACCTGGACGGACTCGGGCATCGTGGGCCGGATATTGGCGTTTGGGTTTTGGCTTTGGAGGATCGAGGATTGGAGGTCAGGGTTAAATAAATCAATCGACAGATTCTAATACCCCTGAGCCTCCCTAGAGTGTGCTGCCCTCTTGCTCGTCGTGAAAAACACCATGCAACTGAACTCTGGCGTCATTTTCAGGGTGGATATAGCCAAGACGTTGCGGTGGGCAAACGACCATCACATCGTTGGCGCTGTCAAAACGCTGTATCACTAGGTACGCGAACGCAAAGCAGTAAGCCTCAAGGAGTTGTATGTACCAGGGCCGTATGTACGTCGGCGAGTTTCTAAACGACCGCGATAGACCCTCCATCTTGGTCCCCCGCAATCTTGAACCCGCCACACTTAATAGTCACAACAAGAAGCAAAGTGTCACCCCCTCTTCAACTACCATCGCAACCATTGACAATCACCACCAACACCACTGACCTACTAGCTCTCGTCCGCCTCGAACCTTCTAGGCCCAGCCATCCCCACCAATCACGCCACCGTGGTCACTCACAGACACTGCGAGTACCAAGCGTTCTGCACCTGGCAGGTATACGGCGACGCGCACACAGTCGGGCCGGTGTACCCCTGGCCACCGCATTGGCCCCAGTGGGTCTGCGTGGCGCCCGAGCTCGACGTGGTGCTGGTGGTCGACGTGCTCGTGGAGGTAGTCGACGACTTGGTGCTGGTGACGAGGGTGGTGCTGGTCGTCTTGGTGCTGGTGGTGCTGCTGCCGCTGCTGCCGCCGCCGAGGACGCTGGTGTAGGTGAAGGTGCTGTTGATGGCGCCGAACTTGATGTTGCTGTAGATGACCTTGGAGTTGGCATTGGCGCTCTCCACATCGCTCGGCACGCCCGACGAGGTCGAGCAGCTGCCGCGGGCGGCGCCGGGGGTAGTGGAGCTGGTCGGGTAGGTCGAGTCCAGCCAGAGCATGTTGGCGTAGTGCTGAGGAACTACATGTTAGCTGCGCGTAATCGAGAGTGGGGCCAAACGAGGAGGACTTACATCATCCCACAGACTCAGCACGAGCACCATGCCAGCCTCCATGCCAGCCTGGACGTTGGCAAAGCCGCCATGCTTGCTGAAATAATTAGTCTCGCCAAAGGTGGACAGCTCAGCCGGGCAATAGCTCTCGTCAATAGTGTTGCCCGTGTAAGTAGGGATATTGGTAGCCTTCGGGGTGCCGATCAGCACGCCGTTCTGAACGTAGTAGCGCACGACCTTGTTCAGGGCGCCGGCGCTGTCGGTCAAGAACTGAGTCACGACGGTGAGCACCTGGTTGGTGTCGACCGTCTTGCCCGGGCCGTAGAAGCTGGTGGCGCCGTTGCGGTAGGGGTTCCAGTCGCAACCGTCGGGGTCGCAGTCGCCGCCGTAGCGGTTGGGGGCGTAGGTGCCGGCGCAGCTAGTGCCGTTGCACATGTGCTGGGCCTGGGTTTCGCAGGGGTGGAGGGTCAGGGCATTGGAAATGCTGTTGGCTTCCCAGATGTCGATCTCGTTGCAGCAGCTGCCGAGCTGGCCGACGCCGGAGTTCTTGTCGTTGGTCGACGGGGCCCAGCCTTGGACGTTGCCCTGATGAAAATGTTAAAGGCGTGCTGAGGGTGGAAGAAGAATGTTTGTGTCACACTTACCTGGCCGTTGATCCACTTCAAGTCCATGGCGCACTGGGTATCGCAGTACCCAGTGCCGTACTTGGCGCCGGCCTTGTTGGTGGGGTACTTGGACATGCCACCGTCGGCATCCATGTTGACAAAGTAGAGGGCACCGTTCAGGCCGCACGGCAGGTTGGCCACGTTGACGTCAAAGGTGAACTCCTTGCCGAGCAGGTTGAACATCTGGTACTTGTTCTCGTCGGCCATGAGGTACAGACGGCTGCCGATATTAGTGGCATACTGGCCGACAGTGACGAAGTTCAGAGTGGCAGCGTTTCCGCTCGTGCTGACACCGTAGGTGGACTGGTAGCCACCGCTCCCGTCGAGACAGCAGTTGGCGGCGCAGGCCGAGTTGCTCGGGCACAGAGTAGAGTCCCAGGTGTTGCCCGTGTAGCAGTTAGTCGATGAGCTCAGGGAGTGAGTCCACCGCCAGTTGGCATCGATGCCCAGCAGGCCATTGTTGGTGGTGCAGCCGCTGCCGGTGCAGGTCTGCCAGGTCAGGGACGGCTTGCCCTCGGCGTTGAGAGTGCAGGCACCTTGGGCGTTGACGGACGCAACCAGGCCGAGGAGGGCAAGGAGGCGAGCCCCGGATCCGCGCTCCATGGTGGATAAGTGGTGTTACGGATGAAAATGGCGATTGATGCCGATGGGTAGGCAGGCAAAGGGGAGACCATGAGTCAACGAGGGCATGGCAGGGAGTTTATATGCCTCTTGACGGCGGCCTGCCGACTCGACGCTCCGCTCCTCCATCTCGGCGGGCGGACCTGTCTGGCACTCGTACCGTTGGGACCGGCTTTGGGTGTTCCCCGTCGTGGCCGGATTCCGGGTTGATACTCCGTGAGTGACGAGACAACTTGGAGGTGTCTTGCGGATGACGGGCCGTGATAAGATGCAGCCGGACGAGTGAGGACACCATCCTCCTGGGCTACCCCCCGAGTCTCCGAGTCGTCCACTGAGGGCCGGTCCACACTCCGGATGTGCCAGCCGTCTGAGAGGCCATATCTCCCTGGAAGCATGGCCAGGTGTGGATGCAGGGATGGCTCCGCGACGACCAAGGCAGGTGAGCAGAAGGCAGATGGTTCTTTTCGTGCAACGGATACGGCGTCGGGCCATCAGGTCACCGGGCATCGTGCGGGTTGGAGCGGCCAAAGGAAGGCATCCTGGCCGGGTCAAGATGTCTGCTCCCTAAGGCGTTCTTGGATGGTCGGAGCCAGTCCGGCCGCAGTGGTGGGCGGTTGTAGGCGGCGGTGGGCGGCGGACGGGTCTGTGGTGGATGACAGCTTGGTGTTCTGGCGTAGACGCGCATGCTGGAGGCTGGCAAGTCAACGACGCATGTAACGTCGCGAGAAAGCCGGCTGCCCTAATCTCGGTGGTCCAGGACCTATGCAGTTAGCCTCGCATATTTTCGCGCCAGTCGTTGCTCCCGAGGAGAGAAGGGGTGGGAAGATGGAGGACTGTGGGGGGTTGGAACGAGGGGACTGCGGGGAAATGGGGTAGCAGTGTAGCACCTCTGTTGGGGGAGGGACTGATCAGTCGAGACCGGTGTGGGTGCGTATGCCGGGGTTGCAGTGGCTGGCTGGCGCAGCTGCACGAGGATGGAGGATGCATCGATCATGAATCCCGGTGCTTGGCCCCCCTCGTCTCGTGGCTGCATTTGCCGAGTGAGGGGGCGGGAGGTCGAGGGACCCAGGGAGCGAGACCAGAGAGAAAGGGTGGAGGGGCGGGGGTGAAGGGAGAGAGGCCAAGAGACTGGTGGGGGGGAAAGCAGGCAGCAGATGCGAGTCCAGCTCTCAACTGGAAGTCATGACCTCGATTCTCTCCTTATCTTGTCCGTATCACGACTCGACTTTTTTCTTCGACTTTGCGCTCCCCATCTCTCGTGTCCTCTGCCACAACCAGGACATCGACGACCACCAAAGTCTTGGCATGCGCCGTTCAAACAGAGCCGCAAACGCCCACTCCTCTCCACTCTCTGATCGGTACCAAGCTTCGCGGGCCTGCGATCGACACCTTTGCCTGCCTTTTGCAGACGTTCCGCGGCGGCAGTGAGCTTTGCCAAGCCTGGCTGTTGTCGGCCCGTCGAAGCCTTGTGGGCCGCGTCAGCGACGGCGCTGTCCTCAGTGTTGCACCCGCCGATCCGCGCCTCCTTGGCTGCACTCGGCTGCACTTGGCATGTCCAAGGGCCCCGGCACTACCACGTGGATGACGGGGTGGGATGTTGTCTCCGGCTCTCCGGACGCGTCCTGTGCCTCCTCGAGTTCCTTTTCCTGGGGACGCAACAAATTCCTTCCTCTGCTCGGGATTCCGGACCGCAACTGCACCAAGACTCAACCAGAGCGAAGGCTCGGTCGAGAGGGACGCCGGTGCAAGAAAAAGGTCGGGTTCTGGCCTGCTGCGTGGTCCAAGCCGAGGAAGGGTGGCGCAACCAATCGCGATTACAAGGCCAGGAGTGGAAAGGGTTCGGAGGCGAGGGAGAGGGGAGAGGGGCTAGACGGGGTGATTTCCTACTCTGGCAATCCCAGGTGCGGCCCTCTGCTTCCGTGGATCCTGACTTGTCACCTCCCACCGCAGTCCGGCGTCGAGCCATTTCGTGGGTGATTGGATGGAGAGGACGAACTTGGTAGGAAGGCCATCTGCCCGCTCCAAACCCGGCGGCAGCAACAGTTTGGGAACCAGACTCCCAGAAGCAGACCACGATACGCTCGGCCAATAGTCCCTATGCCCTCCAGCATACACTTCGGCCGTGCCAATCCAGCTTCGTTCATCTATTTGAGCCCCTGCTCTTGTTGCGCACCAGAATCGTTGGCAGGAAATCGAGCGATACTTAACCCGAGTGGCAGCTCCCAAGAAAACAGACTTTGGTGGAGATACGGCACCGAGAATCAAAATCATTCCTACTCCCTACCAACGGTCAACGCTGCTTAAATATCTGTATTCAGTGTCTCGCCCTTTGTGACAATCAAACCACCTGGCGGGTTTCTGGCCAAGCCGGCGTCGACGAGGCAGACAAGAACCACTGGTATTTAACCCGTCTGGTGCTTGCGGCATGGCAGAGAATACTAATTCTGTCCATTAGGTCCAACACTTCGCTCTTTGCTCTCAGTGCCCGGTGTTTGCGCTAATCCGACGCCTCCGAAACATTCCCCTCGATCCCGACACCAAACAGCAGCCGCTGCATCGCCGGTTGCCCGAATATACGAGTCGCCAAACACGGTCTCACCCGCCACCTGCGTTGGTCAAATCAATTTTCGAGTGGCAGCAGTCCAACAGTGGTTATTCGGCAGAGAGCCCGGACACTCGAGGCGTTGTCACGACATGTCGCACATGAGAATTACCCAGCAGGGTGAGAATGATGGCGGCATCGAGTGCTGTTCCTTTATCTCCCCTCAGCGGGGCTCTCCCCCGTTGCGATCTAAACGCCGTTGTCCTCCAGGACCGCGCGCATTCATATCAACCACACCCCTCTCCCTCCCACCCCCTGCCACCAGCATCACCTCGTGATAAGCTGACGGGAACCAGGCTTACATGGCAATTGGATAGTGCGCGGGATAGCACGTACGCGGGTGTCTCATGCCCTGTTTCTGCCCAGTTTTCTTCCGCGGTTTGCCCACTCGGAAGGGTCGCAACAGGCACGTAATGCATTCATCAATATGATTCGTACTGGCTGATAACCCGCGCACCAAAAGTGTGATGGTCGTGGATGCCACGTTTTCATGCACCCCAAGTCACAAAGGCATCGCTAATCACGCAACGGGCCGCGGCCAGGCCCGACCTGGAGACCCAAACAGGGGATCTAGAACCCAGGGGTACGTACGTCTTCGGATAAGGCGCGAAGGCATCGACACCCTTAGCTGCTGACTGCATACGCAGGCATGGCTTGGCCTGGGGGGTTGCCTGCCAACAAGAGCTCCGGCAGCCAGCCGCTCGCCCCCTCCCATCGCCAGATCCGGCCACGGGCTTGATGAGGCTCTGCTATCACCTGCATTATACCTGAAACCTGCCAGGGATTCCCACAAGGCGGCCACTCATAGCTGGGCCACCATCTCGACCGCCACCATTCTTTGACTAACCAGGCCAATGCCGATTGGGCCATCCCCCACGGCAGCCCTACTGGATGCTTTTCTCCGGCGGTGGCGCGATCTGATTGATCCTATTACGGGGTCTCACCAGCAGAGCCGCATCATACCCCGCGAGCGCGAAGGGATGAGGCCAACATTCCAGCCCAGGGACTCTCGACGCCCCCGATGGCAGGTGGTGTCATTGATTTGGTTGGGACGAGAGTGCGGGGATTAGCCGTGGCACAATGCAACGCAGCACACATGACCCTCCAATTCCCCAATCAGGACTGTGCTTGTTATCGGACCATCGTGTGGCCCCGCCATGTACGCCGCGGGCATTGAGGGTATTCCTCGGACGAGAATGAGGCTCTGCGGCTCTGCGGCACTCCACGGTGCCGAACCCCGACGTTGGTACCTTCGTCCGAGGGTTGAGGCCCTGCGGTCATAACATTGAGGCCCTTAGCCGGGCACGTGTGGGGGATCTGATGTTTCGTCTGAGGATTGAGGCTCTGCGGTGCCGAGTGTGGGGACTTTCGGGGCACACGGGTACAGAAGCAGCCACTTCGTTGGATGTCGAGACTCTGTGTTGCTCGCCGGGCGGGCAGGTGTGCCCTCGCGGGTATATATATCTGGGGGCAGGCCCAGTTCCAGGGCTTTCAAACCATTCCCCATCGCACACTGCTTTCACACACACAGCTCAACTTCCACACTCCTGATCAACCACTCAACTTACACCAAAATCACACACCCAACCCCTGAACACACACCAACCATGGTCGCCATGACTTGTCCCCTCGCGTCCCGTGCGGACGAACCCTCCGTCCTGCGCACGTCCAACAAGACGGTCGACGAGGCCGACCGCCCGGATATCTCCTGGATCCCCTCGCTCAAGACCTTCCGGGAGCGTGTCGAGCGCCTCCAGGCCGAGTACCCGAACCGCCGCACCACCCTGCCCGCCGGCTGGCCCGCCCGGGTTGAGGGTGCTCGCGCCTGGGTCGGTGATGACTTCAAGTCGGAGGAGGAGTATGTCCTGCAGTTTTCTGAGGAGGATGTGAAGGAGATTGAGACTGGTTTGGCGCATTTCAAGGGTGAGTTGCTGGCCTGTCTTGAAAGATTGGGTTGACGGGGGTGGACTGACATGGATTCCCAGCCCTCCCCGGTAACCTGAGCCCCGACGATGTCGTCCCGGCGACCTTCCCGCTGCCGAACCTGGCTGGCCGGCTCATCGAGGCGTCCAAGATTGTTCACGACGGGCGTGGCTTTGTGGTTCTCCGCGGCCTCGAGCCCGACAAGTACTCCAACTTTGACAATATCCTGCTGTACCTGGGTGTGACGAGCTACATTGCCGAGAAGCGCGGCATGCAGGACTTTGATGGGCGCATGATTCGTGAGTCTTACTGCTCCAGGAACCTCTGTTTGGTCAACATCAACTGACTCAGTGTCCAACGCAGTCCACGTCCAGGCTGTCGTCGAGGACGTCAAGAAGCACGGCTCATTCCCCCACTCGCCCTATGTCACCCGCGCGCAGGTTTGTCTCCCCCTCCCCTCTTAATCTTACCTCTTCCCAACTAACACCACTTCCCCTCCCCAGCCCTTCCACACCGACCTCTGCGACGTCCTCGGCATGTACGCGCTCAATGTTGCCGCGTACGGCGGCGAGTCCCACCTCGCGTCCTCGGCGAACATCTACAACGAGCTCGCCCGCACCCGGCCGGACCTGATCGAGGTCCTGGCCAAGGACGACTGGATCTTTGACGAGTGCGTCTTTCTCCCTCCACCCCCCTGCCAACCCCTGCTAACCACCCCGCCCCCAACAGGTTCTGGCAAGGCCAATACCATACCCGCCCCCTCCTCTTCGACTTCCCCTCGCACGGCCCGGCCTTCCAATTCTCCCGCCGCCCTCTCACCGGCGCGCATTTCTCCCCGCACCACCCCTCCGTCCCGGCCATGACGGAGCTCCAAGCCGAGGCCCTCGACGCGGTGTACTTCCTGGCGAAGCAGCACGCGCTCGAGGTGCGTCTGCGCAAGGGCGACATGCTGCTGTTCAACAACTTTGCCATGTTCCACGCGCGGAGTGGTTTCGCCGATGATGAGGAGAAGGGGCTCAAGCGCCATATGCTGCGGCTGTGGCTGAGGAATGAGGAGCGCATGTGGAAGACGCCGCGGGAGCTGGAGCGGATTAGCTGGGAGTGCTATGGCGAGCATAAGTGGCGGAAGGAGTTGCGGGTTTGGGATATTGAGCGCAGCCCGCCTGAGCTGAGGGTTGAGCATCGAAGGGCGAGCTGTGCTTAATTAGGGAGGTGGTTGCGAGCTTCCGCGGGTTCGGGAGGTTATCACGTTGCCTTTTCACTCTTTTCCTTGTTCTTGCGACGCTGATTTTCCTTCCCGGTTGATCCGGGGTCGAAGGAGACTGCTAAGAGGAGATGGTTCACTCCGCCTGGGTTCAATGGATCTGGGATCTCATCTGCTGCTGGCCCCAAGTACACGCAGGGTGCCCAGTTCAATACTTTAGTTCGTTAATGCAAATCAAGACTCAAAACCCAAATTTGCTGTCCCCGATTAATTTTGGTGTTGTTCTTTGGATTCCCCACATCATGACACGAGACATGCGCCGTTGTCAAGTCAATTATTCAATCCAAGTTGTTTCACGCGACCTCATCATCCCCCTGCCAAGACTTCTTGGTTGCCCCTTTTCTGCCCCTGATTCAGGGGCGGACCTAGGACAACTCGCTTACATACACATACAAGCACCGCCAGTTAAGCGTCCAGCTAATTAGCCAAGGGACTAGAGAGTATGTGTCCACATGTGCCCCCAGGGTGTGTTTTGCTGGCGAAAGGCGACCAAGGGCAACCGAACCATCAACAACTGCGACCTGGCGGGCGGAGCATCAGTAACACACCCCCAACCCTCGACCACCCACCACCATGGCCACGGCGGCCGCCCGCCTCCTCGTGGTCCAGGAGCTCTTGCTCGCCGTTGCGCAACATGTCTTCTACTGCGGCGATCTGGACACGCTGCGCGCCATGCGCCTCGTAAACCGGTCGTTCTGCGCGGCCGCCACGCCGTACCGCTTCATGGAGCTCCGCATAGCCAAGACGCTGCTTACAGAGGGCGAGACGGAGGAGCAACTCATCGCCCCCCTGCGCTTCGTCAGACACTTTAGTATTGACAGGTTCAAGCACTGGCCGGCGGAGGAGGAGCTGCTGCGGCGCGTGTTGTCGTCGATGAGTCGGCTGGAGCGATTCAGGTGGGTCAAAGTTCCAATCCGCCCCGTCCCCCCTTGCCCCTTACACGCAAAGCCCCCGTAGGCTGCCAGTCGCTCGTCCAGCCAGAGAGCGGCGGCGACGGCGGCCATGATATGATACCCCGGGAACACAATATCTAAGACCGCACCCCGCCTCCAAGGTTCGAATCCTTCAGCGGCCCCTGTCTGACGGTCTCGCTCCTCCGCACCGTGTCCTTGACCTGCACACGGCTCGAGTCGCTGCAGCTGGTCTTCCCGATCGGCTTCATCACCAAGCGGGACCGCCACCGCCAACCAGACCTCGACTGCTTCCGCAACCTGCGCGAGCTGTCACTCTCCAACCTCCTCATCGACGACCACGGCTTCTGGCTGGGACAAATCACCGGCCTTCTCAAAAACTCCCCGCACCTGAAAACCCTCAAGCTCGGCTTCACCGCCGTTCCCACCATCGCCGACTACGCCTTGTACCTGCACAACGTCTCCACCACAGCCGACCTCTTCGACCAACTCTGCTCCCACTACGAGGCCTCCGGCGGGCAACCCCTCCGTCTCGAATCCCTCTGGCTCCTCGGCGGCCTCATCCCCTACTGCGAGGACTCCCTCCCCAAACTAACCGACCCGGCCTGCCTCGTGGACGTGTCCCTCTCCGACCGCGAGCTCATCGCCGCACCAGAACACCCGTTTGACCGCATCGCGCTAGACGCCGTCCTCCTCCACGCGCCTAACCTCCGCTGTTTCCGCGTCGACCAGTGCTCCTCCGAGATCCTGCAGCACCTTCACACGGCTTTGCGGAAGCGACCGCCGCTGCCCGTCTCCCACAGCCATCAAAACCACACC
>FTEL01008985.1_pt1 | contig 16233 bp, 9 predicted proteins | sample 1658911 | NCBI WGS metagenome assembly FTEL01 (sample SAMEA3914869, study PRJEB12502) | metagenome | biome: forest; material: soil | place: USA | collected 2012-03-12 | depth 0.1 m
CCCTAATCCTCCCCAGCATCCTCCACAACTCCTCCACATCCCCTTCCGCATCGGCCACCCTCCCCATACACGCCAGCGCCCTGACCGCCTCCTCGGAACCATCAGCCTGGGGCTCAAAGATGCGGGCGGTCCTGTCGTCCACGACGGCCAGCACGCACCGGTGGTACTGCAGACACCAGCGGGCGTGGGCGTACAGCGGGCCGCGGGAGACGGGCTGGAAGGCGTCGGAGCCCAGGGTGCCGAGGACGGCGCCGCGGCGGTTGAGGACTGCGCAGTAGGCGCAGATGGGGCTGGCGCAGGCGGGGTGCTGGCAGGATGTGGGGAGGTAGGCTGTTACGGGTTGGTTGTTACCGCGGTTGCTGGTGTCGGCGGTGGTCTCGGTGTTATTGTCGTCATCATCGGCCGTTTCGTCCTCTGGCCTGCCTTGTGGAAGAGGTCTGAGTTGTACCGCAATGTGCGCGCCGGAACGCCCCCGGTCTTGGGGCATGTGGCTCATTGAGCAGACACAACAGCGCCAGCCGGCTGGTTGTGGCCAGTCTGGGTCTAACTGCTTGCCCCCGACGGTCATGAGCTTGGCGCTGCCATCGCCGAGGAAGACGCAGAACAGGCAGCGGGCGGCAAAGCAGCTGCCACAGGTCTCTAGGTCACGGTCGGCGGTCGGTGAGGAGTGGAAGAAGCTGTCACGGCCTTTGACGCAGGGCATGGTGGCTGCGCAGCGACAGCATTTCCAGTACCGGGGATGGATCTCAGGTCCGATTTCGTCGGCCGTGACGGGTCGTGGTACGCCGGGGGCAATACCGCCGATCCAGATATCGGGCGTAAAGGTTGGAATCCGTGACATGTCTTTGTGTTGGGGTGTATTCTGTAACCAGGCGAGGGCGAGAGTTGCTGATAGAGGCTGGGTGATGGCACAAGAAGCGACTGCCCATATTCCCGGCACGATGTGTTATATATCAACTCACCTTGACTCAGACTACAGGCGCCACTCAAAGCGGCGGGCAAGACAATGAATGTGTCGGGCGAACAATGGCTTGGGCAAGCTCCTGAAGGCGATGGCTGAGCTGTCAAGGCGTCACCGAGACAGAACAATGTGTTGGCCGCCGCCTTGGCCGTGACAAGTCTATGGGGGAAGCCAGACGCGGCAAATCACAAAGACCGAATTCAATAACTAGAACTTAGTCGTATCCGAGAGGAATCTGCCCATGCCAAAATCATTGTTAAATATTCCAATGGTCCGAGTCATCTGGGATGCCTGGAGCTGTGACTTTCAAGCTCTGGGCTACCCAAGGCAACAATGTGCAGGCGGACAAGAGCATGTGCTAGCCAGCATAAACAGCGCGGCATTCGAGGGGCAGATATGACTTAGGCAACGGCGGCCATGGCCGTCGAGGAGAGACAGGAGATATGTACCTGAAGCCTCGAGACTCAAGGGAGTGGACTGACAGATCGGCCACCCCCTTTTCAGGCCTGCTGGGGACAACACAGATTGTTCCTTGGGCAGGTGAGGATTCGAAGGGCTCGGGACAACCAACCCCCTCGGCGACATTGGCAGGGCCGGTTGTTGTTTGTCAAGTGTTTCGTTTCGGAAGCCCTGGCGTCGTTGGTGGAGTGGCCAGCCTGGGGTTTCATTAACAATTTCCCGCTGCAACGGGCGCAATTTCTGCTAAGGATATTCTTGGAACCAAGCTTCCCGGCCGACCCGACCCGTTTCAATAGGCTAGCCGCAGACGGCCAGGCGCTGGTCTGGGCCTGTGGACCAACGCACCCCGCTTCGCTGAGATCAGAAAGGGACCAAGACAGCACAGCAAACCTGCTAGCCATCCCGCGTCATCGTCCCGTTTGGTTGGTAAAAATCGGGGGTGTTCGTCCTGGCTCCCGGGCAGGCACCAGCGCAGCAGCAGAGAACCCCAAGGAGCATCTGAAAGCTCGCAGGCAGGCTGGATGGAGATGCTGCTGGATGAAGTGATCGAGCATGAAACGGCGCGGTGGAGCCTTTGATGCGTTGTGGCCATCGCCCCCGTGGGCCCTGGCCGCTGAGTGGTCAGACAGCAGGCGACCCTTGGTCCCTGTCAGGGGCAGGTTGCGGGGCACAGGGTGGAATGCCGGGTTTTCTGGGAGTGGACCCTGGCCAGGGGGGGGAAGGAGGTGGGCAGGGGACGGAGGGGGAATTTCTCCAAAATGTTGTGCAATGAGCAATGAGCAATGAGCTCAGCTCCGATACGAGGCGCGCCCGATTCCAGCCCCCAGCCGAGCGAGCAGGCCGATGATGGCGTGTGAGTTGTAATTGTATGACCGCAGGTACGTGCTGTGCTGTGCGTGGTATGTGCAGAGTAATCCGTACAGCGGAGAGGAGCGTGGGCTGCTGGACGACGACGCCTCGACACCCGTATCAGCAGGTTGCCACACTGCGCGGCGCCTGCAAACAGGGAACATCTCAGGGAACATCTCAGGGAACCGGGCAAGACAGGGATCCCGTCCATGATCCCTCCGTGCGATGCGAGCGGGTGGAGGGCGCCTGCAGTCGGGCCCGGTCGATCGGCGCGCCAAGAGGCCTTGACCCTGAGGCTGTGCTGCTCCCGACCCGCCGCCCTTGCAGGTTGCAGCTGACCAGGGGGGGGCAGCCAGCGAGCGGAGCGCGTGTTGGCTGGCGGGTGGTGTGTGTGGTGGTGGTGCGCCCTGAATCCGAACCTGGCTCCTGCGTCCTGCGCGTGGGTCGAATTAATTCCTCCTTCTCTTCAAGACCTCTCGACCTGCCTCCAGCACCTCGCAACGGGACCGTCTTCCTTCCCTTTCCCTCCCTCATTCTTCTCTTTGCATCCAACCGTCGTTCTTTTGCGACGCCGACACTCATTCCTGCCACGCCTGGCTATTTTTCGCTTTTTAATTCTCCCGCATTCGCTCGTCATTCTCTCGCAGAGGCACGCCTCGTTGACCACCAAAACAAACCACCCACCCACCCACGAAACCCTTCTTCTGCTTGCCGGTTGTGACGCAATCGCCAAGTTTGCCAAGTCAGCCTCAGCCTCCCGTCTACCTACGGATTACCACCACCAAGCACCCTAGCCTCCCATCACGATGCGTCCCACCACCGCCCTCGTCGCCGCCGGCGTCCTCGCCTCGGGCGTGTCTGCCGAGAACTACCTGGGCTTCAACTCGGGCTCGACCAAGGCCGACCGCTCCGCCAAGTTCAAGGCCGACTGGGAAGCCGAGTTCAAGACGGCCCAGGGCCTCGAGAACGCCCCCGGCAAGTTCAACGCCGTGCGCCTCTACACCAACATCCAGGCCTACTCGCAGGACGACCCCATCGAGGCCTTCAATGCCGCCATGGACACCAACACCAAGATCCTGCTCGGCGTGTGGACCTCGGGCACCGACAGCATCGACAAGGAGCTCAGCGCCCTCCAGAAGGCCGTCGACAAGTACGGCAAGAAGTTCACCGACCTCGTCATCGGCATGTCCATCGGCAGCGAGGACCTGTACCGCGTCTCCGAGACGGGCATCAAGAACAAGGCCGGCGTCGGCGCTGGGCCCGATGTCCTGGTCAAGTTCATCCAGCAGTACAAGAAGCAGTTCTCGGGCACCGGCCTGAGCTCTGTCCCCATCGGCCATGTCGACACCTGGGACGCCTGGACCAACGGCACCAACAAGGCCGTCATTGACGCCGTCGACTGGGTCGGTGTTGACGAGTACCCGTACTACGAGAACGGCAAGGGCAACGATATCAAGAACTCTGGCACCCTCTTCGACCGTGCCTTCAACGCCGTCTCTGGCGTCGTCGGCGACAAGCCCATCTGGGTCACCGAGACCGGCTGGCCCGCCACCGGCCCCGCCTGGGACCAGGCCGTCGCCAGCGTCGACAACGCCAAGTACTACTGGCAGGAGGTCGGCTGCCGCAAGCTCTTTAACAAGGTCCCCACCTTCTGGTACAACCTGCGCGACTCGAACCCCGACAACGAGATGAAGTTCGCCATCACCAACAACCTCTCGACCAAGCCGCTCTTCGACCTGACCTGCCCCACCAAGTTCGACACCCCCACCGCCGTTCCCACCACTGGCTCGGCCGCCGCCACCGGCTCTGCCACCGGTGTCTCCGCCCCCGCCAGCTCCTCCACTGGCGGCTCGTCTGGCAGCGGCAGCGGCGCCCAGGCCGCCAGCCCCAGCCCCACCGGCAGCGGTGCCTACATGGGCAAGAGCCTGTCGGCCGCTGCCGTCGCCAGCCTTGCCCTCGTCGCCGGCATCTTTGCTCTGTTCTAAGGGGTTGATGGAAGGATGATGGTGGACTGGATGTAATGAGGTGGCGGGATCTAATTGCATGCCGATACCGCTGTTGTTGCTGTTGGGTACATCATGTATTGGTCTCGGGAATGGATTTGGTTTTACCTGGCCTTTTGTTGCCCTCTCTCTCTTCGTCGCTGCCGGGCTGCCACCCGACAGGCTGGATCTGGAGGTTTTATGGAGCATATGGGTGATATTAGACAAGAGGGACACATAGACGAAGGCGATATTCTTGTTTTGGTTTCTGCCTGCTTTTGCACCGAGTTTCCTCTTCATCTCGTCCAAGTCTGTGTTTCTCCCACCCGGACTCCACCAGCCTTTCCCCTTGATATTGGCCTCACACGGGAACATGCTCACACCGCAATGTCTCAAGCACAGTTAGGGGTATCGTTCATTAGGGCTGCAACACAGATGCTGCTAACATAATTTAAAGTTTATACAAGTTCCACCAGCCACCCCGACCTCTCCCGTCTCGCCCACTCCCTACGGCCAAGGATTCGCGATGCTGTCCTCCAACACTGTCCTATTGTTCAGCACCGTCCCGCTCCGCAACACCTCGGCCCTACCGGGATGCAGCGTCGGCGGCGGCGCGTCGATCGTCGTCCCGTTCGCAAAGATGATCCCGTTCCACGCCGCTGTCTCCTCCCGGCGGTGGGGAGCCCCTTTCTCCTCCCCACTCCTCCTCAACAACGGCGACCGCCGCGTGTTGACGTCGCAGTTCTCGCTCGCCATGTACAGGTTCAGCCCCACCGCCAGCGTGTACAGCTCCGCGCTGAGGCGGTCCCACGACCACTCGTCCTGCCGCTGCACGCCGACGTAGTCGGCCAGCAGCACGTTGGGCCAGTGCTCCGGGTCCATGCCGTTGACGCCCGCCGAGTACAGCGACGGGTTGGTCGGCTCGAGCGCGAAGCTCTGCAGGGTGTAGGCCGTCGACGCCAGCGCGTCGGGCGTGACGAGCCACTGTGCAATGAGCAGGCTGCCGTAGTCGGCCGAGCCGCCGCCGCGCTGGACCGAGCGCCAGGTTTTGATCTGGTCCGGCGCCATGTCGGACGCCTGCATCTTGTTGGACCAGTGGTCTTGGATGCTGATGCGGGAGATGTCGTAGATGCCGTCGGCGGGGGCCTCGCGGGGCACGCCGTCGCCGTCGAGGTGGCCTGTCAGGAGGAGGAGCACGCAGCCGTTGCCGTTGTTGCGGTCCATGAAGTAGGACGCCGGTTGGTTCTGGAAGCCCGTGCTGGTATCGAGGTTTCCACAGCGGTTGTTGATGCCGCGGAGCTTGGCGAAGAAGGAGTTGGTGAGCGCCGCGTCCCACAGGATCGGCCCGCGGTCCGGGAACTCGTAGCGACCGACGAGGTACCGCAGGGAGAAGAAGATGATCTCGCCCGGGTTCTCGGCCGTGAACCGGTTCACCTCGCTGACCACCTCGTCCAGGGACTCGCCCGTGTTGCCGATGGCGAGCGTGGCCATCTCGTCGCTGAGGTGCATCACCCAGAAGCCGTTGTTGCGGCTGGCGTCGCTGTTGGGGTGGACGGACCCGATGCGCAGGTCGAACCAGCGCGACCCGGCCCGGAGCTGGTCGTAGATGCTGACGCCCTGGTTCTGCGTGTTCTCCTCGCTGCCGATGCTGATGATCTTGCCCGAGATCTTGCTCATGCCCGCGTCGTGCGAGCCGGGCATCACCAGGTGCCGCACCGGCCGGTCCCGGATCACGTCGTACATCCCGCGCATCCAGTTGCCGGCGCCGTGCTTCAGCGACGCCTGGAAGCCGTACCGGGCGCTGCCCGTGATGACCAGCGACACGGCCGTGTCCCCGCCGGGGAAGACGTACTCGCGCTGCCCGAGGCCCATGCCGCTCAGGTCCAGCACGACGCGCCGCGGGTCGGAGCTGGGGATGTACGACTTGACCCGCAGGGCGAACTGCTTGTCGGTGCCGTCGATGCGGTAATAGGCCTCTCCCGCGTCATCGCGCGTGTACCACGTGCCGCGGTACTTGACCGTGTTCTGCCGGGCGCGGCCTTGGGGGACGTCGCCAAAGTCGAACGTGTCCATCTGGTACGAGTGCGTGCCGTCCAGCTTGATGCGGTGCGGCGTGAGGTTGACGACGTTGATGTAGAACTTGGTGCTCAGCTTGCCCACGATCGGGTTCAGTTTGTCGTACGGCTGGAAGTTAGTCGCGGGCATGGCTTCGGTGCTGAAGGTGCGGTCTGCGGCCTGGCAGACGGTGTCGGCCTGCCCGTTGACGGTGAGCCATGTTGAGGCGGTGGCCACGAGGGTGGCCAGCAACCGGAGGGCCTTCATCTTCACCCTGGGACACGGTCCACGGGGGCGTCAGTGACTCGAGGGGATCTAGGAGGACGAGGAGAAGGAGCAGGAGGAGGACGACGGCGAGAGGTTGATATCGTGGAGAAGGAGGCCTGGTCCATCCTGAGGTCGTGGGAGGTCCCCGGTCGATGGGATGGGCCCCCCCCTCGTATTAATACAGTATTAAGTCGTTAAGATGGCTCCCTCTTGTCCCCCTCCACTGAATCCGTCGTCTTCCATCCTCCAACCCCCACCCCGGGCCAGACCCAATCCCCCATTGCCCATTCCCCATATTTTTCAAGTGGCGCTTGTGCCTGGCTCCAATCCATCGTGAGAAGGTGCCAACGGTCTGGACCCCTTTTTGGGCTGGGGGAAATGCAGTTCGGGAAGCTGGCCTGGACAACGACCAATAGCGGCCCTTCCCGTCTCCAAGACTCTGCGCTCCTGACTTGGGCCCCGCGCACCTGAGGCCTCGGAGGCGACCCCTCTGGCCGTCCACGGGCCCTGATTGCTGGGCGCATTTTGGTCACCAGCTAGCCTCACTCAGGCCCATTGGCACCCAGTGGTACCCATCGAGCGTAGCGTGCGTTGTCCACAAGGGCCAGCTCCGAGACATGTTTTTGGGCATGCTCCCAACGCCTTCAGCGCCCTCCGAGGTCACCTTCCCCTTTGTGGGACGTCGAGCCTCTCACAACGCTTTCACATGCCCCTCAGACCCTTCCCCCTGCCCCCTGCGCAAATCAACGGGAGTAGCATTGACGGGCGGAATACTACCAAGGCTGAGCAATTCGGCCCGCCAATTTGTTTGCCTGGCTTGTTTATGCATGATCATGCCCCCCGGATGTTCATGCGCTCTGAGGTCCCTGTATTTGAGACCAGGTCGTCGCCTCTGCCGCCCGTTGCCGGCCAACTTCCAAGTTGTGTGTAATTAATCGGGTAGTCTGTCCCTGTTTGGTGTCCCGTCCGACCCCAGGCTCACTCGACCCCATCTTTGCCACGTGCTGTCCATGTGTGCCTAGACGCGGGATTCTAAGTGTCCAATTAGTTTTCCCAGTTCTTGAAGAATTGGATGACGGAGCGGCTGGGCCATCGATTGTGGCTCGATTGTGAACTCTTCTCGCCGTAACTCCCCAGCTGCCTACCTGACCCACATCCAACCTCCAAAACAGACTGGCTCAAGATTGAATAATATAGCATGAAGTGGGTTTTCAACTCGACTGTTGTCCATGCAGTCAACAGGACGACAACAACTGCAGGCAGCGCGGCGTGGTGGACGAATCAACCCCTGACTCGCCTCGATCACCAACCGCGGCACCCCACGAAGCTCAATAAAGCTCAAGCTCAAATGAACCTGAGATCAGATCAGATCAGGGGACATGGGACGGTTTTTTTGCTGCCCAGAACCGATCCAATGACGGGGAGCAGCGTGTAGGCCCAGGAAAAGAGGCGAGCATGGTGATGGTGTGACCCTGACGCGGGCGTGGCGTCATCAGGCCACCATCAGCGAACCATCAGATACGAGAGCTCAACGGCCACATAAAAGCTCACAGTTTGGCCTCCACAGACATGGGAGGTGCTGGATTATAGGAGTACCAACGTTTCAATAGACAGACTAGTTGACTGCTGTTGTTAAGCATACCTGGACTTCAACACCAACATCGATATCGTCATCGACATCGGATCCATGCCTACCACAATGCTCTCACCCCCCTCTGAATTCCTGGCCGCGTGTCCAAAGTTCCGAATACTGGTGCTCGGTAGCCCCGAGTCGACAAAACAGGAACTGTTTACCAAGATATTCGGCGTGGATCTTGAAAAGGTACTGTCATCCCTGAATCAAACCTCGTGGCCCTGTCTCGTCACCCGACTCACGCTTACACAAAATATGTCACCAGATCCTCGTCGACGACGGCTTCAGCCCCGGACACGACATCGAAGAGCAGCTCAGCCTACACGGCCAGAACGCGCGCCTGGCCATCCACACATGCCTCAACTTTGGGACGGGCGACAAGAAGGCGTACGCGCGGGTCCGCGATTTCCTCGCCGCACGCTCGACACCCTCGACCCGGCAAGAAGACCGCGTCCACTGCATATGGTACTGCGTTGCGAGCGAAGAGGATCGCGCCGTGTCCGAGCTCGAGGAGCACTTCTTCTCGATCGGTTGGCCCTCGGCGGCGCCAGCCGTGCCCCTCATTCTCGTCTTCACAAAATACGACGAGTTCGTGAGCCAGGTGCAGCTGGACTGGGCCCGGGAAGCGCAGCAGGGGGGGCTGTCCAAGGTGGCCGTGTCACACATCCTGCGGGACCTGTCGTCCAAGAAGTTTGAGCAGGAGATTGGCAGCAGGTGGGATGGCGTGCTGAACGGGACGGTGCCGCGGGTGTGTGTGTCGGAGGGTGACGAGGACGACGATGCGCGGAGTCTGGAGGAGCTCACTGAGAAGACGTTGGAAACCCTGCGGGAGCGGAGTGTGCGGTATGCGTTTTCCACGGCGCAGCGGAATTCGGCCCTGATCTCGACTCGATGTGAGCATCCCCCACCCCCCCTTTCTCCCCTTGAAACAAAACAACAAGCATACTGACACCGCCAAACCCCAACCAGTCGCCGCCGACACAGCATCAACCTACTTCGAAGTCGACACGGGCCACGCGCGCAAGCTGCACGGCGTCGACATGCGCGACATCCTGCCCAACTTCTTCCTCAAAGCGATCCAGCTCTTCAACCTGCGCGACCCGACCGCCACCCTGGTCGCCGACCCGTCCCTCCTCCGGCGCGCCCTCGACGCCACATTCGTCGACGCCCAAAAGGCCCTCCTCGACGAGTGCCTCCGGCGCAGCGGCACCGAGTCCGGCTCGCTCCTGCTCAACCTCACCCCCCACGAGCGCGCGGTGCTGCTGACCCAGGCGCTCGCGGGCGCCGTGCTGTTCCTGCACCAGCTGGCCGACGCGCAGTGGCCGCACGACGTGTTCCTGGCGCCGTACACGTTGACGCCGTCGATGCTGTCGCGGCAGCTGAACACGATCCGGCGGGGCGGCGGGGGCCGCGCCGTGCTCGAGACGGTGGAGGCGAGCTCTGTGTTTTCCGAGTGCACGTTGCCCAGCGCTGTTGCCGACTTGATCGTCAAGGCGGTGCAGACGGCGGCCGACCGCGACGCTGGTGGGCATCACCCGCACCATGGCGAGTCGAGGGCCATCATTGTTGAGGACGATTCGGAGCTGCAGGAGATTTCGTTGAGCTTTGTCAACGACCACAAGGCGGCGGGCGATGTGGTGTTGCCGTGCGGGCTGACCATCTTGCCTCTGACTTGAGAGAGGGGGTAAGAAAGGGCATCATGTGGTCTCATCTGGGCGGACGGAGTTTGGTGTTTTGTATTTTTCTGGATAGCAATATTTAAGCCGTGAATGTCATTGCGCTTAAGGATAGGTGTCTGGCTTTTTGAACTGATGCATGGTGTGGTTTTATTTCGGCTGGCTGGGCGGGAAACGCAGGAAAATAAAGCAAGGGGAGGCAAAAGTGAAATGAGGAAAAAAAGTGAAAAAGAAGGTCTCTCCCGCCGGGAATTGAACCCGGGTCTCGAGCGATGTCGGCTTTGGTGACAAGCTCACATACTGACCACTATACTACGGAAGACTTGCTGGTGTGGGCACCAGCCGTAGTGGGGTTGTTGGAAATCCAGCTCCCGGAGGGTCCTTATCAATGGGCCAGCCCCACTGCGCATCAAGCTTTGTTGATGCCCCTGAACCCCCACGAAGTAAACATTCCAACTGCAGGGCGCAGCCAGGCCCAGACACTTGCTATGCGGTCCTGAGACCCTTGAGGTCTTGAACTGCTGCGCGGGAATGACTGTTAGATTAACATCCTCCCAGTGGTTGGGCTGCTCGCACGTTTGTGAAGCTCTTGGGCCATGCGGTTTTGTTCGCGAAGCTCTGGGCTATCCGCACTCCATTCCTTCTATACACCACTAGCTGTTTTGTTTTTATCCGACTTTTGTGCCCCTCCTATCCAAGTACCCATGCCCGGGGTGTAAATACCCAAACCAAAAATCGCTGCAACGCTTTTCCTTCTCCTCGGGCACCTCAGTACCTCCCAAACCCAAAAACCACAACCCAAGCAACAAAAGCAGCAAACACCTCAAGCCCAGGCACCCACAAGGCTCATGCAAATCGCGCCCAACAACACCAAGAAGCAGGCAATAACCCTCCGCTTCCCCCTCAGCACGCTCCAGCTCTCGTCGCTCAGGAAGTCCTCGGCGAGCAGCTCGATCAGGGCGGCAAACACCAGCAGCCCCGAGGAGACGGCGTTCATGGTGCCGACCAGGATCAGCCCAAACTCTGAGTTGGGGCTGTAGAGGGTGTGGGTGGCGAGGCCGATCGCTTGGCCGATGGGGGTTCTGGATGGGCGAGAGTCAGCATGGGGAGCGGTAGCAGTGAGGGGGAAGGGATGGCTTACGTGCAGCCGTAGGCGAGGACCATGAGCCAGGGCTGGAGGGTGGTCTTGGGCCACTTGATGGAGGCGATGCGGGCGCCGAGGGCGAGGCCTTCAAACGTTTCTGCCAGGTGTCAGTGGCCATCCGAGACTGGGTGGAAAGGGGGCCGGAACTTACGGTGAAAGGCAATGGCGATCAGGAGGACGACAAAATTGCTCCCGATCGCGACCGATAGCGCCATGCCGATGAAGACGCTGTGGAAGAGGATTCCCATCTCGAGCAGCAAACACTGCAGGATGGCCTTCTTGTGCTGCTGCTCCTCGGTGAGCCCGCCGCTCTGAGACTCGATCAGAGTCTCTTTGGAGAGGTTGTTGGGTTTGTTGTTCCGAGCAATCTCTTGCGTCAGGACCGGCTCGATGGCGCTGCCGCGGCGGGTGGTCGAGGGCCGGGTGATGGCCGCCACGACGGCCGCCTGCCCACAGTGCCCGCCAGCCATGGACGGGCGGCGCAGATGGATAGCCGGCGAGGCACTCTCGGCGTCGCCGTGGGCATCCCCAGCCGCGCCGGGCCGCGGGATGAAGGCGCGCGCGGGGCTAAAGACCATCTCGATAATGCTGACAAAAAAGATTCCGGCAAGAGCAATGGCGCCCGGGATGGCGGGGTAGTCGGTGGTGAAGAAGCTCGAGAGGCAGGGGTTGCCGAGGGAGATGAAGGCGGTCGGCAGCAGGTGGACGAAAGCGGTGGCAAGCAGCACGCCGGTGCCGAAGTGGCGGACGCCGAAGAAGAAGGGTTCGGGGATGCGCAGGACGGGGAACTTGGCGGCGAGCATGGGGACGGCGCAGGCCAGGCTCGAGACGGTCAGGATGATGAGCAGGGCGCCGACGTGAAGGGGCGTGTTGTACTCGTCGGCACCAGCGTCGGCGCTGGCGCAGGCATCCTGGCGTTTTGACAGGCGGCGGAGGGGAGTTGCTTCGACTGCGCGAGTGTTAGTTTGTGGTGTTGCGGTGGGATGGGGGTGTGTTGATGCATGGGTGGGGCAAGCCATCGAGGAGGAGCAGGAAAAGGGGGTCGAACCATTGACATGGTCAATAGGGGCTGACGGTTTGGCAGCACCTGCAACCAGCGCTGGGAGAGCTCTTCCAGCGATTTGGATCAGCGTCGTCGCCACCACGACCGACGCGATCCAGCCAATCCAGCCCGAGGGGGGCCGGACTGGGGACGGGGGACGACAGCTCTGGCCTTCACCACCAGGCGCTGTCTCGGGCGCGATGAGCGAACCTGGCATCAAAATATCTTGTTAGCAGAGCGACTCCACTCGAGCGCTGAAGGGGGTGCAGCTTACGGGCGCTCATCGCGGCAGGGGAGCTTGCCCGCGAGCTGGAGTCGCAGTCGTAAGTGCAAACCCGGCCATCGCAAGCTTGTTTTTCGTCGTTGAGACAGCCTAGTACTCCGCTACCAGACGGTCCATCGCATCCATTGCGATGCTCGCGGGTGTTTGCGATGCCGTTGAGATCCTGACGGGTGGTCAGGTCTGGGGCCAAGAAGGGCGGGTTCTGGTTCCACGTCGGGTGCTCCAGATCGTCTTCTGTCCTCGATGGCCGGTTCATGGTGGGCGAGTGTCTTGGGTCTTGGCTCTATTAGTTGTCTCTTGTCTGGTTTGTCTCCTTGAAGGAGGTTCCTGTGTGGGGTGCGGGTGCTGTTATGTATCGGGATTCCTCGAGTGTTCCAGTCCCATTCCAGATGTTAGTTGCTTTGGGAAAGACGCCGCCCGTTTCCCGCAATGACTCGATCCTTGCTCGTCCGGGGAATTTGCTTTGAGCGTGACCAAGAAGGCCCAGAACCCTGCGTGCCAATTCCGGGGCGCAGTGGGTCTGGGCGGCGACGCTGAATTTCGGGTGGCATCTCCCGCCAGCAAAAAAACACACTTTCCAGCTTCCAACGGCGGGTTTGCAAGCGCTTTGGGCGCATCGTTGCTCGGCGGGGCTCGGCAAGACCCAGATCGCGTCGGGATCTCACGGAACAGATCTTGTCGTTCCCGACGGGGGCCTGGGACGGGCAAATGGACAAATGGACAAATGGACGGGGGCTCGCAATCAACAACGGCTCGGAGCGCCCAGGACCAGGCCAAGTCGCTTTCTCGTTTGCAAGCTTGCGATTCGCACGGGTTCCCGGTTGTGCCTTGGCTCGTCCCTGGCCAAACAGAGGCACGATAATTTGCTGCAAGGTTCAGGCCTCGCGAGATTGGCCGCTCGCTCACCCGCTCTCTCCCAATCGGGTTGTCGCCCGTCGGCAATGCCGCCACACGAACCCACCAACTGACAGGGTTAGGGTTTTCCCTCGCCACTTACACCCACTTCATGCTCCTCCCCCCCTCCCTTCCCCGCCATCCGATCCCGATGTGCGTCTCGGCGATATCTGGCGTTTGCTCTGCTCCTCTCGATCGGGCGCCACATGCCGGTGCCACAAGAGCCATGCCCAACCAAGTCTCGATCCGTTGGGCAGCCATCGGTCTGCGACGCAGCAAACATGTTCCCGAACGGCCATGCTTAGGCTCGAAGTTGCCGATGGGACTAGCCGGGTGCGCGGAGGCTAACGGGTCGAGACCACAGCTCGGGGGGCAGCGGGATGTCTTCGGGTGCTACCACAAGTGCAGTTACTAGACACGGGCATGGTTCTAGAACCGGCGTCAAATGTTGGTGCATCTTAAGGCAAGTGCGCTGATGCAATGTGGAATACGAGTCGCATGCGAGTTGCATGGCCGTGCCCACAGCTCCCCACGGCGACCTCACGGTCATTGCTGCATATCTCGATCGTCAAGTTGGATATGCAGGACACTGCGATCCTCCGACGAGGTCTGCACGAGCCATATTAAATCCATACTGGCATTATCTGGTTATCCAGCCTCAGCCAGGACTGTATCGTGTGCTCGGGTGCTCAGTGGGGACGACGGCAGCTTCCGTTTGTTTCTGGAGAACCGCAAGTGGTGCCTCTTGCCTCCAATGCCAACCGCCGTGTTCCTGCCAGATGATGGTTGATGGCAGGGCCTCTGCTTGCATTTGGGGAAGAGCCGCTGAGGGCTCATCATCAGCTGGCTGTTCCTTGTCCACACATTGGACCTCAGACCTCACCCAAGGGGCAGTGTAGCACGGGATGATGGAAGTATTTGCAGATGGAAAATTCGTAACTCATGATTTGCAGGGTATCATTCTGAAATAGGGAAGCTGAGACGAGACCCGACACAAAGAGGAAAAATCTACTCAAGACAGCACCACCTAGGGACTCACGAAGCCTGCTCTGGGGCACGACTTCGCCTAGGGGGTTGAGAAACGACGAGAAACGCGGACAACAATCAACACGGTGCGGTAGTGTTCAATCTCATCCTGATCCTTTCCGGCTCACAAGTCAGTAGTTTGATTATCCGAGAACGATGGCCTTCACTTCGATGCTGGCACGCCTCGGCGTGCCCAACGGCGCCGACGGGTCGAGGAACGCGGAATGAGGACACACTACACAAGTGAGCGAACATGCGACGGTAGAGACTAGGCAGGCCCCGTCAGGCGACTCACCAGTAGCCTCGCTCCGCAAGCTGTCAAACAACTTGAACACGATGACATCGTCCTGTGTCATGCCCTTCTTGTAGAACCACCGATGCGAGGGGTTGTGCTTGACCTCGTAGGCCTCGTCGACGAAGTGGGGATACACAATATCCATGGGGACAAGGTCCTCGCGGTCGACCGTGCGGAAATCACAGAGCGCAAGGGGGCAGTCTTCCACGGGGGCGGGCGAAATGGGGCGCCAGACGCTGGGGGGGTGATCGTCAGTAGGAGTAATCTCGTGATGAACTTATCTTAGTTTGTGCTTTGCGCGTACTTGATGAACCGGACGCGGCCCTGCATCATGGCCTGGTACGAGTCGGGGAAGTAGAGTTGAAGCCGGGCCTGGCAGGTCGACTCCGTGGCATCTGGTTGACGGAAGGGTCAGCATTGGGGTGACTCGGTTTGGTTTGGTGTGAGTAATGACCAACCGCAATGAGCCCGAAAGAAGGGTGGTTTGAAGTCGTATGTTTGACTGCCCGAGGGATCGTGGTGGCGAAACTGACAGTAGGAGAACACTTGGATTTAGTCTCGAAGCAAAAAGCCAGATACTTTTCAAGCAAGCAGCACAGGGGACTCTTGCCACCTCCACCGCCCTGGACAAATAACGTGACGCACATTGTAGGCGTAGCAATACACCTCTCGGCAACCGAGCCGCCGCTTGAGCCACTCAACCAAGCTGGGGAGATACTCCGACATGACGCACTCGTCTGACCAACTCTGGACTGCGAGGGGGCATCTGGCGAACTCGAAGCCGGACACGGGCAGCGAGAAGAGGGCCTCGTGGCCCGTGACGTCGGCGATGCTGACCGGGTAGGGAGTCGAGCGGAGATTGTGCATCTCGAAGCCGGGAAAGCAGTCCTCGGGCAGCTGGCACTTGTACGGCTTGTCGGCTTGGTATACGTCCTCTGGAGAGAGATGGTTGAAGGATTTGGGGCGGACGGAGGGCAAGTTGAGGCCGCGGAACTGCTCGTCAAGATCCTCTCTCATCTGCTGAGTGATCTGGGAGGTGTCCAGGGACGGTTGCTGGGCATTCGCTTCACGACTTGGAGCTGGCAGAGGAGAGTGAGCCCGTCCGAACTTGGACACTTGCCACAGTTGTGATTGTGTTAGACACTCACCCAAGAAGCCGTTCAGCCATGGGCCCGGCGGTAGCAGCCCTCCCCCTTCGACGGGAGCCGGGCCGGTCCAATGCCTCCACGGCCGGTCGAACGGCCGGGAGTTATCAAAACGCCATGTCAGCACATCTGGATGTTCTGTCTCCAGCTTCTTGTACGTGTCGCTGCCGGGGATAGGAGGCCAGAAACGACGCCAGGGCTGGACAAGGGCGCAGAGACCAGCCCCCCCGCTTTCGACGACATCAGTACTTGGAGGCGACTGCACCAGTCCTCCATCAGCCGCCGTCAGCCCAGCGCAGGCACCTCCTCGTCTCTGATTGGCGCTTGTTCGGCGCGTAGGATGCTCCATCGATTTCGGCTTCTCTCAGGGCTCCGGGGGTTTAAATGATACAAGGCTGTTGGGCAACAGGCAACGACACGGGGGGTCGCTCGAGTGACTTGACAAGGCACCAGCTCCGAGGAATGATTGCTGGCCGGCCAAGATGAGCGAAGCCAGCCAGCAGCCCTCCTTCTCTTTGCACC
>FTEL01004597.1_pt1 | contig 16165 bp, 14 predicted proteins | sample 1658911 | NCBI WGS metagenome assembly FTEL01 (sample SAMEA3914869, study PRJEB12502) | metagenome | biome: forest; material: soil | place: USA | collected 2012-03-12 | depth 0.1 m
GATATATATCCAGAATAGTACCTAAAAGAATGACTCGAGATCGTATATAAACGAGTACTACTCGCCGAGAAGGGCCCTAATAGCTATAAAGGCCCTTGTCCCGGTCTTCCCCTTGGCCCCCGAGGCGCTAATACGTTGCTCCTTAACGGCGAGATCTAAGTCGATTAAAAACCTGCCGTTATCCTTGCTTATTATAAGATTACCGATAGAGATATCTCGGTAAAGGAGGTTAGCTTTCTGCCGTAACGACTTGTGCCCTTTAATACAGTCGGCTAGTATAGCGAGTAATGCCTCCCGAGAGCCTGCTTTATAGATAGGGATCCCCTAGTCGGAAAGGATAACGTACCGGTATACTCGATTTAGTAGGGTATTGCTGCTAGCCTTAGTCGGAGATATAGAATAGGGTCGCTTGCTTGGCGGCAAGAAAGTACTAGTTTCGTGAGATGACCGCTTTACGCCGGCTATACTGCTGCTTTGACTGACACGCGACGGGCCTGCTGTATTTGTGCTTGGTGAACGTTACGGTCGATTCTGCCGGAAGTTCGCGGCCTTCGTAATATCTAACCGTTTTCGAATATTACTACGGATATTATCATCTATACCCTATACCTAAACAGTCTCGTAGTAATAATACCGGGCTATATGAACTACGCCCTTATTAGTTGCCTTACTGAGGAACTTGCCCTCCTCCTTACGCTCTAGGTATTACTATAAATCTTTAATAATAAATAGGGTATTAGGGTCGTCTTAGCGATAGGCTTTCCAGCAAGTTATTGCTCTACTAGTAATATACCGAGTACGCTTTATCGTTACGTTAAGAATGAGCTGCTCTATCGAACCCCCTTATATAATCTTAATGAACCGTTAGCCCTCTGCCGTTATAATTGTTAGGTCGAAACTAAGCTCCTCCTTACTTATCTAGAGGAATCCGAGGATCGTAGATACGAACCGTAGCCTATCCTTATTGATATTAAATTACTCCGAGGTAATACCCCCGAGCCGATTAAATACCTATATCCTTATAAGAGATCTGTAGAGGGTAAAGCCTAAGACGAAGCGACGGGTATCCTAAGCGGTAAGTACTTCCCTAGTATACTTGCTAAGGTCGAGCCGCGCTTCTAAAGGTCTATTAGCGGATAGGTTACTCTTTAGCTCGCCGGGTATAAGGATCTAGCTCTAGTAGTACCTCGAGTCTTTCCCGGCGCTCGGGTCGGCTATAAAGCCGATATCTATCTTCCGTTTCCTAATGGAGCCGGCAATTAGCTCGTTAGGCTTCGCTAGCAGTCTTCGTTTATATGCCGGACCGGAGCTATAGCTCTCTATAAATGCCTCTAGCTTCTTAGTGAAGTCCGTAAACCAGCTTAGTATATTATCCTGCTTTACTTCTTCGGGCTAACCCCTCTAGCCGTTGCTAAAGAGTAGGTTGCTGCCTCCTAAACAGTCTTCCTTAAAGAACGTCTCGGACGTAGTATCCAGATTTAGTATATCGCTAAAGTACGTCTTATAGAAGTCCGGGAGCCCGATATATATAGGGCTAAGCTCCTCCTTGAGGACGTTATCGATATATTTACGGTATTCGGACGAATTGGCGAAGCTACTAGTATTATATAGCTATAGGGTCTGCTAGAGGGAGGAGGCTATCGGTCGGGGAGGCGGGGTAGATTCGGTAATAGTATCGTAGACTTGGTCCTAGAGAAGTATATCGCCTGAATTATTGACGAGGGCTGCTTATAGGAGGGGCTTAATACGGTCGAGGTCGAAGTCGTCGGAGTCGAGCGAGAGTTTAAGGTACAGGAGATCGCTTCGTAGGGTACTACGACGTATCGTAGCAGGGAGCAGGTCGGCAGCAGGGAGGTTTTATACCGCTCTCAGAAAGGCGCGAATAAGTTTCCGGAGTGCTATACTTCGATCAGAGGGGCATGTACTCAATAAAGCTAGACTGTTATACCTTCTTGGTCAAGTTGGCTAAGCACGTCTGGAACGCGCGAGATCGTCCTATCTATATAGATTGTATTGAATGAAGCGCGGAAGACATTAAGGCCGTTCCCGATGGGATTATCCTGGATAATCTCTGATCGCGATTGGTCTACTATTGCAAATGGCATGCTCCTGTAAAGGAGTAGAAGTGGCGGGTCCGGTGCCTCGTCCGGTGCGTTATCGGCTGTGGTACGTTGTCGGTTGCGGTACGTCGTTGGTTGCGGTATGTCGTTAGTTGCAGTGCTTGCCGCACGTACGTGCCAGCTACCCAGCCACTTCAACTGCGCCACGGCCCAATTAGTCAGCAGAGCTTTCGGATTAACCGGAAAATCATCTGACCCGCCGGTTTCATAGCTGCTGTTAATCCCGACACCCTGCCCAAGCCCTGCGACTACTCTATAGCGGCACAGTACTCCGTACCAGCGACCTGATCACCATTATGCTGGGCTGCCTACGTATAGCCATCGACGAGTGCATCAACATATATTTTTCCGTATCTTCAATATCTCCCTTTGCGCTCACAAAATCCCCTTTCTGCGTGAGCATCGTATGAAGCACGCATAAATATTTGCGGGATGTCACCCCACTTACTTCCCCCACGTCAGCGCTCGCTCTGGCGTAGGTTGGTATACACAGGTAGCTTGTACGCAGGTTGCGAACTCGGCAAGGTCGGCATTAACATTAGGTCCAGCTGTAGGAGCCGCTCAACAACCTCGGGATGGCCTCCCCCGGAAGCCGCCTCTAACATAGGACCTTAGGCGGCGTCTTAGCCAGCCCGGACGCGCAGAAACCCCCCTGTTCCGGCTGCTGAGCTTCCACAAGGAAAAAAAGCTTCAGTAATAATGATTGGACGACCATACATACATTCTGGTACGGGGTCAGCCAGAGCCGCGATATCCGCCGCACGAGGCAGCTGGCTGAGCTGAGCTGAGCTCCTTCTCATCTCAGCTTCCTCTCGCACCAGATAAATCGTACCACCGTCGCCCTCCTAATTGCCGTCCTGTACCGCAATCCCGCGGCTCACCATGCCTGCCGCCGACCTCCGCCTGCTCGCCCTCGACGGCGGTAGCGTCCGCGGCCTGTCCTCGCTCATAATCCTCCGTCACCTTATGGCCGCGGTCGACCCCGACGCCCCGCCCAAGCCCTATGACTACTTCGACATGATCGGCGGTACCAGCACCGGCAGCCTGATCGCCATCATGCTGGGCCGCCTACGTATAACTATCGACGAATATATCGACGCCTACACTACGCTGTCCGATAACGTCTTCGAGAAGAAGTACCATCGTGTCAGCATTAAGGGCAAGCTTCAGGGCAGGTTTGATACTGCCGAGCTCGAGCGGTCCGTCAAGCAAATCCTCGCGAACTGTAGCCTTGCCGAGGATACACTGCTCAAGGACACCGATTCTCCGTATAAAGTGTAACTTACCCTTATATCGGGCTTTTCGTGAGGTATATGCTAACCTTCCCATCAGCTTCGTCTGTGCTACGAGTAAAGAGACCGGCGATACTGTCTGCCTGGCCAGCTACCGCTCCCCGTGTAGCAACAACTCCGACCTCCTCAACGCTACTACAATATGGCAGGCCTGCCGCGCGACATCCGCCGCTACGACCTTCTTCGACCCTATTAGCATCGGGCCCTTCAAAGAAGAATTCATCGACGGAGCCCTCCGCGCGAACAATCCTGTATATGTGCTATAGAACCAGGCCCAGGACGTATAGGGCGATAGGCTGCGGGGTCTTAAATGCCTAGTCTCGATCGGCACGGGTGTTCCCGCCCTGAAGCCCGTGTACGACGACGTCCTCGGAATCGGGGCCACGTTGAAAGAATTTGCGACAGAAACGGAGGAGACAGCACGGCTGTTTCACCGCGACAAGTCGTATCTCGACAATGAAGGACTCTATTACCGGTTCAATGTTGACCGCGGGCTCCAGGAGATTGGGCTAGAAGAGTCGAAGAAGAAGAAGGACATTGCGGCTGCGACGCGGCGTTACGTCGAGTCGCAGGCCGTCTTCAAGCAGATCAAGGCGTATACGAACAAGATCGCGGGACGAGAGGGTTAGTTGTTCCCTAGAGCGACTACGTTAGTTCGTTTATAGTTTTGAATCTCTGCTGATCAATGCGCTAGACTTGCAGAAGGACGCCCGCAGGGAGGATATCGAGTCAGCGTGCCGCAGAGATCTCCGCGTCATTAATCCGCAACACGATATAGAACGGATCGAGAAGAGCAAGGATAAGCTGCTCGATGACGCCTACAAGTGGATCCTTCGCACCCTGGAGTATACAGCGTTCACCAACTAGGACGATAGCGGATCTGATCGTCCGCCATATCGATTGCTCTAGATAAAAGGACATACCGGCACGGGAAAGACAATACTCATAATCGGCCTGATTCGCCAACTCTTACACCAACCCGTTGCCCTATCACTAGCACTTTCGTTCTTCTTCTGCCAAGGCATAGATACAGCCCTAGACAACGCTACCGCTGTCCTCCGGTCTTTGATCTGGCTTCTCCTTCGTCAGCAGCCATGCCTTATATCCCATCTACTACAGAAGTACGAAGACTCAGGCGCCAATCTCTTCAGGGACCAAAATACCTTTATCGCCCTATCCGAGGCGTTTCGGAATATATTGAAGGATCCTTAGTTATCGCATATATACCTCGCGGTCGACGCACTTGATGAGTACGCGCAAGGGCGGTCGGACCTCATCCATCTCATTTCAGCTTCCCTCAACCTCTCCTAGAAGGTAAGATAGTTGGTTTCTAGCCGTCCAGAAGTTGACCTTCTCGCTGGACTCAAGGAACAGAGCGTTAACTCCTTCAACCCTTCCAACTCCGTCGTCGAGCTAGATACTCTGCGTCTGGAGGAACCTGTCAATATATACATCAACCACAAGCTTATAGGGCTCAAGGACCGGGAAGGATATAACGACTGCGTTTTGGCTGACGTCTCTCATCAAGTCTACAAACGAGCAGAGAACACGTTCCTCTGGGTAGCTCTCGTATTCAAAGAACTTAGTTCAGTAGAGGGCTGGGACGCTGTCGAGACCGTCCAAAGCATCCCCCCGGGATTGACAGATTTGTACGGTCACATAATGGCCAGGATTGATAGAGGGAATGAGCGAAACCGGCAACGCTATAAGAATATACTCGCGGCTACATTCCTTATGTATCGCCCTCTATTACTCTCCGAGCTTATTATGGTTGCAGGCTTGCCAGCCAAAATTGATCCCCGGACAATCGTAAATCGATACGGCTTATTTCTAACAATCAAGGACGAAACGGTCTACCTAATCCATCAGTCCGCCAAGGACTATCTAGGCGACAACTACAAGACCCGACTTCAGCCGGCCGGGGTTACCCAAGGGCATATGGACATCGGCATACGTGCGATTGATACGATATCCTCAATGCTAAGATTCAACATATATAACCTCGACTACGGCTTCAAACCGGAGAATATAACGCCCCCTGATCCAGATCTGCTAGCTCCAGTACGATACTCTTATGTCTTCTGGGCCGACTATCTCTACTCCCTGAATAACGATAACTCCAGGCTCCTAGGGGAACAGATAGACGACAGGAAGGTATTTGGATTCCTAAGTAGATACTTCCTCCGCTAGCTTGAGAGTTTATCTCTTATAGGGAACCTTTCTAGTAGGATGCTCTCGATAAGAAAGATTCTACAAGCTGCTCAGGTATATTGTTAATGCCGTATTATTGTCAGGTTACTAAATCCTATCAGTCGCAACTAGATATTAACCCTCGCCTTCTTGAGCTGTTGAAAGACACGGAGAAGTTCGTATTCAGTCACGGATCGATTATAGAGCGGGCCCCCTTGCAGATATATAGCTCCGCGCTTGTATTCAGCCCAACTTTGAGCGAGATTAGAAAGCAGTATTAGGAGGAAAGGCTGTCTTTTATCGAAATGACCGCTAGTATTAGAGACCACTAGGGCGTATACCGACAGACGCTCGAGGGGTATAGCCATTGGGTCAGTACAGTAGCGTTCTCGCCGGACGGCAAGACGCTAGCGTCGGCCTTATACGATCAGACCGTCCGGCTCTGGGATACAGCGACCGGTATATACCGGCAGACTCTCGAGGGGTATAGCTATTAGGTCAGCGTACTAGCGTTCTCGCCGGATAGCAAGACGCTAGCGTCAGCCTCGTACGATTAGACCGTCCGGCTCTAGGATACGGCAACCGGTACGTACCGGCAGACGCTCGAGGGGTATAGCAGCCCGGTTATAGCAGTAGCGTTCTCGCCGGACGGCAAGACGCTAGCGTCGGCCTCAGACGGTAAGACCGTCCGGCTCTGGGATATAGTAACCGGCGTATACCGGCAGACACTCGAGGGGTATAGCGGCTCGGTTACTATAGTAGCGTTTTCGCCGGACGGCAAGACGCTAGCGTCAGCCTTATACGATCAGACCGTCCGGCTCTAGGATACGGCGACCGGCATGTACTGGCAGATGCTCGAGGGATATAGCAGCCCGGTTATAGTAATAGCATTCTCGCCGGACGGCAAGACGCTAGCATCGGCCTCAGACGATCAGACCGTCCGGCTCTAGGGTATAGCAACCGGTATATACCGGCAGACGCTCGAGGGGCATAGCGGCTCGGTCACTATAGTAGTATTCTCGCTAGACGGCAAGACGCTAGCATCGGCCTCATTCGATCAGGCCATCCGGCTCTAGGATACGGCGACCGGCGCATACCGGCAGATGCTCAAGGGGCATAGCAGTAGGATCAGCATAGTAGCATTCTCGCCGGACGGCAAGACGCTAGTATCGGCTTTATAGGATCAGACTGCCCGGCTCTGGGATATAGCGACTGGCATGCACCAGCAGACGTTCGAGGGGCACGGCAGCTCGGTTAGCATAGTAGCGTTCTCGCCGGATAGCAAGACCCTAGCGTCGGCCTCATAGGATTGGACCGTCCGGCTCTGGGATATAGCGACCGGCATGTACCGGCAGACGCTCGAGGGGTATAGCAGCCTGGTCAGGGTAGTAGCGTTCTTGCCGGACGGCAAGATACTAGTATCGGCTTCAGGCGATAAGACCGTCCGGCTCTAGGATACGGCAACCGGCATATACCGGCAGACGCTCGAGGGGCATAGCAGCTCGGTCAGCATAGTAGCGTTCTCGCCAGATGGCAAGACCCTAGCGTCGGCCTTATGGGATCGGACCGTCCGGCTCTAGGATATAGCGACCGGCATGCACCGGCAGACGCTCGAGGGGCATAGCAGCCTGGTTAGGGCAGTAGCATTCTCGCCGGACAGCAAGACGCTAGTATTAGCTTTAGGCGATAAGACCGTCCGGCTCTGGGATACGGCGACCGGCACGTACCGGCAGACGCTCAAGGGGCATAGCAGCCTGGTCAGGGCAGTAGCGTTCTCGCCGGACGGCAAGACGCTAGCGTCGGCCTCAGACGATAAGACCGTCCGGCTCTGGGATATAGTGACCGGCGTATACCGGCAGACGCTCGAGGGGCATAGCAATAGGGTTAGCGCAGTAGCATTCTCGCCGGACGGCAAGACGCTAGCGTCGGCCTCATCTGACCAGACCGTCCGGCTCTGGGATACGGCGATCGGCGTATACCGGCAGACGCTCGAGGGGCATAGCGGCTCGGTCAACGCAGTAGTGTTCTCTAGGAATAGTCAATATCTCGAGACAGACCGAGGGCTGCTGAGTATAACTATAAACTCCGACGCTTTAAGCAGCTCTGGAGACCAGAAACCCGCCAGCAGTTTTCTCTTTGTCGGCGACGATTAGGTTACACGAGATGGGAAGAGTATTCTCTGGCTTCCAGTCGACTATCGGGCAACATATATAGCGGTTCATGGTTATATACTCATCCTAGGACATGCCTCTGGCCAAGTAACGCTCTTTCGGTTTATTTTTACAAAGTGATGGATTTCTGTAGTATTATATATATTCTAATATCTCTGCATCTTCGACTTCGCATGTTGGGAAGCATTCTTGTTCCTGCATGTTTGGAACAAGACCCTTCTGCTGAGCGTCTCTCTAAGCCATACGTGCTCAAGGTGATGCGATCAGCGGCCTCACCGATCGCTCCACCACCCGCACGTCCAACCTCGCAGGTAGAGAGCCGCCCTATATCCTGCTACCTGCGTAAAAGATTCTTGAGTGAGGCAGTATACTTCAAATCATCATCTCCACAATACATCTCTTCGGGCTCGGGGATCGTAGAATTAATTAGTCCCGCTCCGCCGCAGCGCCTTAGGTAAGGCGGACGGACGATGGGTGATTTTATCTGACAAGACAGAGTCGCTGGGCCGTCTACTTGTGTCCCAGGCGGTGGTCCAGGCACGCCACAGAGCCGCATTGCCATCCCATTTTCGTGGCACTAGTTGCCGTGGCGGGCGGCGCTGTTATTGAGTGTGACTGAAAACGGGAGAGATTGTAGTGACGAAAAAGCGGCTGTCGGCCTGTTGGCTATTGCAGCCGGGGTGCGGTTTGAAGACGTAGGCACAGAAGCCGCTGAATTCAGCGGGCGCGGTGGAAAAAGTGGGGTTGCCCCTTTACCCCGCATGCCCAGGCAACTCAGCCACCGCTGGAGAAGGGCCGCAAACGCGTTTGGTTGGCTACGGAAATTCGCGACGTGTTGGTGGAACTCATTGTCACCAAGCGATTTTAGAACCACACCGCAGATCGCCAGCAAGACGCACCGCACGTTGCCCGAGGGGAGTATCTACGAGCGGGTGCGGGGGATCTTTGAGAAGCGGTTGATGTTCCCGCAGAATAATGCTACCGTGGATACGGGGACTTATACGACGAAGTTGGTACGCAAGGCGCTGGCACGGGAGTGGCCGCTGGTGTTGAGGGCGTGGTTTGGGAGGCCCGATTGGTTCTGGGCAAGGGGGTGGGCCGGGAAGGTGTGGGTGGCGACGTAGTTTGGGGAGTGGTTGTTGGATTTAGTCATGTATCGCATGATTGGGATGAAGAAACTGGGGGCAGTGTTGAGGGAGGAGGAGAGGCAGCGGAAGCTGAGAAGGTTGCCTAGGAGGGCGTTTTGGTTTGACTACGGGTTGTGCTGGAGTTGCCGGGCCCAGTGTATATCTTCAGGTAACCAAGCCAGGCCTGCCAGTGAGTTTTTGACTCAGCTGCTCATAACCCGTCATCCTGGGATGACAGAAGAAACGTTGTGGAGCCAAGAGAGCCAAGTTTTATGCCCCAACGGTCTAGACACGGCGGTGAACAGAATCATGGGGTCCAGACAACGCCAAGAGCCTTCGCGGTCCATCACTGCTCCCATACTCTTGAACCAAGCCGGCTCCTATTCCCCCAGCGGCGACGGAGCATCCTGGAATTCATCCGAACGGCTGGTCCATGACGCCCGCGAGGTCCACTCGTGGATACCGAAGGTGCTCAGGATACGTCCAGCCTGCCAAATCTCGATTTATAATTCTCCGATAGGAACCCACGGCGGCATTTGTAGCGCGCCGCCGTTTCCACTGTCGGCGCCACACCGTCTCCCATTGGCCCGGATTCACGCCAGAAGCGGAACTTGTCTAGCGATCGGCGATGGATGCGACGATTAAGTTTGATGAGACCGATCCACTGCCGGGACGGATGGCCAGTGGGTGACCGGGCGCGCCTGGCCGTTCTCGGGTCCATTCCGACGACGAAGCCACAGCATCAGAGATGACGTGACTCTGGAATGCATCAAGCCGAGGGACGCCAGGGATTCGAACCCGCGCGCGATAACCGCAGGAGGTCGGCGCCAACGATCGCGCGATGGGATCGGCACCTTCAAGATATAAACATTCTACGGTCGTCGTCGTCCTCCCCCTTCCGGAATGCCGGCTCAGGGACGAGTAGCACCACCGCCTACCATTCAGGTTGCCCACCATGCCAGAACACAAAGGCGAGAAGCCCGGCGACCGGGTAGCCCCCAGCGGAGGGGCGTCCACCGCCGGCTTTTCCAGCTCCAACCACCATGCTGACGTCTCGGAAACGGTGGGGGATCATGACCACTACCAGCATCACAACCCTCTCCACGACATCCTGGAGGAAGGCGTCTCAACCAAGCTCCATCGGATCGCTACAGCAATCTCACGGCACAGGTCCCACGCCACAGCCCCCAGGGCAGAGTCCTTCGAGTCCGACTCTGCTTTGAACCCAGAGTCGGCGGACTTCGACGTGACCAAGTGGGTACGGAATTTCGTCGGTGAGCTGAATGAGCAGGGACACAAGTCAAGTGAGCTGGGCATCCTCTTCGCGGACCTCGACGTCTTTGGATCTGGCTCCGCCCTACAACTCCAGGAAAGGGTCGACTCGGTCTTGCTTGCTCCGCTCCGGATTGGCGAACTGTTCTCCCAGAGAAAGCAACACAAGCAGATCCTCCACGGCTTCAACGGCCTCCTGAAGAGCGGCGAGCTGCTGGCGGTTCTCGGACGACCGGGCTCGGGATGCAGCACCTTCTTGAAGTCCATCTGCGGGGAGTTGCACGGCTTGACGCTAGGCAAGAAGACCAACATCCACTACAATGGCGCGTCGCAGCACCAGATGAAGAAAGAATTTAAGGGGGAGGTGATCTACAACCAGGAGGTGAGATATTGATTACTACCCCCGATGGATAGACCAACAGCACTAAGCGGCCCAGGTCGACAAACACTTCCCCCACCTCAGGGTCGGGCAGACGCTCGAGTTTGCTGCCTCGATGCGGACCCCATCCAACCGTATCCATGGCATGTCGCGGATCGAGTTCTGCCGGTATATCGCCGCCGTCGTGATGGCCGTTTTTGGGCTCTCCCATACCTATAACACCAAGGTCGGCAATGACTTTATCCGCGGCGTGTCCGGTGGCGAGCGCAAGCGCGTCAGCATTGCCGAGATGGTGGTCGCCGGCTCGCCCATCTGCGCCTGGGACAACAGCACCCGCGGCCTCGACTAGACCAGCGCGCTCAAGTTCGTCCTCGCCCTCCGCATCTCGTCCAACATTGGCAAGCACGCCCACGCCGTGGCCATGTACCAAGCCAGCCAGGCCATCTACGACGTCTTCGACAAGGCTACCGTTCTCTACAACGGTAGACAGATCTATTTCGGCCCCGCGCATACCGCGAAGGCCTTCTTCGAGCGCCAGGGGTGGTTCTGCCCGCCGCGACAGACCACCGGCGACTTCCTCACCTCGGTCACTAACCCCGACGAGCGTACCCCGCGGCCGGGCATGGAGCAGAAGGTACCCCGCACGCCCGAGGAGTTTGAACGGTACTGGCTCAGTTCGCCCGAGTTCAAGGCGCTACAGGACGATATGGCGGTCTACGACGCCGAGTTCGAGGGCGAGCGCCAGTCCCAGAGCATCGCCCAGCTGCGCGAGAAGAAGCACTACCGCCAGTCCAAGCACGTGCGCCCGGGCTCGCCGTTCACCATCAGCCTCCTGATGCAGGTCCGCCAGAACACCAAGCGCGCGTACCAGCGCATCTGGAACGACCTGGCCGCCACAGGGTCGCACGTGGTCATGCAGCTTATCATGGCTCTGGTCATCGGCTCGATTTTCTACGGCACTCCCAATGCGACGGCGGGGTTCAACGCAAAAGGGTCCGTGTTGTTCATGGCCATCTTGCTGAACGCCCTGACGGCCATCGCGGAAATCAACGGCCAGTACGTGCAGCGGCCGATAGTAGAGAAGCATGCCTCGTATGCCTTCTACCACCCGGCCACCGAGGCTGCTGCAGGCATCGTGGCCGACATTCCGGTCAAGTTCGTGACCGCGACCGTGTTCAACTTGATTGTCTACTTCTTGGCTGATCTCCGCCGCGAGCCAGGCCAGTTCTTCTTGTTCTTCTTGATCACGTATATCTCGACTTTCGTCATGATCGCCCTCTTCAGGTTTCTCGCGGCCATTACCAAGACTATCTCGCAGGCCATGGCGCTGGCGGGCGTGCTGGCGCTCGCCATCGTTCAATACTCCGGCTTTATGTAAGTGTCTGCCGTACCATTCCCCCTGGATCTAGCAGCAGCAAGGGGGTAGTACAGGGCGAGAATGAATACTGACGAAGGTTCACAGCATTCCCGTCCCAGAGATGCATCCCTGGTTCAGCTGGATGAGATGGGTCAACCCAATCTTCTACTCCTTCGAGATTCTCGTCGCCAATGAGTTCCACGGTCAAAATTTCCCCTGCTCCTCCATCTTCCCCCCGTCTCCCATTGGCGACTCTTTTGTCTGCGATACTACGGGCGCGGTTGCGGGCAGCATAACCGTAAGCGGCGACGCGTTCATTTGGGCCACCTACAACTACAGCTACTCGCACGTCTGGCGCAACCTTGGCATCCTGATAGGGTTCCTGGTCGCGTTCATGATCATCTACTTTGCCGCTGTCGAAATCAACTCGTCCACCACCAGCACCGCCGAAGCGCTCGTCTTTCCCCGGGGCAGCGTCCCTGCTCACCTGGACCCCAAGCATAAGGGCAGCGATGAGGAGAAGGCTGGCGCAACAACCGGGGCAAAGACAGAGAAGGCTCCCAAAACTGCCAACATCGAGGCTCAGAAGGATCTTTTCACCTGGAACGACGTCGTGTACGACATCGATGTCAAGGAGGGCAAACGCCGCCTACTGGACAACGTGTCTGGTTGGGTCAAGCCCGGCACGCTGACGGCCTTGATGGGTGCCTCGGGTGCCGGTAAGACGACCCTCTTGGACGTCCTCGCGCAGCGCAAGTCAGTCGGTGTTGTCACGGGTGATATGCTGGTGAATGGCAGGCCGTTCGGGGCCGACTTTCAGCGTCAGACGGGTTATGTGCAGCAGCAGGGTGAGCAGGCGTTCCATCTTTCCCACTTGGTACTCTGACAGCACCACCCGCTGAAACCTCCCCAGATCTTCATCTCGACACGGCTACAGTTAGAGAAAGTCTCCAGTTTAGCGCCATGTTACGTCGCCCCAAGTCCGTCAGTAAGAAGGAAAAGTACGAGTTCGTCGAGGAAGTCATCAAGATGCTCGGCATGGAAGAATACGCCAATGCCGTCGTCGGCATTCCCGGCGAAGGCCTCAACGTTGAACAGCGCAAGCTCCTCACCATCGGCGTCGAGCTGGTAGCGAAGCCAAAATTGCTCCTTTTCCTAGACGAGCCGACCAGTGGTCTCGATTCGCAGAGCGCTTGGTCCATCTGCGTCTTCCTCCGCAAGCTCGCCGACGCCGGCCAGGCCGTGTTATGTACCATCCACCAGCCCAACGCCATCCTCTTTCAGCAGTTTGATCGCCTGCTATTCCTGGCCAAGGGCGGCAAGACGGTTTACTTTGGTAACATTGGCCAGAACTCGCGCCAACTGCTCGACTATTTCGAGCGGAACGGCTCGCGTAAGTGCGGCGACGACGAGAACCCCGCCGAGTTCATGCTGGAGGTGGTGGCAGAGGGCGTCAACCGCGACGGCGAGGACTGGCACTCAGTGTGGAAGGGCAGCCAGGAGTTCCGCGATGTCAAAGCCGAGATTAAGCGGATCACCGACCTGGGTCAGGCTGACGAGCTTCAGACCGGCGGCGGTGAAGAGGGAGACAGCCATTCCGAGTTTGCCATGCCGTTCCCCGCTCAGGTCTGGGCCGTCACGGAACGCATCTTCCAGCAGTACTGGCGGATGCCGATCTACGTCTTCTCCAAGCTGCTGCTCGGCATCCTGGCCGGCTTGTTCATCGGCTTCACCTTCTTCAAGCCCGACGCGACGCTGGCGGGGATGAGAGACGTCCTCTACGCCGTCTTCATGATCACCACGCTCTTTACCACGCTGGTGCAGCAGATCCAGCCCCTCTTCATCACGCAGCGCTCCCTCTACGAGGTCCGCGAGCGCCCGAGCAAGGCCTACTCGTGGAAAGCCTTCATCATCGCCAACATCATCGTCGAGATCCCCTACCAGATCCTGACGGGCATCCTCACCTTTGCCTGCTTCTACTACCCCATCGTCGGCGTCCAGTCGTCAGTCCGCCAGGGGCTCGTCTTGCTGTTCATCATCCAGGTCTTCATCTACGCCAGCGCCTTCGCGCACATGACCATCGCGGCGCTTCCCGACGCCCAGGCGGCGTCGGCCCTCGTCGTGCTCCTAACCATGATGTCCATCATTTTCAGCGGCGTGCTGCAGACGAAGACCGCGCTGCCCGGCTTCTGGACCTTTATGTACTATGTCTCGCCCTTCACCTACTGGATCGGCGGCATCACATCGACCATGCTGCACGGCCGCCCCGTCGTGTGCTCCGAGGACGAGATGCTCATCTTCAACCCGCCGCCCAACATGACGTGCGGCACCTACCTCGCGCCGCTGGCGGGCCAAACGCCGGGCACGCTGCAGAACCCGTCGGCCGGCGAGGCGTGCCGGTACTGCTCTGTCAGCGTGGCCGACCAGTTCCTGGCGAGCGTCAACATCTTTTGGAGCGAGAGGTGGAGGAATTTCGGCCTTGTGTGGGCGTATATTGTGTTTGACATTGCCGTCGCGATTGGGGTTTACTACGTCTTTAGGGTGAAGAAGCGCAAAGCGTTTCAGGGGTTGTTTACAAGGTTCAAAAGCGCCAAGAAGAACTAAGAGTTGCACCGGCCTTTGGAGGGGAGGCATTTACGGGAGGGAAAGGGTACAGCTAATACAACCGGCAAGAGGGAGAGAGATATTACCTGTTTGACCAAGAGTCTTTGGGTTGGCTATGGAAGTAGGCTTAAGGTGCAAACTGGTATTGACTTGCGGAACCGGCAGTGCCCCGCGAAGGAAGCGGATACGGATCTAAGGGGACGCAAGGCAGAGGGTCTATATAAGTATACACGTTGTCACCTCGACAATGTATTGCCGAGCTTAGCTTGAGAATACAAATCAATACTTGATGCGATGGCAACGGGGAGACTGGACCCGGACGAGCAGCAAGGACCGAGCCAACCGCAGTGAAGGAGCCTAACTAACACCACAACACAGCCTCAACCAGCAGGTCCCGCTTTAGCTGCTGAAGATAGGATGCTGAACACTTGGAGAACATGGCCTCCAAGTCGACCTGCTCACAACTGAGAGAAGAGGCATGGTGTGGCGTTGATGGAAGAAAACCGTAGGGGCTTGTACAAGACCAAGGCGAGGTGGACGAATCGGATGTACTTAGTGTGCCAAGGCCCTTTAAGCTTAGTGCCTCCGGGCGAAATAAAATCCATCCATCCATCCATCCATCCATCCATCCATCCATCCATCCATCCATCCATCCATCCATCCATCCATCCATCCAATACATCACCCATGCTGCCCTGTCTGCCTGCTTCCCTCCGACAAGAGCGCCCGAGTTCAGACACAGCAACAGACAGCAAGGGGACCATGGTCTGCGATGACAACGTCTACAAAAATGCATTTAACTTATCCACGACGATACGGCGCCGCTTTGCCACCGAAGGATTTGGACTGATTCGGCGCCATGACAGCATGCCCTGCTGCCCGCCAGCCATAGTTGAGGGGGAACTAGTATGATGTAATATGCAGTGTATCAGATGGCTGCTTGCGGTTTGCGACTGGCCGTGACATCGGACTGTTTCCGGGATGGGCCACCCATCGTTCGCGTTCCCGAATCCGCCGCTATGTTGGGAAGCGAAGACAATGAGAGGAGGCCTGGGCGTGGCCGATGATATCATCGCGAATCGCCATGATCAGACCAGGCCGCGAGGAAAACAAAGCACAAGGATAGGGTCTTAAGCAGCACCGCACATAGAACCGTCCTGACCTCAACCTTGCCCAAACCACCAACGTACTCTCGGCCAGCCTGACCACCCACACATCTATCACCGTTTTGCACCAGACACCACACCAGCAGCCACCATGGGCGCCGACTCCAGAGCCCTACTGCTGGGCTTGCGTATCTGGCAGCTCATCTGCTCCGTCATCGTGCTCGGGATCCTCGGTTCGTTTCTGCACAGGCTCTCGGACGCCGGGGTCTCAAGGGATGGCAGGGTCGTCTACAGCATTGTCACGGCGTCCATTAGTACCGTTTTCTCGATCGTTTTCATCGCCCCCTTCCTCTATGACTTCCTGGCGTTCCCGGGCGACTTTATCCTCTAGGTTATATGGCTGATCACCTTCTGCCTCCTCATCACGGTACTACGTGCCCAATTATATCTGTTTTTGACTCAGCCCCTGCGAGACCGAACCCAGGCTGACCCTTTTTCTCAGCGTACCGGCGGAAGCACATGCACCTCACGATAGTTTTAGGGCTAC
>FTEL01007969.1_pt1 | contig 16106 bp, 9 predicted proteins | sample 1658911 | NCBI WGS metagenome assembly FTEL01 (sample SAMEA3914869, study PRJEB12502) | metagenome | biome: forest; material: soil | place: USA | collected 2012-03-12 | depth 0.1 m
GAGGGGGGGAAGGCGAGGGATGGGGGAGAGGGGCAGGCATCTCTGCCCTGAACCACATCCATCCCGGACGGCGATCCCGTTGGGACGGATGGGCTTGCTGCAGGTATGCGAGCGCAACGAGCCCGCCCGTGTTGCGCGGAACCCGGTGTGGACTTGCATATGGTGGCCCGCTCTGCGCGCCCTCTGCACAGTGTGTCTTGCATAGATGGATGGGCTGAGGGGAGGGGGGGAGCTCTCGCCTGAGCGCGCCGAGAGATGGATGGATGGATGGATGTGTGTCTGCGCAGGACATGTGCATGCTGCTGCTGCGAGCTACCTGCCGTTTCTGGGCAGCGCCCTGCGCTGAGAGCACTCTGGGACTCTGGGAGATTCTGCCGGGTGAAGTCTTCCGTACCACTGTTGACTCCAGCCATCGACCTACATGGTGATGCTCGTATGTGCCCGTGTCTGACTGCATTGCAGGTCGCCAGTGGCGGGCCCTGGCCTGGCTGACAGAACGGGCCATAGAGATGGATTGCCAATGCCAGGCCATTTGTATCTGTACTGGTTATTTATCCGTCTTCATGTGCCTTCACACGATCATGGACGAAACAGGACAATGCCAATGGCCCATCACAAGATCGAAAACGTCAAATGCCCTCTGGGTGGATGTCTGAGATCGAAGCGGGCGCTTGCTGTCGAATGGTGGTAGGGAAAAAGCTGCTGCCTGAGGTGTGGGGGGGACCAAAGCGGGTTGCAAGCGGGTTGTGGTTGCATTGCGCCCGAGTTGAAACTGGCCGCTGCGGGGTTCTGGTTGCTCAATCCGGGCAGCTTCAGGGCCCCCTGCTGATAAGATCCCTGTGTCTTGTTGGTTCTCACTGCATCCTGCCCTTGTTCTTTGCCCGTGTTCTGCCCAAACACAGCGCCTGTGTGTTCGGGAGATGCACCCATGCCCTGCCTGGCCCCTGTGTGTGACGAGCTGGTTTCAATTTCTGCACCACACACGCGCGCGAATGCGAATCGAGCCAAGCCTTGTTTGAATCGAGACCCAGTCGGACGCAGGGAGAATAAAAGAACCTTATCCCATCTTTTTCACGGGCGCGGGTTTCATCTGATGCCTCTGCGAGTCCGTGTTGATGTTCTCTCCGAGTTCCCTCCACTTTGCGTCCCAACTCAGCGCACGCTCTGTCGGGAAACAACTTGCCAAGGAACCGGTCTTGAGCTTCTGCAGCAGCTAGTGCCCGCGTCGCTAAATATAACCCTAGACATCGCCTCCTCCACATCCGCTTGCTATTTTTACACTGACCGCCGACTACCGAATGTCTTTTATCATGTCAGAGGCGACCAAATCCCTCCGCTTCCCCATAACATCGCCAGTAGCTCCTCAACTTCCCCCGCATCGCATCTCGAACCCGGCGACTCGGAGGAATGTAACCCCCCGGGCGTAGGCTGGGACGTGGAATGCGGGAGAGTGTTGATTGCGCACCGGACACACACAATCTGGACAATCTGGACACACCGACAACGACCCAGGTACTCGGTATCCAGTCCTCCGCTGCCGAACCCCCGCGCTGCGACGGGATTATATTACAGTATTCTGTACATAAGCCAACAATAGGGCGGCTTTGAAGTGTGCGCGACAAAGAAAAACCCCGAGCCAAACCCAGATCGTGTGATCCGCCGATCCCATACCCTTCGGTGCCTCGAAACTCCAAATGCAGTTCGCCTACCCAGTAGTTCCTAGCCAGCCCTCTAAGCCATTACTCCGCCGCCAGCCCCAGTTGTTCCCCGAGTCCCCCGGAGTCCCCGACGGCTGGGGAACCACGGGATGCCCGTAACGCGGCATGCATGCATGTATGTACAAAGAGAAAGAAAAACGCGTTGCCCAGTTGGGCCAGCCACTCTCACCACGCCTAATGGTCGTGGTCATGGCTGTGGTCGCCTTCGTGGTCATGCGCGTGGTCGTGAGCATGTCCCGTAGACGACTGTCTGCTCTCCGGCCGCGACATGCCCGGCGAGCAGCACCCCTGCCCAACGCAGTCGTCCACACACTCCAGCAGGCACACATCGCCGCCTTCGCTGCTGCCGCACCTCGCCGACTGCCCAGACCCCGAGGCGCCGTCCAGGCGCGACCCGATCTCGCTCCGGTGGCCGTGCTGCGGGTCGAGGCAGAACTCGGGCTGGATGGTGGCGCTGTGGATGCCGTACGCGTGCAGGCACTTGCGCGCCATCTTGGAGAGCTCCATGAACTTCTCGCCGCTGGCCTCCGAGATGGGGAAGGCCACCTGGATGTGCATCGAAGCCACCACCTTGGTGTCCGACAGCTGCCAGATGTGCACGTGGTGGCAGCTCACCACGCCGGGGAGCGCCTGGATGTCTTCCCGGACGTCGTTGAGGTCGATGTGCTCGGGTGTCGCCTGGAGGAGAATCTTGGAGGCGGCAACCGTCAGGGGGATGGCGGACTTGAGGATGATGAGCGTGATGAAGAGCGACACGGCTGGGTCGGCGTAGAAGCGCCCGGGCCAGTCGGTCAGCCAGATGATGAGCGCCGTGATGATGACGCCCACGTTGCCGAGCGCGTCGCCCAGCACGTGGAGGACCATGGCGTTCATTCCCATGTCGCCGTGACTGTGGCCGTGCTTCTTGCCCGCCTTCTTGGGCTTGTTGTGGTTGTGCGACTGGTGGATGCCAGACCCACGCCGGGGCCGCTTGTACGGCGATTGGCAGTTGTTACCAGCCTGCGATCCACACGTTTTCTTGAGAAGAGGGGTGTCCTCCCGCACCTCGCCCTGAACCGTGGTCTCGTCGTCTGTGCTGTTCTCGCTGCTGAACTCGGCCTCCATCTGCGACCGGCTGGCGGCAATGATGTCTTGTCGGAAACTAGCCGGGTGGATGCTCATGTCGCCGATACTCGTGAGGCGGCCGTGCCGGGTGCTGATTGGGGTGCGCCGGTCCGTCCCATAGCTCGACCGGCTGCGTCTTGGGGGTGTCTCGGGCCCCGAATTCTGATACCGCGCAACCGCAGCCTCGGGGAACAGATCAGGCCCGTTCTCGCCCTGCGCAATCTCCTGGTCCGCCAGTTGACCCGCCATCCCTTCCTCCGCCGCGCGCTCATCGCCGTGGGCATGCGAATGCGCTTCATGGCTGTGCTCATCGTGGTCATGTTCTCCCGGGCCATGCGAGTGTCCGTGTCCGCCGAGGACAGCGAAGCCGACCAGGTTCGAGGCGAGCCCCAGGCAGCCGACGATCAGGATGAGCTGGGCGTTGCCGATCTCGGGAGGATCGATGAATCGAGTAAGGGCTTCGAGGACGATGGAGACACAAAGGGCGATGAGGAATACGGCGTTGAAGAAGGCGCCCAGAATCTCGGCGCGGAGCCACTGCGGGGGAACAAGTCACGTCAGCATCGACCTCGGCAACGCGCCAGAGCTTGCGGAAATGTAGAAAATCACTCACACCGTAGGAGAACTTGTCTGTCGTTGCCTTTCTCGCCACCGAGACCGCCCACAAACCGACGAGAAGGGAGATGATGTCGTTGAGCTAGGTGGCGCGCGGAGTCAGTACGGGGAGTCTGAGGGGGAACGCCGTGCTCGGCCTGGTCCGTTGAGAGGTCATACCATGTGGAAAGCATCGGCCATCAAGGCGAGAGAGTGGACGGCGAAACCAACGCCGAGCTCGAGGAGGAAGAAGATGATGTCGATGGCGAGCATCACCTTGATGCGGGTCGACTTTGACCACCCCATGCCGGGCGAGTGATACGGCAGATCGCCGTCGCGCGCACTTATTTCCCGGATCGGAGGGGGGCCTGTGAAAACCGGACAGGGCCGGCAATGATCTGGTGCGGGCAAGATGTGTTGCGTCGGATTTTTTTTTCTTCGTTTGGGTGAGAAGGAGGAAAGGTGGTTGGGTTGGTGGCGGTCGTAATTATTTGAGGCGCGGTTTGAGGTGGTTGTTGGAGGAGCCGCAGACCCAAAATTGGCACCAAGAATCGCCCCTCGCGCGCGGCTGTCCCACCCTAGGTATGCCTGGCAGATGGGTGCAAGACCACGCAGCTGATCTCCCAAACAAGCCCAAACAAGGAGATGATGGATCTGGCTCAGCCGACAAAAGTAGCAGGCAGCCAAGCAGGCAAAACCCGGCCTTGCGACTGACGGTGCCGACTCACGACGGTCTGGAATGGCAGTTGGGCGACGGACATGGACATGGCATGGAAGCGGACGAATTCACGAAAGCATGCACCACGACGCACTGCAGAGTGGGTCCTGCATGGATGGCGCAACCTCGCGTTTGCGGGACAGTCCGGTTCCGGTGACATCAGCTCAGCGCCCACAGGGCCCACTCCGTCCCAAAACCCCACATTTGTTTTCCTCTCTTGGGTCAACCAGTCGCGGCCAGGTCGACTTTCATTTTTCTCTTTTTGGTGTTTTGTTGCTGACGCGCGCGCCTCGAGCGGCCGTCATCCATATCCACGTCCAGGACATTGATCCCAGGTCTGACTATCAGAAGGGATGGTGGTCGCGATATACCCCACCTTAACCGCCGATTCGGGTCGTTGCAGCGACCCAGGCCCGATCCTCGAGTCCCGGCAGGCGAAACGGCAGATCGTTTGGTGCTCGTCATACCGCCCATCAAACAAACACCCAACCAACGCCCGCTCGACAGGGACAAATTTCGCCCAAGGCACACCTCGTTGAAAAATCCTGGCGCGTAGGGAATACTCACGGCCAACAGGCCCCGAGCCTTGCGGGCAGGTCTCAGGTCACACGAGTCCTCTTCGACTAGTTGGGAGGGTGGGATGGTCATTCGGGCAGCCGGGCTGCCCTCACTCGTTGCCCTGTCCAGGCTACCGGGTCACGACGACGAGTCAACCGATTCAACCACTCACCAGTGAGAGCAGGAGAACTTCTCGCCAAGTTTACTCCGCCGCGGCGCAATGACTGGACTCAAGTTGCCTCTTTACTCCAGTTGCTTCGGCATACATCTATCTACCTTTGCTTCGACTTTGGCCCGTAGTAAGCAACTCATCGACGACTGAGGGCGAGGCTGTTTGCCATCTGCATTCACTTTGCCCTTGAACAAGCTCACAACAGTTGCCTTGGTTTATTCGTTACTACCATCTAACCCAACTCACCTTCTGACGAGACTGGAGCGTTGTTAGAGCGCACTCACTGCCAGCTAACAGACTGCCTGCTGTTCCCAAGTCCCGTGTTGGAGAGTTCGGTCAGTTCGTGACGGTGAAAACTAAGTTGGAGCTTTTCACTTCCTCGATTCCCGCGGTTCCTAGCCGGGTTTTGAACGGGAACACGACTTGGTGTGTTTTCCCCTCAACTCGGACACACCCATCACACGGTCTACACACCCAGCCTAATGTGGCCAGATGAATATCCGTCATTGCATGGAACACAAGAGAGCTGTACGACAGCTGATGATTATCCTCGGGAAAGATGGATATCACTTTCTTACGTTGTTTTGTCAGCCTTGTTCCTTGGACTCCACCAGGGTCGTTATGGCTCCAGCCTCCCGGCAGCCCTGTCGATCCTGCGGGTTACTCGGTTGAGGAGTGATGGATGCACTGACGTGCTGTTCTCCGCCCTTCTGCTTCCAATAACACACTCCATTGGCCCGAGCGGGTTGCTTTCAAAGTGAACCCTGTAATAGGAGCTAGGTCTTCCAAGAAAAGGACTCCGGCGGGAGGGTTACCCGGCTCGGAGCATTTGTCAGCTCGCAACACGGACCGGCCTTGGATTTGGCCGATGCATGGACCCCCTCACCCAACACACCTGCTCGGTGTTGATGTCCCGTGGAAGAGAGGACTCGCAGGTTCATCTACTCTCCTCTGCATGACTGATGATCCAGGGTGATTTCTAATCGGTTGGAAATGCAACTTCTCTCTGGGAGATTCGAGGCTGTGACGATGGCATCGTGTCCTCTTCAGACGGTGGAACAGCTCCACAGCATCGCGAGTATAAGGATGGGCTGAGACAGGTGAGGGTGGCGGTCGGTTTCATCAATCCACCACCAGCCCAAACAAGCCGTCCGCAACAAAACCTCCACTTCGAACTCCAAACCTTCAAACTCCAACTCAACCCAACCCGGCACCAAAATCCACCAGCATGGGTTCCCACAGCGACCTCAAGCCCATCAGGCTCTACGGCAAGGGCGGCCCGAACCCGCCCAAGGTGGCCATCATCCTCGACGAGCTCAACCTCCCCAAGGAGATCGACCCCGTCCCCTTCAGCGACGTCAAGAAGCCCGCGTACCTCGCCATCAACCCCAACGGGCGCCTCCCGTCCATCCACGACCCCAACACGGACCTCACCCTCTGGGAGTCGGGCGCCATCCTCGAGTACCTCATCGACAAGTACGACACGGACCGCAAGCTGAGCTTCCCGCCGGGCTCTGCCGAGGCCTACCACGCCAAGCAGTGGCTCTTCTACCAGACGACCGGCCAGGGCCCGTACTACGGCCAGGCGGTCTGGTTCATCAAGTACCACCCGGAGAAGGTGCAGAGCGCGGTGGACCGCTACGTCAACGAGGTGAAGCGGGTCACCGGCGTGGTGGAGGGCCACCTCGCAAGGCAGAAGAAGGAGCACGGGGGTAAGGAGGGGTTCGATGGCCCGTGGCTGGTCGGGAACAAGCTGTCGTATGTCGATATTGCGTTCGTGCCCTGGCAGATGGCCGCGGCCAAGATCTTCCCCGAGTATGGGTTTGATGTGGCAGAGTTTCCGCTGGTGACGGAGTGGATCGCTAAGCTGGGGGCGCGGGAGTCGGTCAAGACGGCGATGGATTGGTAAGGGAGGGGGGTTGGGCTCGTAGTAACATGGGGAGGTTGAGAAGGATGAGTCCCTGAGACCGGCTGGTTGTATACTCATTCACATGCATGGAGTCGGCGATGTGTTAGTTTTCTTCTTGGAGATAGCCTTGAATCAGTATCAAACCTGCCACGGAACACTACAAGCCTTGGTGGCAATGCTCCCATAAACTAGGCGGCTGCTCGAATCTGCCAGGCAGAGGCCTCTTTCGCCGGGGTTAAACAAGGTGGTGCATGGAAGGTGTGGTGGTTGAAGAGGGAAAAACAGCTCGTGAAGTTGATTGATGAGCTCTGGTTGGGCAGAGTGAGACCCCTGTTGCGTCAAGAGCTGCAGGGCGCAATGAGGCGATAAGACAGGCTTATCGCAATGCGGTCGCCGGATGCCGGATGACACAACTGGGGAAGAGCAAGGGGCACTCTCAGACCCCGACCCTCCGCCCTCCGATGCTCCCCCATCCGGGGCCACAACCCCAACCCCTGCGTCCCTTTTTATCCCCAAACCGACCGTATAAGAACCTACGATCCTCAAACGCCTGCAAGACGTCATCTTAGTCCGAAATCATGCTCAACACTCGCCGCTGTCCTCTTTTCCTCTGCCCCCAATAGCCCCTCGTCCCTTTGGTCTCTCTTCCTCTCCGCACCTGAATTGCGCCATCCACCTCATCAGCCAAAATGAACCCGGAGGAATCCAACCCCGAACTCGAGTCCTTCCGAGAGCAATGGAGGGCAGAGGTGCAGGCCAAACACGCTGCCCCAAGACCTTCGCGCCCCCAGCCCCAACAGCAGCAGAGGGCGGCAGCTGGTCCGTCAACTGCTGGGGCGCCGGGTCGGCCGATCACAGACCCTCGGAGCAAGCCCCCGCTGCCCAGCCAAAAGCAAGCGGTTCAGGAGACGGATGAGGACTATGTTCCGTCGCAAACCTTTGATGAGCCGACGCCCTCCGCTGCCGCGGCATCCTCCCTGGAAACGGCGCATTCCAAGGCCGCCGAGAAGGGAGAGCCTGTCTCTGCCCTCGACCACTATGAGAAGGCCGTGGAAAAGGAGGCTGCCGGCAGCTTGGGCGATAGCTTGAGGTTGTACAGGAAGGCGTTCAGGGTAAGTTGAAGAGTGTATGGAAACAGACCTTGAAGCTGATTCTCCCCAGATGGACGACCGCGTGGACCAGAAGTACAAGAACAAGCACTTCCCCAAGCCGCCGCCGAAGCCTGCGCAGGTCACCCCAACCAAGGGCTCCCTGCCAGGCCCCGGTTCCGCGGCCAAGCCGGAGCAGCCGCAGTCCATCAAGGATCTCATCGCCAGCTTCTCGGTGCTGGCCATCGCGCCAGCCCCTCCCGAGGTCGAGGGCATGCCCCCGCCCCCGTGCCCCTTGGCCGCCCTCCCAGAGGAGATTCTGGTGCACATCCTCCGTGATGTGGCGCTGCTCGATGTGGGGGATTTTGTGCGGCTCTCCCAGGTCTGCAAGCGGTTTGCGTATCTGGTCGCGACGGAGGACCGCATCTGGCGGCGCGTCTGCTTGGGGCCCGAGTTCGGCTTCGGCGGGATGCACTACTACTGGCAGCGCCAGATCACCTGGGGCCCGCTCACGGGAGAGGACCTCGTCCGTGAGGCCGATGAGGCGGAAGCTGCCGCAACCGCAGCCGCCTCCTCCAGCCCTACCGCCACAGAGACCACCGAGGCCCTCATCGCCCCGCCCGTCACCCTCTCCGAGCGCACCCAGCGGCACGCCCAAGAGAGCTCCGCAAGCACCCTCGCCTTCTACCACTCCCTCTACACGCGCTCCTGGATGCGCATGTTCCGCCTGCGCCCGCGCATCCGCTTCAACGGCTGCTACATCAGCACCGTCAACTACATGCGCCCCGGCCAGGCGAGCGCCAGCGCCGTCACGTGGAACTCGCCCGTGCACATCGTCACCTACTACCGCTACCTGCGCTTCTTCCGCGACGGCACCGTCATGAGCCTGCTCACCACCGCCGAGCCCGCCGACGTGGTCCACCACCTCACCCGCGACGCCGTGACCCTGCACTCTGGCGGCGCCAACGCCCACCTGCCGAGCGCGGTCGTGCAGTCCGTGCTCAAGGGCCGGTGGAGGCTCGCAAGGGAGGCGGATAACCCCGGGGCGTCGCTCAGCGAGATCGAGGGCGATGTGATGGTCGAGACGGAGGGCGTCAGCAAGTACATCTACCGGCTGGATCTCGCGCTGGGCACGGCGGGCAAGGGCGCAAGGAACAACAAGCTGGGCTGGAAGGGGTTTTATAGCTACAACACGCTGACGGGGGATTGGGCTGAGTTTACCATGCGGAACACGAAGCCGTTCTTTTTCAGTCGGGTGAAGAGTTATGGGGTGAGCGGGGCTTAGGAGAGACTGAGTTTGAGAACGGAGGGAGCCTCGGAACTAGACGGGCTATGATGGAGGTTTTGGGTAGTTACTTGAGAGTCCATTGACTATTGGATCTCTGAGAATAGACTGTAATAGAGAGACCAAGGAATGCTTCCCACACTGATCTATCAGCAATTTAGTGGAGAGCCTCAACCCTGAGCCGAAAAGGGGCTCAGGGGGCTTGGCAACCTCGCCCTGGGCAGCCGGCACCAGCTGGCCGGCGGCGGTGGCCACTGTGCCTCGGCGCTGTGTCAGGTTGGACCCTGACGCTGTCAGGGCGGGCGGGTCCCGGCAGCACTTGGCAATTGGACAGGCCATGGACCAGAAACACCACCCAAAAGTCCAACACCCTGCACTGCCACGCGTAAGAGCTAACTAGCAACTGGCGCACACGAGCAATTGGACCCCTGGAGGCGAGAGACGTCGACACAACGGGGCTGCAATCGCCGACACTCCGCGTCCCCTTTTTCTTTCCCCGCGGTCACCCACCACACCTTCGTTCTCTCCTCGCACTCGACAACTCCCACCCTCGCTTCAATCACCCCCGAAAATGTCGTGGTAGACGCCTCGCCAAGTCTATAAGTCCCCGAACCCACGCACCGCCGCCGCCGCCTGCCACTGCCAGCCCCGACGACGACGACGACGACAATGGCATCCTCCCGCCGCGACCCCGGCCGCAGCCGCCGCACCGGCCCGCTCGCCTTCCTCGCGAGCCTCTACGACCTCGACACGCTCGACACGCGCTTCACGACCCCGTCGTCGGTGCCCTACAGGGCATCGCTGGATAAGAGGGAGGACGATGCGCCGAAGGCGGTCGACAAGGGGGCGGAGCCGTCCAAGTGGAATACGCTGGAGTTTTATGGGTATTATTTGGTGTTTTTGACCGTGGTGCCGTACATGTTTTGGGTTGCGTATGATGTGTCGAGGCGTAGGTGTTCTCTCCTCGGAGGGCCGGTTTAGCCGGTGGGTTGGTTGATGGGAGGGACAGAAGGCTGACGTTGGGACAGCATCGGACCCGAGATATGAGAAGTTTGCGCCGTGGCTGGGAGAGGGGTGGATTCCGGGGCGGAGGATCGTAAGTTAGGATGTTGCCCTGGGGTGAGGATACAGTGCTGAGACTTGCTTGCAGGACTTGTCCGACGCGCAGTACCGGACCTTCCGGTTCAATCTGCCTTACATGGCCCTTCTGCTGGTGTTCCACCCGCTGCTGCGCAGGGTCTGGAACCTGGTGCGCCCCCTCCCGCAGGACGCGAGGGGTGCGAGGCCGAACGCCGCGGAAGTGGCCGAGGCGAGGCTGCGGCAGCGCACCTCGTTCGACTTTGCGTTCGCCATCTTCTACCTCGTCGTCCTGCACGGCTTCTCGGCCGCCAAGATCCTGGTGATCCTGGCCATGAACTACAAGCTCGCGACGAGCCTGCCGAGGCGATACGTCCCCGTCGCGAGCTGGCTGTTTAATATCTGCATTCTGTTCGCCAACGAGCTCGGCGACGGGTACCAGTTCCGGAACATGGCGCTGTTCGTCACCGGCACGCCGGCCAAGGATCTGGTGTCGGATCCTTCCGTCTTGGTCCGGCTCGGCGAGTGGCTCGACCGCCACGGCGGTCTGATGCGCCGCTGGGAGATCCTCTTCAACATCACGGTCCTCCGCCTGATCAGCTTCAACCTCGACTACTACTGGAGCCTCAGCAGGCGGGGTTCCAGCCCCCTCGAGGTACGTGCCCATCTCTCGTTGCCCTCGTTACCATAAGGTTATGCGACAGGCGCAGCAGCTTCCCCCCTCTGATGCACTCACTAACGCCCCAAAGAAGAAACAACTCGACCCGGCGAACCTCTCGGAGCGTGACCGCGTCGCCACCCCAGCCAACCCCCAAGACTTCTCCTTCCGCAACTACCTCGCCTACACCGTCTACGCCCCGCTCTACCTCACCGGCCCCATCATCACCTTCAACGACTACATCTCCCAGCAGCGCTACCAGCCCGCCACCCTCGCCCCCTCCCGCACCATAAAATACGCCATCCGCTTCGCGCTGACCCTCCTCGCCATGGAGCTCGTCCTGCACTACGACTACGTCGGCGCCATCTCCAAGATGCGCCCGGACTGGTCGACCTACACGCCCGCGCAGCTGTCCCTGCTGTCCTACTTCAACCTGCACATCATCTGGCTCAAGCTGCTGCTGCCGTGGCGGTTCTTCCGCCTGTGGAGTCTTGCCGACGGCGTCGACCCGCCTGAGAACATGCTCCGGTGCGTGAGCGACAACTACAGCACCCTGTCCTTCTGGCGCAGCTGGCACAGGAGCTACAACCGCTGGCTGCTGCGGTACATCTACATCCCGCTCGGCGGGTCGAGTTTCCGCACCGGCAGGGACGTGCTGCGCACGGTGCTGACGTACCTGGTTGTGTTCACGTTCGTCGCGCTGTGGCATGACATCAAGCTGAACCTGCTGATCTGGGGGTGGCTGGTGGTGGTGTTCTTCCTGCCCGAGATTGCCGCGCGGCAGTTGTTTCCCAAGAAGAAGTGGGAGAGCCGGCCGACGGCGTACAGGATGCTGTGCTGTGTTGGGGGGGTGGCGAATGTGCTGATGATGATCACGGCGAATTTGGTGGGTTTCGCGGTAGGTGTGGATGGGTTGAAGAGTATTGTGAGGGGGATCTTTAGGGATTATTCTGGTATGTTGTCCCTGGTTTTTCTTCTGGGTATTGCATCACGCTGACATTGTTGACAGGGCTTGTATTTGTTGTTACGGCATGCTCGGCGCTGTTTGTGGGCATCCAGGTCATGTTTGAGATCCGGCAGTCGGAGTTGAGGAGGGGCATCAATTTGAAGTGCTGAGCGCGTCCCCCATGTTGTTAAGGGGCGTTGTATGAATGGGATGGGATATACATAGATTTTGCGATGCATGTAGAATATATTATACGATACTGTCATGTGGGTTGGGTTGATGGAACAGGGGGGTGGGCTCTCTGGCATGTGAAAAGGGGGTTGCTTGGCTTGTCAACATTTGATGTGGCGGTTGTCAGCGCAACGAAGTGGAAGCCAGCTGATTCAACATTGAGCGATGAGGCAGGCGAAACTGAACAGAAACAAGGGTATCTAGTATATCCTCCTTCCCCTCCAACATTAGAGCGATGGAGCATTAATATCAAAAAGCGAACTGTGCAAACGACGCCGGCCATGCGAACCCTGCCAAACTAAAAACGTGGTGAAACAGCTCGTCTCCCCATTATCCCGTCCCAAAGCGCGCCGCCTAAGCCAGGGTTTCCTCGCGGGGCTTGGCCGACTCCATATCCGCGCCGTCGCCCACGGCGGCGGAATCAGCCCCCCTGGCCGAAAACTTGCCCTTCCTGCCCAGCTTTGTCTCGGTGACGTACTTGCGCAGCCAGATGGCGCCCCACGCGACACCAAACACGATGATGCACCCGACGGCGATGCCAAACACGTACGCTGCGACCAGCGCGCCCTGCTTGGACGGGTTGAGGAAGTCGTACGGGTAGAACCCCGCCGACGCCTTGGTCACGTACGCCAGCGCCAGGTAGAGTGCCAGCACGACGATTAGCCAGAGCATGTGCACCGGCAGGGGCAGGTCGGTGCGCGGGACGACGATCTCGAAGAAGGCGAAGACGCTGTTGAGCGCGTGCTGCGAGACGTTGCTCCACCCGGAGTAGACCTCGGTGTACCAGGAGCCCGAGTACAGGCGGGCCCAGTAGACGACGGTCACGACGAACGGGAAGACGACGGCGGTGGTGTAGAAGGCCGAGTGCAGCGCCTGGAGCGGGCGGGGCAGGCGGTCGAGCAGGGCGGTCCCCGAGTGGGCGTAGGTGAAGGTGTGCACGGCGGCGGTGAGGAAGTAGAAGGCCAGCCCCCAGTAGGTCAGTGTGGTGAAATAGCTGAACTGGTTCTGCGAGGCCGTGCAGCCCGTGTCGCCGTGGATGCATTGCCATGCCAGCACGAAGACGAGGGTGGTGAAGGCATAGAGGGACTGCGAGAGATGGGACAGGTCCCAGTCAGCGAACGCGAGTCAGTGGGATCGACTTTGCTTGCTCGGGTGTGCCTGTCTGCTGCGGTGCGCGGTGGATGTCTGTGGATGCTGTGGGCGCGGCGGATGCCGCTGGATCGACCCGTCCGAGTTCATCGGTGGAGAAGTTGGAAGAGGAAAACGGGGATTCGGGGAGCAGACTCACGATGAGAGCCCGACAGGCGAAGAGAACCCACGGCGACACAAGCCAGGATGTCTCGAACCGATGGGTCGGGTCCCAAAGATCGGTCCCGAACTTGAAGGCTCCTCCAGCCATGGCTGGCTGCTGTCGATCGCAGTCTCGCAGCAGATCGATCGCCTCAGCTGGGCCGGGAAGAAAAGGGGGAGGGGGGGTGGGACAGCAGCGAAGCAGCTCGTCGCCAGGGAAGTTGAGGAACGAAGAACGGGAGATCGAAAAAGAGAGGACAGATGCAATGAATGATGTGCAGCGATCGAGCCTAGGGCTTGGCAATCCTTTTCAAAGCCCAAACCCAAGCAAAACGGTTGACCAGTGTGGTGCGCAAAGGCCGAATCGGGCAGTCAAAGCCGTTGCACTCGGCGAAATCCAGGCCTCGTGAGGAAACACGCGTTTTGGTGTTGCATTGAGTTGATAAAACCCCAACGGCCTGCAACCTTCTTTTTCCGTCGTGGGCTGGGGTATGTAGCAGTCTCTGCTTGGGGGAGGCACGGCACCCTGGGCGCTCGAGAGAGAGGGGGCAGAGGCTTGATGAGGCTTGACCGCCCGTTGCATTGAGCAGCATCGACCAAGTCATGAGGCCAGTCCGATGGGACGGACCACGACAAGCTGCAAGCGAACGCCGCCCCCCTCAGCCATCGGCGGGCCCAAGAGCCACACTCAGCCCGGCCACCGGCGGCTCACGGTGGCGGCTGGCGCGACATTGGTTGCCCACCACGGCCAATCGTTCCCGAGGTTGCGATCCTCCGAGGCTTGCTGAGGTGAGACGGCGGGGAAGAGAGGGGAGGGTGCTCTCTGCTGTCGCAGTTGGCACTCGGGCGGTGATGCTGGGCAGCAGTCCATCACTGGTTGGCTGTCAAATTAATTTATTTCGTGTGTTTGGACGGCGTACTCCGTCGACGGCACGGTGCGTCCTTGAGCACACGGGATGCATGCTCGATCCGCAAACCGGGAATCTGGACTCGGAAACAAGGCCGGCATAAAAAAAGGGAAGCGGCAGCCATGGAAGCGGGAGAAACAGAACAACGCCATAAGGGAAAAAGCCGTTTGCTCGATATCATGGAGCGGCCAAGGAGACCAGACCCGCACGGGTTCGTCGACCGCAAGATGCAGAGAGCAAGGAAAAGAAGGAAAACCGGGCATGCTGCAGGCGGCCGATTTCCGTCTGTACAGTGTCCACGCCATCCCTGGCCGCGTGGGAGGTGGGACTTGGAGCCGCCGGTCTGGAAGACCACCAGCTGTTTGCCCTGCAGCACAACACAAGCAGATCAGAAGCAGCAGGCAGGAGGAGGTCCTGGCTAGCGGTGAAATTCCTGAGAAACAGACTCCTGGAAAAGAGACAAGCAGAAATGAGAGCTCTCCGCCGCCCACACTGTTCGGTACGGGCCACCCCCAGCCAGCTAACCTCGCTCGGCGCTAGCTGCAGGGGCTGCGCCATTGATCCGCGTGTGATCCCCACCATCCCCCAGGGGCGGCTGCAGAAGCAGTCGTGGTGCGCGGCCAACATCAGGTGTTGTTGGCATCGAAGGCACCAGCAAGCAGGCTGCCCCGGCGGCTCAGGATCAGGATCAGTCGGCCGCCGTTCGCCTGGCAACGACAAACGGCACTGATCATGCACGGGACGGATGGTGTACCTGGCAGGCAATCAAAGAGACCCCGGGGTGATCGCAGTTAGTTGACTCCCACGGGTTTCTCGAAGGCGGGCGTGGTGAGCGAACGACGCTCTTGGCGGGGCGGGCCCGGATGGCGGAATGTTTTCTCTTTTTGCTGATCATGAGGTGGGCTCTGGATAGCGCGACGCCAGATTCTGGGCCGGATGGGTCCAATATACGCGGTATTGGCAACGGGGTGCGCTCGCAGGGTAGCGCTCGGCACGGCGAGGGCTCTTTGGGCTCTTGTTGGGGGCACGCAACCGGGTGCCCGTCTCTCGGCTGGCCCCCGCATTGGCGCGCCCAAGATTGGATGACGAGTTCCAGACCCGCGCACGAAGACGACGGATGGATGCCATTCACGAGAGAAACGGGGCATGGGCACACCCACCCACACGGGCCACACCACACCCCCTGGACGGAATCCGCTGGCGTGCGCATGGAGGGCCTGCAATGACTGACCCTGGCCAGCGCCAACGATTGGAGACCCCGGCTCCAACGCAACGCTACTTCTGCAAAGGGTGCAAATGGAGGGCTGGATTTGCAGGGTGGCTTTTGCTGGCTGCCGCTGGGCTGCTGCTTCCTGCTGCTGGCCGGCTCCTTCCTGGCCTGCCCCCAGCCTGCGCCTGGCCTGGCTGCCGCCTCCAGGGTTTTCCTGGTTTCTCAGGTACCGCTCGAGGGCGTCAGCCCGACCGATAGTGCGCAGTGGAGCACACCTCTGATTGTGTCGCTCGTCCCGCGTCGGGCAGGACGAAGCAATTCCAGGTCGGGTCCCCTCCTTTGATCAGATCCGTCCAGCCCACTCGCCCGTCAGTCACCCATCCATCCACCCTCCATCCAAACATCCAGGAAGAGCCGCCCGCTGCCTGTTGCCCGCTGTTGCCCGGCTTGCCTGGCCTGACCGCCTCGTTGCCCGCGAACCTGCAAAAGAAAGAAAACTGCACCTCCCCCTCGTCGATCCCCCGTCCCCTTTCCCCTCCCATCCACCCCCCAGACACACCACGGCAACACCCTCAATATCGGCTTGGTGCGACTGCCTGGCACACACACACTCCCCCCCCCCCCCCCCCCCCCCAACCCC
>FTEL01009940.1_pt1 | contig 16072 bp, 14 predicted proteins | sample 1658911 | NCBI WGS metagenome assembly FTEL01 (sample SAMEA3914869, study PRJEB12502) | metagenome | biome: forest; material: soil | place: USA | collected 2012-03-12 | depth 0.1 m
CTCCCCCAAGGCCCCTCCAAAACCCACGCCCACCTCCTCACCTCCATCCTCCCCGCCCTCAACCGCCAGCCGCTCACCCCCTACTATTTCGGCTTCGTCACGGGGGGGGTGCTGCCTATTGCCGAGGCGGCGGATAACCTTGTCTCGGCGCTGGATCAGAATGTGCAGGTTCATTTCCCTTGTCCCTCACCTTCTGGGGACGGGGAGGATGCCGGTGGTGAGGGGGAGGAGGGAAAAGGGGGGGAGGTGAAAGGGAAAGGGAAAGGGGCTTGGACACACACCATCTGCACAACCGTTGAAGACTCCGCGCTGGGGATGCTTGTCGATCTCCTGCATCTTGGGGATGGTTGGGGCGGGCGGACCTTCACGACCGGCGCGACGGCGTCCAACATCCTCGGCCTGGCCTGCGGACGCGAGGCGGTCGTGAACCGGCGTATCCTCTCCCGCACCGGAAACACAACTACAACCGTGGCCAGCGCTGGGCTGCTAGCCGCCTGTCGCGCGGCGGGGTTGGATGAGATACAGATCCTCACCAGCATGGGACACTCCTCGCTTGCGAAAGCGGCGAGTATTGTTGGGCTGGGGCATGCGAGTGTCAAGGATGTTGGGATGGGGCGGGTGGGGGAGCCGTGGAGGTTGGATTTGGACGCTGTGGAGAGGGAGTTGAAAAGGGGGGAGACAGAGGGGGTGGTGAGTATTGTTGTTGTGAGCGCGGGGGAGGTGAATACCGGGCGGTTTGCGACGAATGTGCTTGATGTGCCGAAGCTGAGGAGCTTGGCGGATAGGTATGGGGCGTGGATTCATGTTGATGGGGGTGCGTATTCCCTCTGTCGTTGTCGTGGTGGTACTTACGGTGATGTTAATGATGAGATAGCGTTCGGCCTGTTCGCACGTGCCCTGCCCAAGAGCGACGAGTTCCTCGGCCTGCACGCGCACGTCGCCGGGCTGGAGCTGTCAGACAGCATCGCAGCCGATGGTCACAAGCTTCTCAATGTGGTACGTCTGAAAACCGGGTATATAGCATACGAAAGAACTACCCTGACCCGCCCACCCCGTGCAGCCCTACGACAACGGCATCTTCCTCTGCCGCGACGCCGCTGTCCTCACGCAGGTCTGCAGCAACCCCAATGCGGCGTACCTCGCCTCGCCGGGCGACGCCAACGCCATCCTGTCCCCACTAAACATCGGCATCGAAAACTCGCGCCGCTTCCGCGCCTTGCCTGTGTACGCCGTCCTCATGAGCGAAGGCCGAGAAGGGATCGCCGCCATGCTAAGCCGGATGGTCCTCCTCGCGCGCGAGATCGCGGCCTTCGTGCGGGACTCGGAGGCGTACGAGTGGCTGCCGGCCGCGGACGCCGATCTCGAGAGTACGTTCATCATCGTGCTGTTCCGGGCCAAGGATGCGGCGCTGAACGAGGTGCTGGTGGACCGCATCAACGCGACGGGCAAGATGTTTGTCAGCGGGACGAGCTGGGGCGGGAAGAAGGCGGTGCGCATTGCGGTTGGGAGCTGGCGGGTCGAGGTCGAGAGGGACGCGGCGTTCGTCAAGGAGGTGTTGACGGCTGTTGCTGAGGGGCGGGAGTAGCTAGTTGTGGTGGCGCGTCGGTAATTGGTCTGGCGGCGCCCGAGAGAAAGTCGTCCTCGCTCAATATTGTAGCCCCGGCTTCCGTCGTCCATCGCCAGCAGCGTGTCTTGTCCCATTCTGCCCGCCAGCACCTTGTAATGTCCATCCAGCCCACCAGCTCAGTCTTGTTGATCCACCCACTACCCAAACTTCCTGCTCCCTCCCTTAAACTCCTTCTCCGCGCCCTTCTTCCTTCCCTTGCCAATCAACTCCAGGTGTCCCGCCCGCTCGCCCAGCATCTTCTCCGTCTTGGCCACCATGCCCGAGGTGAACTTTTTCTGGACCTTGTCCTTTGACTGTTTTGGCTTGGAGACGCCGCCGCCGCTCCTCTTCTGCTGCGCTTTGCCGCCCGCCTTGCCGCCTTTTCCGCTCGGGGCGGCCTTGGGCGCTTTTTTGACCGCGCCTTGGGCCATATTGTGGTGTTGGTGGTAAGTTGTTGAGGTTTGGTGTTGAGGTGTAGAGAGGAAGGTGGATGGATTGGTTGCAGGGACCAAAATAATTCTGGCTGGGAGTGGTTTTGCCACGGCTCACCGCCTTAATTTCCATCTGTCGACCGCCAGAACCAAAACCACATCAATCACAACTGCAATTCACTGGATCAATTCCCATTTTCTCATATCAACGGTCCTAGCATTGCTAGTGACTAAACGCATCGCAGTTGCACCCAGTGTATCTGCCCGACTTGAGAAAGAACCCCAATCCCAACCCCCGACAGAAAACGCCAAAGGCCCTTAACTCCCTTCCTCCCTTCCTAGATGGGTGTCCAAAGGACGTGCCCAAGAAACTCCCAAACTCCAAGTCATAGCTCACCTCCAAAGGGCGGCCTTCCATTGCCCTCCCAGTCCCAACTCACCCTCAAAGGGTGGTCTTCCATTGGCCCCCAATCCCATTCAGCTCGCCCCAAAGGGCGAGCATCCCATCTCCCCTCAAATCAAAGCAAAACCCCCTCCCCCTCCTCCTCCAACCCCTCCTCCTCCTCACTCCACTCCACCTCCGCCGCGGCTGCCTCCGCCTTCCGCTGCACCTCCGCCAGCCCGCTCAACTCAGCGACATAATCCCGACTATCCAGCGCTTTCTTGACAAACTCCCACCCCTGCTCCTTGTACGCGTCAACAATCGGCTTGCTGCACGCGCTGCACTGCGGGTACGACCGGCCGTGGATGACCATGTTCTGGAAGCTCGACAGAAAACCACGGATTTGGTGGGGAACGATGCCCAAAGCGTGGTCGGGCGGGTCGCGGTCGTAGGTGGCTGCGCCGCCGCCGGCTGGGATCGGGGCCGGCGCGTGGTGCTTCTGTGGGTGCTGCAGCACGCTGGTGAGCATCTCGACGAGGAGGGCTGAGGCGATGGCTGCGACGCCCGGGCGCGTGACGGTGCATTGCTGGTCGAGGGTTTGGTCCTTCATTGACTGTGGCTTGTTAGCGACTCTGATCTGGAAACATTTTTGGCTGCGGAGCAACTTACGTCCGCCGCAACGACCACGTCGTTACAAAAGTAGCAGCCCAGCGTCTCCTCGCTGCCGTCCTCGGGCGCCGCGCCATGCCGCATGACCACGTACGTGTCGAATCCGAGCGCCGCGTTCATGACGATCTTGTTGGAGGCCTTGCCCATCAGCGTGGGCAGCCACCGCGATTCGCGGGTATCCATGAGCAGGAAGATGACATCATGGGCATCGACAAGCTCCTGCAGCTTGGTAAAGTCGGCCTTGGTCTTGGCCTCGTCCAGGACGGGGTGGCCGAGCATGGGCACGGAGAGGACGTGTCCTTCAGCTTCGACGCCAGGGTAGATCTCCTTCAGAGACTCGGCCGCGCGAAGGGCCTTGGGCTTTCCACCACTGAGACAGTCGTCAAACTTGAACAAGGGTTGCCGAACAGGATTGGAGAATGAGACCGCGCCGTAGTCGACCAGTGTGATCTTGCGCACGCCCCAGCCCATCAGGTTCCGCGAGACATAGCTGCCGAGAGTGCCCGCGCCGAGGAGCAGACACTTGGTATTCTTAATAGTGTCGAGGTCCAGGTTCGGGGCGAGCCGCCACTTCATCAGCTTCAGGTTGAGGTCGACCGCCTGATCCGCCAGCCGTGCGGGGTCCATATACTCCGCAAGGTTTGCCAGGCGCGCCCTCAATTTTCCAGTGCCGTCCCTCTCCCAGCCCGTCACGCTGGGCATCTTGGTCGTTGACTGGGCATCCTTGGTCTCGTCGGTCGCCAAGGGAAGAATGACGCTGCGGGCCTCATGCCGCCTGCCCTGTGTATCACGGTAGCACAGGATCTGGACCTTGTTCAGGTGGTACCGCTCCTTGATCAAGACGAGGAGGTTGCGGAGGGGCCACGAGGGCGACTCTTCGTAGTTTGAGGCATCGACAAATGAGACGTAGCGGTCCTCTTCGGGGATGTTGTCGAAGAAGCCATTTTCAAATTCGCGAAGGGCGCCGATGCGCCAGGTGTAGCCGATATCCACGGGGACGTCGTCGAGAAGCGGCTTGGACGACGGATCCTCGCCGCGGACCTTCTTGGCAAGGAAGAAACCGTGCTCGCCCTCAGTGCTAACGACGTAGCGCCAGGTGCAGACTGCGTCAACGAGCGCGGTGCTCTCCTGCGAGGACATGCGTCCAACTGGTCCGGCCTGCTTCCAGGAGGGGTCCGAGTGGAGGGCTGGAAATGCAAACCAGTACGTAAAGCGATACTTCTTCAGATCGGCAAACGAGAGGACGGCAAAGGATGAGAGAAGCGATGGCACTGAGTAGATTGTGCCATCTTGAATTGCCTCCCAAATCTGTCAAGGTGTCAGCGACAAGCGCAAAGAGAGGCATGGGGTTGAGGCTGCAAACGCACCTGGCGACCGGCATCTGTGATCATGGCGCTCTTGTCTGTGTTCTTGAACTCCTCGATGGTATTCACATTCTTGATGTACCCTTTGGCGCGGGTCATTCCGGCAGGGATGCTGTAGTGTCCCGGTTAACACCGGTATCGAGCAAATGAAAGCCACCTAGTTGAACTTACTCCTTGCTGGTGAGGGCGCTCCCGAGAATCTGCATCTTGGTGCCCGAGGCGGCATCGGCCTGCGACCGCGGCTCGTACAGGCCCATGACTGGACGCGCAGAGTCGTCCAGCTTGTCATGGTCGAGCTTAGACGAGAAGAGGGCCGAATAGAACGGCAGCTCGATCTCGGATGCGAACGGCACGAATCTGAGGGCGGCCATTTTGGTCGGCAGTCCCGGAGTGTGAGAACAAATGATTGGAGATGGCGCAGGACGAGTACCGGCGATGGTGTTGTTGAGGGACGAGGGCTTGGAAGTTTGAGGGCGATCGATCGGCTCCAAGAACGTGGGTTGGAGAAAAGGTTGGTCGCTGCAGCTGTTGGAGCGATGACGAAGTCGGGCAGTAAGCGAGGAAGATTCCCGAGACGGTGGATACGTCTGCGAGACAGTGAGTGAGTGAGCTTATGGATACAACCGCGAGGAGCTTTGGTCGGCGGCGCGAAGAGATCAGAGCTCGGGGTTCGAGGACTCGGACTCGTAAGAATGCTGTTGTTTGCTGGTGGGAGGGGGATCGCAGATGGTGGCGGGAGCGTGGTCCTCTTTGGCTGCGGTCAGGTGTTGTGCTGGGAGATGACTGGATGTGTGACCGGATGTGTCACCGGATCGAGGCTCGAGGGTGTTTGCTGTTGGTGTTGTAAGCCTGCCTGGGCCAGGGCGTGGCAGGCAGCTGCTGCGCCGTCTCGTGTGGGCGTTTGTGGCCGTGTGTGGCATGGCGGGGGAGGGGTAGGTCCCGATAGAGGGGCAGCTCCTGTCAGCTTGCCCCTGCCCCGCCCCTCAGTTGCCCCATCTCCAGCCCGCCAAGCGCCTGCGCTGCCCCGCCGGGGCCACTGGCCTCCGGTTTCCTCCCAGCCAAGGCTTGGCATTCAGGGCCGCACGTGTAAATTGGCTGCAGGAACGCGTCCAGCTGGAGATGTGTGCAGCTCCTCCCACCGCAAATTCAGGCTGTTAGGCTGGGCGGTGTGTTTGGCTGTTTAGAAACGAGAAGCGAGACGGGCACCACAACAACGGATCTAACCATGTTTATCGGCATCTGCGGCAGTAAATACCCCCCTTTCCCGTCTCGATCCCCATCTCCCATCACCACCTACTGACACCCGGCACCAGGCATCTGCGCGGGCAAGGCCACCATCGCCCACTACCTGGTTGAGCACCATGGCTTCACCTGGCTCTACCTGGACTCGCAGTCCGCCGATGCGCCCGGTACCCCGGCCGGCGACAACTCTGCCGCCCTAACCAACACCAGCAGTACCTCGAGCAGCAGCGCCGCCTCCCCAGGCCGCCGCCCTCACCTCTTCTCCACCCCGGACGACCTCCTCGAGTTCGTCACCAAGCACTGGCGCGAGCGCTGGATCACCACCGACATCCCAAGCGAGGCCGTCCTCGACATGTACGCGCGCCGCCCCTTCTTCCTGCACGTGAGCGTCGACGCCCCCGTCACCGTCCGCTGGCGCCGCTTCCAAGCGCGACAGCAGCAGGAACTCCTCGAGCGCTGCCCGTCCCCCAGCCCAGCTGACGACACGGCCCTCCCAACCCCCTCCTCAGACGCCGACGCCGACGCCAACGCAACCGAACCCCCGCCCCCCCTCCACACCCTCGAAACCTTCGTCCACCTCTCCGACACGCACCTCTTCCACCCCGTCACCGGCTCCAACCCGCTCTTATCCCGGGCGACAGTCCGCCTCCTAAATACCTCCTCCTCCCTCGCGCACCTCTACGCGACGCTCGGCAAACTCGACCTCCTCAACCCCGACCGCCTCCGGCCCTCCTGGGACTCGTACTTCATGGCCCTCGCCTCGCTCGCCGCGCAGCGCAGCAACTGCATGAAGCGCCGCGTCGGCTGCGTCGTGGTGCGCGACAAGCGGGTGATTTCCACGGGGTACAACGGCACGCCCCGCGGGTTGAGGAATTGTGGTGAGGGGGGCTGTGGAAGGTGTAATGACGGGGGAGGATCGGGCGGTGCGCTCGCGACGTGTTTGTGTATCCACGCTGAGGAGAACGCGTTGCTCGAAGCGGGGCGGGAGAGGATGCGCGAGGGCGCGGTGCTGTACTGTGATACGTGTCCGTGTTTGACGTGTAGTATCAAGATTGTGCAGGTGGGCGTTGGGGAGGTGGTGTATTCCCAGGGGTATAGCATGGATGGGGAGACGGCGGCGGTGTTTAGGGAGGCCGGGGTGAGGTTGAGGCAGTTTGTGCCCGTGAGTCCCCATCCCCTCCCCATACCTATTGACATTGACTGATGACAACCGCAGCCGGCCAACGGCCTAATCCACCTCGAAAAGCACGAACTCTACCCCTAATTTAGCAATAAACCCCGTCCACATCACCACCGGAACCTCGCGTCCGCGTCTCCCCCTCCCCAAAGGCGGTCAACACAAACCAACCCACCCGAACGACGACGCGCCGCGGGCGGGCGAGCCCGGAAACGGGATTCGCGAAGCAGCCTAGTCTGAGAGCGTGACGCGAGCGACGGATCGCGCTACTCGTCGGTAGGGTGATGGGGATGGATCATGTCGTATCTACATCCGGAGTAGCATAGTAGTGAGACAATCCTGCGCGAATTTCTCCCTCCCCCGTCCGTCTCAAGGGAAGAGACGCATCCGGACGCGCTTAGTTATGCACCTATGCACGGTTATTCAGGGCCGGGGTGGGGGTCGTTGCGATGGGCGATTGAAGATCGCACCGCCTGGATTTGGGTCCGAAATGGTAGTAGGGTAATTAATTGACAGAGTAATACGTAGTGAGTTAGTCGTATATCTAGGAATAATACCTCCTTGCCCCAATCATCATACCGAGTAGATTGTTTCCCATACAGAAACCACAATCCCTCAAATCCAAGCTTCCCCGAAATCCACAAAACGCCAAGCCAAACCACCCACCCCTGGCAAGAGAAACATCCTGCCCTCCGCCAAGCACCGCCAGAGTCTGGGGTGCATCAACTTGGCGATCGCGCGGCCAGGGCATCCTCCTCAACGGGATTGACAAAAACGAGCCAAATCCATTCCCCATAGCGAACGCGGGCGGGTGGATGAAAGAAGAAGCCAGGCACAAGACACCAGCCAGCACTACTGCGGGATTTCCGGGATGCAGTGGGGGCAGGCAATTTCACAAAAACCCTCTCTCTCCCTCTCCACGGCGGCGCCGTCGACAGGCGGGTGGGTTTGTCCCACGCGCCCCCACCGAGACACAATTATCCCCGACCGATCTCCGGTAGGTTCGTCTCGTCGTCGCTCGCACTCCCTGCAGGTTAGGCGAGCCGCTCGCCTCGCCACCGCCCGTTGTCGGCCAGCTCGGCTCGGTTACGGGCCAACTTACTGAATCTGGTTTGTTGTGACAGATATGCGGTGAGATGCAAAAAACAACAAGGCACGGCAAGACGATTCCAAGACCAGTGTGGTATCAAAATAGTATTAGTATGAGGAAAAAAGTATAGTAAAAAATAGAGCTACCAGAGTCCCCCAAATGGCGAGATCCGGCGCGCCGTGCAAGAAATACCCCGTCACCAGGGTTTGAGGTTGATGTGGACAGAAACGATATCGACGCGACAACAAAACGGGCAGCTCCTCCTCCGTTCTTGTCCCCAAACCCAGTGTGTTCCCGCGCGGTGTTATTCCAAAAGCCAGCAGCGTGTTTGTCCAAAGCCGTCCGAGGAAGCCGGATACCGGTCAGGAGGAGCACCGCGGCGGTGGTTGATTTTGCGATTTGATTGTGTGACGGGGTAGATTCGTGGGGGTATCGTTGCGAGTCGGTCAGTCGTTATGGATCAGAAGCCGCGCTCCCCTTGCTGCCAAACCACACCTCTCCTTTCCCTCGGGAATCCCTCCCGCCGAGCAGGCCAGGGAAACCCTCCAAAAGCGTCTCTCCCCAACCTCAAACACCATCTCTCCGTCCCTCCTCCGACCGCAACAAGTCATTACTTCATTGCCCCATGACAGACGACCGGGTCCGTCCGCCTCCTTCCCCCTTTCTCATCCTCCATCTTCTCATCCAGACGTGTCGTGGAAGTATGGTCGTGGTGGCCGCTTAGGCGCTTACTGCGCCGCGCTTCTCCTTGCGGGCTTGGACCTTCTTGGAGATGAAGAGGGCGATCAGGCCGACGGCGACGACGAAGACGATGCAGAACACGACCATGACACCGGCATTGCGGCCGGCCCAGTTGCTGCGCTTGGCGATGTGGGCGAAGTCGCGAGCGACGACGGGGAGGCTGATGGCAGGCATGTTGATGGATGGGTGGTGGAGTGGCGTGTGTGTGGTTGGGTGTGGTGGTAGGAAGGGCACTGAAGAAACAAAAGCGGGATTGGTTAGCCGCGTTTTATGCAAAGAATTGTGTAGCATGCCCAGTGCGCCTCGGTTTCGCAATCCCGTTTGCCGACCTGAGCCTTGACCGCGTGGTTTTGGCGGGTTCTTGTGCTGGGGGTGGCTGGGTCCCGTCTGGGCGACAAGCTTTTTGCAGGGGGATGGTCCTCTTGGCATCCGTCATGCAAACAGACAGGCCAAGCCGGCTCAGGCACACAGCGCGGCTGACAGACGGGCACCAGCAGGGCTCACAGAGAGCTCTGTTCACGCTGGGAAACGCGCGCAAATGGGTCAATTGGCTGCGGGGGAGAACGGCTTACAATTTGAGGGTGGAAATTAGATGCGGAACGCGTCGAAACGGTCGGTGCTGAGAGGTAGAAACAGCGTTGACGGGGGTTTGTTTGACGAGGTCGAGATGCAGTCGCGATAAGGCGAAGCTGGGTCGTGCAGAGTCAAACAGAGGGACGGGTGAACAACACAAGACGTGAGGATTTGCGCGGACGACGGGCCAATTGGGGGATCGGACGTGGCAAGTCTCCTGTCGAAGGGAAGGCGTCGAGCGAGGTTGAAGAGGGAGAGGGAAGAGATGGAAGCGGTTGCTGGCGGGTGGGAGGAAGGGAAACAAAATAACGCCTGTGGGTCGCACTCGCTCGGCAGAACCATGAAAGCTTGGCCGCCTGGCCTGGTGTGCTTGTCCCCGTGCCTCCGGCCGCAGGGCGTTTCTGCCGCTGCGCGAATTTCATCTGACCGCCCAGAGCGAGTTTGGGGGTGGGGTCGACGCTGGGGCCTTGTGGGCTGGGATCCGTGGGCGACCTGGCCGAGCAGGGCAGACAGGGCTCCACCGCCAGAGGGCGCTATCCGGAATCCCGCCACTGCCAGTCGCTCAGCGCCCGCCGCCTCCTCCATGCCTGCATGCCAACTCCATCGAGCTGCTGCACCGGCGGGACGGCGCTCGCCGTTGCTTCCAGCAGCTGGCGGATGGAGCACGCACTTGCGCAGGTTCTGGCCGCCGGCGGTGGGTGCAACACGACACGCGTGCCCCAGAGCGCGATGGAAACCCGCGCAAGAAGCACCGTTCGGGTCGAGATCGGTGATGCTGGAGTTACCCGCAGACCTGGCGCTAGCTTCGCGCAGACAGGGAGCAAGGCGGGACCAGAATGCGGGATGACCCTGTTCCTGCTCGCAAGCCCACGCCGGCGCCAGGTGGGCCGTTCGAAAGCCTGAGAGATGAGTGAGCACCGATCCCACCGCTAAAATGAGACAGCTCCAGCGTTCCCCCAGCCGAAGTCTTGAACGCCAGGCCCTCGCGCTTCGCGCTTGGCTCCTCGTCGCGCGTGCTTGGGAGCGGGCGGCGGTCTGGGGTCAGGAACGACTAAAGTGAAGGCTCGAGGCTGCCTCCGACTTCCCACCAGTACTTGTACATGCGAATGGGGTTTTGTCGTCACTCGATCCATCCCGCCCGTTCTCTGGGAGCAGTGTCCATGGCGAACAAAACAGCGGGCTGCGGAGGAAGTGGCTGATGCCTGCAGCCAAGGTGGTGTGCTGGTTGGTTGGACGACCGGTACTAACAACCGACTGAGTATCGACAAGCAAACCGCTCACGACACCGCCAGGACCAACCCAGCCAGCCTTGGACTGGCCCAGTCCAACTCAGCTGGCCACGATCCGTGAGATCCCGAGGACTGGCACGAACACCGACGTGAGGTGATGTTTGCCCTTCCTCCGTCCTCCGAAGTCGTGTGCGTGGTGAATTTCTCTTGCAGCTTGTTCCATGGCGTCTTGAAGTCATTTCCCGCCACCCCACCCATCCACCCATCCCACCTGCGCTGCGTGCTGCATGCCGTGCTTCCGGCACTTCCATCCACGCTCGACTTTTTTTTTGGAGCCGCCCGGCCTCGGGTGTCGAGTGGCGCTCAGGGTGTCAGCTTGCTGCTGATTCGCCAATGCGACGGTGCAGGTGGTGGCTTGGGTATGTACCAACAACCACCTGGAAGGGTGTAAGGACAGGGTCTCGTTCCGTGGAAAAACCAACCGGCGATCGGCCTTTTGGCTGCCCTCTGTCAGCATCTTGCCGCCGCGTGGTTGGGCGCTGGACAGATTACTCCGCAAGGAAAACCTTGAAAACGCCGAGTGACGTCCAGACACGGCCCGCAGCCCATGGATATGAGCCCTTTTGGTCCCCAGAGAGGGTCAACACGTGGTGATAAGCGAGGGCCAACTTCGACGAGGACGTGGTTCTTGTCATTCATAATACGTCATCCAAATCCTGGAGGCGGAGAGGTCACGGTGTGGAGTAATTCCTCGACGAACCATCTTACTTGTACAATGCCACCCACTCCCGGTTGACTCGCCAGGGCACAGCTCCGCTCGGGAACCGCTGGCCTGAGACTTCCAACGGCATCCGAGATCCAGAGTGAGATGCTCCAATGAACGGAGACCGGCTCACTGACAGCGGCAGCTGTCAGGGACAACCCAACCTCGAGTCTCACAGGAACCTCAACCCATCGCCGGACTACCCATGACCGGGCGGGTTTGACCGTGTTTATATCTGGCATGAGACGTTCACAGCAGCAGCCTTTATTTAACTCACCTCCTCTCTGCCCCGCCTTGACTTATCCAAGTCTGAGACAACACCATAGCTGAACAGGCCGGAGTTCTGAGCATAGTGTTCTGAACATGTCATCCCCTCGGTTGTTCTTCCCCGAGTGATCTCCTTCAAGCATATCCCCCTTTCGACTCCCGCCACATCCCCAAACGTCCCCTCACCTTCCCACCATAGAACCGACCGAGTGTTTCAACTCTCTCCCGCAGCATCCCAAACCTTCAACTCACCATCTCCACACACGGCCACTCCGGAGCAGGCCCGCAACATCGCCACGTCGTGCCCGAGCCCGGAGCGCATTTCGCCTCCGTCAAGTCATGTCATGGCTACCCTCGGACCTTACCACCCCGACTAATACGTTCGGACGGCGTTCCTGGACGCGACGGCGACCTTTGCCCCTGACATCCGGTCCCACGCCGGCGGCTCGGTCTCTACCCCTCGCCATCGCGGACTCGGTCAAGTTTGGCAGCGAGTGCGAGGAGAAAGTTGACGGAGGTGCCGAGACGCCCTCGGCTGGCGCTCGCTCGCGTTTCTAAGAATACCCGCCGGGTTTGTGAGACTCCACGAACCCCCTGAGAATGCTCCCTGCCCTCCCGCTGTCCCCTAGCCACCTACAATATACAACTCGACCGCGACATCGTCCTGGTGCGTTCGCCACACCAAGGAATCTTACAAGACGGTAGGCTTCTAGATGTAGACGTAGCGTCTGTCTGAGATGGGGGACGCTTGATGAGGGCAGATATGTTCACAGTTCGAGGGGAGGGTGGATATCATGCTTCATGACGGCGTACTTCAGCAGCTGTCTAAGGAATTCAACCCCAAATCCGCTCCAAACCCCGACATCCAGCAATGCATCAACAACACAAAACCAACCCTCACCACCCCAACTCAGCAAGTAATGGGCGCCGGCCCCGGCGGCGTATACGGCTTCCCGCCATTATCCGGCTGCCCCGCGGCGCCATAAATATTCGTGTAAATCCCCGCATCATTCGCGGTGTACGCGCCCGGGAAGCTCACTGTCGAGGAGGGGGAGAAGCTGCCGCCGCCCGAGACGTTGATCTGCGCGCACGACTGGTAGAACTGCGCCTGGTTGGGCTTGTTGGCCGAGTGCAGGGCCAAAATCTCGACGCGCAGCAGGTACTGGCCCGCGGCGACGCACTGCGGCAGGTTGAAGTATACCCAGCCGTTGCCGCTGATCATGTTGTCGACGCCCTACTTTTTGCTGGAGGTGTCGAAGCCGTCTTGCCAGATCTTGAACCTGTAGGGAAGTGGAAGGTTAGTGTTGAGGACTGGGGGGACGTGGTTACTGTGAAAGGGGGGAACGCACCACTTCAGGCCCGTCAGGCTCGCCGACGCGGCGTTGTCGACCTTGGCGAGGTAGGCCATGACGGGGCCCTTATGCGACTTGGCGATCGGGTTGTCGGCGTCGTTGGCGAACTGGGCGCCGCCGATGACGTGTCCCCAGAAGGCGCCGACGCGGTCGCCGGCCTTGACGCTGATGACGGTCGTCGACTTGGTCCCGGACTGGCCGCAGATCATGTTCTGGCTGGTGACGTCCTGCACGGGGTTGTTGTTGTTGGGCGCCCGCAGGCCGGTGAGCTGGCCCTGGTCGGCGCCGTTGACTGAGACTTTCTGTTGGAGTTGTTAGTTTGTGGTTGGGAGATACCCCTGAGTTGGGAAGGGGGCGGGAGGAGCGTACTTGGAAGATGGCATGCCCCTCAACCGAGAGGGCGTACGCCAGGAGAGACACCAGGGAGAACTTCATGGTTGCTTGTGGTCGAGATAAGGTTGCACTTGTTCAAGACTGGATGGGCCGTGATGCGATCCAAGCCACCATGGGCAGTTGACCGGTATTTATACATCCCAGACGGACGGGTTGGCGACCACTGCGCCAACCACTACGCCCACCATAGTCTAGGTACCATAGACTGCCCGCCCGGCAACGAAGCCTTGGATCCGGGTGATGGTCCGAGAAGGCACCGAGTGTCTAAATCCCGGACATGTCAAGACGGGCAGGCATATTGCAACACGGCGGGATCCCTGATCTTGTGAGCCCGAGTGACAAATGGGCGACGCCAGCGTCAAGGTGCCGAAGCGTGGCGTCCAGGGTCGGTAGTCAGATTGGCGGGGCCCCGGATTTCGAGAAGGTGGAGGCAATATATTCAGATAGACTGCCGCGTATATTGCGGCACGGGGGCGGCGACGTGAGGGTTGGACAGCAGCACAGAGCAGCAAGGAGCGTCACTCGCCAGGTGTCAATGCCGCCAGCGCCCAGCATTGCCACATTAGGCGGTACTCTATGCCCCCGTCAAGGGGGCGGCCAGCCCGCGCCCGTGGCGGAAGGTTTCCCAATTGAGCCGGGCGACACACGGCATCGACCGTCCAGCGTCCCCATGGCGGTGGTGGGCGGTGCCGCCGATCTGCTCTTGATCTCTCATGCGATGTCACGGGGCTGATCCAAGCGGGGAGGAGGGCGGAACCTGGAGGAGCAGCAAGGAAGAGGGCTGGAATGATGCGATTGACGGGAACTAGGCGAGGGAACACCGAAAACCCGGAATCGAGAGGCCGCGATAATAAACGGCACTCTAATGGAGACGGCTGCCACAGCCAGGTCCGCCTGACGCGAGAAGGCAGACGTTGATGCGCATCACTGACTGATCAGGTTTGCCGATGGCGCAGGCGTGGGCAAATGTAAACCTCCATGCCGCATTCGGGGAGGCCTGCAGAACATTCCATGCCACGGGAGAAGATAGCGGGGCATGCCTGCATGGCAAAGTAAAATCAGTATTCCGTCGTCTCCCTCGGCTGGAATAGAGTGATTGTTGATGCGATTGGCATGGACCGAGGTGGAGGTGAGGAGGAAGAGAGCTTGTAGACGCAAAGCCCGGCTAAGCGAATAGAAAGCTCCCAGCCAATCAGTATGCGCTATTTTGTCAGAGCTGGTGCTTGGTGGGCTGGTGGGCTGTTGTGGCAGTGAGTGGAGTTGGCCTATGGCGGGTGGTGGTGCGTGGTGGCCTGTGCCAAACCTCCAATCAGCAGAGCTTCGAAACTCGACGTCGCTCGGTCGGGCCCAGGAACTGCGACGCCGACACCCCGATTGACGCTGCCATTGCTCGACACACACGCGGCCATGGCGAGCAAGCTGACCCCCTTCCTCCTGCGGACGGCCGTCCGGTCGGCGACCCGGGCAGCCCGGCCGCTGGCGCCCCAGACCCGCACATTCTCGGTCGCGGCGAGGCGACAGAGCGACACCCTCATGGTGGTGAGTCGCAACATGTCCATCTCCAGCTCAGCCTGGTCCCCCGCGGGGGGCAATTGGCCATGGAGGGGAGAGCCATGGCGTGGACGAGTCACGGAGCGCTGACCAGCAACCCCCCCCGCCCGTACACAGCACCGCAACACCCCCGACAACAACCCCGAGATCCCCTTCAAGTTCACGGCGCAGAACGAGGCCATCATCGCTGAGGTGCTTAAGCGCTACCCCCCGCAGTACAAGAAGGCCGCCGTCATGCCCATCCTCGACCTTGGCCAGCGCCAGCACGGCTTCACCAGCATCAGCGTCATGAACGAGGTCGCCCGCATCCTCGAGATGCCCCCGATGCGCGTCTACGAGGTTGCCTCCTTCTACACCATGTACAACCGCACACCCGTGGGCAAGTTCCACGTCCAGGCCTGCACAACGGTAAATTCACGGGAACTCTGGGGGTTGTTGTAGAGCCAGACGAGACGTGGCCCGCTAACTGGGCCCAGACACCCTGCCAGCTCGGCGGCTGCGGCAGCGACGTCATCGTCAAGGCCATCAAGGAGCACCTGGGCATCAAGCAGGGCGAGACCACGCCCGACGGGCTCTTCACCTTCATCGAGGTCGAGTGCCTGGGCGCCTGCGTCAACGCCCCCATGGTGCAGATCAACGACGACTACTACGAGGACCTGACGCCCGAGACCATGAAGTCGCTGCTGACGGCCCTCAAGGAGAGCGTGTCCGACGTGTCCAAGGCGGCCGCCGTGCCCAAGCCCGGCCCGCTGACGGGGCGCGACACGTGCGAGAACAGCGCCGGCCTGACGAACCTGACGAGCGAGCCGTGGGGGGTCGAGAAGACGCGGGACGATTTGTAGACTAACCGACGTCGGGTGACGCTGATAGACGAGACGGGACGGGGTGTACAAAACGAAAGAAAGCCATTTTGCTGTATTGTGCGAGCAGGCCGCAAGTGCAGATGACTTGCGGGCTTTTTGTATAAAGAAACAACGGGCCGATTCTGCTAATCCTAGGAACGACGCATGCATGTTGGTCGCCCCTGAGGGGGGAGTGACAGTCGACACCCTCGTCAGCAATTTCATATCCAAGACAAGCAAATATGTAGCGACTCCCCGCGCCGCGTATCCATATTACCCAGCAGACTTGTTCCACCAAACAGACACGGCCTTTCCTAGTACCGCAACGCAACCCCGAAGTGCCGTAACACCCAACCAACCCATAGCGGTAGTCCCAAGCAGTCTCTCAACTCCCTCAGCC
>FTEL01009482.1_pt1 | contig 16052 bp, 26 predicted proteins | sample 1658911 | NCBI WGS metagenome assembly FTEL01 (sample SAMEA3914869, study PRJEB12502) | metagenome | biome: forest; material: soil | place: USA | collected 2012-03-12 | depth 0.1 m
AAGGAGGAGGTGCAGCGCGTCGTCATCACGGGCGGGTCTTCGGCCGCAGGCGGTGGCGGTGTCGACTTCTCAGGCCGTAGGGCGCCCGAGAACCGGAACCGCGACATCGCCATGTGGCTGGCCGACGACGAGCAAGCCGAGATGATCGAGCGTCGCGAGAAGGAGCTGCTCGAGAGCGGCGAGTACGACAAGATCCAGAAGAAGCGGGGCGGCGGTGGCGGCAAGAGGAAGCGTGCGGCTGGCGGCGAGGCGGCGGCTGCTGCTTCTGTCAGTCTGGATGAGATGTATCATGAGGGTGGGTTTTCTTCTCCATCCCCTTTGTTGTGTCTGCAAGGACACCAACTAACTCTGACACCCGCAGGCGAGGGCCACTTCGACGACAAACAGGGCTCTGGCACGGCCACGCCCGTCGTCGGTGCTGACGATGGGCGCGCCGGCAAGCGCAAGAAGATGGGCGGCAAGAAGGCCAAGACCACCAAGCAACGGCTGGCTATTGCCGACGGCGAGATTGACATCTAGTCCAAGGTTGCAAGAAAGGAAGGGGGACGTAAACGATGAGTAATGAGGGTAATATTTTCGGTGGCCGTTCCGTGTTTCGTTTGGTGGTTAGTTGTGTTGTAAGACTAGGACAGAGTTTCAGGCTGGCAGGAAGGGGTGTTTTGTTTTGCTGGTTCTGTTTGGGCATATGATCTACACACGTCACAAGGCACAGGTGCTCGGGAAACCAAAAAGAGGTGTGCTCTTTGTTTTCTTTTGTTCCCTTTGCTTTATTTCTCTTTTCTCGAGGACGGATGGATCATTGGGATTTGGTCTCTGGCTCTGGCTTGGTGGAGAAATGAGAACTTGACGGAGGGGGAAGGCGGTGGAGGAGGGAAACACATGACATACAGCACAGCGACTGCGAGAGATTAATTTCCTTGTGTCAGTTACAGACAGACAGGTTAGCTTGACAGGAGCTGGCATAGACTTCATCTTGAGTGCATGTGTTGCGTGTCGTGTGGAGTTTCGGGTCTCGCCGAAAGTTGGTTCGGGTGTCCTCAAGACTACATCGGCTTGGGGACTGCTGATGGCAGGGCTTCAAGATGCGTCTCCAAAGCTGTTTCCGAGGCTGTTATTTAATTCAAGTTTCCTGTCGCTGTCGCAAGTCAGGCAAGGACGCCACAAGAATCGGTGACAGGAGGAACACAGAGCTGGGCACATGCTCCAGGGAGAAGCACATGGTAGAGACATGGCAAGTGATGTATTGGGCTACCAACTTCAAGCGACGAAAGCGATAAATTTGCCGGTAAACCATCCCCGAATCAGCATATGAAGCCGCGTGAATACTCGAATACCGCCTGAAGCGTCTCGTAACTGCAGTGATAACACATGTAAGAACACTCCACGCCTTGACTGCTCTCGAAAGTCCCTCGAAGTAAACCACTGCCAAACCGTCGCGTCACGCCCATCCGTACCGTACAAGACCAACTGGAATTTGTCCACCAGAATCATGGTCTAAGCCTGCCCATTGACCAGCGGAAGCGCAGGGGGTTTGGCTGGCAACGGATCCCCCTCGACCACCGAGGTCGCATTCGAGCTGGGAGGGCTGATGGTGAAACCTTCTCCGGGCGATTTCCCATCAAGCCGAGCTGAATCTGCAGACGAAAACAAGGCGTGATGATCCTCCGGCGTGCTCCCTTGCGAAGACGGGGTGGGCGAGATGGGTTGCGGCGACGATGGGACGCCGAAGAGTCTCGCGGGAGGACAACAGGCATCAATTTCCTCGTATTCGAACTCTCCTGCAATGGTGATGGGGGCAACGTCTCCTCCTGCCAGGTTTTCCTTTCGTATTTTTTCCGCCATGGCGCACTTTTCTTCAAATTCTCGGACCATGAGCTCGATGCCGTCGATTCGTGGCATAGGCGGGTTCCCAGGCTCTTCCTAGTGCGCCAGGAGTTCGTCCGCCTGCGGGCCGATTCGGGGGGGCCCGCGCGTCTCCGAAGATGGCACGGCGTATTCTCGCCAGTGGTGGTACGCCAAAGGAATACGGCGAGCCAGTGCGCAGCAAACCCACAAGCTGATGAGGGTGGACACAAAGGCAATGAAAATTAACCCCAGAATGCTGAACATGACGGTGGCGAGCCAAACGTTGACCAAGGCCAGGATGATGTTCAAGAAGGTAAAGCCGCCAGCGCCACCGGGGAAAGTGTCCCCGCCGAGGATAGCAGCAAAGGGCATCAGCCAGAAAGCCAGCTCAGTGGAGATCACGTCGTCCACGGTGACCTGCTCGACCTAAATTGCCGAGACAGGTCAGCCCAGGCCAGTTCAACGGAAATCGAGACGGGTCCAAAACCTACGGGCATCTTGAAGAGAGACTTGACATAGTCAAAGATGCCGTTCACGGGGGGCTCTTTGGGGCGAAGCTCTGGGCGCACAGCCTGCGCGATCTGGCACTGGGCCTGGTCGAGATAATGGGCGACGATGCCGGGAAAAGGCATGATGGGTGAGTGGAATTGAAGGGGGCAGTAGAGTGTCGGGGTCTGGAGAATGTGCTGAGAGATGGGGAATGGTGAGATGGTGCAAAGCGAAGGAAGCGTTCCATCTCAGCCAGCGGAAGCTCTCAGCTCGTTAAGGGTGATCGAGAACCATCGCAACTGCCCGAGAACCCCGTGTGAATGCAGACTGACGGGACGCAGTGCAATCCGCCATTGCCAACCGACCCAACTCGATGCAACGCCATGGCGTTGGTAGAAGGTGGGAGAGATGCATTCCAGGCTGCAGGTGACTTGCAGTTGCCGAGCGTGGAGCCTCGGAGGCTTGGAGGTTAGGGGCGCCGCGCGGTGCTTGCTTGGCACGCGATGCCCTGCATGACGGGCGTGCTGCAGGACCCACAAGGAAACGGGGGTCAGTGGAGGTTGCAACCATCTCAGCACCGCCTTGCCCGCTCCTTGCTCCCTCCTGCCTCCCCAGACCTGCTGCGCAAGAGACTCGGGTCAGTCGGGGACCAGAAAGGAGGCTGAGTGTGAGACGATGAGGAGCTGAGAGATTTGTTGCAGCCAATGGCGGCCGTTGCGTGCCGTGGATATTTGTGGGCCCGCTCCGTTTATAAGGCAGCCCCGCCCCCGCACCTCCCAAGCCCAGCGCTTTCCGGGTTCAAGGCTCCCTCCCACGCACCCAGGCACGCCGGCGTCCCTTGACCTCTTGGCTTACAGCACCGCGCATACTGTGTACCTTTCACGTTCCTGCCTGCAACCATCCCACGCCGCCCACAATGTCGGCGAACGACTTCTACAACCAGGGCCAGCAGCAGCATCAGCAGCAGCAGCAACCCTACGGCTACAGCAACCCCGGGCAGCAACAACAGGGCTACAATCCTTACGATCAGGGCCATCAAGGCCCGCCTCAGCACGCCCCGCCGCAGGTGCGTCTTGCCCAGCAGCCCGCGGCCATTCCGCACCCACACACCCCAAGCCGAGCTAACCCTTCTCTCTCCACTCCAGGGACAGTACTACCCGCCGCCGCAGCAGCAGCAGCACCAGCAGTACGGCGCTCCTCCCCCGCAGCAGTACCAGCAACCCTACGGCGCGCCTCCCCCGCAGCACCAACAGCCACCCTACGGCTCGCCCCAGCCCAGCCACTCGCCCTACCCGAACGACCCCAACCGCCAGCAGCCCCCGCAGTACCCTCCGCAGCAGTACCCCCCGCAGCAGCAGCATCAGCAGCAGTACGGACAGAGCCCGCCGCCGCAGCACCAGCAGTACGGCCAGTATCCCCCGCAGCATCAGCAGCAGCAGCCGCAGTACGGCGGCGCGCCGGGCCCCTACCCCGGCGGACAGCCCGGGCAGCCGGGCGATCGCGGTCTCGGCGGCTCGCTGCTGGGCGCTGCGGCGGGCGGATGGCTCGGCCACTCGGCGGGCGGCGGAGGAGGGATGGGCCTGGCGACGGGTGCGCTGGGGGCGATTGGAGGCGCGTTGGCGGGGAATAAGATTGGGGATGCGGTTAGTGGGAAGTAAGTTTGCTCCTTTTTCCTTCTTTCTTGTTGTTGGTTGTCTATTGGAGGGAATGTGATGTTGATTTTTGTTCTGTGATGCAGAATGGGCAAGCACAAGAAGGACAAGCACCACAAGAAGGAGAAGTACCACGGGCACAAGCGCAGGGGCTCGGGCTCCAGCAGTAGCAGCTCTAGCAGCTCGGATTAAGGGTATCAGGTAAGTGGGAAGAAATCGGGTATCGGCTGGGCGGACTTTTGCTCCTCATGATGAACGACTTGCTGTTACCTGTTTGGGCGGGGTTTGTGTCTTGTTGTCGTGTTTGTGGCGGTCATTTTCATGGTGTGCTGTGCTCAGGTAGGTACCTACATTAGGTAGTCCAGGCTCTGAGTCTTGCCGTATCGTCTTGGACTCAATGATTTGACGAAGAGAGTCCCTGTTTGCTGCTCGGTATGTCTGATGTTGGCGATGTGCCCCTGTCCCATCTTGGTCTTGGTGGAGCGGTGCATTTGTCGCCCTGGACCACATCGAATTCCCAAGGGATCGCGAACCGGCGAGCGCCATGTTTCTGCTGCTCATGTAGTGCGCTGCTGACAAGTGCGTGCAGGCTGCAGCATCTGAGGCAGTCACAGCAGAGTTAAAGGCTGAGCGTCTGCATGTCATGGATAATACCGCGCCCAAGATTCCCTTCTGCTGCTTAGGAGGACGAACTTGGAAACTGAGGTTTGTGGGATCCAAGAGGCCGAACAGCTGAAAGTGAGGCGGGAAGCGATCTGGTCCACAAATCAGGAAGTAAGAGTGGCAACTTACGCGGCCATGGCCGAAACCAGGGCAGGAGTTCCTAGCAACGTTAGAGAGAGGGCATTTTGCGTTGACCTTTGGTATACCGTTATGAGAGGTCAGGATTGGGATCGAAGAAAGTTGGACCAGCAAACTGCGAGTTCAAGCCACACCGAACGTGCCAGTCTCTCCTGAGTCTCCTCAGGGGTTCGTTCAAGCGCTCGGGGTTCGGATATGAGGCCGTCAGCTCCGGCCTTTTGATGCCCAGTAAGTTCTAAGGATGCAAGGTTAGAGAAAACTAAAGCGAATCCTTGTTCCCTCTTCCCCTTTCCAAGGAGAATTCGGGACCCTTGCTCCTCCCTTCCGACATGAGTGCTTGAGTCACTAAAGTCACTAAGCTGCACTATAATCCTCGGCGCAAACTGTTCGTACCTAGGTTCTCTTCCTCGAGAGTTAAACAGAATATGTGCTCTGGGCTGTCGGTTCTGTCTCGCGGTGCTCCCTCCTGGCAGTTTGGCGAGTGTATCTTCCAAGGGCCGGGGCATTTTGATGTAGACCCTCGACTTGTCTGTAACTGCTATTTACCACATCATCTAATTAGGTTTACTTGGTACCGAATCGGGACGAGGGCGGACGGCTCAGGTACAGTACCCACGGGTTGGGTTACAACACCACAAACTGCTGCTGACCTGTGAATGGGTCCTGTTACTCCGTAAACCAGGTGGCACAGGAGGGTTTAATTTCTCCGGTCGATCATCAACCTTCCCCGGAGACATTACTCCTCTCCCAAGCGAATGTTTCAGTAGTGGGCCAACTTCAGCCCGAGATGGCATCGCGAATAGGGGCTTGCCAAGGTCGGTAGCATCCCCGACTGCCGGCAGGATCTGAGCGGAGCTTCCTGGCTCGCTTCTGAGCCATTCCGCCAGGGGTCGGGGCCCCATCTTCCGTCGCCCCGAACAATCGCACAGAAAAGCGATCCAGACTCTCGAACAGTGCCGGAATATCTTTCCTCTAGGAGCCCCGGCGTTTCACTTTCGGCGCCACCACCCTCGGTTCCTCGGGGGACTAACTTCAACCACTTCGGCTTCAACTTCCGGCGCCGAGTTGGATCTCGGCTGTCTAACCGGGCAGCCACTTACACAGATATGCGTACGCGTTCAAGGCTGACTTGTTAGTAGGGAAACTTGAGTGAACAAAATGGGAATTTAAAGTACCCATAAGAGCCAGCCGTTCCTGATTGTCCTTGACCAGGTTGCCACCAAGCTTTGAAGGAGGCTCTCGATTCCTCATTCCTGCTTCAGTCAACCCCTCCCCGGTTCCGCACCTTGCCCGCATAATGCCGTCTTCTCGTCAGCTGCTGGCCGCTCTTGCGGCGGCCGCCATGCCAGTGGTCGAGGGTGCCATGGGCCCTGCTTTCAGCACCGGCCCGGTGGCTTCCAACTCTTTCATTCGCGAGGCGACCTCGACCCTCATCTTGCCCAACGCGCCCACAGGTAACAAGGGTGACCTTTCACTCTGGGTTGGGATGGGCACTTCCAAGGGCGACCTGATCCAGTCCATCGCGGATAACTGGCAGTCCTCAAACTGGGCCATTTTTGCGTACACTCTTTTGTCCACGGGGCGTATGTTCACCCACGCACCTCCTGTTCAGATGGAGATGCTGTATTGACACATCTTTGCAGCCACCTCGCAGATGCCCGTTCAGACTGAGAGCACCACCGCCTACGTCGGAGACCAGATTACCATGCACTGTAAGTGCCGACTTACTGACCGTTTATGGCTAAGAATCCCTTGACTCACAACCTTGTCCTCTGTGTAATAGACAAATACGATGACGCAACTGCAAACTACACACAGTACGTGTCCATCAACGGCAACGTGGTACACACCCTTTCTACCAGCGATGGGCATGCCCTGGGCTTTGGGAGCGCGGTCGAGTGCGCCGCCACCGACTGCGGCGTTGTCCCTGCGCATTGTGAGTCTCTTCCGTGCCGTCTGGAGCCCAAACCAATTTTGTCAGCTAACCTCAAACTCAGCGTGGATCAATACGGTCATCACCATGGACGTTGCCGATCCCAACTACAAGAATACGGTGGGCAAGGGCCAAGGCGTAACCGGTGACCTCGTCACCAGCGACGGCGGCAAAACTTGGACTGCCAGCAAGATTTCCATTCCCGGCTGGGACTTTACCTCGGGCAAGGTTGTGACGGCCTCGAGCGTGGCGACAACTTCGACCACGGTCAAAACCACGAGCACCACCAAGACCACTACCTCAACCGCCAAGGCGACGACCACTGCATCTTCCTCCACCGGCACCTCACCGCGTTGGGGACAATGCGGAGGTAAGACTTCTTAGCTCTAATCTTCTTCGCAAAGCTTGCTGACGTCGTTTCACAGGTACTGGATACACCGGGCCTACGACATGCGTTAGCCCGTACACATGCACGTACTCCAACCCTTGTAAGTTGCCGTCCCTCGAGATTTTCCTCCTAAAACGCCGTTTTGACGAAGAGTTGTTTTAGACTACTCCCAATGCCTGTAAGATACACGCAATAGGCGTCAGACAAGGGGGAGGGAGAGGAATGAAGCGGGATAATCAGTCAGAGACCACTCGGCCAGCAGGAAAGCTCCAGAGAAAGCCTCGCGGAATGTCTTTTTCAAGTTCTAGACATTGAAGTCGACCAAGTGATCAAGACCACAGAGATGGTCCCCCCTGACTGGCGTGAAGAGCCCGGCTTCCTGTCAACTGAACCTGCTCAAGCAACGCCTTTGTAACATGCCCTCTTATCGTCACAACATCCCTTCTCACACTTTTTACTGGTTGTGAGTGTCTGTCGCCTTGCAAATGATGCTCGTTTCGACAAGTAATGGCGACAAGGCAGATAATGTCTGACTGCTTGTGAGTTAGTATCCACCACTCGAAGAACGCAACAAGATTCCGTTGATAATGCAGCTTGGCCTTTCAGATCAGTCCAAGAGACATGTCCTCATTTTTACTTTCGGCAGACTTGTGTCATCACTGGGCGGGTAGCTGCAGGGGGTGGGAAGCGAAGAACCTGGGTGGTTGAAACTTACACTGGACCGGGTTGGCCAAAACTGGACAAACTTCTGAGAGCGCTTGTGTGTTTGTTTCTTTGCCAGGTGGCGATGGTTAGTGATGAGCCGAGCCCAGGGTATTTGCGGATGGAACTGCGCCGTCCTGGATGAAAGGGTGAGTTTCATTCCGATGGCTGGGCCCTGGCGGAATCTGTTGGGGGACTTGGAACAACTGTGGCATGCTTTCTGCTTGCATTCACTCGTCAGCACTGATTAGAAGTTGGCGACGACACAGCGATAAGTGAAAGCGGCTACCAACCCGCCAAGGCCGAGGGGGTCTCTGGATTTCGCGTGACGATCTGTTTGGTGTGGGACCCCCTCTCCCTTGCCGGACAAGGCACCATGGTCAGAACAGCTGCTTCCTCTTCAGGTCATATTCAGATGGAATGAGTAATTGATAATGTTTCATCATGGACTTCAGACATGGGGCGATGTGGATGGTGAGGTGACTTGCCTCGCGTTGGATACTCTCTGCAATGAACTGTCATGGTGATTGTCGGCATTCGGGGTGAAAAGTCTTTCTGTCAAAAGGTCCCGGTACAGCTCAACGCTGAAGCCGGCCGAGCAGTGCCTCAGTGGAGCCGGTAACAAGATCACGAACAATCTCGAGTTGACTTAAATCTGTTTGAGAGAAGTCAGCTCGAGATTGAGTAACAACTGCGACATCGAGTGACGTGGTGGCTTCGGCGGCTCAGATCATGTATTCTCGTCATCTCCCTTTCAGACCAAGAGGGCTGTTGTCATCATGGCCATGGAGGTGGGGGAAGATTGTGCTTGCAAATCCAGGGCGAGGGACTCACTTGTAATCGAGGACAATCGAGTCGTCAAGCCGAAACTCGGTGAGCCAAGCGCAACAGCCGACGGAAAAGAGCTATGTCAAAAGACAGGTCAGCAAAATATCAACTAGACACCAGGGTTGACATATGAAGTGTCTTTGACGGCTCAGATCAACGAGCTTTTGTTCTTCTCATCGTGGTACATGTGTACCATTCAAATAAAGAGATGGGAAATTGTTTGTCATCAGGCGAATGGAAGGGATGGATGTTGCAAAGAGACGGAGTGAACACTTGCCTGGCGTCGTGAAACTCGCTGACTCTCTCGAAGACGGGTACCGCCCCCGCGGGGAGTCGAGACTGAGCTTGAAGAGGAATGAGCACTGCACTGATCTAGAGGTTGTCGGGATACCTGGGGCGTATTGGTTACTGTCAGCGCTGGAACAGCCGGACTGTGTGGTTCCAGAAAGGGAAGACGGTGCTTGAAGCGTTTCAGAAGCAGAGAGGTTGCGGTCATTGCCACTCGCATGGCTCGCTTTCTCGATTTCGTTTATTTACTCATCATCTCCATGGGCAAACAAGAAATAAAACTCGAGTGTGTAGTACTCACTTGTTACAGCGGCCCTGGGAGCCATGGTTGGGTTTCGCTACCATCAGGATGATGGTGGCAGATGGATTGCTTGAAGCCGATAGGCCTCAGAACAACAACTGGTTCGTCGGATTGTGTGGTAATCGGAGTTTTCTCCAGCATCTGTAAGTATTCGCACCACCGATCTGGGGGATGAATGCGCAAGTTTTGGTGCGCGTCTGGTCGGGTATCGTAGGTGCTGAATCTGATTCAGAGCCAAAAGAGCCAAGATAAAAGCTGCGATTCAAGAGCCAGTGACCTGACCATTTGGGACTCGGTTAGCAGAACTCAAAACGATGTTGGGAATCTGGTACTGGGGCTTGCCTTGACTTGACGATAGCTGGTGGAAAAGAATAAACGCCGTCACCGGATCTGCCATGCATTTGGCGTTTGGCTGTCTCTCGTACTCGTCCACGGGATGGCTCGGTCGACCTCAGGAGCTATTCGGCTCCCTCTGTCACTTCCATGTCGTCCTCGGCTAGGCCAAGTGAGCATGGCGCATGATGGACATGATCAAAACTGGCGATAAATAAGTGTGAGAAAAACTTACTGTTGATGCCGATCAAGCGACCAGAGAACTTAGGTGTGTTGAACGAGTGCTCGTCGCTGGAATACCTTGAATTGTGGGTGTGGGAGAGCCCGAGGTCGGCCGGCCGGTCAAGTTTGAGGTGGACAGAAACAGAAATGCGGCAGAAGAGAAGTCAGAGTGTGAGAGGAGGGAGGTAGGGTATCTTGGAGTGATCGCTCGAAATATTACTAATAGAAAAGAGAGAGGGGGAGAGGGAGCTGAAGAGAGGAGATGATAGAGGGAGAGGGAAAGATTGAGCAGGATGCAAGAACGGGAAGCAACAAGGCGGGTGGCCATATTACTAGCAGGAAATGGTTTGTGAGATCACGTCTTGGACAAAAACAAAGCCGTTGCCCAACCGGTGGGTGAGGAAGGCAGAGAAAAATCAGCTTCAACCGACGGGTCGGCATAACCGGCTTAAGGGTCTTCAAGGGTGCACTGAGGACTTGAATCAGACCCAATTTCACAGGTCGACAATGGACGCCGCAGAAGCTAGGCTTTGGTCTGACATTCTTTGTATTGCGTTGGTGAGATGAGAAAAGGTGGTGGGAAGTGAGAGTGATAACTCCATTAAGCCACGCATGTGCTCAAGGAAATGTGTGTTGGCCACAGTGAGGTACGCTGGTTGCTAGGGACATCAAAATTGGTGATGCTGAATCAAAGGAATTTGCTGTTTGCCGAGAGGTTTATCAGGAGTTGATGGGCATTCTCGGTTTAGTTGTCAACGGCGAGTTGATGAACACCGCATATGCTAACTACAGGTAGGTACCTAACTTGAGAAGTGCTTTAAAGTTTAAACAGTCTTACTTCATAGTTTAGCCAGGGCAATCCCAAACTCGCACTGGAAACACATGAGCAATGCACAGCATTGTATGGAGGTGAGGCAAACATGCCGCACCATGTGCTCCGTTTGAACAGACTAAACAAGGGACGAACCTTCACCGTACTAGGTCGGTACGATGAGGCAGATGTTCTCATCAGAGGTGCAGAGGAGGTAAACGACGACTGGTTGATGTCCATTCAGTAAGTAATGTTCCTTTCTTGATCCGACGAAATTTCCAGCGCGAAGCGCCGACCGTGGCCCTGGCATCAATACCTGACACGCACATTCAGCATTGCCTACCGCCGCTCCCTTCTCCAGCGAGCCCGAGGCGAAGACTGTGAAGCAGTACAGGGGCTCACAGCCGCTATTCGGGCAATTGTTAGTAAGGACAGCCAACCATACCAGTCATTACTCGACGCTGCCTGCAATTATAAACTTGGTTGTATTCTCATGCAACAGGGCAAACCAGAAGCCCTCTCGTAAGAGCTCCAACATCGTCATTCAAGCTTCTGAATACTTAGGACCTGACAGTTGAAGTACTAGGTATTTGCAACGGAGTCATGACATTCATCAACTACGTGGTTCTCTTCCCTGTGAGCTGGCCCGAGTTGCGTTTATGCTGTCTCGGGCGCTGGAAAGCTCGTCGTCGGAAGAAAACCTCCAAGCATCTTCAAGATTGCTAAAGGAGGCGCAGCAGATCAGGAGCGAGTTGGTGGGCGTTGATACCCACGAGCCTATGAGTCAAGAGGTGTTTGATCGTCTCGTTGACGGCCAACTGTGTTGACAAACGCAGGTTGGTTCACTTAATTGCAATGCCTCTCATCAGACAGATGATGGTCTTCGCAACAAAGGGTCGCGGATCGTCATAGTCTTGGTTGCTTCTGGTCTTAGTCCTCTGGTTGCTATGCCCTGCGCTCGCATGGACCCCCTTCTTCACTTGGCACTTGCACAACTAAATACGTACCTTACCGGCCACACTCCAGCATTCGCTCGGTTGGCAAGATTGAAGTCCGCGAGGAAGTGCATGATTACCTGTAAGAGATGGGTAGTTATTCTAGCCCAACCACGCCGCTCAAAGGTGCCAAAATTTCCTTTTGAATGAAACAACGTCCTTGAGGTCCGTCGTGGGTAAGGCATACGGTCTCGCCCGTTTTTGCACTCCAGATAGCTGTTCAAACGTGTATGCCACTCGCAATAGTTGTCTTTCTCCATACCTTCGGGCATATAAATAGAGGGAGAAGCTATCGGTAACTGTTAGTTCAAGCTCAAAGCAGTGAAGAAACCATGGGTCACCTACGGAATCCCCGGAGCGACCGAGACTAACCCCCCACGAGTCTCGTCCCGCCTAACTTTAGTTCCTTCGGGATAAAATCCCATTGGGACAGTCATCGCCGGATTTCCACCGATGGCAGCAAAGACCTGAAGGGCAAGAGATCCAGCTGGGGCGATAAGCACGTCTCAGCCGTAGCGGTCCATAGCCCCCTCAAAACCACCGTCGCTAGCATAATATTTCTCTTTCTCGAGCATCGTGGCGTATTCACTGGAGCTTTTGCTGGTGTTAAGAGCTCGTAGCATTACATCCACGTCTCGAGAAGGGTACTCCTCCAAATTTTCGCTTTTGACAGTTTCGACGAGATCCTCGAACGTTTGGATGTGACGAGGGTTCTGGACTAACGAGAGAAGGTACGCTTCCATGTCAGTTTTGAATTCAGTGTCGAGCACAGTGTTTTTCATCCTGTCCGGCAATGATGTGTAGTCTTGAAATCCATCTAGAAGGGCATCCCTGACAATTGTAGCGCCTACTCCCGTGAGAATGACCAGGGCGTCGCGAAAAGCATCCAGTTGAGGTTGGTCAATGTTCTGACCTAGATGCTCCAGGACACCAATCCGGACGCCGTGGAGATCGACCGCGCCACAGGCCTCGGCATAACTCGCCCCCGGGCGATGACATGCTGGGAGCGAATCCAACGGAACCGCGACATCGAGGATCTGGGCGACGTCCTTCACCGTCCGCGCGATAGGTCCCATTGTGTCTTGCCGCTTCGATACGGGAATGACCCCGTCAGTAGGTAAGAGGTCGCGGGTGGGCTTCAAGCCGACAACACAGGCTTTCTCACTCGGGCTGACTATGCTCGAAACTGTCTTTAGATGGTCGTTAGTTTTGAATACAAGATAAAGGGTCAAAATGACGGAAGGTTGTTAGGTAATACCTCGGTGCCGAAACCGGCAAAAGCCAGTCCAAGTCCGACGCTGGTGGCCGAGCCAGTGCTGCTGCCAGAAGCTTTCATGTTGGGCCAGAAGATGCCTGTAGCCTGTCCGCCTCTGGGACTCCATCCGGTGCTCGAATTGGTGTATCGGAAACCCGCGAACTCGGACAGATTGGTCCTTCCGAGGATGACAGCTCCAGCCTTTCGGAGGATAGTTACGATGCCGTCTTCTGCTGCCGGTATCGTGCCAAGGAGAGCTGTCGAGCCACTTGTTGCCTGCGTCTTGTCCAACGTGACAATGTTGTCCTTGAGGAGAATAGGGATGCCGTGGAGGGCGCTAGGTTTCGAAGAGGGTCAGCCAGTCGCGTCGCGGTGATGCACAATTGAAGGGACAGAAGCACACCTTCGCGGTCCCTTTTCCGACCTCTCCTGGTCCAAAGCCTGGGCAATTACTTCGGCGTCTGGATTAAGCTCGATGACGGCATGAAACAAATGGTTGACCTCGGCCACCCTAGCAGCGTATGTTTGGACCAGGTGGGCCGACGTAAAGTGGCCCTGGGCGAGACCGAGGGTCAGGTCGTCGAGCGTCGCGTCGAGCAAGGATGGGAGACGAGTGGTACTCGCAGCCCGACGTCTCATGATGGCCCAAATAGCAGCGACCAATGCGCAACAGATAGGCAGCATCGGGCGCAGCATCGTAGACCGTCTTCATGCTCCTTGGTGGGCACTGTGCCATCAGGCGAGAAAATCGCAAACACTCGCGAGCTGCCCGTGGTGCGGCAACCGGGACGCTGGGCAACTGGGGCAGACAGCCGAAGTCGAAGGTCAATCGTCTTGGCGGATATGGAGAGTTGAGGTGTCACCCTCCAGAAAAGCGGAAGGGCAAACTGCTGATGTTGGTTGCGTCGTGGCAGCTGGTCATGTAGCATCGGTTGGCCGAGCCTGCAGGGGAGGACACGTGAAAAGCACTGGGTGGCTGAACAACGCACTGTTGGACGCCACCGTCCACAGAACCTGGTGCGATTCATGGAGTTGAATCCGGATGGCAGTGGCACTGGGCGGTCACGTCTGACGGCAACAATGCCTGCAACGCGAAACCGTACAAAGAATACCACGCGAGTTCGACTCCTAGACAAACAACAAATAAATTTACCTTCCTCGGTCGGTTAGCTTCTTTATATCGTTTGGCTGAGCACCATATGTAGCTCATCATCAGGCAGTGTTGGCGTCTATTACAGCCAACTTCCCCCTCGACCACTTGGAAGAGCATTCATTCGAGCTGACTTCCATCCCCCATTTGTCCTCTCAAGCGGCCCTCAGCTCTCCTGATGCAATCCTCTCACAAACCTAAGCTCGGTATCAGGTAAGCACCTGGTCTTGGAAGCTGGAATGCATTGAGCTTGTCTGCTGTGTCACAAGCAGGTCATACAGGTGTGGTGTCATTCCGCCCCCGTCACAGCCGCAGGGACTGTTCTTCAGGAGCGAGGTTGTAGGATCTTGTAGGATCGCGAGGCTTGTTTTTGCCGGCAACTTGTCCCTCTGCTGAATAATAGGTGATGGAAGGATTTACGTTTCGGTTTCATTTGTCATCACTCCAAGCGACCAGCAACCTCAAGTCAGCATCTAGCGTTAGGGTCTATTTTGTTTACTGACAAATCAGAGGAAGTTAAAGGGCATAAATAGGTACATAGGCATTGCCTTCACTGTCTTCGAGGTTTAGTTAATCAGCTCCCTCACTCATTCGATATCGCAGCAGCCGCCTCCGTCCTCGCTCTCTCATCAGACCAGCATTTAGCACCGACTCCACCTTAATAGGTACTTTCACTTCAATGTCTTCCTACAATCTGCCTCCCCCACGCCGCATCGCCGCCTCCAATCTGCCACTACCTTCTCAATACCGTGGTGACGAGCACGCCGAGCCTGGCGTCGAAGTCAACGTCGACTCCCTGCAAGTCGATTCCCTCCTCGATGGCACCCTAATGCGCGCCGTCGTGGCAACCAGCAAACAGATTCCCACAACCAACGACGGACAGTAAGCGATGCTGTGTTGCAATTTGTAGTATGGAATACCGTCGTTGACACTTTACCTGCAGCGGCGTCCTACCGCTCGACGAGGTCCCTGGCATGGGCATCGTGCTCCCCGGAGGCCTGAATCTGTATTACATCGACCTGGCGCCCAACACGGAGGGCACCATGCACCGCACGACCTCGACCGACTACCTGGTGCTCATCTCGGGCAAACTGAGTCTTCTGACGCCCGCGTCCGAGCCGTACCACATCAAAGACGGGAAAGCCACGTATGGAGAGCCCGTCGAGACGGTGTGCCGCCCTGGCGACGTTGTTGCTCAGCGGGGAATGATGCATGCGTACGTGCTTTTGCTCTTCTTTTGTTCTTCTCCTTTTTTTTTTGCGGGGGCGGGTTTTGAAGTTCGATTTTTGCTGACCTGCGCGTCACCTCCTAGGCTCTCTAACCGCACCGATGAGTGGGTGAGGTTGGTAGCGGTTGTGCTGTCGTCTAACACCAACAAGGTACCCATTGAGGGCACCGACAGCCACAAGGAGCTCGCCGACGCTTGGTTGGCGTAAGGGGGGAGTGTCCGGTGCGTCATTGTCGGGGAGCACTCATTATTCGCGGCCCCTTGTCAAACTGGGTGCCGTCATCCATGGTGGGGGAGGAGTCGAAGGGACACTACGGCAAGATTCCAAGTCTCAGGAGATATTACGTGTGGTTATATGATCCCGGTAGTTTGAGTTGTTTTCTTTGAGGCTGTGAACAGTACTAAACTCTGGGGCCCCTGATGCCTCCGAGGAGCCGCCGAGCGAGGCTTCCAATCGAGACCCTTCGTATGTCCAGCTTGGCCCACAACTACACGAGCTACCCCGCAGACTTCACGGCCTGAGTCAGTAAATTTTTAAGCTTCATTTCGATGGATTAATAATTCCTTGGTCCTGACGCCATCATAAACCCCCTCACCGTCTCAGGAACCAACAGACAACACACCATCAACACCATCAGCCATCAGCAAGCATCACAACTCAACTCAAGATGGCAACCCAAAAGCAGTTCAACGTCGGCATCGTGGGCTACGGGTAAGCTCACCAACCTCTTCATTTCGTCATCATCCACAGTCAACTAACACCCTAACTTAGCCTCTCCGCCAAGGTCTTCCACATCCCCTTCATCGCTCTCACCCCCTCCCTCAAGTTGC
>FTEL01009363.1_pt1 | contig 15998 bp, 8 predicted proteins | sample 1658911 | NCBI WGS metagenome assembly FTEL01 (sample SAMEA3914869, study PRJEB12502) | metagenome | biome: forest; material: soil | place: USA | collected 2012-03-12 | depth 0.1 m
CCCCAAGCGGTCAAATGCACCCCGCCGTAAACAACGGGAAGTGCAACGGCCAGTACGATGAAGAAGCGCTTCTCTTCCATCGCGTGACCCATTGCGCGGAGAAAAAGGAATGAATAGGCGAACCGAAAGTTAGTGGCGAACAGCATGGAGTCGTCCTTGGTATCATGCCCTAGATAGGCCCGCAGTTTGGTCTTCCCCATTCCGTTGGTCATGGAGTCATTCAGTTTTGAGCGCATGATCTGCCCGCTGTGTGTCCAGGTTGGACGCCACCTCCTTCCAGCGCGCCAAAGTCTGGCTGCACACCTGATATCCGCTTTGAGGAGCAGGGTACCGGGCAGGAGTTGTGCCGAACGAGAAGACCCAATTTCCAACCTGAACACCCTCAAGGAGTACACGCTCTGGTTGAGAAGGGGAGGGAGGTCCCTCTTCATCCGGCCAGTAAGCCGCCGGACAGTGTTGATGTGGGACATCCGGCTCAGATATGTGGCGAACAAAAAGATTGGCGGTCTGTTTTCGATAATATGTTCTCTGAACCAGGACAGCAAGCGTGCCATCCCAATCGGAGTTGTACAACAGCTCGGCTTCAGTGACGCCTAATGGCTTCTGCATCAAAAATTAGAGTTCGTCATCATCGATACTACCAACACCATCCATCACGGCACATTGAGGACTCACCTTGAACCAAAGTGCATACATAGCAACAGCACAGATGACGTGCACCATCGTATGGACCTCAAGCAACGTAAAGGGGAGGCCGTAGGCTCGGCGAGCAATGCAACTTGTTGCCGCGTACGAGACTTGAAGTAGAACGAGCGCTTTCTGCAGCACATCTGCTTTGGTTTTGGCGGCGATCTTTTCCGGCTTGATGTAGAGCCAGCAACCTCTCTCGGCTAGACGGATTACGCCTTCTGGGCTCAGGTGCATGAACCGTTCCACCTGCCGATGTGACTGGAACCCTGCGCGAGGAGGGGGTGGGTAACCAAACTTTGCCATCTCCTCTGTGACAATTCTGACCCCCCCCATTACCACCAAGAAGGCGTATCTCAGATCGAAAGAGAACTACAACACGGTGGTCAATTCTCTTCTCGCAGCTGAGGACTTTTGTAACATGTCAAGGTCAAAACGCTCTAGCACTTACATTCTTATCCACGTGGTTGCTGTTTTTCTGCAGTATCCGCAGTTCTTCTTTGAGTCGGAGGGCCTGGGTGAACTGCTCTGCCGCCATGTAGAGCACGATTTCGGGTGCCAGTAGAGCTGTAGCCACCCACTTCATCTTCGTAATGAACAGGCTTAGAAAGTCGGTCTTGGCGGGTACATTGAGATGCAAGGCTGTGTAGATACAGGCAAACAGTCTCGTTGCCGTTGTTGGCCTGTATCACGTCCCAGGCGTCGTTTCCGGTGAGGCTCTGTGCCAAGGTGCAGGTTGCAGTGGTGAGGGCAACCACAGCCAGAAGTCCCATTTTCGAAGGCGGGAACAAGCAAGGCAAGGAGATGATTATCGTCTGGTGGTACGAACAGGTCCGAATTGAGGAGAAGGTGAGTGTAGAGTGAATCGTCGAGTTGATGAACAAGGCAAAATCGAAGTAGGCGCAGAGCTGATGTTGGAACTCGTGGCTCTTCAGGGGTTCGTGATATTAGGTAGCAACAGGACGGGATGGGTCGGCCCTGCATAACCGCTGGTTTCACTTTGATCTCACGGTGCTGGGCGCTTGCGTCGCGCCCCCAGTGACCATTCTCCGGAGCGAATTCCGTGCAATGCAGTGCATCTTCGTCGCCCTTCCATAGGGCGCTAAGCTGAATGTCAAGGCGCCTTGGGATGCGACCTCCGTCCGCAAGATGACATTGATCGACGCGGAAGAGAGCAGAATAGAAACAATGCCTGTCCCAAGTTGACTGTCAGGACCCGTTGACGACCCTCCTGTCAACTGCCTGTGTCTCTTTTGTGCTGGAGCGGCCCGAAGCGTCGGGAGTGACACCCGACATTTGGTTGGCGGCAAACCAACCTGGAAGGGCCTTGTCAAGTGGGGCACCCTGGTATTCTGTATTCTGTAATTATTCTGTACGCACAGTGCGTCTCAGGATCGATCCTTTTCTGCAAGCTTTTTCTGTACGTTTCCATGACACAATCCTTCCAAATTGACAAAGGATGACAAAGCGAGAAGGTGGATGGACAGTCTTTTGAAAGGGCCGCGCATTGATAGAAAGGACACATGGTGGCTTCGCGCATTGGGAACACGATCTTACCTACCTAGGTAATTACATAGCAAGGGTTGATGCCGGTGATGAGCTTGAAGCCAACTCTCAGTCTCTATCTCATCGAACTCAAAACCGCACGATGCCCACTCCAACAATTCGAGTTTGAGATACAGTGTCTTAACGTTATCTGCCACTGAACCAAATTACTTGGCGTAGAATCCTTCTGTCACTGATGACATGGCCCTGCGGATACTTTTTATCTCCGGCCTCCAGGGGCATCATCCTTGCCCCCATCACAAATAAACACAAGCCTCACCGACAACCCTGCCCCGCTCAAGTTACCTTTCTTCATCATTTTAAGCGTTCCCCTACACCGCAACCATGGCCACGTTCGAAATTACTCCCGAGAAGCAGGCCAGCCTTCCTCGCTTTCTCTACCGTCAAGCCACGTACATACCCTTCAAAGTCCAACATGCCGGCCTCTCGGGCAAGACTGCCATCATCACTGGGTCCAACACTGGCGTCGGCTTCGAGACAGCCCGACAGCTTCTCGACCTAGGCCTGAGCATGCTCATCCTGGCTGTGCGCAGCGAAGAAAAGGGCAAGGCGGCCGCGGCCAAGCTCTCCCCGGACAACCCCAACCGCGTTGCTGTCTGGCATCTCGACCTCAGCGACTACGACTCAGTAGTAGCGTTTGCCGAACGCGCAAAGACGCTCCACCGGCTGGACATTGCTGTGCTCAACGCTGGCATGTGCCGTGCCAAGCGCGTCTTCAACGAAAAGACGAGCCACGATGAGATCATCCAAGTAAACTACCTGTCGACGGCTCTGCTGGCCATCCTCCTCCTGCCCGTCGTCAAGGCAACCCGACCCAACCAGCCCTCGCCTAGCAGGATCACTTTCACTTCATCCGAAGTCGCCGCCTGGGCCAAATTTTCGATGGGTCAAGAGACGCCTATCCTCGCCGCGCTCGACAACAAAGAAGACGGCGTGGACACGGTCGGCAGGATGTTCGTCTCCAAGCTGCTCGGCCAGCTATTCCTCCACAGATTGGCCAAGCACGTGCCCCCAAGCGTAGCCGTGATCAACGCTGCCTCGCCAGGATCCGTACACGACTCGGAATTCAACCGCGAGCTGGACAAGACGGCGGCCGGGGCTGTCGCGAAGCTTGTCATGAGACGGCTCGCCAACACAGCGGCAGTGGGCGCGCGGATGATGACCGACGCCGCTATCAACCACGGGGAGGAGGTCCACGGACAATTCTTGTCTTTCCAAAAGCTCGTGCCGCGAGTAATGAGCTGCGAGTCTTGCTATTTCACCTAACCATTGTCGAAACTGACCGATGCAGCATGGCCCCGCTTGTCTACACCAAAGAGGGAGAGAAGGTGTCGGAGCAGCTGTGGAAGGAGACGATGGAGGAATTCAAGTTTGCTCATCCAGAAGATATTCTCAGGGAGGTCAGCGTCTGAGGGACAATACCGAGTAAAGGCTACGATATTGTACACGTGAGTGTTTGCTGTTGTGAGCAGAGTTTAGTCATGCGGTCTTTCGAATATAATACACACACGAGTTCCATGAAGAGTTGGGGCGAGCGGCAGGACTAATCGAGTTTCTCGACTTAACGGCTCTCACACTAACTGCGCCATTCGGAATAGAAACCACGATGCTTTTCATCACTGAGTAGAAACGGGCTAAAAGCCTTGATGCGGGGAGCATGAGGAGCGAAGTTCAGAAGGAGAAAGTGGATTGGCCAATCATTTGACGACGAGAGGTGTTTCTCAGTGTGACGATTCTCTAGCTGGGGTGATTTGAGCAATAACATCATGGAACCACCCCTCCCTTCATCACCTTAAAGCCAACCCCTGATTTGCCTTCCCTCAAATCAAGCAATAACTACCGCACTCTACCTACCACAGGCTGTACAAGTTTGTGGGAAACGGGAACTTCTTGGCAGCATTGCACACGCCACCCGTGACATAATAGCTGCCCGCGACGGCACGGAACGCAGCCAGCTGGTGCGAAATACGCGACAAGTTCGGGTTGTTCCCGCTCCACGCCACCAGGCCGCCAGGGTAGATGTTATCCAGCAGCACGGCGCGGCCGGCCTCAGGGAAGTCCTCGACGTAGGAGCCTGCGCCGTACGCGCTGACCGCGTAGCCGTCGGCGATGACGGCGTTGTGCCACGTCGGGGTGCTGGAGAAGGCCGTGCCGGAGCCGGCCACAGGCGAGACCAGATTGGAGTCGACGGCGTGGCCGGTCTCGTGGATCAGCGAGGTCGCGTAGTAGGCTGCGCTGCGTCCGACGATGAGACCATCGGCGGCGAGGGTCGCGATGTAGCCGTTGTAGAGCGGATTGTCGTATTGCTGGTCGCCGTAGACCATGTAAATGCTGTAAAGAGCGGAGGGGTGTTAGTGCTGGGTGCTTATAACAGGGATTGAGTGATCAATGGTTGCGCTTACGAGGTGGACTGGCGCATGCCAACGGGGATGCGGCTGATCTCCTGCGGAGATGGTCAGTTCTAGTCTTAAGGAGGCGAATGGAGGCACCTTACAGTCGCGATCTGGTTGATGGTCTTCGGGGAGCGGTAGTTATAGCAGACAACCCACGGCGAGCTCGGGCAGTCGGAGAAAGTCACGTTGTAGATGGCAAAGTCCCACTGGCTCCAGTGGTCGGCCGTGACGCCCCAGTCGTAGCACGGCTGGGGCATCTTGCCGTTGTTCCACTGCGACAGCGTGAAGGTGTGCGTGGGCAGATACTGGTAGTACGCTTGGTCGCCGATGTCGCCCTGGAGCGAGAAATCCAGCTGGGGCACGAGATCTGTCCAACAATGTCAGCCAACAATTTTCTATTTGGGGGGTGACTGGAGTAGCTTGGGAGCAACTTTGCTCCCGAGAGATCCTGAGACAGCTGAAAGGGGCAAAAGAGCTGGAATTTAACGGACAATTTCCGTTGACGATGCAGTTTGAGTTTGTCGCCGGGTCGCAGAACGGGTAAGGGTCGTTGCTGCTGGTATCACGAGGCCGAAGCTGGTGGCCCAGGACACGAGGAGCCTGGGCTACCACGAGAGCAACAAGAAGAGCTTTGAGCATGGCGACAGTGGTTTTGAGATGCGCAATGTAAAGATGATAGAGAAGGCTTGCTGTTGCTCTAGACTGTGTGCTTCATGAGGCGAATCGCCTGGGTATTTGTACTTTTTTCGGGCATGGCTCCCCAGCAACCCTCAGACCGGTGCCGTCACCGAGTACGACGCAGTTCTACCAGCCAGGCTGTGAAGATTCATTTCTTTCGCTTAGCCCTTCTCATCATAAGACTCGACTGATTACGCTTGACAACGAGGCCTAGCTCACGACCTTTGGACTGGACCGGATTCGCCGAGTCAGCCTAGACAGGGCTAGCTGACAGGAGCTGTCCGCAACGGCCCCCCACTCGGTATTCCGGCATGGGTATGCCATTGGGTGCCGAGAAACGCTTTCTATCTAGAGGTTGCGATTGGCCAATGCAGCCCGGCTTCGGTAGCGAATCCTGCGGGAGTCGCGGGACAGAAGGCACCTGCGGGCCCCGTGCGCCCCGAGCCTTGGTAGCGACCAGGATAGGAACCGGGAAGATTACGGGCATGCTGGAATCGCAGCTCTCGGTTGGGCTCATTACTGTTCGTTGCCTATCTCCATGGTGCCCCTGGCGAACTAGGACGCCTTTTGCGGCGAGATACAGGGGAGCCGTGCGGAACTAGGCCCACGTACCTATCCATGCATATCTCAATCGACTCAAGACTGTGCAAAAGATTCTTGACTTCACGTTCCAGGATATGGGCCGCCCGGTCCGATTCAAAAGGGAAAGATGTCCACGATGGGAAGCGAGCTTGCACAAGCGCTGAAGCGGCTGGACGGGCATGAGATCATACATAGTGCGTCCCACGTGCCCGATAGGGATGGAGCGCATCTATGTATGCCCCTGAGAGTACCCACCTTCAGTTTGGTGTGTATCGACAAGTGAACAAAGGGACCGGGTTCGATTTCTAAGGAAACAACGAATCTCCGAGTGCAGTACTTTGGAGAGCACGCGTGGGCATTGTGGGATCTGAAAGTATGAGTTCTTGGTCTGCAAGGAGTGGAAGACATGAGTGCTGGTGCACCTGTAGGCTGTACGGTGTATAGCCGATGGAGAGGATGACCCCTGAGCCGTCGTGGGGGTTTGACAGCTCGGTTCACTTATACAGCATTAGCGTTTTTCAGGATGGGATCCATCGCTCGCTCGCGTAGGACCCTACCAGGATTCACAATCCCGGTTTGACACCTGGGACAACAACATGCAGCAGTAGTGTGAGGTCATTAGGAAGGTCAGACAACCTCAGCCGCTCTGTCCGGCCATGCAGTTTATTAGTGTTCCACAACAGGTACCCAGATACGCTGTCCCTCGCTTACACGCCAGTGACAGCGCGGGTCTGTCGGTTCGTCCCAACAATCATGACCAGTCTAGTGGCATGACTGCAGACCATCCATGTCCGGTGCTAGCGATGCCCATGAATTTGCCTCAACAAATGCGAAGACAAAATGGCGTGACTGGGCTTGTCTCAGAGCGGGGCATATGCTCCGCGATGGCCCTTGTGGAAAAGCCAGGGAAAGGAGAATAAATTACCGGTAAACCTAGATTGACCAGAAAAACGGATACGGCGGCGATCGGTGCGAGAGCGTCGGCTCGGCCGGTCTGGTCGTTTGCAAGCAGATATCACATCGTGGGAGCCTAACCCCCGTTCTCCCAACATCACAACCAAAGCCACATGACTAGCAGACAAGACCAAAATAGCAACACCCCTGCTTGACACAACCACAAAGCCTTCGCCTCCGAGCCGTCTCCGAGCTTCAGGCTTAAAGCGCCGCCCCACCGGAATCGTCTGGTTCTTTCCCCACCCGGCGAAGCATCAACAGTCGAATCCCTCACCAGCGTCGCGCCGCCCAAGCCGTCAAAAGCAAGCGCATTACTCGCACCCATGGCGACAAGCGGGTCCCGCATCCCCGCCAGCGAGATTCCTGGGTCTGCCCCGTGCTCGTGCATCATGAGCACCAGCAGGTTCTGACCCCTTTCCGCCGCCGCGCCCCCCGGAACCACCCGCAGAATCGTATTCCTCTGGCGTTCAGCGCCGTAAAAAGCTTGCGTTGCTGAGCTGCTTAACAACCCCGCCCCCGCAGGGCCCGGGTAGCCCGTGGTGGGAAAGCTCTTCGGGGTGCCGGTGCCGAAGCGGTTGGTGTCGCCATAAGGCAATCCGTTGATGACCAGGGGCTTGCCACCGCCCATGGCAACCTCCGAGCCGGCGCGGGGAGGTGCTGGCGCCGAACTTCCACTGGTATTGCTGGGCCAGAAGTGGGGGCAGGGGCGGGCCAACCTCGCCTGGCTTCATGCCTTGGAGCTTATTCCGGGCAAAGTAGAAGGTGCCGGGGGACGAACGGCCGTCAGCGACGACGCCTGATCCGATGGCTAGGCCCTGTCCGCGGTAGGACAAGCCGACTCGCTCATAGAGCAGGCCGTTGATGATGTAGTCGGGTTGTGTAGGACTGCCGCAGGAGCTGCGGATGAGGGTTTGGGCGCTGGTTTGTGAGCCGGTGTCTTGTGTTTGGGTTTCTGCTTGGGCGCCTCTTTCTTGTGGCCACCACGGTGTTTCTTCCCGTGGGCATGCGAGTCCTCGGTTCCCCGCCGGGTCCAAGTAGCTGATGAGACTTCCTGGCCCATAAGCAGACGAGCTGCGTGGTGCGTTTGTTCCGTTTCGACTGGGTCGCAGCTAGTCCACCGTGCGAACCACGCCATGTAATACCGCGCCCCGTAATACGACAACCCGCTCTCCTCGTCGCTCTCCTTGCTGGTAAAACCATGACGCTTCAGAGTTTCGGTCTGGCGCGCGGCGCAATATGTGGGCGCCCCGAACGGGCCATATTCCTCGTATGTGATGATCTGTGTCCAGTCAGCATTTATGAGCCGCTAACAGTTTATGGTCCGACTTTTAAGTCACTCACCTGAGCTTGATCGTCCAACTCGACTAGATCGGAGTTGATATAGTTGGCGGCTGGTACCGCGTAAGCTGCGATGGATTCTCATCCTCCTCTCCTGCTCTCGTCTCCGCCAGAGCAATCTTGTCGGCAACCAGAGCCACGAGAAGCGTCTCTCGCTCGAGCGTTTTAGTCTGGCCGTCGCCGGAATAGGTGCGGTAGAGCTCGCAACCCAAGACGTAGATCCTCTCCTTTAAAATTCTCGGACCCGGGTTTGCCTCGTCAATCTGCCGCTCCGTGACCTTGCGCACTCGGGCGACACTGCCGTCGTACGTGTAGTACGTTGTCTCCGGAATCCGGTCATAACTGGCTGCCTGCCGTGCCGTCGACCGCACCTGGTCATGGAAGTCCCACACAAGCTCGGCCTCGACATGTTGTTGCCATGCGCATCATGAGTGGAACTTTCAGTGACCCCGGGAGTTTCTGATGATTCCGGCCAATTGCCGTCACCGTGAGTAAGGTAGGGTAGTTTCGTGTCTATCCGGGTGTCTTCGCATTGCTGCTGCCGTGTTCCATGGAGAAGAGGATGTTGCCCAAGGCGGTCCACACGCACTGCTCGAGATACGTTCCGATGGCGCTGCTTTGGTTGGGGTAATCGACGGGGGGCAGCGGCGATGCTCTAGGGAAACGCTGTTTGCCGGCTTGTCCGAGCTGCTCCCGTCCCACGGTCTCGATCAAGCCGTACTTAGTGGAGTACAGGTAGTTGTTGCTGGGTTCGACCTGCTGGCTGGTTCAGGGCATCGAACCTGGTCGTGCTTGTGAGGCTGGGCGCGGCATCCAGTGTAACGTCCAGAGCCCAATCCAGGGTACCTACCCTTGTAACTCGCTGCCAGCTGCCGCTCGCTCTGGGTCTGGTATCCCTTGAAGTCATAACCCCTCGTGATGATCCCAGCCTGGTCGAAGACCTGAGCTACAAACTCGCGCCCCATGTTATTCCAGGGATAGCGCAGCGTGCCAGAAACAGTATGAAACATGATCCGCTCCCGGATGTCCAAGACAAACTCACGGATGGCCTTGCCCAATATGGTGATGGAGATCTCGAGTACCTAGGAAGCATTTTCTAATACCTCGCGCCCCCAAGAGTTCCCTGCCAAGGCCGAGCACCCCCTTCCCGGGCCCCTCTCAGCCTCGCCGGGCGACGAGCCAATAGTTTCACCAGCCCTATGGCTGCAATCGGTGCAATCGGCGCAATCAGGCAACGGTGTGATGGCACGACGTCCGGCTCACCTGCAGCCGGCGGTCGACGGCCTATCGGGATGCACACGGGTGACGCACAGAGTGGTTGCGGTGCCTGCCAGAGCGGGTCAAGTGACATTTGGCGGGGGAGTGGTGTGTGTGGTCTGGGAGATGGCTGTTCAGCTCCGACACCTTCCAAGCCCGAGGACGGCACGCCAGTGACCACCACGCCTGCAGCGACAACCCCTGCCAGCCCTTAAAAAGCTAAAAACCACCTCTCAACGCGTCTGCGCGCAGGGGCATGCGGGCGGGGAAACCCACCGGATTCTGCGCGTTGATTGGCCCACCCGAGCTGGAGCCTGGACCGCCCAGGCATGATTTTCGGGGTCTCGCCCGGGGAATGCTCAGCCCTAAACGCCATCTGCAGCCATCTGCAGCCCCGAATGCCGGTGATGGCCAGAACTGATCGACCAAGGCAATGCCGTGCCGTGCCATGCCATGCATTGCGTTTGCGCGTGCGCGTGCGTGTGGTCGTCGGCGCGGTCCGCGCGGTCGTCCCTTGCTGATGGAAACCCGGGCTGAACCGTCGGCGGCCAGTCGGCCACTGGCAATGTGAGACGGAAAAGGTGACGAGGTCGGTGGTGTGCCTCTTCTGGGTTACCACATCGACAGACACCCGCCCCCATTGGTTCTCTTACGCTCCCACACACCAGCCTCACCGGGCGCCGAGACCTGCAGGGCTGCGGTCACTGATCGGTTTAACTCGGGTTTGTGCCCGCCCACCCATCGATCGACACCATCAAGGTACGGACACCGACCATCTCCTGTTCGTCGGCTTGGAGTCAACGTTACCTGCCGACACCAGACACACTCCCTTGAGGACCTCTGCTCTCTTCCTGCCGGCCTACTTTACCTGGTGACCTCGGTCTTGGGCCCATTCGGAAGCTCACTTGCGGCTTGAAGGTTGATCAGCTTGGTCCCCGCTCGCTCAGAGAATGCCGGACCCGAATTACAATCTCTGAGCTCTGAGCCGCATTCGCTTCACCGTTAGCAGAATACAAGCACGCTGTTTCCAGGTCCCAGCTCCAACCCAGCCATGATCAACCTCGACCATCGTCTCGGGCTCCTCAAGGCCGTTGTCGCCGAGGAGCACGATCCGGTCGACGTGGATGCCCTCGCTGCCCACGTCCACGCCGCCGATGGCAACTTCTCCGAAACCCTCTCCGCTTGGGAGAGTGCGCCTGCTCCGGCCGGTGCTTCGCCCCGACCTCCTCTCCGCCTCATCAACTCTCTTCTGGACGTGACCGAAGACCATGTTGGGCTTGTTAATGCCATCAGAAAAAGCATGCCATGGGCTACAACCCTGCGCCAAGTGGCCCTGACCATCGGAAAGGCGGACTTGGACACCTTCGCACATTCGGTCGCCGATGCGAGCGCAGGAGATGCTGGCCAGACGGTCCATGCTGAGGTCGACAGCCCCGAACATGCGACTACAAGCCCGCCGAGCCCGCCAATATCGGGCCTGCAGTTGCGGCGGAATCTGTTCAAGCTGGAGCGGACCGCCGTAGTTCAAAAAATGGTGGCAGATGCCGAGATTCCTGTCGCCGGCGATACGAAGACGCACATCCACGCTGTCCTGGACGAGAACCCATCCTTCAACATTGCTGCGACTCCCGTTTCCGCCTTGCTCGCGAAGTCGGCCGTGTTCAAAGCCCTCGCCGAAAATGACAAAGCACCGGTCGAAACCGAGCTCAAGACGCTGCAGCGTGTCCAGGCTCTCGCACCCGTCCCGGACGCCATCCCGACCCTCTTTGCCCACAACCTGACCAGCGCCCTCCACATCTCGTCCATCCCCGAGGACTCGTTCGTGCGCGGGTTCCAGGGCGAGTTTGGTGATGCCTCCATCGCCACAAGCGTGCACCGCCATGCCACCGCCTCCCGCGCTCGCAACGAGCAGTTTCTCGTCTCGTCCTTGCAGACCGTCCGTGGGAGCGGTTTCCGCGTCATCGACGGTGGCAACGCCAAAGCCAACGTCGAGCGCCGCATTGCCTCGTTCAACGAGACCGCCAACACAGCCAAGACCCAGGTGGACCTGCAGAAGCTGTTCGGAACCATTGACTATTGCGAGTGCTCCGACTGCAACGCCGTCACCAGTCCGGCATCCTACTTCGTCGAACTAATGGAGTTCCTACGCCATGGGAATCTTCGGCCGGGCAACACCCACGCCGGCGCCAAGACGCTCAAAGGTACCCAGCTGGAGCAGCTTCTGCTGCGCCGGCCCGACTTGCAGTGCATCCAGTTGACGTGCGAGAACACCAACACGGTGTTACCCTACATCGACCTGGCCCTGGAGGTCATGGAGTCGTATGTCGTGCACGCCCCGCAGATCACCGCCTACAACGTCAACGGAGAGACGACCGGCGAGCTGCTCGCTGAGCCGCAGCATACCAACAGCGAAGCCTACGAATCTCTTCGCAAGGCCGTGTACCCACTGGCCCTCCCGTACAATTTTGCCTTCGACCGCATGAGAGTCTTCTTGTCCTTCTTGAAGACGTCTCGAGCCGAGCTTCTGCGCATCTTCCGGCCCCTCCCGGCGTCTCCGGCAGACCCGAACGCGCAGGAAGCCGTCCAGCGGGCCCTCGACGCCGAGTTCCTCCTCTTCATCCAGGAGGAGTACGTGATTCTTACGCACCAGGCCTTTGCACCGCCGGCCAAAACGGGATCGTGCGGCTCAGGCTGCCAGTGCAGCAAATGCCAGGCGTCCGCGTCCAAGTACAAGGATAAAATCGGCCTTCGTGACCCGTGGGAATACTACGGATACCAATCCCGCGACGAGCTCGTGAACGACGATCCTACCATAAAAACGGGCCTTACATGGGTAAAGGCGCAGTTTCTCCCCCGAACCGGCATCACTTACGTGGACCTTGTGACCCTGCTCAAGACCCGGACCATCAACCCGGACATGCCGACGGGGAAGGCCCTGGCAACCATGATGAAACTCCGCTTCAGCTACCGCTTCCTCATGTTTCTCGTCCACCCTAAGTTCAAGGACAACAAACGCCGCTTCGCAACTCTCGTCAAGTTTCTTAACATCGCGCAGGATCTGATCCCGCTCCTCGAGCAAGCCGCCGCTGCCATAGCATCGGACCCGTGCGCCGACAACGGTGACGGGTCCTCGTCGTCGTGCGGATGCGACAAGCACACAGATCACTGCTCTTGCCACTGCTCCTGCGACAGCGAGTGGAAGGACTGGGTGTATACCTGGTTTGAGAAAGTGGGCAAAATCATTGTTCTCGAATCCGGCGAGGGGCCGCAGCTGCCCATGGGAGGGAGACTTTGGGCTGAGCCCTATGAGGAGTCATTGGCCTCCCGAACCATATCCACCTCTGGAAATAATGGCACCAACGGGGGGAGCAGCGCGGTCTTTATTGGTGACTTGCGCACCGATGGAGGCGTTGTCAAGGATGGCGAGGCCGTGGCATTCGTGTCGCCGGATGGCAAGGTGATCGACACTAACACCGGCAAGAATATCATCGACACTTTCCAAGGGCTGGCCATTTCCCTCTACGCCTCAGATGAAGACAGATCGCAGGGCTTGGACATTGGCTACCTGAATGGAGAGACCGGTGTTCTCTATTACCGCAGTTTGCGCGAGAGACTCGTCAGGGCAAGTTATTCCTCAACTCAAGACACGTGTGACATTGAGAAGGTCCGCTTGTTGCATCTCGATGGGACGCCCGTCGAACCGGATGAGTACCAGCGGGTGATGCGCTTCATGCGGCTCTGGAGAAAGATGGGGTGGACCATTGAGGAGACCGACGCTGCCATCGTCGGTCTCAACAAAACTACGGCTGCACCAGCTGACGACGACGATGACGAAGACAACGAGACCGGGGCGGTCTACACCCAAGGCGGGACGTCTGGGACCGACGATAATGTTGACGACCCAAATCTCGGTGATATGGTCTCTCTCCTCCATCAACTTGTTGCCGTCAGAAAGCTCCTCGACCTTACTGGCTTCTCCGTGACCGTGCTCCTGACCTTTTGGGCCGACATGCCTTTTGCCGGCGAGAACTCCCTCTACGCGAAAACGTTCCTCACGCACAATCTCGTTCGCATGGATCCTGTGTTCCAGCTCGACACAAATGGCAGCCCCCTGACCGCAGGCGCAAAGATCACCGACCATCTACCCATCTTGATGACAGTGCTCCGTCTGAAGGCAGATGAGATCGCATTGATCCGCCAAATCCGGAATCTCGCCGACGCACTCACGCTTCCCAACGTGTCCGAGCTTTACCGCTTCTCCCAACTCTTCCGGTTCATGGGCATCAAGTTGCAGTTCCTCCCGGATGTGCTCGCCATCTTTGGGGAGCCCTTTGCCAGTGCTGACGCCACCTTGACCTTGCTGCAGACGTGGCAAAAGGTGGTGGACAGCGGTTTCACCTTCGCACAGCTTAACTTCCTTGTCCGCGGCCAGGATAATCTGGCTCGGCCGCTGTCACCCACCATCCCACAAACCCTGACCCTCGCCAAGAAGATTACCGACGGCCTCCTGGATATCGACAAGCAGCATCCGGACGTGACCCAAGCTGATCTTGACAACCAGGTCGTGGTGCTGGCCGACTTCATCCCGCTTCAGCTGGGTCTCGTCTTCGCATCCGACTTGGCCTCAAAAGTCAACGACCTGATTTCGGGCAAGTACGTCTTCACGACCAACGCGCCATCGGGCATCACTCTCACTGGTACGCCGCCCGACAAGGTCAAGTATGTGGACCAGAAAACTGCGACGCCGCCCACGGCGCAGTTGACTGTTACGGGGATTCTGACTGATGACGAGTATGCGGCCACTCTGGCGCTGTCGGCACATCCACTGTGGCCCGCCGCCGTCGGGCGGATCAAGAAACAGGCTGTCACTTTCTACACTCAGAATCTTGCCATTATCTTCCCTCCTGACGGTGCCGACACCCTACTCAAGGGGGACACACCTGACACGGCCGTTAGCAAGGGGTTGTACTTCTTGCGGTACTATCTTCCCTTCCTCCGCTCTCGATTGGCCACGCTGCTGGTTCAAACCACTGTTTCAGACTCGATCGGGCTGGATCTGAAGCTCGCATCGTACCTTTTGGTGGTCGTCAACTCCAGCTCGGGCAAGAAGGCCCTCGATGAGTTGTTGGCGCTCAAGACTTCTTCGAGCAGTTCCAGCTCTTCCGGATGGCAGGGCTTCCTTATCCCGCCCTCAATCGATGCCTTCACATTCCAGATTACCAGCGATACCCAACCCGCCCCCCTTGTGCTCGCTGGCAAGCCGGTCCCGTTCCCACACCAGTCCGAGGACCCGTCAAACATCTGGACCTCCGATCCTGTGAATCTGGTTGCTGGCACGCTGTACGACATCCAGCTGTCAGGAATCGGCCCTGAAAGCTTGTCTTGGCGAACAGCCACGTCCCCGCCTGCCCCGATTCCAGCAACGGCTCTGTTGCCAGCCCTGGCCACAGATTCCGTTCGAGACGTGCTCACCAAGCTGGCCCGGGCGTCTTTGCTCATCCAAGGTTTCAACCTGTCTCTGGACGAGGTCGCCTACTTTCATGAACATGGTAGCGACTTTGCCTCTGTTGAGGACGGCAAGGCACTGGAGGTCGACGCGATAACCCTCGGGACGTGGAAAAGGGTACAGGCGTACACGGATCTCCGCGCAAAGCTCCCCAAGCAACCCACGCAGCTCATCGACTTGTTCAGTTGGGCCGGCCTGCCGGACTCAGGCGATCCCATCGACCAGATCAACAAGGTCACACTGTGGGACAAGGACAAGACCCGCGCTATCCTGACGGGTTTCAACGCTCTCCCGGCAGCAAACTTCAAGAACGAGCAGGTCCTGGTTCGTGTGGCTGAGGCCCTCACCTTTGTCTCCAAGACGCAGATCGACATCCCCTCGCTCTTCACATGGGCCAAACCCGTCTCGCTTTCCGACACGGCATATGCAAAGCTCGAAGCGCAGGCTGACACCCTCAAGAAGGCGCTCCAGGCCCGCTACAGCGCGACCGATTGGGAGTCAGCAGCGCAGCCGCTCTTCGATACTCTCCGCAAGAACCAACGCGACGGGCTGGTAGCGTACCTGCTTGTTGAAGACTCGCTGCTGGCTACGGGGATGATTACCGACGCCGATAGCCTTTTTGAGTACTTCCTCATCGACTGCCAGATGAGCGCGTGTCTCCAGACGAGCCGCATCAAGCAGGCCATTGCAACCATCCAGGTGTACGTGCAGCGGTGCCTGCTGGGGCTCGAGGCTGAAGTGGGCACCAAGGATGAAGACCTACTTAGCCGCGAGCGGTGGGATTGGATGAAGCGATACCGCGTGTGGGAAGCCAACCGCCAGGTGTACCTGTACCCGGAGAATTGGATCGTTCCGAGCCTCAGGGATGACAAGTCGCCCTTCTATCTTGACTTTGAGTCGTCGATTCAGCAGAAAGATATCAGCTTAAGCAACGTCTCCGAGAGTCTGAAGGAGTACATTTACAACGTGGCTTACGTGGCCAACTTGAAGGTGTACGGCATGTTTGTGTTGAACCAGCCGAGCGACACCGTCGCTCC
>FTEL01005870.1_pt1 | contig 15955 bp, 6 predicted proteins | sample 1658911 | NCBI WGS metagenome assembly FTEL01 (sample SAMEA3914869, study PRJEB12502) | metagenome | biome: forest; material: soil | place: USA | collected 2012-03-12 | depth 0.1 m
ACCCACCCCCACCGCCGCCCCAACCCACACCTCCATCCTCAACCTCGACACCCTCCTCACCAACCCCGTCTTCGCAGGCGGCATCGGCCTCGCCGGTCTCGGCGCAGCCGCCGCGTTCGGCCGGCGCGCCCTCATCTCCGGCGCCGCCCTCCTCCGCCGCCAGCTCCTCGTCAACATCGAGATCAGCAAGCGCGACCCGTCCTACAACTGGGTGCTGGCCTGGCTCGCCCAGCCGCGCGACAACAGCGGGTTCCTGGCGCAGCGGCTAACCCGCCTGCGGAATCTGTCGATTTCGACGGCGACCAAGTCGCTTAGTCCCCGCGGGGTGCAGGAGGAGGGTGGGGGTGCTGCGAAGATCCATGCGGATTTTCGGGTGCAGCCTGGGTTTGGCCGGCATGTGGTGCGGCATGCGCCCGGGGTGTATATTGCGGTGAATCGGGAGAAGGCGGGGACGTCGACGACCGCGACGGGGGAGCCGCATGAGACGTTGACTCTGACGTTGTTGTGGATGCATAGGCATGTGCTGGGGGAGGTGTTTACGCAGGCGCATGCGCTGGCGCAGAGCTTTCAGCAGGGGAAGACGGTGGTGTATACGGCGCGGAAGATGGAGTGGGCTGTGTTGGGGAAGCCGAGGTTGAAGAGGCCGTTGGGGAGTGTGATTTTGGATGAGGGGGTGGCGGAGGGGTTGGTGGGGGATGTGAAGGAGTTTTTGAGGGCGCAGGCGTGGTATACTGATCGTGGCGTGCCGTATCGGAGGGGGTATTTGTTGTATGGCCCGCCGGGGACGGGGAAGACGTCGTTTATCCAGGCGCTTGCTGGTGAGCTGGACTACAGCGTGGCCATGATCAACCTGAGCGAGGTCGGCATGACGGACGACCTGCTCGCGCAGCTGCTGACCCAGTTGCCCGAGAAGAGCATCCTGCTGCTGGAGGATGTGGACGCGGCGCTGGTCAACCGGCGCCAGCGCGACCCGGACGGGTACAGCGGGCGGACGGTTACCGCCTCGGGCTTGCTCAACGCGCTGGACGGCCTCGCCGCGGGAGAGGATCGTATCGCCTTCCTGACCACCAACCACATCGACCGGCTCGACCCGGCCCTGATCCGCCCCGGCCGCGTCGACATGATGGTGCGCATCGGCGAGGCCACGCGGTACCAAGCCGCGCAGATGTGGGATCGGTATTACGGGGACATTGACGAGGGCGGCGCCGGGCGGGAGCGCTTCCTGAGCCGGCTGGACGAGCTCGGGCTGTTTGGGGGTGACAGCCGCGACCCGGGGGTGCCGAGGCGGCATACCTCGACCGCGGCTATTCAGGGGCTGTTCCAGTTCAATAAGGGGGATATGGAGGGGGCGATCAAGATGGCCGAGGGGCTGATTCCGAGGACGTTTGAGCCTGAGCAGCCGTCGGCCGAGGGGACGATCAAGGCGCCGGCGTGAAAAATTGGGGAGAGATGTATATTCTTGTATGATTGCGGTGTTGTACGATTACCCTGTAGGATCCTGTTGGATTATGGTGTGGGATCTTGTTGTGATATAGATGGCGGATACCCTGTTTTGCACATTGCATGTCCATCGTCACAGCATATTTGACATCTCCGCCATGAATTGTAAGTAGATGCTGTTGCGGCGACTGACTCGATACGGTCGTATGTTTGGTCTATATCTGGGACATGTGACAGAACGGTATGTACATGAAGCCGCATCAAATCGCGAGAGCAACATCTCATCCACCCGACTCTCCTCCCCCATCTCTATCCCGACAGTAGCTCTCATCTGTCTTTGGCAAAATTATGGACCGAAAGTTCGAGCAGGTTCCAGCCTGTTGCGACACTGGTATTTAATCTTCGATGACGACATCGACGGTCCGCTCCTCCCCCCGAGACGAGATGTCGTGGGGTCGGTGATCGGCATCGACGTGGCGGGATGGAATTCTCGGATCGCGGAATGATTTGGCGGTTTCGGGTATTTGGCGCAAATAATTTCTCTTTGGCCGTGGCCCTGGTGGCTGAGCGGGGAATCATGACAGCCAGCGCGGGACGCTGAGAGTATGCCGATGATGCTGGACGCTCGCACAGACGCTGCGGCCTAACAGGCGATTCTTCAGACCCCTCGCGCCGTTCAAGTGGAAGCCTCAGTCGTCTCGGCAGTGGCCCCTTCTGCCTTGGGTTCGCCGTCGGCGTCGAATCCCAGCGCATCCAGCTCCCGGATGAGCTCGTTGATCTTGATCACCTTGGCGATCTGCTCGGGCAGCAGCGACTCGCCCGTCTCCTTCTTCTCCTTGAGCTCCTTGGCCTGGCGGATCTTCTTCTTCAGAGTCCGCACTTTCTTCTCCTTCTCTGCCTCCGGATCCGCGGCTTCCTTCTCGGCTGCCGCCGCAGCAGGCGCAGCCTCCCCCTCGCCCTCGCCGGCGGCCTTGGCCTTCTTGCGCGCCTCGCGCCGCTTGGCGTTCTTATTGGCAGCGGCGGAGGACGGCGCCTGCTTGTCGTCTTTCAGGCTCTCGGCGCCGGGGACGGGCCCCTTGCCACGGTTGCGGAAGGTTTCGGCGGTGGGGTTCTTGTAGACCTCGACATCCTCGGGCGGGCGGTAGCCAGGGCGGATCTTGATGGCTTTCCTCGTGGTGCCGTCGGCTCTCTTGGACTCGGGAATGTGGCGTTCGCCGCTCCGCTCGTCGGTCACGATGCCCGACGCGGTGGGGATTGACGGCATGGCTGGGTTGGGTTCTGGTGGGTTGGGCGACAGGCGCAGAGCTTCGAGCTGGCAAGCACGTGCGTTGGGACGAGACTTCAACAACCCCTCAGAGGATTGCTGCGGCGGGTGGGAAAATGACCCTTCGAGCAGTGTCAAGCCCGTTTGCAGCCCGATAGGTTGTTTAGTGCATCGCGTCGGCGCCTCGCTGTGTCGCAATGGCTCGGTGTCGGCCTTGTGGAAGGCGGGTTGACGATGCTCAGAGCAATCTTCAGTGGCCCAATGCTTCAGAGTGGGTGGTCCAGGCAGGTCCCAATGGCGGGGCTCTCATGAAGCACCCCCAGCGCCAAGATTTTAGGCGCAACCAGAGCTTGGGCCAATCACGGCAGGGTCCGGCTACTTCCGTGCGGGCTTTCCGTCGTCACTCAGTGGTCCGTTTTTGCTCGGCTGCTCGCAAACATCGAGGACGAAGCTCACGTCTGCCCGCCATCCCACCCAACGACGCCAGTCCCCGAACCTGCCCAGCCCAATTGGGATCCCAAGTATCGTCAAAATGGTGAGTCGACGGCCCGGCGCAGCTCTGCGCGCGGCGATGGATTGACCACTGACGGCGTGTTCCCCAGGCCAACGCTATCTACAAGCAAGTCCCCCCTTCTGAACAGCCGATCCCGAGCCTTGCCTACCCCGACCCGACCCCGACCCCGACCCCGATCCCGACAGCTCCCCCGTGAGAGACTAACCCCCGCCACCAGCATCCTGTTCCGGAGGAACTACACCATGCTTGCCGCCGTCTTTGCCGGTGCCTTTGCCTTCGAGATGTACGTTGCGGCCTGAGGCTAGGATGGGGAGGCCCACCCCGGATGGGCGACGCCTCGTGGGATTATGGTGCTGAATGTGGTGTGTGCAGCGGCTACGACAACCTCATGAACAAGGTCTGGGACCATCACAACCGGGGGGTACGCACGCACAGCTTCTTGAGTCTCCCCGCGCTATGGCTGACACTGGAATACAGCGCCAATGGAAGGACATCCGCCACAAGTACGTCCAGGGCGGGGAGGAGGAGGAGTAAGCGAGCTCCCGCCGTGGGGGACGAGGGAGATGGGAAAACAAGGTCGGGGCGGCTTTGGGAGGGCTTCGGCCGTGTACACTTGGTTCTAGAGACGGCTGTAGAGAATAGAGCTTTTGGTTGCCGAGCTGTGTGGGTGTGGGTGTGCGCGGGAGCTTGGGATGGCACACTGCGTGACCAGAGCGGCTTCTTTGTGGATGGGTGACTGACGGCCGGGACTCGAGGGAGGTACGACTTAATGGTTGTGTATGATGGAGAGCTGGTGTCCAGCCCGCACACCTTGACTTGCCACACCTGACTGCCCGCCTCGCCTGCACTGAATGTCGCAGCTTGACCGAGCCCAGGCGCTAAGTCCGAGGCAAGAGACCCCCCACCATCCCCCCTGTGCGGTGCTGTGTTCCACTGCAGCAGACCCCCCGTCACGGGGCTCCAGGGCTTGCTCGCTGCTGCGACTTTTCTGCAGTGCAGGGTCCCAAGCCACGTTCCAGCCCGGCAACAAACAACCTTCCATGTCTTGGATCGCGAGCTCTAGATTCCTGGCTTCTGCTTGACAACCCGACACTTGGATCCCGAGTGTGCCAGTGAAAGAAAAGACGGATCTGCTGCACCACCAACCTCTTTTTGTGGGCTCGCCGCTGGCCAGTCGAGTTCCACGCCCGGCTGTGACGCAGCAGGCAATAAATTCCCGAACACGCCACCAGCCAGAGCCTCGCAGCCTGAACCCCGCGACAGACCAGACCCCTCGAGGACCCGCAAGCAAAGCAAACGATTAGGCACCCCCGCCTCCATCATCGTCCACCTCCACCAAGCCACCATCAACCAACCGACTTTGCACTCTGCCCTTCGAGCAGCTGCCCCCGGGCAGTGTCAGTGATTGCCAACCTCTCGCCGTCCAACCCGCCAACCACACCGATCACAACCCGCCTCGCCAACCATTCTGACATCCCGACCCCCATCCACCCACCGCATCTCCTGCACCACTCCTGCAAGCAGCGCCATTTGCTGTCTCGATAACCACTTCAGGAACGACTGCGACCGTTGCTGCGTTGCACCCATGACGACACAGTAGCCCGACCTCCCCTCCTGTCGTCTGCCTACCATCGCCATGGAGGCGCCACTCTCGACCCAGGAGCAGCAGCTCTGCCAGCTCCTGCTGGAGCTGCCCGCACAACAGCACTACCGCTTCACCGACGACGCCGCACATAAGCTCCTCACGGACCTCTTCTGGTGCATGGCCGGCGGCAACCCGCACTACCTCGACCTCTTCTTCCCGACTGGCGGCCCCGCCCGCAAGGGCACCCTCAAGCTCCGCGAGGCCCAGGGCGCCGTCGAGGGAGCCGAATACACCGAGGGCGCCCGCGGGAAGCCCTGCGGCCACATATTCAAGCAGGGCGAGGCCTCATACGCGTGTAGGACATGCAGCGCCGACGATACGTGCTGCCTTTGCTCCCGCTGCTTCGACGCCACCGATCACACCGGCCACATGGTTAGGATCAACATCTCGCCTGGCAACAGCGGTTGCTGCGACTGCGGCGACCCTGAGGCCTGGAACCGCCCCATGTTCTGCACCATCCACTCGGTCTGGGAGGGCGAGGGCAAGGGAAAGGGCAGGGAGGCCCCCACCGTGCCTGACGACCTGGTCGCCAGCATCCGCATGACCATTGGCCGCGTCTTCGACTACCTGTGCGATGTCATCTCGTGCTCCCCCGAGCAGCTGCGCCAGACCAAGACGGTCGAGTCCATCGAACAGGACGAGAGGTTGTCGCGCCTATCGCCCACATACTGCGGTGGCGACACCGAGCCGCCCGGCGAGTATGCTGTGATCTTGTGGAACGACGAAAAACACACCGTCATCGACGTCCGCGACCAGGTTGCTCGCGCCTGTAGCACCACCCTGGCTAACGGCCTGGCCAAAGCCTACGAGACCGACGGCATCGGCAGGAGCATCCTGATGTACGACAAGAGCATCGAGAAGCTCATCGAGGTCGCTAACACCCTCGAACGCATCAGGGTTACCGTGACGATCCGCTCTGCCCGCGACACCTTCAGGGAACAGATGTGCGGCGCCCTGATCGAGTGGCTGCGAGACATCTCGGGATGCAGTGTCGGCCAGGACCACAACCTCCTCCGGCAGATCGTGTGCGAGGAGATGCTCAAGCCGTGGCGCAAGGGGAGCCCGGCATCGCATGCCATCGTCGGCAAGGGTGGCATCGACGATGAGGAGCTGATTGAGCAGGAGGCGAGGGAAGCCAATGAATTCTACATTCAACAGAGTAGGATTCTGCTTCAGGCCCGTCAGGCCGCCCGCGCCGCCCGCCGGGAAGCTGCCGCCGGCGATGCGAGCGATGACGACGACGATGAGGAGGACGAAGATGAAGGCGAGGATAACACTCCCGGTAGCGACATGGAGGAGGACGGCGGCGAAGGCGGCGGTGATGGGGATGGCGCCGACGACGACGATGTCTTGATGATTGACGCTCGCGAAGAGGGCGACGTCCCCATGCAAGACTGGCGGCAGGACACAGCGCTGGAGGAGGACGAGGCCACAGTCGCCGGCTACCCCCCTCCCCCTCCACCGCCTCCCGCCCAGGCCCAAACCCAAGCTCAGGCCCAGGCCCAACCCTCTGCCCCGCGTCGAACCGCCCGGGAACGCGAACTTACTCCTTCCGACTCGGATACTGCCGAGCCTCTCATCGCCCCTACAGTCTACGCGAAGGCCCACCTGGAGGTCCCCAAGACCCCCGGCCAGCGTGGGGCTCAGGCTCTGCCGCCACCCAAGCCTGGTCACTACTGGCTTGCCACGCCTGCCGGCTACGTGGAACAGGAGAACATCCCCGTCGCTGAGGACCTCTTCGAGCGAGTTCGTCTCGACTGGATGATCCTCTTCGACCTGCGGATGTGGAAGAAGGTCCGCAACGACCTCCGGTCACTCTACATCTCGACCGTAGTCACCATCCCCGAGTTCAAGCGGGTCCTCGGCCTCCGCTTCGCCGGCCTCTACACCACCCTCGCCCAGCTCTACCTCATCGGCGACCGCGAGCCCGACCATTCCATCATTAACATTTCGCTCCAGATGCTGACCACCCCTTCCATCACGGCCGAGATCGTCGAGCGGGGCAACTTTCTCACCAGCTTGATGGCCATCCTCTACACCTTTTTAACCACCCGACAGGTTGGCCACCCCTGGGATGTGGCCTCCAATGCGGTCCTGTCGTTTGACACAGGCTCCGTCACAAACCGGAGAATGTACCACTTCTTCCTCGACCTCAAGTATCTCTTTGGTTCTCCCCATGTTCAAGAGCGCCTCCGGACGGAGGAGCGGTACATGCTGCAGTTCCTAGACCTCGTCAAGCTGCACCAGGGTATCTGCCCCAACGTGCGGGCCGTGGGCGAGCACGTCGAGTACGAGACCGACAGCTGGATCAGCGCTTCACTTGTCACTCGTGAGATCAACAGGCTCTGCAGGCAGTTTGCCGAGTCCTTCCGCAATGTCAGGGAGCAAGACTCGCTCTACGTGTCCCGGGCGATTCGTCTCGCCGCCAAGACGGTCATCATCAACTCGATCGGGGCCGAGCGCGGCAGGTTCAGCCAGTCAGAGGTCAAGGACGAGATCCGGTTCAAGATGCTTAATGATTTCGAATTTGAGCCTCCGGGCCGCAATTTCGACGTGGTCAGGTTCGTGGTGGAAGAGGAGCCCATCAGCTTCCACCACGCCCTCCACTACACCTTGTCGTGGTTGATTGAGTGCGGCAAGGCGATGCCTGTTGAGCAACTCCGCGCGCTTCTCAGCTTCACCACCCAGGAGCTTTTGATGAAGCCGCGCTCCATGGGCAAGAAGACGATGCCGCGCGACGAGTACGGGCCTGAGGACTATCTGATGGCAGCCTTTGACTTCCCCCTCCGCGTGTGCGCCTGGCTCGCTCAGATGAAGGCGGGCATGTGGGTGAGGAACGGTTTGAGCCTTCGCCACCAAGCCGGCACCTACCGTGGTGTCAGCCAGAGGGACGTCTCCCATCACCGCGACATCTTCCTGCTGCAGACAGCCCTTGTGGTGTGCGATCCCAGCCGCGTGCTCGCCACCATTGTCGACCGGTTCGGCATGGAGAAGTGGGCCAAGGGCATCTTTGAGCAAAAGTCCAGGGCTCAAGATGACATCCAGCACCTGGACGTTGTCGAGGACATGATCCACCTCCTCATCATCCTGCTCAGCGACAGGACTTCGCTCACCCCCACAGAGGATGCCCACGGCCCCCAGATTGCATCCATGCGCCGCGACGTTACGCATGTGCTCTGCTTCAAGCCTTTGTCATTCTCAGACATTTGCATTAAACTCCCGGACAAGTTCCAAGAGCAGGAGGATTTCCACAAGGTGCTGGACGAAATGACAACCTTCAAGTCGCCCGAGGGTCTCACCGACGTTGGCACCTTCGAGCTGAAGCCGCAGTATATCGAGAACGTCGATCCTTACATTGCCCACTACAACAAGAACCAGCGCGAAGAGGCTGAGATGGCGTGGCGGAAGTGCATGGCCAAAAAGACGGGCAAGCCAGTCGAGGATGTCGTCTATGAGCCCAAGCTGCGGCCCATCCCGTCGGGTGTGTTCGCCGACCTGGCCGGGTTCACGAGCACGGGCATGTTCGCCCAGATCATCTACTACTCGCTGCTTTACACCCTCGTGTACCCTGGTCTCACCCCCCAGGTTCCATCGACGCGGGTCGAGACCTTCCTACAGGTTGTGTTGCACTTGGTCCTCATTGCCATCGCCGAGGATGTGTCGGACGAAGACCAGCCGCAGGCGTCGTTCATTGGCAATGCGCTCTCCCAGCAGGCTCGCAGCAACTGGATGCCCGACGTTCCGCAAGCCAAGACGATTGTGGCACTCCTGAATCTCGTTGCGTCCAAGGACGAGTTTAAATCCTGTCATCCGAAGGTTGCCACCATTCTTAGAAGGATGCGGCAGAAGCGGCCCAGGGCGTTCGAGTTCAGTTACGAGCGTCTCGGACTCTCCGTGGACCGCATGGGCACGGCGTCGCCCGCGGCCGGCGGTGCCGATGAGGAGCGGGAGCGGAAGAAGCGGGCGGCGTTGGACCGTCAGGCCCGAGTCATGGCTCAGTTCCAGGCTCAGCAAAAGAGCTTCATGGAGAGCCAGGGCGACATCAACTGGGGAGACATGGACGACCTCGAGGACGAAGAGGTCGCGCCGCCCATGGAGGAGCACCGTAACTTCTGGAAATATCCCTCGGGGACTTGCATCCTGTGTCAAGAGGACACGGATGACCGTCAGCTGTACGGCACCTTTGCCTACTTCACCGAGAGCAACATCCTCCGGCAGACCGACTTCCAGGACCCGGACTTTGTCAGGGAGGCATTCAGCACGCCCGACAATCTCGACCGGTCCGCAGAAGCCATCCGGCCGTTCGGCGTGGCACACGAGAACCGCCATGTCGTTCACAAGGTGAACCAGCAGGGCCAGACGTTCGAGACGGAGCGGCAGGTCATCGGCAAGGGCTTCCCCGCCAGCCTGTCCCGCCCTGGCCCGGTCTCGATCGGCTGCGGCCACATCATGCACTACCATTGCTTCGAGGCCTACTTTGACGCTACCGTGAGGCGGCACAACCAGCAGATTGCGCGACATGCCCCGGAGAAGACGAGTAGGCTCGAGTTTGTGTGCCCGCTCTGCAAGGCCCTAGGAAACGCATTCCTCCCCATCATCTGGAAGGGGCAGGAGGAGTCGTACCCCGGGCCGTTGGTGCCTCCCTCCTCGTTCTCGGCCTTCCTCGAGTCCCAGCTTCATTCCGCCTACTACACGCTGGGCGCGGCGCGGCCCCCTGATCAGGTGCAGAACACGTTCGCCGCGTACACGGCCAACCACATGATCAATAACCTCGCGGAGAAGTCGTCGCAGCTCCTGGACGATGCTTGGGTGGACGTCGGTGCGCAGTCGGTGTCGACTGGGACGTCGATCAGTGAGACATTCTCGCTCGTGTCGGCTCCAGAGCAGGCCACACGGGGCCACACGCCGGATGTGAACAGCGCGATGCGGGATCTGGTCAATGTCTACCGCCGGCTGCGCGATACGCTGAAGAAGAACGGCATGACCTCCCGGCATCAGTTTGAGGCCCCCGAGCAGGATTCGACAGAACTGTTCGGCAGCGATACGCTGGCTCGCTCAGTCGGGTTCTCCATCTCGGCCGTCGAGATCCAGCAACGCGGCGTCGAGGCCGAGTATGGCATGACCTTCATTGAGAAGATCCCCGACCAAGTCCTTACACAGCTCCGCATCCTCAGCGAGACGGTGACGTCGTACATCGCTGTCGGCGCGCTGCGTGAGTCGGGCGAGAACAAGATCGACACTGAGTACCGCAGGGATAGCGAGCGGCAGCACTGCCAGTTGTTCATCACGCAGTATCTGGGCGAGGAGACGGAGAACACGCGGTTCCCCGCCAACGCGTACCCTCCGCTGCTGAGCCAAGATCCGTTCATCTTCCTGTGCGAGTGCGTCTTCGGCGTCATCCCGGCCCAGCAGTACGACATTGCGCACATGGTCCGCCTCTGCTACCTGGCCGAGATCACCAAGGTCGCCTACCACCTCGGCCGCAACATCCCCGCGGCGCTCTGGTTCCAGTACATGTCCCGCCGCGAGGACCTGGACCCGTCCACGGCCGCCTTCGTCGCCTTCTGCGAGGCGCTCTGCCAGATGGACGTCGAGTGCGCGCAGGACCCGCTGACGGACATCGACCGGCCCGTGTGGGACAACATCGCGTTCGAGCAGCCCGGCCTCGACACGTGGGAGTCGTGGTACGTCCTCCTGCGTAAGTACGCCCTGGCCTTCTTGCGCAAGTCCGTCATGCTCCTGCACGTCAAGTACGGCGTCGACTTCAACAGCCGCGTCAGCCCCAACCCGGAGCAGCGCGAGCTCGAGCGGCTGACCGAGGCGCTGCGGCTGCCGTCGCTCGACGAGATGCTCACGGCGCTCACCCCCGCGCAGGGCGGGGTGCAGAACGGCTGGACGGCCGACACGCCCCGCCTCGTCGCCGGGTGGGTCAAGCACCAGGCGCTGTGGCCGTACAATGGCGGGGAGGAGGGGCTGCCGCAGTCGGCGGTGCTGAGCCACCCCGGCATCTTTGAGCTGGTGGGCCTGCCCAAGAACTATGACACGCTCATCGAGGAGTGCACGAGGCGGCGGTGCCCGACCAAGGGTAAGGACCTGTCGGACCCGACGATTTGCCTGTTTTGTGGCGAGATCTTTTGCGGCCAGGCGGTGTGCTGCGCGAAGGAGGTGAGGGAGGGACGGCAGAGCGTGCTGAGGATTGGGGGGGCGCAGCAGCATATGGCGAAGTGAGTATAGCCGTTTCCCCTCCTTTTTATTTCCTACCGTGGGCGGACGGTACTAACAAACCCCAAACAGATGCCAGAAAAACGTCGGCCTCTTCATCAACATCCGCAAGTGCTGCGTCTTCTACCTGTCGCGGCTGTCGGGCTCGTTCAGCAACGCGCCCTACATTGACAAGTACGGCGAGGTGGACATGGGCCTGCGCTACGGCCGGCAGCTGTTCCTGCACCAGAAGCGCTACGACTCGATGCTGCGCGCCCTGTGGCTCGGCCACGGCGTGCCGAGCTTCATCTCGAGGAAGCTCGAGGCGGATATCAATAATGGGGGGTGGGAGACTATTTGAGAGGAGAGCGGGGGGTGTGGAGGGGTAAATGAGGTTATGAAGCGTGGCGGGTTGCTGGGACGGCGTATTTGGGACGGGAATATGGGGGGCAGAGATGATGAATGTGTTATGCGGTCACTTGGGGGGTTGCATTGAGTTTTCTTTTTAACTTTTTTGACGACTCAAGAAAGCGGCATAGCTGTGTTTTTTTATCTACATCCAGAATGGAAAGCAATGGATTCTTTGCCTGTTTACCTCGAGGGGGCTTGTGACAAGTCTCTCAGGTCACTTACACGAACGAGAACCCTAACCCTGACCCCTATCTTTTCCTCCTTGTCCCTCGCTTCCTACCAAACCATCCCTTCCTCACCAACCGGGCGTCTCCCAAATCTTGGCCAAGGCTCCCGCCTCAAGAAGGCCCAAGACACTAGAGGGGGAGGTTGGCAAGGCTCCAGGGGCGGGATGACAGCAGCTCTGTGGCTCGACATGATTGGCCATCCGCGTCGCGGTGTGATGAAGTTGGAGGGCTGAGTGCATGCAGTTGGGTGTTGGCTGCCTAAGAGAGGGGCATGGGCGGGTGAAGAGCATATGATATGATATAAAATGCGAAGTTGTCTTGTGGTACATAAACAAGAGACGTCCCTCTTCTTCTCACCATACTGAGATCGAGTTCATCAGTTCATCAGTCATACAAACTTGCAGCCTCAAAAGCCCTTGAAGCAACACAGCCCCCCCTTTCACCCCCCCAAAACAACCAACCCACCCTCCACAATGACGGCCTCAACCGACCCCTCACCCGCGGTTCAACACACCCCCCGCAGCACCGAAACCCTCCCCGACATAGCCAGCGAAGTCATCGCCCTCCTCCGCGCCGCCAACCAAACAGTCGGCGTCGCCGAGTCCCTCACCGCCGGCGGCGTCATGGCAGCACTCACCTCCGTCCCCGGCGCGAGCGCCGCCTTCCGCGGGGGCGTCGTCTCCTACGCGACGGAACTAAAAAGGACCCTCCTCGGCGTCGACGCGGCGCTGATCGCCCGCGAGGGGGTGATCCACGCCGACGTGGCGGCGCAGATGGCGCAGGGGGCGAGAAGGGCGACGTCGACTCATCAGGTGGAGACGGAGGAAGAGGGGAGGGAGACGACGTGGGGGATTGGGACGACGGGGGTGGCCGGGCCGGATCAGCAGGATGGGAAGGCCGTGGGAACAGTGTATATCGGGATTGCGAGCGCGGAGGGGAGTAGGGCGTACGGGCCGTTTATGTTTCCGGGGCCGAGGGAGAGGGTGAGGGAGGCGACTGTTGCGGAGGCGCTTGCGAGGTTGAGGGAGGTGTTGGTTGCTGCGAAGGTAGAGCGGGCGGGGGTGTGAGGTGTTCGGGGGTTGATTACTGAGGTGGTTGGGTGAAGTAAATAGGGGGGTTGCTAAATGGCAATCCAGGCGAAGCCGTGGTTTCTGATGATATGTACTTCCGACTCGAGAGTGTGCTCTGCTCGGAAGGTGAAACTCAGTCCGGGTCGAAGTGGCCTCCTGCACACATCATCGCCGTCGTCGTCGATGGGCACGGCCGCTGAGGGGGCAGTCCTCGTATCTAAAATCAACCCCCGCCTGTGCAAACAGGTCGCCCAATCCGCTATCATCCAGAGGCATAGGGGTGTCACAAGTGACCGCCTTCAAGCTGGGGAACTGCCCCTGTAGCGCAGCCTCGGCGATCCGACACAGGTCAGCGGACAAGTTTGCCAGCGTGGGCGACACCAGCGCGTTTTCGACCATGGTCAGTGAGACGATGGACGGGGGGAGGATGGTTCCCAGCGGGACGGTGAGCCCCTCGGCTTCGTCGTCTGCTGTGCCATATACGACTGTCGTGTTGAGGAACAAGCTTTGGAGGACCGGGAAATGGCGCAGTCGGGGTGTGAGTTTGGTCAGAAATGCGTCGTTCACAAACTGGTCAGACACGCCGTACACTGCTTTAAAGTCGATGTGTAGTGCCCGGAGGGATTCCTTGTTCCTGAGCAGGTGCTCGACGCAGTCGGGTGTTAGGAGTGGGAAGCACGGCCTCATGGTTTGGCCGGGCGCTGGTTCGGAGTCGACTTCTGCATGCGTGTGTCAGCGGACTTGCTTGGTGCAACAGGCACTCACTCACAGCCCACCCCCGGGATCGCTTACCAGACTCAAAGACGAAGGTCTCAAGCATGACGCAGCGGGAAAGTAGGGCGGCTAGAGCCGGGCCCTCGGACTCGGCTTGCGTGATGTAGAGATGCCGCAAGCTAGGGGGCAGCCGGTTGATGCTTCTCAACGACTTTTCCTCCGGGAAGCTGATAGAGAGGGCAGTCAAGGAGGGCAGGGGCAGGTCGAGAATGCCACCGAGGGAGCTATCCCCGAATTCGGAGGCGCAGGAGAAATCGATGGCCTGGACGCCGAGGCTTGTGATACCCGCCGTCCGCAGCGCCGCCACGGGGATACACTTGAACGCGCCCCCTCCGGCGAGGTTAAGGCGGGCGAGGTTCGGGAGGCAGGCGACGAGCATGGTGACCAGCTCGTCGGTTTGCGGGCAGTCGCGGGGGTAGGGGCTCCCCAGGCGTGTGTACTCTCCAAAGCGGGCGAGGAAGTGGTGCAGGTCGATGCCGCGGGCCTCCGCGGCGTCGCGGAGAACCTCGTGGACATGGTTCGGCAGCAGGTCCACGAATAGACCCAACTCAAGTTGGACATGCTGGACGACGGCGGCCAGGTCGCGTCGGCGGGCCACGGTGCGGAGGAAGGGAAGGAGACGATGCGACCACGAGTCCCTGTTGGAGGGGATGGAATCACCGTAGCCGGGAGCGAACTGGTGGTAGAGCACGCGCTGGCCGACGTCGCGGAGCCGGGTTGACACGAGGCACACGGCGTGCAGCGCCTGGCGGTTGAACGACGCCCACGACGGCTCCTGGGAAGCCCGACCGCGCGCGGGAGCAAGAGACTGGGGCGTGAAAAAGCCGGCTCCGGGTCCATCCCGTTGCTCGATGCAGTGCAGGCAGAAGTTGCTCAGGATGAGGGTGAGAATCTCGTTCGGGAGAGACAAGAGTGTGAGGCGCGGGGGCGGTCCAGCATGCACAAGGTGCTCAGAATGCCGAGGTTGCTCCATGGCGATGGAGAAAGTAACCAAACACTGAGATATGTTGAGCTTCGTGAGAGAGGGGGGGGAGGAATACAGGTGTTGTTGAGCAACAGGAGGAGCACCAGCAACAGGCACCACTTTCCCCCGAGGGCGGGGTAGGCTTCACGTAGCGGAACACCCGACCAGTTTATCTCAAGGTCCGCTGGCTCAATGGCAGAGCGTCTGACTACGAATCAGGAGGTTCCAGGTTCGACCCCTGGGTGGATCGTTTCTTTTTCACTTTTTCCTCTTCTCTACTTCGTTCGCTCCTCTTTCCTCCACATTTTCTCCTTCTCGTCATGTATTCTTTTTCCGTCCTCCGTGAACAGCCTCTCTCCCACCCACCCCTACATCTTCACTCCCGTTTTGCCCCTATCAAACTTCTCGAGGCACATCTTCCCACCAACCCCCTTACTTCTCAACCTAATCACCATCCACATCAGCTGGTCTTCAGTCGCTTCACACCCAAGACCACTCATCAACCCCCTTCTCGGCATGGCGACAAGATTCGGGTGAGCAGCTTGGGGCTCACCAACCTGCCCCCCGCCCCCCCATCCTCAAAAGATGTGAAATACTCTCTATTGCTATTCGACGCAGTACCCAAATAGCCGACTACTCGCTCTATTGATGCTGCCAAAAGCCATTCCTTCATCCTCCCCCGTTTCCTTTTACCTCAAGCTCCACGGCCCGCTGTGCATAGCCCGCATCAACGCGACATCATCCCCCCACCCACGGAACCCAGCCCGCCTCTCCTGCTTCTGCGGCGGCGGAGGCGGCGGCGGCATGCCCGGCGGCTGTTTCTGCGCGTACTGCACCCCCGGCGGAGCCCTTCCTCTCCCACCGCCGCCGCCATGAGACAACACCCGAACAGCAGGCTCCTCGTCATCCTCCTCGCCCTCCCCAACCTCCCCCCACTTGGTACCAACACCGGCGACAACCCTCTGATGGTCAAACTCATTCTCCTCCCCAGCCGCCACCTCCCCATCCAGCCCCAACATCCCCACCCCCTGTGCCATCGCCATCCCCCTGCCCTCCTCCTCAACCCCCCTCCCCATCCTCGTCCACTCATACCCCAAAAAAGCAGTCCGCTTCCGCACCTCCATCACCACCCCCCGCGTCCCCACATCCCGCAACAACCGGTCCCGCGGCCGCCGCTTCTCCCTCGCCCTCCTCCCACCACCACCACCACCACCAGCAGCAGGGGGACTAGCAGCAGGCATATTCGGACCCGCGGAGGGCGCATACCGCCGAATAAATTCCCTCAGATGAGCCCTTTCCACTTCATGCGTCATATCCACACCCATACCAGTCTCTTCCTCCGCGCCCACGATCTGGGCTTGCTGCGCCAGCCATGCCTCGAGCGCACACAACTTCCCCTCTGCGTCGTGGGGCGGGGCAGCGAGGATCGCGACGGCGAGGGTTTG
>FTEL01003710.1_pt1 | contig 15919 bp, 24 predicted proteins | sample 1658911 | NCBI WGS metagenome assembly FTEL01 (sample SAMEA3914869, study PRJEB12502) | metagenome | biome: forest; material: soil | place: USA | collected 2012-03-12 | depth 0.1 m
AAGTGAGATAGATACATGAGGAGAGGACAGCCGACACAGTGCAAATCAGGACAACAACTGTTCCCGCCGTGTCACACAATGCTTTTCGGCACAAGTCAGCCCCGAGAGCGCGTTGGTCACTGCATCGCGGCCCCGTGGCACAACGGCGCAGCAGGGGACAACCCAGCTGCCAGCGGGCGGGTGGCTGGAATTCAAGAGCAACACGCCTGTGATTGGCCTCGTTCCCGCCGTGTGCTGTGTTGCCTGGGGCCTGCGCTGGTGCGGCTGCATTGGACAGGGGCTGCGAGGGGCCAACCGCATTATCAACGGCAGCCATGCGGCGCCCGCCGTGAGCTGTCACATTTAATCCGGATGGCGTCCCGCTTTGTTTCCTGATAAATGAACGACGGAGTACTTGTTGCAGAGGGCGTGCCGGGAAGCGAGTTCACTCAACTCATCTCATTTACCCACGGCATCCTCACAACATCTGTCAGGAGTCAAGACTGAACTTGAAGTTGGCAATTGATCTCAAGGAAACATCATGTTTGACCTGGTGCGTCTCGGGTTGCTCGGCGTCGCCGTCACAGGACTCGTTCTCATCGTGCGCAAGCTCTACCCCAAGCCGTACCCGGGCATCCCGCACAACGAGGCCTCGGCGAAGCGTATCACGGGCGACATCCCCGACCTGGTGCCCGTCATCAAGGCCACCAACGAATTCTCGGATGCGCTCTTCACAATCACCACCCAGAAGCTGGGCACGCCCATTGCCCAGTTTCTGATGCCGGGCATACGCAAGCCGCTCATCATCCTGGAAGACCCCCGCGAAATCGAGGACATCATCGTGCGCCGCAACAAGGAGTTTGACAAGGCGCCCATGGCCCTCGACATCTTCGGCCCCATGTTCCCGCGCGCCTCGCTCGCCCAGTACACCACCCCGGAGCTCAAGGCCCAGAAGCGATTGTGGGCCGACGTCATGAGCACCGACTTTCTGCGCAAGGTCGCCGCTCCCAACATCCACAAGTCGACCTGCGAGCTGCTCGAGCTGTGGCGTCTCAAGGCTTCCACCACCTACAAGGACCAGGCCTTCAACGTGCACGACGACTTCAAGAACGCCGCCCTCGACGCCATCTGGGTTGCCGTCGTTGGCGAGGAGCCGGGTACCACGAGGTACGAGACCAAGAAGCTGCAGGACCAGCTCGCCGGAAACACAGCGGCCGCGTCCACCGACACCCCGCCCATCGGGACGTTCCTCAAGGAGCAGGTCGCCTACATCGGCAACACGATCGCGCGCAACTCCAACAGCCCCTCGCCGAAGCTGGCCCAGAAGCTCGAGACATACACGCCACGGTACCGCAAGTTTCGCAGCGTCGTCAGCGGCGAGATGCGCCGCGCCATGCAGACGGCTGTCGAGCGCTTCCAGCGCCTCGAGGTCGGCAGCCTCGAGGACGACGCCATCGACACGTGCGCCATGGACCTGGTCCTGCGCCGCCAGATCCTGCAGGCCAAGAAGGCCGGCGTCGAGCCCTCGGACCCCACCAAGGACGAAGCCATGCTCGACGAGATGTTTGTCATGATGGTCGGCGTGCGTAACACCCTCCCTCCCTCCGTTTCCCACACCCACACCATAACTAACCCACCCGCAGGGTCACGACTCAACAGCCAACACCCTCGCTTGGTTTGTGCGCTACATGGAGCTCTACCCCACAGTCCAAACCACCCTCCGCAGCGTCCTCCGCACCGCCTTCCCCGGCCCCTCCCTCCCTACCGCGCAGGCCATCCTCGACGCCCCTATTCCCTATCTCGACGCCGCCTGTGAAGAAGGGATGCGCCTGGCCGGCACCGCCAAAGCCAACCTCCGACAGGCCCTCGTCGACACCACCATTCTGGGCTGCCCCGTCCCCAAGGGCGCTGAGATCTTTATGAATTATCATATTAATCGGACGCCGGCGTCGGTGGATGAGGGGGTGAGGAGTGAGACGTCGCGCGCGGCCGGGGAGAAGCATGGGGATGGACTTGGGGGGGTGGCGGGGAGGGATTTGGGGGCGTTTGAGCCGAGGAGGTGGATCAAGGTTGATGACAAGACTGGGGAGGAGGTGTTTGATGCTTATGCGCTGCCGGCGTTGGCTTTTGGGGGAGGGTATCGGGGGTGTTTTGGTAAGTTTTTTTCTCGGCAGAGGACAGGGAGGGTGTGTGAACTACAGTACTGACGCGAGTGTGTAGGACGCAAGCTGGCCATGATGGAGTTCAAGCTGGTCGTGGCGCTGCTGGTGCTGAGCTTTGAGTTCTTGCCGCTGCCGGAGGAGTACAAGTCGATGGCGGCCAAGGAGAAGATCTTCCGGGAGCCCGATTTTCCGTATGCGAAGATCCGCGCGCTTTGAGGGTGAAGGGTTGGGAATGATGGAGGGTGGGAGCCTGTTCTTGCCAGTGGAAAAGAATAATGCTGTATTGGTTCAGGTACTGGATTCGTCGCTGCGCTTTGCTCGCCCATCGTGGAGGCATGAATCAGGATCGATATTTCATAATTTCACAAGCTATCATGGCAGGCAGATTGGTAAAGCGGTGATATTGTCCGCCTAGGCCAATGATGGGCGTGGAAGACCTTGCAGATCGATGAGAAGGGGCTAAACCCAGGAGGGACTCACGAGGTTACGCCAACCAACAAAAGGAGAATACCCCCCCCCCGTTCAGAAGAAGATGGTCAATTTCCCCCGTCGCTTACCAGAATCACCGCCAAACACCTGCCGCAGACACCCTCCACTTGTACATGCTCCTGCCCCCACCCTCCTCGTCGTCATGCCAGCAGAAAGTCAACCTTCGGGCTCTCGCATCCGTCGCTTTTTTGACACCATCCGACGCAGGCGCGGCAACCAAAATGAAAACCACACCGACAAGCCAACCGAACCGCCGCCCCTCCCATATCTCCCCGCCCAGCGACCGCGACCCCTGACCCCAACAAAAAGCCCCTCCCAGGACCTCGTCGCCACGCTCGGCACCTTAGCCACACTCCCCTCAGAGCTGCGCCGCCTTGTCCTGATCGCGGCCTTTGGCGAGCGTACTTTGCGCCTGGACCTGCGACTGTGTCGCCCGCGACGGGCGAATTGCCTCCATTTGCTAGAGAGATCGGTGAACAAGGGGCATGGCCTTGGTTCAGCGCCTCTGGGCGACTACGCTTACCCAGACTACGCCGCGCCCCCGGCGTGGCGCTGGTACGGCTGCGTATGCCACCGCGTGCTTCCGCCTAGTGTGTGTGACGCATACGTATACCCTCACTCGGATGAATGTCTACGCGGTCGGGCGCACTGCGAATACTGGTCGTGGGAGTGTCACATCGGCGTGATGGGATGGTTGTTAGCGTGTCGACAGACGTATGCCGAAGGGATCGACGTCCTATACTCGACCAACACCTTTTTCCTCGAGAGCACTGCCCTCTTCGACGCCTTGTTCTGCCCTGCGCCTCATCACGCCCACCAGCTGCTGCTGCCTCAGCGCCTAGCCAGTATCACTTCTCTTGAACTGCGCTGGGAGCTACTGCTATGGGGCAAGATTACCCACTCGCGCGACTACCCTTGGACGAGCGACCCTTTAACGCCCCTATTTGCAGACAAGGGCAGAGCGCAACTCGCCGTCCATCTTCGCTACTTGGGCGAAGCGTTTCCAAACCTCCGGACGTTGGTATTGACCTTTACGGACTCTCTCTACCATGATGCTCAGGTACGGCCGGTCTGGGCCTTGGATGAGATCAACCGATTGCTCCTACGCCCAATCGCAGACGCCGTAGCGCGGCTCCAGCACCTACAGCGGCAGCGGGTGTTGGTTGAGCTGCCGTCCAACGTCTTTGATGATCTCAACGGCGTTCAGGACCTGAAAGATTCGCCGAGTCTCGGATTAGAGGTGGAAAAGAGAATGAAGATATATCCTCTGTCTGGTGCAACTGTCCACTCGGACGGGGTTGGGAGTGAGCCGGTTGAGGCCGCAGCCAGCGATCAAGTTGACCAGGGGCGCTTTTACTACATCAAGAGAGCCCTTACGAGCGAGCTCACTTGGACCACCCACAATGGCCCTGGCCAGTATCAAGAAGACTACCGATACATCGTTTGCCGTGCCTTCTAGGTACCAGATAGTATTTGAAGAGTTCATTGGGTAGAACAAAAGAAAAACCAATGTCATGCTTTCCTAGATCATCCTTGACACACGTCCACGGTTCCTTTGGGGACCCAGCCTTACGATCTCCAGTCGTTCTCCGCCATTCCCTCACAACTCTTCGTACTATTTGTACTGTGTAGCAAACAGTCTGACCATTCAGGACAAGCCCCAGATGTGGAGCGCCACACAATGATTCAGAATGATTCATCGGAGACCCATTTCATCCCCAGACATGAAACCCTGTTGCGAGGCGCGCTTCCACGGCGTCGACTACCGGCTTCAAACAAAGCCACAGCCACTCCAGCTTTCCGATTAGGACTTTCTGGTGTTATCAACCTTACCTACCTCCCTATGCATTCAACACCCAACATGAGCGAAGGGTTGAACCACCATGCCATTGTCTTTGGGGCATCCGGCCTGATTGGCTGGTCCCTTGTTAACCAGCTTTTGACTCCCTACCCTGATGCCGGCTCCTTTTCCAAGGTCACTGCCGTTACCAACCGCCCGCTCAACCTTTCCGACTGTCATTGGCCCCAGCCGGACTCCCGCCAGCCAGACCTGCAGCTCGTCTCAGGTATTGACCTTCGCCATGGCGATGCCACGGCGTTGGCAGAGAGTTTGAGGCAGGAGATAAAGGGCATCGAAAGTGTCACCCACATCTACTACCTGGGTATGTCTCTCTTTGGCAGTGCCCCTGAACACAGTCTGAGTCTCCAAAGTTTTCACCGCGGTAGAAGACGACATTGAAGAGGTCGCCACCAATCTGCACATGTTCCGGAATGTCATTGAGGCCCACAACCAGCTTTGTCCCAATCTGCAGTTTGTGGTATTTCCTGGAGGGACAAGGGTAGTCGCCCCGCAAAGTGATCAAAATCAATGGACGTAATATGCTCACAAGCAACCAGGGGTACGGCATCTACGTCCCTGGAGGGACATTCACGCCTCCCTTGACCGAGGACATGGTAAACAGCCTCCCAGCCAGCTACGAGAAGACTGTTGTCTACCCAGCCTACCGCAGACTGCTCGACGCAGCGCGGGAAGGAAAGAAATGGACATGGTGCGAGGTCTGCCCAGATGCGATTGTAAGTCCTTCCTAAGCGAATTTCGAGCAAAGCTGACACCCATTAATATCGGGTTCACCCCAAACGGCTCCCAGTTCAGCTTAGCACTGCATTGGGCCCAATACCTCTCTTTATATGCTGCGAACCACGGCGTCGGATCAAACCCGGCGGAAACGTCCCGAACTCCCACCGTCGAAGTACCCTTCCCTGGTAACACAGCCGGTGCCAATTCACTATTCACCCCGGTTTCAAGCAAGACCATCGCGCGGTTCATGATATATGCCTCGCTACACCCCGAGACATGCGGCGGCGGCCGGCTGTTCAACATTGCGGACAACGAGACGCCATGCAGATATGGCGAGATCTGGCCGCAGTTGGCCAAATGGTTCGGCCTCGTGGGCGTCGCACCCGTCGAGCACACGCAGGACCAGAACAATACTTTGAAGGTTGGTGAGTTGCCGCAGACTGTTCAAACCTTGACGCCTGGGGAATATGTGGCCAAGCATAGGGACGTTTTTGCCAGGCACGGAACAGTAAATGCTGTTAGTGGAGGGGTTGGAGTCGGTAGTCGGCAGCTGGACAGCGTGGGATACTGGTTGACTTTTGACCGGCAGATGTCTCTGAAGGGACTCCGGGAGACTGGATTCGAGGGAGATATTGACCCGATTCAGGGGTGGTTGGAGAGCTTTGAAAAGTTCAGGGCAGCTGGGTTAATCATCTGAGTACCTACGTAGGAGGTACCCAAACGCAAGAAAAAGTGGCTGAAATGATGAATGGTCAACGGGACATCGTCTAAATGCTCCATGTACAGAAACGCAACTAATCCTACAGAAAAAACGCAACCACAAGATACGCCACCAGGGCATACCACCGATGCCCTTGAAGACCGTCACTGGGTGCCTTGCTCGTTTTCGTCCCGCCACCGCTGGGTGCGCTCTGTAGCGTGAGGAGGCCGGGTTGATAAGGCCGGGTGGCGTAGTCGTTGCTGGTGCTGCCGACCAGCCGGCCCTGGTAGAGCAGCTGCAGGTTGCAGGCATCGATGGTCATGGTCTGGTCGGGGTTGCTGCGGATCAGGTCGCTGTGGCTGATGTCGTTGGTCCAGTTGGCCCCGGAGTTGGCATGACCCGCAAAGGGCGCGGTCTGGCTCGTGGTCTGCGGCGTCCACGTGCCGTTGAGGCTGGTGGCCGTGAAGGAGCGTAGGTACTGGAAGTTGGTGCCGATGGCGCCGACCGACTCGACGATCATGAGGTACTGGTTCTGGCCGGCAACGGTGTAGACCCGGACGCCTTCGAAAAGATCGTATTGGTCGCCGGTCAGAACGATCTCCGATGCGGTTCCGAAATCCCCCGGGAAGCTTCCAAGAGGCATACTCGCCCGGTAGATTTTGCCATTGTTCCCGGAGAAGAAGAGGTACATATGCGTGTCATCGCCAATGAGGGTCTGGTCGATAGGGCCAGTGTCGGACTGCGTGATAGTTCCAGAAAACAGCGGTTGCGATGCCGACCACCCGCTCGCATCCGTCGGGTCGCTCGAAGTTCGGTAGGAGAAGGTAGTTGGGCCCCACTGATAGGCAATAATCCAGGTGCTCTTCGGGGCAAAGTAGAAGAGGCTCGGTGAGGTGGAGCGTAAAGCCATGGCGTTCTGGCTCGCCGAGGCCATGTCTGACCAGTTCGAGAAGAGGCCAAAGTTCATCGATCCATAGGTCGTGCCGTTGTCATGGGTCGTCGCGTAGACGAGGTGCTGGCCATTGTAGGGGACGTGGGTAAAGTCCTTGAGCGAGACCCAGCCGGACTTGGGGCTCGCGAGGGGCCCGGTTGACGTCCACTCGTAGGTCGACGGAAGACTGCATGCGCCTTGCACGATAGGTACTGCCGCCGCAAGCAATGCGAGGCCGAGATTTGGTTTGACGGTCATCTCGAGGTTGTTCTCTCCAGGAAGATTGACATGTGGGCAGAGAAGGAGCTGGTAAACGAGATTGCACCTGGCAGCAGTCTCATGAGTGGAATGCAACCATCTGATAACGTCTGGACGAGTACAACTAGGCTTGAAGAGAAGAGAGTCAGAATGGACTTCGGGTCCTGAGAGGGCTGCTCAGTCGTCCCAACGGGAAGTCAAGGCCAGACAAGACGCGTGATGTGGAGATGGTCGCGGCGATGAGGCATGTTCTGGGGTCGCTTAATTAGATCAGGGTCAAGCGGACCGTGCTCGCTTTGCTCGCTTGTGTTCCCCGAGTTTGCGTCCCTGGGCAAGGACCCCTTGTAAGAGCCCAGGCGCCAAAAGTTTGAAGGCAGCCCGCCTGTCCGCTTGTAGAATGGTTCACGATTATGCTCTCTTGCTGAGATCTGTTTCTCTTCTGTCCTTAGGTAATTAGTGCGTGGTAAAAACCGCGCCGTCGGTCATCCTTGTTCTTCGTCGTGTCAAAAACAGCTAGGCTTGCAAATAATCCCTGCCTCTGTTGCGCCAGAAACGGCTCCTCGGAGTCTGCTGTTCCTCTGGCCAAAGACGGGGTACTGCTAACCACAAGCAATTGCCTTCTTGAAGTTGATACCGCCCCACTAGACTATGGTTATTTCGGTTCTATCAACACCCTCCAACCAATGACTGTCTGTTGACGCCCCGAGATCCGCGATACCGACTCTCCGAAAGGTGTTGATCCCGATGCTGTTCGGAACCGGGACGAGCACGAGAAATAGAAAGTATCGACCTGCTCTCCTGATCGGTACCAGTGCAGTGCTTGCTCCATCAACAATTTCCCCGAGGCAGTCGTAGTAGAAGCCAAGTTGGAATCCCGATGGACTCAAAACATGCAGCTGCATCTTCCTGTCCACGCCCCTTTTCGCACGGGCTGTAATCAATGGGCCCGACAACCGCACGCTCGCTCTGTCTACCTCACCAAAGGGGTTGAGACCGCTTGCGACAGCCGACCACCCAGTAACCGTGGAATAATAGCAATCATCCCCGTCCTCGAGGCTGACCATCCACCAGACCACTCCAACCGTCGACGCCCACGAGAACGAAGGCGCCGTGTTGTCCTCCGGGCGCGGCGTTCTGGGGCCAAAGATGCACCAGCACAGCTGATCAATCAACCTGTAGGACCACAGGCCAGCCACATAGTCACCCAGCACGCCCCGGGGGATGATATCCGCAATGGCGGACAACGCCGTCAGCTTGTCGCGGTGGAACGTCAGCTTCCGACCGCTGTACTGCACCGTCGTATCCTGCCACTTGCGCAGAACGTCGTCTGCTGACAGGTCCTCCCCGAAGTGTGACGCCATGCGCAGCTCTTGTATCGACGCCTTTGAAACCTGGTGGATGTCGCCGAAGTCACCCAGCGTCCAGTTCTCCGGCCCGTTGCACTCGCAGATCCGACCGCTGCGGCAGGAGTAGCTGAACTCGGTGTTGTCAATGTACAGCACGCGTGGCGCCAGTGTGTGTTCCTGAAAACACCACGCCCGCGTGAAGAGGGGGTAGACGGTGCTGTTAAAATTGCCGGCGTGGTAGGCGTAGGATTTGGAGGTGCTGGCGTCGTCCTGGCATCGGGGTCTCGAGCGTATGTGGACGATTACCGAGGCGGTGGGATGCCGGATGTGCTTTGCACATGGTAAGGAGGTGCTCCGGAACTCTAGTGAGGGCTGTCGTCTGGGAAGGAAACCGTGCGAGCAGTCTGCGGCTTGTGTAGGTGCGATCATGATGGTGCAGCCTTCGTAGATGCCCGCCATCTTGGAGGCCTGGTCTTCCCAATCTGACGCGTTGTCTTGGCGGATGCAGAGCGCGTCTACCCAGATGTACGTCAAGCCGAGCATTTTTGTGATCTTGATTGCGTCTCTAATAGTGGCTGGCAGATCGGCCAGTGCGATTCCATGACGGAGGGCATCTTCGGTGGCCACCGTGAGCTTGAAGTTGTCGCCTTGTCCCCAGCAGTAGCTCAGAGTCGCATACTTCTCCGTGTGCTTGTCGTATTCCACCAGGCTGGCTGCCTCAATGCCGTTTTCTCTTGAACCGATCTTCAGCAATCTTTTGGGCTTGGATGCCGAGAGACTGATGCTGCACACGTCGTGTTGAGCAAGACATGTTGCCAGCCAATCTGCGGCGGGGTGATGCCCGGTTGCCGTAAAGTGATCCAACGGCAGTCTGACAGCTTGGGAAATTGATGGAAGCAACCGGGGACGTTCTAGGAGAGTCAGATCGAGCTCTCAACATTCACCGGTCAATCTGTTGACCAAAGAAGGGCCAGAGGCTCACCATCGCCGACAGGGTGTGTGTACTCCAACACAAAGGTTTGATGCGGGCGGCTGTCCTTTGGATCCGTTTTCTCCTCTCGATGGGTGCTGAATCGGACCTGAGACCAGCCTTTGGTCGTGACCCAGAAGTCTCCGCCCTGAGCCTTGAAGCTGGGTATTTTGTGCATTTTGAAGTAGTCCATAGCTCCCGCGAGCAATAGAGCACAAGTGACACAGCCACTATCGCACCGCATGGCTAATCCGATCAAGTTGAGTCGCAATGGCTCCGAAAGTTTGCCCTCAACGCCCCAGCTACCGCAAACCGCGCAACGAGGAGGCGGAGGAACCTCGACCTCGCCCATGATTGGCTGTAACGCTGATGATGTTGACATGTTGACGGGGTTTTCAGAGCGCTGGCACATGGAATCAGAAACGTTCGCAAGGTGGCACGAGGAGGGAATTTGGACTTAGCGTTGAAGAAACTTTAATTAGCATAATTGCTGGCCGAGTTACCGTTCAAGTGCGGCTGAGATTCCTGGAGCGATTGGTGCCCGGGTAGGCATTCTGATGTGGCTGAGCCCATTTGCCTCGACAATCCGCCTTGTTCACGCCATCGCTGGCGTCCCAGGTTGTGACGCAAGGCTTGTCCCCAACACAGCGACGACAAGTCATGACCCCGAAGCATCAACAAAACTATCGTGAGCACAACTCTATCGTGAGCAGCATGCTATTTTTAAGCTTGCTCCAGGACTGAACTTGCGCACTCCGGGCTCCCAAGCTAGAAACTTCTTGGAAGGTCGTTACCAGGGACTCAACCGCACATATCAAATGCCGTAATCTGAACCCGTTTCAGGACATCTGCGCTGATGGCTGCCGCGGTGGGATCACCAAAAGGCGGCACACCACGGGCACCTTTAGCTCACTCCGCCGCTATTAAGGAGTCCCAGTCACGTTGATGTCGCTTCTGTCACTGTTCCGGCCGGCATAAGCGTGCATGTCCCAGTCTCTCCGGTTTACCGAAAACGGGAACGCTCCGATCGGGGTCTTGTTTTTCTCAAGAAGAAACCTTAAACATTCCGACCCATCTGGTTCATCATTTACGAGGTATACACTTTCACGTTGGCATTCATCAACACCGTCCACTAGAGCAGCAATACATGATTCGACATAGATCCGGCCGTCCAAGGCGGAGACACAAAATCCGCCCTTTGGGGCAGCATCTCAAGGCACGCGAGGCACACGGAGAAGATTGTTTGCGCCTGATGCTGACCTCTTGGCAATCGTCCCGCAGTCCGTGGTGCCGCAAAGACGACTCGGCCCTTTGAGTAGGGGCAGATACGAACCGGAATCTCACCATGAAGCAGAAGTCGCAGCAAGGCCATGAGTTCCAGCCACTGCGGGCCATGCAGCTCGGTGCAGATGACAATAAGCTTACACACTTAAGTACAGGCGCGTTACCCCTGTTTCGGCCCTTCGCGTCGCTCGTGTCCCGCCATGCGTACCCGCCGACAAACGCAGACCGGCGGGTACTGCCACCAGGACCAGACCGCCGCTACCTCAGCAGATGTCTAGCTTTTGGCTCGTGATAGCAGTCGGAGGAGTGTCGGCGCCGAACGATACCGGCTTGTTAAGAGACCGTCTTCGAGTTCGTATCGGGTGTGCGCTGGCGCTGGCGCCGCTTTATAACTCGAGAGGTCTGCTTCGCGCGGCTTCAATATCGCATCCTCGTTGATTCGTGACGTTAAAGACTTATACCCAACGCAGCTCGCCTTTTGTCGCTCCCTCACTCAACTCCCCGGACCATCTGTAATCCATTCCTTCCATCAATCCCGCCTCATCCTTCACGACACGCCAAAATGCGCACCCAAGTCATCGCCGCCCTCCTGGCGCTTGTCGCCTCTCTTCACGCCCTCACCATTACCTCCCCTGGTCCAGACGACGTCGTCGACCTCTCACAGGGCGTCACGGTGAAGTGGACCAGGGTCAGCACCGATCCCTCGCGCGCCAATCTCGTCCTCAGCAACATGGCCAGCGGCCACACACCCTACACCAAGGATCTCGGCGAGGTCGACCTGACGACCGGCAGCATCGTCGTCACCCAGAAGGACGTCCCCGACGACACGACCTACCAGTTCAACCTTGAGAAGGCCGATGGCTCGGGCATCCTCGCCCAGTCGCAGCAGTTCGAGGCCAAGGGCGGCGTCAAGCCGTCGAGCACCTCGACGTCCGCCTCCTCGACGTCGTCCGCCACGGACAAGAGCTCTACCACCGCCCACTCAAGCTCTACCGCCACCGCCTCCAAGGCCGGCAAGGCCGCCTCTAGCACCAACGCTGCTGCGGTTCCGACTTGCATGGCGCTCCAGAGCGGCATGATTGCCCTGGTTGCTGGTGTTGCCGCCGTATTTGTGTAGATGTTGCTCGAGGAAAGGCGGTCGACGTTATGGATGAGAAATTGAGGAAGACGGATCACGGGTGTTGAGGGAGGTGTGATGGAGGCGAGGTGGAACCTATGGGATTGTGTATGAACAGTCAACTTCTGGGGTAGTGGAATAGAGGAGCATCGTGGTTGTCGAAACGGACTTGCTCAGCAACCTGTCCGCTGTGGCAGTTACCAAATATCGTATCAAAGGAGTGGGAGTATCGGCCGGATTCCTCACCGGCTCCATTCTGCGTTGAGTCGAGACGCAGTCGACTCTTTCGTTCTCCGCAAACAAAGTATCCGTGATCACACATGTAGACTCCATGAACGGCCAGAGATGCCACACATTTTGAGCTTTAGACGTGGTAAAAAAAAATACAATGCAAAGACTGCTGACGCTTCCCAAGTAACAGGTACCCTCATCATCTCTTCACCTTCTTCGAAATCGACCTCGAGCTCCACATCCACCACCCAGCAACCAACACCCCAATCGCCGTGAGAGCGCCAGCCCTACCAGACACACCCATCAGCTAATTCCCGCCAAGCGAAGTAGGCAACAGAAAACAACCCATAAAAGGAGTAATAAAACCCACCAGTTCCAGTTCCTCCCTCCCAAGCCGTTCTTCCCATCCAAGCTGTTCCTTTCTCCCGAGCTGTCCTGAAGTGCTGGGCCTTTCTTGAGTGCCGGTCTCTTCGGGGCCGGACTGTTCTTCGCTACCGCAGTGTTCTTCCATGTCGCGGTGTTCTTCCCTGCCCAATTGTTCCTCCATGTCGCAGTGTTCTTCCCTGCCCAACTGTTCTTCCATGTCGCAGTGTTCATTCCTCCCCAGCTGTTCTTCGGCGCAGCGGGGCCAGCCGCCACAGAGTTGGATTCCCTTTGCCGTGACTTCTTCGGCACAGGAGAAAGCAGCAGGCCGGCTGGAACGAGATAGTTGAATTTCCGCTTGCGAATGGGGTGCGGCGGCTGCGGTGGTGGCTCGGGACCGTACAATCCGCCGTCGACCACGCCGCCGTCACTGGTCAGGAAGCGGACGTGTTTGTCGGGGCGGTGAGGTTCTTGCTGTGCTTGTGTGGCCTCGGTGGGCTCAGAGGCGCGGAGTGATAGATATTGTTGGAGTTTGAGTACCATGGTCGGGAGGTGATGGCTTCGGTGGATGGTGGTGGTGGTGGTGGTGGTGGTGGTGGGTTGAGGGCGTGGGTTGCCTTCTCGAGGTGACCGGTTGTTGGCCGCTTCGGTTTTGTAATCTGTTAAAACGCTGAGGAGGTTGTGGAGTGCGGAGAGGCGGCGTTGTAGGATGGATGATACTGCCTATTCTTGGTGGTGGTGATGGCAGAGTTGTCGAGATCAGTGGGCACCGGGCGTCCAAGTTTCAGGAAGAATGGAGGGCAGGTGCTTCCTCTGCCTCGGGCATGTATCACCTTCCCTCGGTTTGCCCCGCGATTCGCATTTGCCTTTTCGTCTTGGACGGGCCCCTTGAATCTGACATCACGGTGCCTCAAGTGGCCAAAAGGCAAACATGCAGAATACCCGTATCTGATGGGTACCTATGCATTACGGGCCAATGCAGAAGCTTGTCACTTATCGGAAACTCGCATCACGCTGAAATTAACTTGAGAGGAGCGATGAGTCTGTGGACTACATGACGTGGGCTTGAGACAGAAGACATGAGGAAGTGTCGGAGGTGACAGAAACCACCACCTCCTGGTCTGCACAAGATCATCACGACTGACAGGAAAGAGTTACAGTGCTGGGTAATTGGTTCAGACGACCCCAAGTTCATCAGCCCCGGCAGCCAGGAACGAGGGCTCAACCTCACCCCTGTGGCCCAGGCCTGAGGCAACTTGGGCAACAAATGCATATCATCTCAGGTGCTCGCGGATCTTGGACCCCAGACTGCAGAGACAGCAAGCCAGAACTCTGTGTGAGCCACTGATACAGCATCATGCCACAGCCCATCGTCATTCTTGCATGTGAGTGCGTCTGCCTCCAGCACGTATACGTCTGCCTCCGTCTCCCGGCTTCCAGTCCCCGCGCCGAATCTCTCCCGGCCGAGCGGGGATATGCAGGCAGTGCTGATAATGTGGTTCCAAGCAGGGTCGTCATTGGACTTTGGCGGGTTGAGGCAGCACTGATGTACGCCACTGCATCATGGCAACCCAATCGCGGTGCGGCCCCAGGAGGCAGCTCTGCAGGACGCCTGCATGTTAGCACACATAAAGCGTTGACGAATAAGAGAAGGTTGGGCCCAAAGTGAGGCGTGCCATCGCTGTCTGCTACACATCTTCCACGTACTTATAGCCGTCCGTTATCTCTCAAACATTGAGCTCTGTCTTTCCTCCAGCGTCTTCCGGGCAGCGGGGTCTGTGGCCAAGCGCCGGCCTCCCGAGAAGTGAGTCCTTCCCACCAAGCTCCATCTCTTGTTTTTTGTATTAACTTTTAACACAGATCTCACACCGTGACAGTCCGCCCGCGGGGGTAACATCAGCCCCCGCCCCCTCAGCCAAATTTATCAGCAATGGAGTGGTAATCAAGTGTACGACGCTCTTCATGGCCATGTGCTTCCTCTTCCGGTGTTCGTCTTTGGCAGTGCATATGCAATTCCGGGACCCTCTGTCTCAGCCGCCGCCGGGCATGGCCATGAAGAACCTCGAATCGAAGGTTACTGTGGGCGGAATAATGGGGTTGGCGGATGGGGAGGAGAGGGAGGAGAATATTTCGTCAACACTCGCCCTGCAAGTTATCCGTCGTCGCCTGGACTTTTGTCTGCAACCTCTCAAGCGGCCGGGTGGGACTTCGAGCAAGCCTCGCCGTCCTCGAATCAACACAGCGAGATCTCGTGGCCGCAATCCACGCCCGCGTCACTGCCGACAGAGATCCCGAGCCCGACCGAGCCGCTGTTTGACCTCACCCCGACCGGCGACAATACCTGGCTGCAGTACGTGTGCGCCGAGTGTGGGAATGACTGCAAAACGCGTGCTAAATTCCGGTCGGTTGCCCGATGCCCCCAGTCTGCGACTCTGATGTTGACAACGCAGGGGCAGGTCTCACCATCGGTATCACATCAAGCGCTTCCAATGCACCATCTCTGGGTGCGGCGCAAAATACAGCACACGGCAGGACCTCGAACGACACGTCAATGAAACACTCGGACACGGGGCCAAGCGGGCGTTTGGCTGCTCGGAGTGCGGCAAGGGGTACACGCGCAAGTATAACTTGCGGCGGCATATGAGAAAACACAATCCGGCCGGAGAACGGACGCCCTCTTATCAGTGGGCGGCTCCAATGCTTCCTAGTATTAGCACGGAGTAACCCGCCGGGTTCCGTCCTCGGGGAAGTTTCCAGACGCGGCCGCGAGCATCAACGCAATCCGACTCCTCCGCCATCCCATCACTCCTTTCGCCTGCGTCAAGGAAACACACCGTGAGAGAAATGCCGCCCGTTCTCGACCTGCCTGCATCAGTCCCGGGCATTCGCAGGCCGAGAACACGGCATTTTCTGTCACTGTCGTGTTTCCTTGCTTGGACGAAGGGGGGGATGGCATGGCGGAGGAGTCGGGCCGCGGTGGTCCTGGCGACCGCGTTTGGAAACTGCTTCGAGCAGAACGCGGCGGGTGCTGGACTCCTGGTCTGGTGAATTGGTGGCGGCAACGAGCATGGCTCGTTCTGAACATACCCGTGGGTTATGGCTTTTGCGAAATCAGCCTTCCTAAGGTACTTTCTTCGGTACTTTCTTTCTTTGAGAAAAGAGTGGGAAGCTGATTTCAAAAGGAGAGTGGGAAGGCTGATTTCGCAAAAGCCCCGATAACCCACGGGTGGTGATAGAGACTAGAAATACGAGATGTTTCGTTTCTGCAAATGTGCTGACTGTGACCCTGAAAGAGGAAATTCTGGAAATCTAGACAAGCCCACAAGCTCGGCAGATGCTGTCCCGGCACGCCGAGATACCCCAAAACCCTCTTGCAGCCGACCGGCAGCGACCTGCAGCGACAGAACCAGGCACGTCCAGGGTCCAACAGGAGGGCCTGTAACACATATCAAGGGGCGTTGAGGTTTCCGAGTAGACTGGTTGGAAGTAACTTACCTCCCCTCCCTATGTC
>FTEL01002249.1_pt1 | contig 15797 bp, 10 predicted proteins | sample 1658911 | NCBI WGS metagenome assembly FTEL01 (sample SAMEA3914869, study PRJEB12502) | metagenome | biome: forest; material: soil | place: USA | collected 2012-03-12 | depth 0.1 m
CGGTGGTGGAGTGGGTGGGGGTGTCGGAGAGGGAGGTTGTGTCGTCGTCGGGGATGGAAGGGGGGCGGGGGCGATCCTTGTTTTTGCGGGGGGACATGGTTAGTTGAGGGGGAGGTCGTGGATATGGTGGTGGTTGTGGTCTTGTTGAGTGGGGTGGATTTGTGTCTTTTGGAAGAACACTGGGGTAGAGTCTGGGAGGGAACTGGAGGTGAGTGCAGCGAGATGGGCAGGGTAGGCGGATGGAGGGGAGTTGCGAAAAGAGGAAATTTCACCCAGGTTCCATGAAGGACGAAGGAAGAAGAGGCGCAGAGTGCGGGGCAGGGTGACCGTTTGTCAGGCCGGCCGTTTGTTGAGGCCCTCAAGGCGGCAAGGCGTTTTTGCAAAGGCTTGCCGCCCGGAGTATCGGACAACAACACGCTGATTGGGCAGCTGTTGTGAGAAGAACATAAATGAAACACCAACCCTTCGAGCCGAGGATCAGTCTGTCCAAATTCTGGGCTGAGCCCTGCTGGGTTGCCTACACATCGGGCCAAAAGTTCCTCTCCGCCTCCAACAGTGTCCTCCACTTCGGCTCGACTCTGCCCAGCAGCGCCGCCTTTGTGCTCTCCAATTCCTCTCCTTCCTTCCCTACCAACACTCCATTCACAGCATCATCAATGAGCTTCCCCAACCTCTCCACAAACCTGGCAAATTCCGGGCTACTCCAGTTGGGGATGAACTCCTTGCGCAAAGCCCCGCCATCGGCGTCCTCCTTTCCCACTACCTCGCCGCTGCTTCGGGATTCTGCTTCCTCCTTCGCCTTATCGCGTGCCCATGACCACGCGTCGAGATAACATCGCTCGGTACCCCAGAAGGTGAGGGCGCCTTCCAACCAAGGCAGGGGCGGGGCCGGCGCGGGCACTGCCGCCAAGGTCATTGGCAAGAGACCAGTCGTGACTGCATGCATGGAAGAAAAAATGCCCTGCATCATCGCCAGGCCTGGAAGAAGCGCCGTTTGGCTGGGCACAGTGTCCTGGGCGGCTGCTGGGGGGAACGGAATGGCGAACTCGATGCCCAGGCCGTAGCGCGTGGCGACGTCAATGAAGAAGCGCTCCTCCTTGCGGATGCCGACCAGGGCTTCGACAAGCCAGTCGGCGAGCTGCGTCTCGGCGGCATCCTTGGACCCGGGAAGTTCCGTGGGCAGGTCGATGGATGCAAGCAGTGTTGCTGCCGCGCGAATGTACGAGTGGATGTACAGGCGGTCGTTGGCTAGCCAGCGGGTGAGGAGATCTTTGGGCAAACGGCCCTCGGCGCCGGCGAGCAGGAAGGGGTGTTGGGTGGCTGATAAGTAGAGGTCTTTCTGGGTTGCGAGGAGGTGTTTGGTCAGGGACCAGGGCTCGGGCGGGGTGGCTGAATCGGCAGTCATGTTTCAGTGGTTGAAGGGTGTGGGCAGGGATCGGGTTGAGGCGACAGCTCTTGTGGATGCAGAAGTGTCGAGAGTTCAAAAGCAGCTGAAGAGCTGACAGACTCAAAAATGTACTTGTGTCGGGAAGCAACGCGTCATCTTTCCTCCGCTTCTCGGGTTGGGTAGGCAGGCGCGTCTGGGGCGCTGCCTGAGTGAGACCCTGGTGGACCTGACGGCGGCCGGAGCGGGAAGCAGCGGCCCCACATGCCCCACTTTCGGCCGATCTGCCCCACTGATCGCCAACAACCACATTCGCTGCCGACGCGTTCAGAACCTTGGTCTTGCCATGCGAACGACACCAAAGGATAGCTCAGGAACGGCACTGCAGGGATATGCCATCAAATTTCAAGGGACCAGGTTTTATACATTTCTTCTCAATTGTTGCCGGACTTGTACTAACTGCCATCCCTAGCCATCGGCTATATAACAGACCTCTCTGCCCGCATCAGTTCCGACCTAACTCCGAACTGCCCCCAGGCAAGCTAAACATCGAGAACAAATTCGAGATCGCCCGAGGTTGAGCTCAGACCATCAGACCTCCCACCTTGGCTCCGCGAGTTGCCACTCTCGCTTCCCGACTCGCCGCGCTGCGCAGCAGCAGCAGAGCCACTCCCACCGCCGCCAGCGCTCTGAACATCCGATCCGGGGCAGGGCGACCCGGACCCCGAGGACTCCGAGCAACACTCCGAGCAGGACTCGGAGCAGGACTGCGAACAGGGGCTACCGTCATCATCTACCCGGCCGGCATCCAGCGACCTGGCCGCCTGAGCCCGGAGGTCCTCCGCTCTGCGCTCAAGGTCGTTGCCGAAGTGGTCGACCTCATCATAGATTACGTGCGGGTAGGCGTCGTAAATTATCTGCCCATCGGTTCCAATGGGCCGATTCTTCCACTCCCTCAACTTCGACTCGAACTTGTCCGTTTTTTGCGGCCACCCATCCGACAACTCCTGCGTTAGGTCGGGGAGTCCGCGCACCAGCTCGTTGAGGCGTGCCCATAATCCACTGAATATCTCCCTTTGTTTATCTTCCCACCTGGGATGGCAATCTTTCCCGTCGCACCGCAAGAACCTCCTTCACGCGGGTTGGAGTCTCGTAGGCTTCGTCGCAATCCTCGGGCGTGGGTGTTTTGCCGCGAGCCTTCTAGTTTTTGAAACCACAGCATTCCTAAGTGACAGTCTTAGAGTAGTCGCAGCTATAGAGGTGCTCAGTTTCCTTGCACATAGCTAAACGGCGTAATGCTGAGAAAGTTACATAATTAACCGTTGGGTATGTTGAGGAATATGTGAGTTGGATGGGTGGAATAGAGTTGACGAGGTCCGCGAGTACTGCTGGGGTGAGGAAACGAGAGACGACGAGTGGGAATTTGGCATCTTATATTCCTTTTCTATTCTATTTTGATGTGTGATCAGGCGGCCTAAGTCTGGTAACATTAACAACTGAACATGGCGCAAGGAAATTCCAGGTAATCCATGACATGTTGGTTATGCTGACCGTGGTTTTTGCAGTTGGTTGCTGCTTGTTGGGTCAAAATGGACAAGTTGGGTGGGATGCTGCACAAAGCCAACAATAAATGGTTGTAGACCTCAAAGCCCATCTGAATGGTCAGCTGGGCATACGTGTTGATCCCTGAGAATTATATAGTGGGTGACAAAAGGAACCGGGCACGTGCACCATGGAACACTTGACCTCTTGAATAAGGGCAACCTAGGCACTAGGATACCGACTTATCTTAAAGGAGTGCCTGGAAGCTGACATCGGGACACGGGCTTCAACACGGACAATGGTACTCATAAGTAACTTTGCCATAATAGAACCCTTTGAACACCCAATTCCATGTATCTCAAACGACTCGTACTGCCGGGTCAGATTGGCAAATCCAAGGGTTTGAACCACTCTGCATCGGTATCTATTTTTGCCCTCCTACATCTCTTCTTGCAACTCCTCGTCCTCACCACCCACCCCACCATCCTCGCCCGATCCCTCGACGGCCGCCTCCTGCTCCCGCGCAGCCACCTCCTCGCCAATCCAAGCCGCAATCGGATTCAGCTGCTCCATGATCGCACCCGGATAGCTGTCATACACCGTCCTGCCATCCGCATCCCGCACAATCAAGTCCCAGCGCCCCATCTCCATCCCGTACGCATTGCGCTGCGGTGCCCGCTGCTCTCGCAACCAATTCTCCAGATCCTCGTGTCCGCGGGCCAGCCCCGTCAAGACGACGCCCCGGAAGTGGTCAAACGTTGCTTGCTGCGCCAACGACCACTCGACGTGGCAGTCGTTGCACTTCATGGGCGTGTCTTGTGGAGGGCGCGGGTGCAAGTCGGGGCATTCGTCGGGGTGGGGGGGTTGATCCCGGTCGGAGAGGAGCCGGGCCAAGAAGGGGCGGCAGAGGCTGAGCCATCCGGTTGTGGTGTGGCCGCAGGAGCGGTTTGAGGTGTAGGTCACGCGCATGGTTGCGGAACTTTGAGGCGTAGGAGGTCAAGAATGTTGACGGACTGGAGGTTAGCAAGCATCATGGGGGAGGACGTGGGGCGCTTGGGGTTTATATTCCTCTCCATAAAGGATGTCAATAGGCGACGTTGTCATTTCGTTCTCAAGGTCAACGTATCATGCTTCGGCGTTCCACCATGGAGTCATGCTGAGCTGGAGACGAAGGAGCCATGTATCCTTTGCAGGATATGTCAGAGGACCTGGCAACGTGTTGCGCTTAGCTGGTTGGAATGGATATATGTGGTAAAAGAAGCGAAGCGAAGCTGGCTGAATAGTATTTGTGTGTTTGGCGTCCAGTTGAGAATTTGGTCGAATAATGTCCATGTACCGACCGCGGCCTGTGCAACACCACTGCAACAAGAAGACGATGCTTCTGCAAAACCCGGGCCAGGTGCCAAACGGAGCCCAGGCTGGCCGGCGTGCTTATTGCTGTACTGGTGCTTCAAGCTCTTGGCCCCGGCCTGGAGGAGAGGGATCTCGCCATTATTTGCACTCCAGGACACACAAGGCACATTCACTTGAGGACACTTGTGTTGCAAACGTGGCAGGCTTTCTGTATCGCTTCGTCTTGTTCTGCATAACCCAACCTTTGTTATCTTTTCGGAATATATTCCCTGGCGTCAAGGACCATCACCGTCGCCATCTCCACCACCGCCACGTCACCAAACCCACAACACCCCTCAACGACCCCCTCACCAAGTACAAGCCACCTCAGTCCACATCGACACCTCAGTGTAATCCCCCAAAAAAGTACCACAAGGATACGTCGACGTCGAGGTCCACCGCATACACCTCTTCCCCTGCCCGTTAAACCGGAAGTGTCCCCTCGCGCGCGGCCAGTCGACGCAGAACTCCACCATGGCCGGCACGCCGCTGGTGCGGCAGCCGTCGCTGGCGTCGACCACGTAGGTCCCGTAGTCGGTCTGGAATTGGGATTGGTTGAGCCGCCAGAGGCAGACGCTCGCCGTCGGCCGGAAGGCGCGCATGTAGTCGGCTGTGCAGGTTGAGGCGAGGGAGGTGAGGAGGAGGGGGAGGTGGAGGCGCATGGCGGGTGTTGTTTGGTGTGGCTGGGGTTGACAGTTAGTGCTGGATGCTGTGGATGATGAGAGCGGAGGGACTTTTTGCTGTCGATTGGCGATGGTGGTGGAAAGCCTCGGGGCTCGGTGTCGAGAGACAAGTTCTCGGGGGAGAAGTTGACACACACACAAAGGCCTCGAGCTCCTGACTGGGTCTGGTTTGACTGGGCCTACTTCAAAAAGCTGGAGCAAAGAGTGGCAGAACTCGACTCCGACCTCCTGCGTTTTGGACGCATTTATGAATGCCCGCGCCCACCCAGTCGCCTCTCCGGCCACCTGCCCCCCGCTCGTACTGTCTTGTATCTGCCCGGTGATGCTCAAGCAGACTGTGAAAATGTCTCCACGATGAAGCATCAAGTCTCGGCATATTGATGTGTGTCGGCAAACAGCGTCGTAAGAGGGATGGTCGTCGAGGGCCAAGGACAGCCACGGCTATTCAGATCGCTATTGAGGCCCCGATCTGGGGGCCCTGCTGCACATTAGGTTCGACGTCGATACTGCGCGGCGCGTTCCATCACCGCAGCTGTGGCCGTGGGAGAGGGCGCCAGTGCAAAATGAGGTGCAGTGTTTCAGCGCCTCAGGTCACTTACAGCCCACAGAGCATGTTGCCCAGTTCGAGGTCCATCCTCAAGTGTCACCTCGTGATGTACGGGATGCAACAGGCTCCGGCGCCCCGTGTTGGAGCCGGCACTGTGCAGTCCACGGGTGGGCTGAAATTGTTGCGCTTGAGGTCGCTGGCAGCTTCGCGTTTTAGCGCGATGCTGGTATGATCGCGTGCAGATGCAGGCAACCGCGCGGGAATGGTCTTGAGAAGCCAGAAGCAAGACAGTTCTGCCTGAGACATTTTTGGTGCGTGGTCGGTGGAGTCAAAACGGCCAACTCTGGGTTTCTGGGGAGGACCGGGCAGTTGCGAAGCCAGGAGACGTGTTTCCTGCCTCCGCCAAATAGCACGACACGGCACTGAAATCACCAAGACTGTTCTTCGCTGCTCTCACTAATCTGTACAGCAACCGCAGTACAAAGTCAAGTGGCTTTCCGGTTCTCGAACCCGACCAGCAATCCCCAAATTGTTTTTTACGGTGTTATCCGGTACCCAGGTGTTTTTTGGCAGCTTCCTCAGTACCCAGACGATCCGCGGCTTCCTTACGGCGCCTGTGGGAAAGTTCCAGTCTCTCTCCCTTGCCCATTCGATGCCTCCTGGCCAGGCCCTGCTGACTTGAGCCTTTGATGCAGGGGAAGATAGCAAAGGACCTGGTATCTCCATCAGTCCGAACAAGGGTCTGAGTCTTCGGAGGGCGCCGATGAAGAGGCAGCATGCAGGTTTCTATCAAAGACGGAAGAAAAAAACTGAGGAGAAGCAAAATGGGAACCGAGGATAAAGTCGAAGCATCACATCGTTCGTTCTGAGGTAACAATTGCAACCCCCAAGATGTTTCAAAACCCTTTCTGTGCGGGGGAGGAGGTTCTGGCCCGAGATGACAATGCCCCGATGTAGTTGCGATCTGCAAGAAACGCACAGGGAGTCAGGGACCAGGATCCGCAACCACGCTGCATCTTCACCTCGATGATGGCATGGTGGTTGGCCATTGGGCAAGCCGAGCAAAAAGGTACGGCGGAATGCTACGGTAGCATTCCATTTGCCGCCAGCATGGCCTCGGGCCGCATGGTGACCGGGAACGCGGGTCAGGTCCCCGAGGGTTGGGTTTCCAAAAATGGGACATGCTCCCGACAAACGCAGACTTCACGACCCCTCCCCGCCGATGTGCCATTCTGCATGCTACGCTGTCAAACAATAGTCCAGTTCACTGGGACCCATATAGGGCAGCTCCTCAAGCAGCCAAGACCGGGAGCAATCTCCCAGGGCCTCCTGAAGTCCGTCGGGGACTCGGCAGCTGGTGTAAGTGGATCTGGCCGGGCATGTAGAGGTCCTCAGCTAACTTCGACATGTCGTCGTGCTCTAAAGCGGCCTAGACTTGCAGGCTCGGAGATGATGGCAGCCAGCCTTGACTGTCATCGTGGAGTCAAGTCGGCCCAATGTTGGTCCTGGTGAGCTCGTGAGGATCACAACCATCCGAGCATAAATAAAGTAGAGATGGAGCGGGAGATGAGTGTCCAGAATGCTCCATCCAGGCCTCACGGTGTGGATCTCGATCCGACAGTTGCTTCTCTCTCTGGCAGCTTGAACACACCTGGTCGCCATGCGAGCCTTCTTGCTGGCGTCAGCCCTCTCCGGGCTCTGCGGAGCCGTCGCCGCCGCTGGCACTGGCGACTTCGTCGACCTCGTGCCCGTCCCGCGCTACGTGTGGGATTCGTACACGGATGCGCCCGACACCGTCGAGAAGCGTCAGGACGATGACCCCGAAGTCATCGGTAACGTCACCCTCACCGGCTCCGAGCAGCTGCTCTGGAGCACCGGCCCATGGGGCCCCGGCGCCAACCACTCCACCGTCGTCTCCCTGATCACCTACGTCCCGCAGGAGCAGCGCATCATCGACATGGCCCGATTCGTGAAGCATCTCACGGAGGCGCGGTGCACTGAGAACATGATGCTGCAGTTCAAGAACTACGGCACCTTCAACGCCGCCCGGAACGAGTGGGAGTGGGCCAACTACAACGACATGCGCTCCTTCGTCATCGTGCTCGACACGGAAAAGTGCGGCGCCAACTCGTCGACCGAGCCCTGGATCGTCAACCACGCCACCTACATTGACGCCAACCGGACCATCTTTCTCAACGCGCGGCGGTCGACGTGGAAGAGCGTCGCCAGCAACTACTTCCTAGACTTTGGCACCATCCCGACGGCGAACTGGACCAACGGCCCGCCCTGGAACGGCAACCCCAAGGACACCGACAACTCCGTGGCCAAGCGCTGGGACGTTGGTGGCGCCTTCACCCTGAACTTGGCTTCGAACTGGCCGCAGACCTTCATCAACCAGTCCTGGGGCGGGGGTGCCGCCACCTTCACCGTCGCTTGCGTCGAGTGCGGCGTCACGGGCGGCATCGAGTTCTCAGGCCACATCGAGGGCAGCATCTTCGGCGGGCTCGAGCACATTGTCCTCTCAGCGCGTCCCATCGACGTCGGCGTGGGCGTCAGCCTCGAGGCGACCCTCAAGGGCCAGTACAACTTCGAGGGCAAAGACTGGGCCAGCCAGGAATTCGAGCTGCTCACCATCCCGCTGCCGTCGGGCTGGCGCATCCCGGGCGTGCTCTCCTTTGGCCCCAACGCCAAGCTCTTCGCCGGCTACGAGCTCACCTCCATCGCGGGCTCAGCCACCATCACGGCGGGCGCGTCGCTCGACATCCCCGACTCGTCCATCGCCGAGCTCGACATCCTCTCGGACGACAAGTTCAAGCTTGAGGGTTGGGTGCCGCAGTTCAACGTCCAGCCGCCGACGCTGGAGGAGGGCACCATCACCGCCAAGGGCCGCATCTACGGCAAGGTTGCCGTGGCGGTCGAGCTCGAGGTGCTCGATGAGGACGGCGTGACCGCCGATGTGTACGTGCAGGTGCCGCTGACGATCGAGGGTGAGGTTGGCTACGAATCCGGCGGCTTCTGCGAGGCCGGTGGTGACACGTACGGCTTCAAGCTCGACGTCGACGTCGGCGCGGTCATCGGCCTCGAGGCCTACAAAGAACTCAAGGGCCAGAAAGACGTCTTCTTCAACACGGAGCTCTACAAGAACTACGACGTCGTCGAGCTGCCCGAGATCTGCCTCGCCTGGGGCGGCCCGCCGGCCGGCAGCTGCATTCCCTTGATGGACAAGCCCATGGAAGACTGGTACAACGTCGAGACGGAGGTCGACCCCGGCATTCCTGAGGAGGACGATGACTTTGCCGCGGCGAAGCGCGCCGTCGACGCCCGCGCCGCACTGCAGAAACGCGCCAGCGGCGACGACTACTACTACCTCAAGTGCGACCCCAGGGCCCCGGGTGCCCCCTCCAAGTACCAGATCAAGCTGCGCCCGTACCCCGGCCCGACCAAGATCGAGGAGTTCGGCGACGCGGCCGTCACCGTGCCCATCATGAAGGTCGGCATCGACGGCTGCGCCAACCCGGCCAGCATCGACGCGTGCAAGCCGGTCAATTGGGTCACGACGGCGGCGGCGGATGACACCGCGCTGCAGGGGGATGAGACGTGGAGCACTGAGCATGTCTACGAGGGCAGCTGGGTGAAGGACTTCCTCGACCATTTGCAGACCAAGTATTTTACTGCCACCACTGGGTGTGACGACATTGCGGCTGCCTTCTCCATCGGCCAGCGCAGCGGGTACACCTGGGACATGCTGAACTGCCTGGGCACCACGCAGACGTACAAGGATCGCATGACGCTGTTCCCGCTGCATGAAAACGGCATCAAGTACCGCGTAAGGCCCCTCTCTTCTTCTTCGTCCTCCGGTGTGTTTTCCAGCTTCTGACCATCCCGCCTCCAGATGTTCGCCCCCTCCGTCTCCACCATCGACACTCGCTTCGCCCTCTCCTCCAACAAATACTCCGTCCACGACGGCGCCTGCGAGATCGGCCGCATGGTCGCGACATGCGGCTACATGGAGAACGCCGACGTGCAATCCCGGCTCAAGAACTCGATCGTGGCGATGGACGCCGTCATGGCGGCCATCGACGCCGACAGCGCCATGCCCAAGCCAAATGGCCTGACGAGCTACCAGGCTGAGCACAAGGCGTGGTTTACCAACCTGTGGAGCGAGGGGATCAAGAAGCTGCAGGGGCAACTGGTGGATGCGGCGAAGTACTTGGTCGATCCGGCGAATGCGGCGGATTATGCTGCACTGCCGCAGGAGATTAAGACGGAGGTTGATGCGCTCGCGGGGGCGAATGGGGCTGCGGCTGCTCAGGGGCTTTGTGGTGGTGCTTTTACTTACCCTTGAGGTTGGGGGATTGGGTAGATTGCCTGGGCAGACTTGTCTCTGTCTTCCGTGGCGATGAGCAAAACTTTGGATATTTTGACTCAAGGATGACTGGTTCTTGTGTGATGTTTTGTCTGTGTATTCCGCGCTGCAACAGTCCCGCAAACGACTTCATTGTCCAAGTATCCCGAACTGTCCACACTCCTTTTGTCCTTAAAAGCAGAACTGTGTGCTTGCCATGAGGTCAAGCTGTGGTTTGGCCACTCAGGCTTCCAGAGCCACCGAACTGGGTGAGACAAGCTTCTTTATCTGTAAATATCTTCAACTACGCCAGTACTCAGCATCCTTTCCAACATAAAACTCACGATGACGGCTCGAAGCGGGGGGATCGACGCATCTTATTCTCTAAGAGACGCTGAGTGTCCTCCTGAGCTCGTTCGCCAGCAGCCCTGATTTTCATCCTGACTCCCGTTTCGGCACCGTTTCTGCGGACACTTCATGATCGCTTCCTCCGCCCCCTCCCAGAAGCTCAGGCTCTATGATTCACTCGCTGCTGCTTATGCTTAAACCATTGCCTCAAGCTACAGAGCAACCTGAAGCCGAATCACTGTGTTAGGTCGCCCCTTGGGCTTCACGAGTGACGGACCATGGCAACAACGAGTTTGTTGTTCTGACAACCTACTCAACAGGACAGAGAAGCTTCGTTGACCACCTCTCCAAAACCCAAACCGCGTCCCTGACGCGTTTTTCTGTGAGTCAGAGCGACGCGCTCCACCAACCAGTCTCGCGTCAGCGGCATCATGATGGACATCTCTTGATGGGCCTCCGTGTTGGCATCATTATGGGCGTGGGCGTGGGCGTGACCGGCTGCCTTGGGCGCGAGCCCGCTTGGGCTGGTGGCTTTGCTATCTCCCTCCCCTCCCCCAGGTTGCAGTCAATGCCTTCCATTCGTTATTGTTCTGGTGGTTATTCACTTCTATTGTTCGCCTGTCGTGTGCTATTGTCCGCTGTTCGTGCTATTGTTCGCCGGCCGTGGGTGCCTGCCCTCAAATTTACTGCCCACCCCTTTCGCTTTTGCTCGGCCTCTATTTACTTCCACCATCTTCCTGCCGTCAAAGTGGTCTTCCACTTTCCTTCCAATACCCAACACCCTCCCACTCTTCCACTCTCCCTCTTTCTCCCTCCCACACGCTTCCTCTCTCCCTCTTACATTCTCCCACTTCCGCACCCACCGCAGAGCAGCAAGCTTCCCTCGACAACACCAAGCCCCCCTCCTCGCGCAATAGGTCAGTTCAGCATTTCCTTCTTCTCTCCCTGTTCAACTTGATGATATCGAAGTCTCTTCACGACACCTCGTCAATTTCCCCTTGATCTGCCGCATTTCCCATGATTTACTCCTATTTTTCTGGTCGGTCGGTTGGGCATCTTGCCAAACCCCCAACCAAAAATATTTCTGCACCCTCCATCCTTCGAATTTTCTTGCTCAGGTCGGTTGGTCGGTTCGTCATCTTTGTCTCTTCCCTCTTGCCCTGGCTTGCCTCCTCTGCCTTCTTCCATCTTCCCCTCTACCTTCTCCCTCCTCCCTCTTCCTTCTTCCCAACACCAACCATCAGCCTCTCGCCAGTCCTGGCGAAACACTTCGCCGCCAAAAGGTTCCTAGCGCCCGGTGTTATTTCTTCCTCTCAACTCTCATCTCTTGTTTTCCCTGGACTTGTTTTATTTTCGATCCTGAAAAATTACTGACCGCAGAGTTCCCAGATTCCCAACCGACCTCTCGGCAGCCCCGCTGCCCTCCGACCGCCCTCTTCGCCCTCTTTGCCCGCGCTGGACCCCCGACTCTTTTTTTGTCTGTTAAAGTCATCATGGATGACTTAAACAACGACGAGTGCTCCCGCGAGCACTGCGCCCTCTTCGTGGGCGAGTGCGTCGCTCCCGGTTCGTTTGGTTGCCCCGTCGCCCCTTGATAATTTTTCTATTGCTGACGATGCCGCAGAGTCGCGGGACTCGGAGGATGACGACCTCTTCGAGGAGGTCGCCGAGGTGAGTCTTTCATTTCTCACGCCTCTTCTACGCACATCCCCATTTTCCCACACATTTTTCTCACACACCTTCCTTTCCCACACAACTTCCCATTTTTTACACACAGTTTTCGTTTCGACGCAACTTCCATTTTTCTCGCACAGCTTCCGTTTCCCACCACAACTTACTTTTCGCCATTTCCCTCACACATCTTCCATTTTCCATCTCCCACACAGCTTCAATTTCACACAGCTTCCTTTTCCCACCACAGTCTCCTTTTCGATTTTTACACGCCCTCTTCCATTTTTTCCAATTGCCATTTCCGCCCGCACCCTCCGATTTTTACGCCCACATCTTCCGTTCCCGCAGCAGCGACTTAGGTATCCAAATGAGCCTCTCGCCCACCATCTCCTTCTTCCCCAGTCTCGCTCACCATCTCCTTCTCCTCTGATCTCACTCACCATGTCCTTCTCCTCCGATCTCACCCACCTTCTCCCTCTTCCCAGTCTCAACCACCATCTCCTTCTTCCCCAGTCTCAACCACCATTTCCTTCTTCCCCAGTCTCAACCACCATTTCCTTCTTCCCCAACCCCAACCACCATTTCTTCTTCCCCAATCTCAACCACCATTTCCTTCTTCCCCGGCCCCCGTCTCAACCACCATCTTCTTCTCCCCCAGTGTCGCACATCACTGACTTTGTCTTACTCCAACAGCACACGCAGGCCGTCGGCGAGCCCAAGCCTGCAGGCACCAATAGCATGGTATGTCCACTTTCGTTTGTTGCTCCCAATGATTTTTTTTCGCGCCAACCTGAGCTGCCTTGCTCAATCACCGTCATGACCCCGATTCATTTTCAGAATCACGCTGACAGCCTACCTCATCCACAGGCGGCGCTGACCAAGAGCACGGCGGACAAGCAAGTCGGCAAGAACTCGCCCTCCGTAAGTCCTACCACCTAGTGTCCCGGCTCCGGCCAGCCAAATCCTCCTTTTCCCCATTGCGCGCAGGGCGTTGCTTGGCCTGGCAACGCTCGCCTGGGCGGTATATACAGCTCTACCGCTGAACACGCGAGGATCCGCGGCCGCCGGCTTAAGCGTATGAATCGTAAAGCCTGGTTTGGTATCTGCACGGTAGCGTGGGAAACGGGTCAATGCGCAGGACTGGAACCCCATCAGTCTTGCCCGCTTCCAGCAGCAGGCCGCGATCCGGATTGCGAGTTTGGCCCTCCAACAACTCGCATGCAGGTGAATGTCCAGACCAGGCTGGCTCGGGTGGACTTAGCGGCGTCGACAAGACAACTGAGGTGCAGGCCCTACGATACCCGGATGGGAATGACCCGCCATGGGAGCACCGACATGCCCGCGGCCGACTCGCGAGGGACCTCGTTGGGGATGATGGCTTACGGGGTAGTGTGGACTGATGGGGCAGGCACTCGAGGCCACGATGGGCTTTACTCAGCATCCGCGTTTCCATGCGTGCGTGCTGACTGGTGGACAATCTCTTTTTTAGGATCCGAATGCGGCCTTGGTCTTGCCCGCGGTCGACCCAAGCACGCTGATCGGCCACATCGAGGAATGGGCCTCGGACAATGACCTGTCCCTCAACTCGGATCTCTTCAAGGAACTCGCCAGCGTGTACGGCGACATCCAGGCCGGCAGAGAGAAGATCAACGGCATCGGCAGCGTACTTCAAGAGATCACCGACAAGATCGCACATTTCAGCCTCTTGTCCGAGCAGTCCAGCCGCGAGCTGGCTGCAGCCAAGCCCCAATCGGCGGATGGTACTGGCACCTTGCACACTCGAGTCGACACCCTGCACACTCGGGTCAACGCGTGCATGCAATCGCTGAAGCGATACCGTCAAGAGCAGCAGGCCAAGTTTAAGCGAGAACGCGAGCGAGACATCGAAAGCCCCGGACTTCCTCCCGACCACGTCGAGCGCCTCCTGGCGCTGGAAAAGCAGACCGACGAGGTATGTGCTCGAACACCTTCCATCATGTGGTAGTTTGGGCACTGGAGCATGGCTAACTTAACTTTTAGATGTGCCGCGTGCTTGCAAAGCTCCTCGCCGGCGCAGACAAGAAGCCCCTTCAGGGGCAGAACGACAAGCTCGCGGCGTCCAACAAGGAGCTCATGGCGATCAACCGTCGGCTCCGCGAGGACGTCCTGGTTCTCAAGGGGTCAAACCACGACCTCCGCAAGGACGTCGCGGTCCTCAAGGGGTCCAACTTTGAGCTCCGCAAGGACGTCACCGTCCTCAAGACATCGAACGAGCGGCTGCAGGAGGTCGTTGCCGGCCACGAGTCGTCCGGCAACAAGCTCCGCAGCGAGCTCGACTCTCTCAGGTACTCCCAGTCACAGCTGCGCAGGGACATCGCCTCGCTCAGCGAGCTTACCAGGTCGGTCGTTCGGAGGCGCTCCAGCAAGAAGGAGTAGGGGAGGTGTTGGTGTCGACTTGAGTGGGAAGGATGGGGCCTCTAAGCACGTAGCACCCAGAGATCGTGGGATGACCCAGTTTCTCGGTTTGTTGAGTTGTGGGTTGCATTCCGCGCCAGGATTGTTGGACTTTTTTTTTTTTCACGACTCGGATCATGGATGGACATGGGGAAGGATTGTGGGACTTTTTTTTTTCACGACTCGGATCATGGATGGACATGGGGAAGGGAAGATACCTTTGTTTGTTGGTCGGAGTTCGGTGGACTTGTTTGTACATTGTAAAGATACCCAAGGGAACCAGGCGCATGTCGGCGGCTTTCATGATTAATCCAATCCATCACCGAGGCACTGTCCTCGAACAGAACACCTCCCCATTAACGATGTTGTTCCCCACAAACTCGAAGCGCAAACGGTCCCTGCCAGACCCCTTGCCCCCACGGTGACCAGATGCGGGGAAGAATGCTCCTGTCCACACCCCAACTGATAACAGCCAAGAAGTCAACAACGTGATGCGGCTCGCGACAAGGGAGCTTCCCGGTTCGGAAAGAGGCGCCGATGGTGGTGGCCGCAATCTGCGGCCGGTAATTCGTCGATGGTCCGGCACCTGTCGTCGATCCCGGGCCTTGCATGCGGGACAGGGGCACGCATCGGCCCAATGGCCTGCCGAGAATCTCCTCGTGGTGGTGGGTGGTGGGCGAGCCCGAAACTGGTGTACTTTGAGAGGAGGATCGGTGGACGTGATCACAGGGTCACGCAGGCAGTGGAATTGTCATCGGCGGGTTCCGGAGGTAGCTGTTGTTAAGGTCGCGAAGAGGTTGATCTGGTCTGCAGATGGGTGTTACTCGGCGTTGGCCAGATCTGGAGGTGCTGCAACCCCACGCCCACATTCCGACTGGAGATGCGTAGAGTGCCGGTGTAGAGGGGTGCCTCTTCTCGAGTTACAGTAGACGACCAGTACATTTTGGTGACCGAGGGCCTTGTAAGGGTTCCATTCATGGACAATGGCACCCAGAAGGCCTCTTCGACTCGACAACGGGCCGTGGGCGTACAGGGGCCGGCCAAGACGCATATAAGGGAGGAACCATCACGGCCTTGGTGTTTTAAGTCTTTGTTCATCATCGTCCCACTCCAGATCCCAAGGTTCGCCCCGTCCTAATCCAACAACATGGTCCGTGTAAGTCACTCCATCTGCTCAACCCCTCCCACTCCAATCTCCAGCTCACTGCAACCCAAAACAATTAACACCTCCTCCCTTCTTACACAGCTCATTCCCGCCCTCCTCACCCTCCTGGGTGCGACCGTCGTCTCAGCGGCCCCGGTCCACGACGCTCAGGTCGAGTCCCGCGCTACATGCGTCTACACCTGCGGCACCGTCTGCTACTGGCAATCCGACATCACCGCCGCCCTGAACAAGGGCTACTCCCTGTACAAAAGTGGCAGCAACCTCAGTCCGTCCCGCCTCCCCCCACC
>FTEL01003960.1_pt1 | contig 15793 bp, 15 predicted proteins | sample 1658911 | NCBI WGS metagenome assembly FTEL01 (sample SAMEA3914869, study PRJEB12502) | metagenome | biome: forest; material: soil | place: USA | collected 2012-03-12 | depth 0.1 m
GGCCAAGGCGGCCCTGGCAAAGGCCGGGCTCCGGCAGCGGCTCATGGTGGACTGCAGCCACGGAAACTCTCTGAAGAACCACAAGAACCAGCCCAAGGTTGCCGCTTCGCTGGCCGAGCAGCTCGAGAAGGGCGAGGAGGCCATCGTGGGCGTCATGATCGAGAGCCACATCAACGAGGGTGAGTGCGACATGTTCCAGCCCTGCCATTTTCCTCATTACGTTCTAACATGCGTGCAGGCGCGCAGAAGGTCCCCAAGGAGGGCAAGGACGCCCTCAAGTACGGCGTCAGCATCACCGACGCCTGCATCGGCTGGGAGGACACGGTCCAGGTGCTAGATCTTCTGGCTAACGCCGTGAAGAAGCGGAGAGAGGTCGTGGGCCAGAAAGGCAGCGCATAAACCAACCGTGATTCACTGTACATACGTATTCGTCCTCGGCAACAGGCGTTGGCGGGCATCTGGGAACTGGGAAAAGTGTTGTTTCGACCTGGTGGCATCTGTGTTCGGGAGTGGCATTGCATGTCCGGCCTAACTCATGATGGGTCTGTACTCCGGCACCGCTTTGCAACACATCGAGCTTTGAGTTGTACGTAGCTGGGATACCAATGCAGTCAAGAACCCGAACGTGAAGCCGCTCAATGCAGAAGATGAGAAGAAGCGGGCCAGCGATTGGAGCTGGGCAAGAAAACCTGGGCGGAAAAATAATCGGCCGCGGGTGCTGGGGCCAGAGCTTGATTGGCCCCGACCAATGAGACGGCCAGAGTTCCTAAGATTCCCGAATTTGAGAAACCTGACCTGCGCCGACCTTCACCAGCTTGAAGCCTGCTACCTCACATCACCCGACGGTGGCAGCGAATTGCCTTGTCAACCCGACCCACGACACCCTCTCAGCTCCGCAAAGGTGTGCCGACCATGCTGGCGAGGTCCTGCCTGCGCTCGACGCGCGCGTTTGCCGGCGTGCGAAATGGCGCCGTGCAAATTACCAAGGTATGTCCGCTCGGCTGTTTGGTGCAGGGCTCGCCATCCCCGTCCCCGTCCGCGTCCGCAATCGCATGACCGCATCGACGACGACGCCCGCTCGCCCAATTGCGCCCGCCACCCCGCCCCGACCATCGAGTCGGCCTCGGGACTGCCTCTTGTGCCCTTGCCGAAGCTAATGCCCGTCTGTGCCAGCGCGCCGCCTCTTCCTCGAGCTCCGGGTCCACTGCCGAATCGCCGCTCCGGTTGAACATCGCCGCCGCCGCCGCTACCGCCGTCGCCGCCAGCTCCATTGCCTGGTACTACCATCTCTATGGCCCTACCGCCGACGCCACGGCCCCCGCCGAGGAAGGGTGAGTGCTCCATCGATGCCTTTCCTGGCTGCTGCCCGCGTGCTATGGCCGCCCGGCCGGCGTTGCGGCATATATTCGGCCCACGACGCCGCCGAGAGAGGCCCCGGCGGACAACCAAGAAGATCGCGAAGCTTACTGTTGGCCATAGTCTGCACCCCACCAAGTACCCCTGGGTCCACCAGCAGTGGCTCAAGACCTTCGACCACCAGGCGTAAGCTTATCCACCCCACCAGCTAGCTGCCGTTTTGGATGCCCGGCTCACAAGGGTTTCCCTCCAGCCTCCGGAGAGGCTTCCAGGTCTACCGCGAAGTCTGCGCCTCGTGCCACTCTCTCAGCAGAGTGCCCTATCGCACCCTTGTCGGCACCATCCTGACCGTCGATGAGGCCAAGGCCCTCGCCGAGGAGAACGAGTACGATAGCGAGCCCAACGACCAGGGCGATATCGAGAAGCGCCCCGGCAAGCTGTCTGACTACCTCCCCTCCCCTTACGCCAACGACGAGGCTGCCCGTTTCGCCAACAACGGTGCCCTCCCCCCCGATCTCAGCCTGATCATCAAGGCCCGCCACGGCGGCTGCGACTACGTCTTCAGCCTTCTGACCGGCTACCCCGAGGAGGCCCCCGCCGGGGCCCAGGTCGGCGCTGGCCTGAACTTCAACCCCTACTTCCCCGGTACCGGCATCGCCATGGCCCGTGTCCTGTACGACGGCATTGTCGATTACGAGGACGGCACCCCGGCCTCGACCTCCCAGATGGCCAAGGACGTCACCGAGTTCCTCAACTGGGCCGCCGAGCCCGAGATGGACGACCGCAAGCGCATGGGAATGAAGGTCCTGGTGGTCACGTCGGTTCTGTTTGCGATGAGCGTGTGGGTCAAGCGGTACAAGTGGGCCTGGCTCAAGTCGAGAAAGGTCGTCTACGACCCCCCCAAGACGAGCGACATCCCCCCTCGCTACTAAGCGGCGCGTCGAGCTGGGGTGTCACTGAGCTTGAGCTTTCTTTGTATGTACCATATACTGCCAGGCTCCCCTGCATTTCTCGATATGGAGTAGACGAAAAGGAAGGGCAGGGTATCCTCTCAGGCGGCTGGAGGGGTGCGGAGCTGGCTGATTTGGGGTTGAGAAGAAGTGTAAATCAAATGTGTCGGTCTCAATCTAGACTTTTTTCCTTGTTGTTCAGAACTATTCCGAACCCGCGGGCGCGTTGTTTGGGCCGATACGTGCCGGCTCAGGTTGCGCATTTTGGGGTGGACCGGTTTTGCACACCCAAGCCCGGTCAATGGTCAGTTTGACTTCACAAACGGGCGCCTTTTCCATCTCTCACCATTCTTCCTCGACCTTTTGGCCCCGACGCGCCGGCCCATCCACGACTTCTACTAACAACCCCGTCCTTTTTACAACCTCCCTGACTGATTGATCACGCGAACAGCTCTGAAAGACAAAAACTGCAAAGCCGCCGAAACAATGTCCGAATCAGCCACGCAAGCGGCAACAACCTCAATCCCGATAGACGAGCTTCTATATGGCTTTGACATCAACGATGACGACACTAGGCAATTTCTCGCTGACATCATCACCTCGGGCCAGGCGCCGCAGGAGGAGCTGGAGGAGCTGCAGCAGCTGAGTCTGATGCGCGGGATCGAGGAGTGGGATATGCTGTTTGGATGCGCTGCGGCGCTGAGGGATGGGGGTGCGGATTTGGCGAGTGGCGGCGGTTTGGGGGGTGAGCGGAATTTGCTGCCGTTTCTTGGGGAGGTTCTCGGGGGTTGGGCTGAGGGGTCTGGTGTGGGCGGGGAGGAGGTTGGAAGGTCGCGGGGTGGAGGAACGGCAGGAGCAGCGGCGCCGAAGAAGAGGGTATCTAGGAAGGACATCTCGCATTTTTGGGGAGGAGATGATGAGCCGGGCGAGGTTGTGCGGGGGCGACGGCGTCCAGACGGCAATGGGCTTGGGGTTCGGCGCCAGGGGAACAACCGGACGACGCCGGAAGCGCCTGGGAGTCAACTTGAAGGGTTCAACGGGGCATCGAGGGAGATATTGGAGATCAACGTACAAGGACCCTTGCCGGCTTCTCCAGGACCCGATGCACAACCGTCCGCGGTAAGAAACGAAGCATCGGGGGATGCGGCCACCACGGAAACAAACGCGAGCCCTACTCGCCGAGTCATTACCAGTGCCTCAAACTCCGGGATTACTCCACAGCCAGAACGCGCCGTCAAAGCAACGAGAGCAACCCGCTCCCCATTCTTCGCACCCTCAACCCCCTCCAAAGACCACCAACCCAGATCAGCATCCGCCACCCCCTCAACCACCATCAAAAAGCCCCGCCCTCCCCGCGGCACCGTCTCCAGCCTCCCCATCCCGCCCCTCTCCGCCCCCAGCTTCGGCCTCATCCAGGAAGAGCTCGCCTCCGCCCCCTTCCGCCTCCTCATCGCCGTGACCTTCCTCATCCGCACCGCCGGCAAGGCCGCCATCCCCGTGTTCCGCGAGCTGATGGCGCGGCTGCCGACGCCCGAGGCGCTCGCGGCCGCCGACCCGGCCGAGATCATCGACTTGATCCGCCCGCTGGGGTTGTCGGCGGTGCGGTGCACGGCGATTCAGCGGTATGCGCGCGTGTGGCTGGAGAGGCCGCCGAGGAGGGAGGTGAGGTATGGGGTGAAGAATTACCCGCGCCTGGGAGATGGAAGGGGGGTGAAGGTGGGGGAGGAGTTTGGGCCTGAGGATGGCGACGGGTGCGGTGGAGGGGACGGGACGGCGGTGGATGCCGTGGCGGATGCGCGGGAGCGGGCCGTCGGGAGCGCCTGGGAGGTCGGCCATCTCACGCGGGGGCCGTATGCGCTTGACTCGTGGCGGATCTTTTGCAGAGATGTGCTGCTGGGTCGGTCGACGCACTGGACCGGGTGGGGGGACGACGAGCCCGGTTTTCAGCCCGAGTGGATGCGGGTTTTGCCTCGCGACAAGGAGCTGAGGGCGTGTCTGAGATGGATGTGGTACGTATTGCCCACGTGGTTGTCCGGCGGCTTGTCTTAAATATGCCACTGGAGGTGGCCTCTGGCCTGGTGGGGGTGCAAGGGGCATGAGTTTGTATGCTAACATACGGCGTTGGCAGGATGAGAGAAGGTTGGAAATGGGATCCGGTGACGGGTGAGCGGGAGCCTCTCCCGCGGGACCTGGAGGTGGCCGTGAACGAAGGCCGAGTTGGCTACGACGACACTGGAGATTTGGTTATCCTTGACCAAGCAACTGGAGAGGTTGTTTCGCCCCCTACTGCCTGAAATAATCGAGATATTCGGCATTCCCAGGCGTGGCACCAGTTCTCATGCCATGGTTGATGTTTTGGTCGTACCTTTTGGGGGTATGACCAACCGATGGGAGTCCTCTGGGAACCACAGAGTCTTAAACGATACGCAAATGCGTACCAGCCACAAATCTGCGACCATGGCACGGAGACACAGGAAAGGAGTTTGAGTAAGAGATGTTTGGTATCATGGATGTTTTGACTTGTGTGAAATTCCAGATTGGGGGTAGATGGAGCAGTCATTTTCTTCCCACTGACCTGCTACCTCCTTGGAGAGCACAGCAAGAATGGAGCCCAGATGAATCTTAATTTCTTCAACCGTTTCAATCTAAACCAGCTATCGCGAATACTGTTGGAAAAGCCGCTCCTAAACAGCGGCCGGCTCTTTTTCTTCTTCCCACCGCCTCACCTTCCCAACGCCTAAGTCAGAGATACCGCCAAATAATATGTGGTACACTAATAATAAGTGGTTCAGGTCTACAAGAGGGCAGCATCCACCTGTGAAGCTGAGGAAATCAGCAGTAGCGCAGTTGATAGTGGCGAAGAGCTCTTGCATCAAAGAATTGAATGGTCAGGGGATTGTCAATCGACCCCGTCGAGGCCGGGGTTAGTGGAGGCCAATGCAACCTCCGCTACCGACGGAGGTCCCGCTGACTTCGAGACAGCTGACGCCATGTCGAAGCGTGAACGGAGGGTTGACGACGGCAGCAATATGAGGTGTGTTGATGGCGAAAATGACTGAAAAACAAGTTGGGGGGAAAGCGCCCAATGGTCGGTATTTGGTGGCTCGTATGTTGGGGGAAAGGAGGCAGGAGCAGGCGCGGTCACCAGCTCTGCGGCGCACACCCCTAAGTGAGGGAAGGGGTAGCCCGAAGTTCTGGAAAGGACCGTGCGGCTGGGCTTGGCATCCATTATCGACACCGTGTGGGCTTGGGTCTTGACAGGGTTCCTCGTAAAAGACTGGACAATGGGAGACCATACCACAATGCCAGCACAAAGAGGTGTGCGTGCCAGGAGTGTTGGGTGTCGCAAAGAGTCTGAAGAGGCCCAGACCCTCCTCCAACATCGCGTGCTCCACGGCGGCGTGTAACAGGCCCGGGTGCCTCATCCCGCGCCGTACGCAGCAACCCTCCAGCACACATCGGTACTTCCTACCCCTGGCTTTCTGAGTCTCCCGCACTGTCTCCCGCACTTTGGTGCGCCTTCCGCTCTTCCTCGACCGACTTTTTGTTTTTTCTGAAAATTATTTGCAATTTCATTCAGCTTCCGCTCCAGCAAGAAAGCACTTCCCAGAGACTGCGATGCAGGGCGAGAGGGCACTGAAGCCATCACCACCGTCACGACCCTAATCAAGGGCTCCTCCTTCTCCGCCATCCACGACCGCCAAGACAAGCTCTGTCAACGACTGCCGACATGCTGGACACGGACCCGGGCTCGGATCTCATGCGCCGGCTTATCGGCCTCGCTGCAGTGATCGTGGTCGCGCTCTTCACAGTGCCGGCACTGGCCTATGCCTGCAAGATCCGGCACTCTGGAGGAGGATACGTGCAACTCAGTGGGGTCGACGGCGAGGGCACTGTCGAGGGTGAGGCCGAGGTCGAAGAGGACCGCTATGAAGACCCCGATGGCGTCGCCACCCAAGACTCGATCCGCGCCTTCACCGACACGCGGCCCAGGGTCGCCCTCTGGCTTGGCACCCTCGTCGGCCTGGGCTCATCCATTGCCGCAAGAGTCGTGGCCGTGAAGGGCGTCAACACCCTGCATGTGCTGTCAGAAGTGGTCGCGTGGACAGAGCCAGCGTGCTGGGTAAGCCTATCTACCACCCTCGCTCGTTCCAAGCCTGTCGATATCGGTCTAGCTAACCAAGCCCACAGGCCCTTTTGTGTCTGCAGTGTTCATTCCTGCCCCCCAAGCACCATCACCAAGCGAGATCTCGGCTGACAGTGCTTGGCCTCCTGTCTTCGCTGTCAGTCGCCGTCTCCATCGCCCTTCGCCATGGCTACGAGGCACTCGCTTCCATCTTTGGCGCCGACAAGGACTCGAGAGCGCTGGTCCTGGCACTTCTCTATCTGCTCCAACTGGTCGCGGCCGTGTCCACGGCGTGCGCTTTCGCTGCCTTCCCGCGCCGCCCGGACATCTACGACAAGGCCGGGCTCGTGGACCAGCAGCACACCCTTTCCCTTCTGTCCAGGTTTTCATTCTCTTGGAATCGGGGAATCTTCGACGTCGCAAAGGTGCGGCAGATGGAAGTCCAAGACATCCCCAACCTCGACCACATCACGCGATCAAGATATCTGCAGGCCAAATTCCTCGAGCGCGGAGCTAAGGGCCCGCTCTGGAAACAGCTCATCATGGCCCATGCTGGCGAGCTCGCCCTACAGTGGTTCTTGACGCTCATCATTGCCCTCCTTTCCCTCTTCCCCCAAGTCGTCCTGTACAACTTCTTGGCGAGGATTGAGCGGAGCCAGAACCACCCTTCCGCCGACCCAACCGTGTTTATCTGGGTCTTTGGCCTACTGCTCAGCCAGATCCTCCAAGTCGGAGTCAACAACTGGCTCAAGTGGATTACGGCTAGCCGGCTCGAGATTCCAGTGAGCTCGCTGCTGCAGTCCCTGGTCTTCTCCAAGGCTCTCAAGCAGTACGAGACAGCGCCCCCGGGCCAGAATCTGGATAAGGGAAGTTCTGACAGCCCGGGCGGCGCCAAGAGCAATGGTCGTGGGACGACTACAGAGCAGCCTGGCAAGGGCAAGGGCAAGGTTCCCGAGACCCGGCAGTCGGTCATCAACCACATGAAGCTTGACAGGTATGCGCCGCCCATGATTCCATGAGCAAACAGGCCCCCGCTAACACCTCCCAGCGGCCGCGTCACGATTTTCTGCACTTACAACAACAACTTTCCCATGGCCATATTCAAGCTCATCCTTGCCGGCGGCTTCGCCGTCAGTCTGATGGGCTGGATGCCTGTTGTTTGCGGCCTTGGTGCTGGGTCGCTCATGGTCCCACTCAGCTCCTTGCTGTCTAGAAGATACACCTCGCTGCACTTCGGCCTGATGAAGTATCGCGACGGGAAGGCCCACCTGTTGACCGAGGCCTTGCAAGGCATGCGCCAAATCCGGTACTCGGCCCTCGAGCAACACTGGGAGAACAAGATTCTGTCATCCCGAAATGAGGAGCTCCGGCAGTACTGGAAGGTGGCGCTGTGGCAGTGTCTGGTGGTCTTTATTGTCAATCTCGGACCGTTGCTGCTCGCCAGCGTCACCTTTTTCATCTACGTCTGGCAGAATGGAACGCGCATTCGGGCTTCTGTCATTTTCACGTCACTCGGCCTGTTCGACCAACTCGATGAGGCCGTGGCCTTGCTACCCCTCCTGCAGATGTACTTGCTTGAGGCTTGGACCAGCGCCGTGAGACTCGAAAAGTACTTCAGTGGGTCAGACAAGGAGCCCGTGTCGGAGCCGGGAGAAAGCATCGTCTTCAACAATGCCACTGTGGCGTGGCCGAGAATCGAGGATGCTGACGCCAGCGATGGGGCCCCGGAAGAACAGCGGGAAGCCCATTCGATGCTGAGAGATGCAAACCTCGAGTTCCCGCTCGGAAAGATCACCGTTATCACGGGCAAAACGGGCTCGGGCAAGAGTCTCCTCCTGGCGGCGCTGCTTGGCGAGGTTAAGCTCCTCGCTGGTACGATTCACATGCCGCGTCTGCCCGAGTTTGATGACCGAGCCGAGTACATTCCCGGACCAGACTGGATCATCCCCGAGTTGACCGCCTTCGTCTCTCAAACCCCTTGGATTGAGGGCGGTACTGTCAGGGAGAACATCGTGTTCGGCCTTCCCTTTGTTGCCGACCGGTATCGCAAGGTTCTTGCTGCCTGCGCTCTTCCCAAAGACATCGAGCTCCTTGTGGATGGCGACGAGACTGAAGTCGGGCCCAAGGGCGTCACACTCTCGGGCGGTCAGCGTTGGCGAGTAGCCCTAGCGCGGGCTCTCTACTCCCGTGCTGGCATCCTCATTCTTGACGATGTTCTCAGCGCCGTCGACGCCCATGTTGGTCGGCTCATTGTTGAAGAAGCACTGACTGGGGTGCTTGCTCGAGGAAGGACGCGCATTCTGGCCACGCACCACGCTGAACTCGTCCTGCCGCACGCGAGCTACCTCGTGCGCCTTCACGCTGGCGAAGTTGAATCCGCCGAGCCGCTTTGCCCAGTTGATTCTCAGGCGGTTGCGCTCGAGGAATCCGACCAGGAGACCGCCACAGCGTCACCAGCAGAAATCCTGAGCGGCAACCCCAACGGCCAGCCTCCACCGAAGAAGTCCAAGAAAGAAGAAGAGCAGAGAGAGACTGGGCGTGTCAAATGGAAGGTTTACGACGCCTACTACAAAGCCAGTGGTGGTGCAATTCCCTGGATTGTTGGAGTCTCTATTCTCCTCATTGGACATTTCATGACCGTTGCCCGGACTTGGAGCTTGAAGGAGCTGTCGGAGCAGGCAGCATCAGAGGCGGCCAATTTCGTGTCGCAGACCGCGCAACTGGTCAACTCCCTGGTATACACGGATCACTTCGTGTCCCAGAAGGTTTCGGGAACTGAGCACAGCATCTTCTTTTGTAGGTCTTGTCTTAAAGATTTCCCCGCTGGTCCCTTTACCAGTGCCCACCGGCGGAGATGGCATCTGTCTTGGTAGTTGCTAACTGATTTAACCTCCAGGGCTGGGCGCCTACATTACCCTCGAGTTTCTCATGCTCCTGGTCCAGATTGTTCGGGTGGTGACCTTCTTCTTGATCGGCATGACGGCGTCCAAAGACCTCTTCCAGCGAATGACTCACGCCATCCTCCGGGCCCCGTTGCGCTGGATCGACACTGTCCCCGCCGGCCGTATCCTCAACCGGTTTACATCCGACACCTTCGTGGTCGACAGGCGCTTGTCCTCACAGACATTCAACTTCATCCGCAACATCTTGTTCTTGGTCGTCATCATTGCCACCAGGTATGCCTCCTCCTCACCATCTCGCGTCCCGCGAAGTCTAACTAATCAACAACAACAGTTTGTCCGTCTCGGTCTATGTCATCTTCTTTGGCGTCTTCCTCTTCATTTTGTATGTCCGCGTTGCACGCGAGTACATCACCGCCGCCCGCGAGGTCAAGCGGATCAATTCGGTCTCGCACTCCCCGATCTACGACCAGTTCAGCTCAGTCCTTTCCGGTCTTTCCACCATCCGCGCGTTTGACCGCACCAAGTTCTACATGGATCGCATGTACGGCCTTATCGACAACAGCTCCAAGGCGTCGTGGATGCTGGAGTTGTCTAGTCGGTGGATGGCTTTCCGCATGGGCGTCCTCGGCGCGTTGTTCGTGAGTGTCGTCGCCAATGCCGTCGCATTCAGCCGTGTCAACTCCTCCGTGGCGGGATTCAGCTTGGCCTTTGCGTTGCGGTACACCAATGCCTTGACCTCACTTCTTCAGTCCATGACCTCCGTGGAACTTGGATTCAATGCCTGCGAACGGGTCCTGGAGTATGCTGAGATCGAGACCGAGCCCGAGGGCGGTAAGGATGCCCCGGCCGCGTGGCCTACGGAGGGGGGGATCGAGGTCGACAACCTGACGGTTCGCTACGCTGAGGATTTGCCGCCGGTCTTGAAGCAACTCACCTTCAATGTCGGCGCCGGTGAGCGGATCGGTATTGTTGGCCGGACGGGAGCAGGGAAGTCGACCTTGGCCGCGGTCTTCTTCCGTTTGCTTGATCCCGTGGAGGGCTCTGTCCACATTGACAACATTGACATCTCGACATTGAAGTTGTCGCAGCTTCGCAGCCGTTTGGCTATCATTCCGCAGGATCCTTTCTTGTTCTCGTAAGTACCTCACCCACCTTTCACCCTGGTTTGGGAAGGATAAGCCTCTAAATCGTACTCACACAACTGCGTCAGGGGCACTCTTCGTTCAAATCTTGACATGGAAGGACTCCTGAGTGACCATGAACTACTCGAATCACTGAAGCGCGTCCATTTGATTGAGACAGCCGATGACAACGAGCAGCCGACTCTCTACGCGCCAGCCAGCACCGCCATCGCGTCTACGTCAGCCTCTGTCCTCCCCTTGCTTGATTCCGAGACTGCCACACAGGCGTCAACCGGCGAGGCAGAACCCCAGGCTGCGCAATCCAGCTCCAACATTTTCACGAACCTCTCGACCCCCATCAGCACTGGCGGCGCCAACCTCTCTCAAGGGCAACGCCAGCTCGTCTGTTTGGCACGGTCCCTCCTCAAGCGCCCCAAGATTGTCGTTTTGGACGAAGCAACCAGCGCGGTCGACCGTGGAACCGACAGCAACATTCAGGAGTCGCTCCGCAAGGAGTTTGCGGCCGCCGGCTGTACAGTGCTGGTTATTGCGCATCGGCTGTCAACCGTGGCCGACTTTGATCAGCTCCTGGTGCTGGAGAAGGGTTGCGTGGCGGAAATGGGCAGCCCGAGGGAGCTTCTGCTGGCTGGGATGAGACGGGCAGCTGAGGAGGCACAGAGCGGCTCCGCCAAGGCCCATGTGGATGGACCGGCCCGCGCGGGTGATGGCGATGAGAGCACCTTGCAGAGCGAGGCTGACGGTGAGGCTGATAGTGAAGCTGATGGCACTGGTGCTTTCTGGGAGTTGATCCAGAAGAGTGCCGAGAAGGAGAAGTTGCTGGAGATGATCCTGGGTCCGGAGAAGGACGTGTTGGTGGAGGCCATCTTGGGTGGTGAGGACACTCAAGCGGGGAAAAAGGCCTGAGTGTGTGTGGAATTTCTGAATCGCTGGCATTGTCTGGCATCGACAGCATTGGGTTTTCTCTGCTGTTTGTTTGTAGGGTATAGTCCTATAGGATACCATGTAGGGCATCATGGCACCATTGCATGGGGGATCCCAGCATAATCAAAGTAGTAAACCATCATTTCTTGTCACAATGAATGCTCGCATGGAATGGACCACTCCGCAGCATCCAGCGCTGCGCTCTCGTCACAAACAAACGAAGTACCTGATGTCTAGGAGGATAGCGGGCAGGGCAAAGGGAGACGCCAGTGGACAAAAGGAAACATGATTATTTGCGCCTGTCTCGTCGGGGAAGGTTAGATGTTGTCTTGACGACCAGGTTCGATCAACGATACATTAATTAACTTGTCCACTTTCCATTGTAGACTGCATCTAGGCCAGCACCATAATAACGATATTGTATCATTAACTACTAGGATGCTTCCCAAGAGAGAAGGTGAAGGCAAGATCTAAAAATATTCGCGTGGAGAAATCACAAAGAGGAGATGTTGCTCCAGAACCTTGCCCTTGCCGCTGTGACGAGATGTTACTCCTGAACCTTGTTCTTGCCGCCGTGACCATCATCCGCCTCACCACGACGGCCAGAACCATACCCAAGCCCATACCCACCACCACCACCCCCGACCGACCGACTCTCCCTCGCCAAATGCTCAACCCGGAACTGCCGATCCCTCTCCGACACGAACCATCTCACGGTCTGCGAATCCTCCCGAATCAGCACGCGCGACCGCCTCGCATCCAACACATCCCAGAGAACCCCGATGGCGTACGAGCCTCGGGTCTCGCCCGCGTTTCCGATGCCGATGCCGACTCCGATTTCGTTGCCCGCCATCCGCGCCAGCTGGGGGTGGTGCACCCAGGCGTCTTGCATCTCGGCCAGGGTCTGGCGGTCTTGTTGGATCTCTTCCACCTCGGCGGGGGTGTGGTTGTTGTGGGGGTGGTAGGCGGGGGTTGTGCGGGAGGTGGGGTGGTAAGAGGTCGAAGGGGGGTTATATGGGTTCTGGTGGGAGAGGGGAGATATTAGTTAAGGGAGTTTGTTCAGAGGGTGCGAGGTTTGTCTTGACCGGAGAGGTGTATGTACGTGTAGGTGAAGGAAGTATAGCTGAAAGAGGGGGGTTGAAAGCAAAAGAATGAGAAAAGGAGACTCACCTCAATGGAGTCACGGTAGGAGTATTGCTCGTAGCTTCGGAGAGGCGGCAGAATGCCGCTCCGAGAGTCCCCTTGGTTCTGCCCAGAGCCCTGGCGAGTGCTGTAAGTGGCGTCGGGCTGCAGCGCGGGAGCAAACCGATCGCCCTCCCACATGTCGGGAATCAGGGTGCGCATGCGTTGAGGTTTCAGTGTCAGCACAGTTCCGTAGATCCACTGGTAGACGTCTTTGATGAGGTTGTCACGCTCCTCCTCATTTTCAGCCGTGAAGGAGGGCCGCTCCTCTGAGACGGGAGCCCCTGAACCACGCGCCTCCGGAGAAGGACCACGGGCACGGTCGGTACGGGCTTGAGGAGCGCCATTCACACCCGGCTGGTTGCTGGGGTAGCGCCGGGGGTCGGCCCCCACATAGCCCCTATTCTGGTAAACAACGTCGTCGCCGTTGTCCTGGTCATGGTACTCGGGGTCATCATGCTCATTGGCATCGTCATCGCCAAAATTGCCAGGGGAAGATCGGCGAGCATGCTCACTCATGCCCAACAGGGCCCTGGTGGCAGCGAGGCGAGGATTCGGGCGAGGTCTCGGGACTGGGGAGGTCTGAGGGGTTGTGTGAGGGGTTGCGACTTCGCCGCTGGCATGACGAGGCTGGATGGCCAAGGGTCGCATGCGAGACTGTCCGCGATCGCCACCGTCGAGGTCTATGATGGGAGCAGCCCGCGGAGCAGGCCGGGCCCGCAAGTTAGAGGGGCGGTTGTCATCATCCGCCGAGTCGTCCTCGCCATCGTTACCATCATTGGTGCGGGAGTGGAACTTGTCCAGCTTCCGACGGCGAGCGGCGGGACCTGAGGGTGCGTTGTCTGGAGGGGCCTGGGCGGGTCGTTTGGCTCCGCGCTGAGTCGCTGGCTTGATCGGCTTGGGTGGTTTCTTGACAGCCCAGTTGCAGGCGTCGACGTCGATGAAATGGCGGGAGCGTTGGACAGCCCAAGACCGGTCGCGGGCGCAGTACTCGCAAATACGGACGGAGCAGTCGGAGCAAACGTGCAGAGTGCCCTCGGAGCGGCCGTTGCAGTAGTCGCACTTTTGGACACGCCCGTACTTGGGATACCAAGTGCGGTGGGTGCGAGAAGGGTCGTTGGCCAGCTCTTCTAAAGACGGCGGCGACTGAGGGTTTGCGGTCTCCATGGGGCCCGCTTCTCTGGCGGCACGAGGAGCAACGGCGGGCTTGGTACGAGGAGGAGGAAGCTTGTTGTTTGGCTTCCTGTCCATGTTGTCGGAATGTGAGGCGAATTTGTGAGGCGGTGATGATGGGGGGATGGAGAAGAGAGATGGGGAAGGGGGTTGTGGAAGAGCGCTGGGGAAGAGAATTTGGGAACAGGGCTGAGGAAGAGGGCTGGGAAGGAAGATGGGCAAGGAAGATAGGGAAGGAAGTTGCCAGAGGGAGTGGCCAAGAGAGATGCCGACTGTAGGGGCGAGGGTTGGGAAGGAGAAAGACTCCTGGTTTTGCGGGGAGGACCGGGCTGGCTGAAAAAGCTGGATGGATGGGAAATATTTTCGACGGTGGATGACCGGATTTTGGAGATGTAGGTGGAAAGGGAAGCAGATGTGGGAGCGGCAGTGGGGGCTGGGGAAGGGAAGAGAAGGTTTAAGTAGTCGTGGAAGGAAGAAGAACAAGGCAAGCAAGTCTCAACTGACATGGCAACAACCGGCCCCGATGACCACGCAAACCGTGTAACGGATGGCAATAAACCGGAGGCACTTGGGATCGCAGTGAATGACTTTGTGCCGAGCCGTAGGGACTTTTCGCCGAGCCCTAGGATGGGATGGACAGTGATATTTTGGGATAACCCCTTTGAGTCGCCCAGATTTTCAGATTACTCCCTCATACTTCCTCGACTGACGCGGCAGGTGAGTTGGGATGGTGGGGGAGGGTGCTTTCATTAAGGTGTCTTGTGGCATCAACGGCAATGGTGATTCTGGGCCAGCAGTTTAACTCACTCTCAAGTCTCTATGCCCTGGACTAACATGACGTTCTTGCCTGTGAGCTTGTGAGTTGCTGTCTCTGATGCTGCTCAGGCAGCCCACGACTTGTTTGACGACTCGACCTGATGGAGTTGTAGGCTCTCTTCAACGACATTACAAATAAGCGTGCGAACAAGCGAACAAGCCTTTCATGGCATATATTTTCAGCCACCACCTCAACCGCACACCCTTTCTATTGACGTTGACCAGCGTCTGCGTGGGTTCTGGGTTCAGATAGAGCCTTTGTGGTAGGCAGGATGAGATGGCCCCGAGTCATAGTCCTGTGGTCGTCGTTGCCACGCCAGCTACCTACATAGCATCACCAGGGACAAGAACTGCCTCCCCATCTCAACGAGAACAAAGACAGAGGGACAAGTGAGTCATGCTCGCCTGGTCAGTTTTCTTTACCGTGACAGAGTGCAATCACAGTCATGTCGGAAGAAGTTCAGATCACAACCAAGCAGAGCAAACCCGCTCAACACCAGAACTGGCGGCTGTTTCCAACGCTGTGATAACTTGAGGGTCTCTAAGCAGGTTGAATGGAAGACTGGTATCCCGAGCACAGGATGCCAAAGTCCATCAGGAGGTAAAAGGCGGCGAGGAACAATGCCCAAGCTCTCCAGCTGGCCGCCATTTCGGCACACTCAAAACTGCAGTCGGAGTCTAGGTGCGCTCTTCACCGATAGCCCGTCGTCTCGTCTGAGACTCCGAGGTACCTGGAATAAAGCCACCCTGTGAAGAGTAGCAGCTGGTAGTTGGGTGTGTGCCTTGCGACGTCGACTGTGCACTCCACATCCATCACTCCACACTCCACATGCTCGGCAGGCGTTCGGTCACTGGCCGAGCCAAGCATCCGGAGCCGGGCGACAGGGACACCAGACCAGCATTCAGGGGTAGGAAGATGGTGTAAGTGAGTGGGCCGTCGGGTGGTGGTCATGGACAAGGGGGAGGGGGAGGGGAGGGTTGGATCGTGGTCTGAGGTGGAGTTGGGCGGCGGACTGGAAGAATGAGCCAGAAGGTGATCAAAGCGCCACCAGAGCTCTTAGTGGGGTCCCTGCAGGGATCACGAAAAACCGTTTGACACACCACCCAATCAGCGCCGCCCGCCACCCTCCATCTCGCCGCGATTGGACAATTGCACATAAATTGGACCCACTTAGAGACGCGTCTGCATCGCGTGCATGTCGCGACGAGACGCGTCTCCCAGCC
>FTEL01010264.1_pt1 | contig 15744 bp, 20 predicted proteins | sample 1658911 | NCBI WGS metagenome assembly FTEL01 (sample SAMEA3914869, study PRJEB12502) | metagenome | biome: forest; material: soil | place: USA | collected 2012-03-12 | depth 0.1 m
CCAAGAAGGAATCGAACGGCTTCCTGGCCATCCACCCCGCTCTTCGATGCCCCCCCCCTTCCCACAGCATCCGTCCCATGTGCGGATCTGTATGGGCGCGACGTCTCACAACCTCGCCGATCCCATCTCATGATCCCCAAGTTTCTCCATCTGCCAAACTCCACAGCGAACAACGAAGCAACAACGAAGCAGTAGTAAAAGGGGGAGGGGCAAGCCCCAAACGTGTCAGTCCCGCCATGTCGTCATCGAAACATCCCTGGGTACGTCAGTCAGTTCGTCAACCCCGGAATGAACAAATCTGAAAATGAAAAATGACAAGGGGATTAAACCACAAAAATAAAAATAAAAATAAATTCCATCCATCATCCCGTCCCGAAACAACACGGCTGAAACCGGGGCAGGCAGGCTTGACCCCTCCTCCCTCGTAACCGTGCTCCCCGTACTGTGTGTGTCTCTGATCCAGGGTTCTCTCAAAAAATAGAGGGGTATCGGTGGAAGTCGGCCACTCGGTAGGTATGTCGTGCATCAGTTCACCGCCGACGCCCCCCACCACCACTACCACCACCACTTCCCCTTGCCCACTGACCACACCACCACTACACACCACCACAGAACAGACCGCATCTGCCTCCCCCTCATTCCTCACCCTCCACGCGCCCTGCACCACCACCTCCACCATCGCCGCCGCACAGCGAGATGGCAGGGCGTGTAGATGCACACACACACACACACACACACTCACCGCATCGATCCTTCATATCCACCGCTGAATAGGCGGTCTGGTCTGGGCATGCCTTGTGCGTGCCCCGGCATACCTAAGTATTGTGCAGTGCAGTGCCGCGCACCATTGAATCAATCCAATCCATATGTGAGGGGAGGGGGGATGAGGGGGATGGAGGGCAAAATCGGTGTGTATCTGGTGTGGTGTGCAGAGCCAAGGTGTGTGAATGCCCCCCGCCGTCCGACTTCGGCAATCTGGCATTTGTGGGTTGTGGTCCAGACCGAGAGGGGGCAAGCCTCATTTTTTTTCTTCTGGTGTTGTTGCTTGCGATGGCGGGGCAAGACGGGAAGAGGTGAGTTGGGGGCGGGGCTGTCTGGGGTCGGTTAACAGCAAGGTGTGAGTGGTGCGAGTGGCACCCTGCTGCCGCCGACTGACTGAATGGTGGGCTACGGACAGAGAGGTTGTGGGGAGGATGGAGGTGAGGAGGTGAGGAACTGAGGGTGGCGGGTGAGGAGGGTGAGGGTGAGGTGAGATGGTGGGGTGGTGAATCAGCGCAGTTTGGGGGAGTGATACTGGTGGCGGTGGTGGAAGGGGAGGGGAGGAGGAGGCTGATCCGCGACGGTGTTCGCTGCGGTTGCGTTCCGTCCGTGGTGGTTGGCGGGGATTGTTCCATGTTGACGACCACAGAGATGGCGTCCCGCCGGGACGGGATGTGACCGCTGAAGAAAAAAAAAGTCCCTGGCCCGCGCCGCATTATCGTCATCATGGCCGTCACGGGCCATCATCCAGCCCGAGTTACGAGCCAGCCCAGGAGGAATGGAGAGAGGAGGCAAAAAATGAGAGGGAGGAACAGAGGCATCATGCAAGCCCGTGGCGGCGCTGCTCCTCGCTCGACGCTAATGCAATGCACGCACATCAGATTATCCCACTGCAGACCAGACCAGACCCGACCAGACCACCCGCAGGACTCAAAACGGCACCCACCACCAGTCAGTCCACCACCACCATGAAGCAAGCCGCAGCAGCACCACCCTTCTTTCGATCCCCCTCGCTTCGCTTCCACCCACCGCCCGCTGCCTGCCCGCCCGGCACCGTCCCGCCGCCGCCGCCGCAACGCAGGAAGACCTAGGCGCATGTAATGCATTAAGTATACATGTAGGCACGCACCAGAAAAATCTACGATAAAGATGAGCGGTGTAGACCACCAAGAACAGCCGCCTGTTGGAGTGCTCGAGGTGCGGTGCGGTGTAGGTGTTGCAAGTCGAGTAGAGCAGAATTTGGCAGTTGTGTCACACAAACCCAACCCACCACTAAGAACGGAAACCTACAACTCGGCCAACTCTCCACCAACCACCAACCCGTCCTCGAAAAAAAAAAGGACAACCTCACCAACCCGGAGTCGATCAAGAAGCGAACAGCAACAAGCGAAAAGCCCAACCTTGTTTTCCTCCCACCACCCCGCATCCCAAATCCCAAAATCCAATCTCACCTCACCCGCATCCCCATCCCAGCCCCACCCACATATGGCCCGTGCCCCTCAGAAAAAAACCCTTGCACACCCGTCCCGCACCAAGAAAAAGAGCGGGCCCACATAAACCAGCCCCACCATAGAAAAGCGGGTCCAGAAACCACACAGACGAGAGAGTGGGGGTAACCGCACCAAGCGGGGTGAAGGGATGGGCATGGCTCAGGTCAGCTCACACACACCGAATGGGACGACCCGGAAGTGCCCAACTGGGCAGGCCGCGGGGACAGGGGTGTTTCTGGCGTGCTGTCTGCACCACACACCACGCACCACCACACACGGCCGGGAGCAGCACACCTTGCTGGCTGGCAACGCTACGGGATGGAATGCGATGCCATGGGATGGGATGCAGTCGCGATGTATGCAGTCGCAGGCGCCGGGATGGCATGGGCCAAACCCGCGGTGAGTGACGTTGAAGCTAACCATGATGATGGAGAATGTTCGGAATCTGCCCCACGACGCAGGTCGACGACGAACGACAACACCCGCGATGGCCCCCCCCCAAGCAACCAAGCAAGTTTTAGCCTCGCCAACCTGCTTCGGGAGGTTATCGTCGTCGCCAACCCACCCACTAAACCCGCCTCTAAAAAAACTTGGCTCTGGCTCTCCCCGCGGCTGGCCCGTCCATCCATCCACAGGTAAGTGGGTGGATCGAACCGCACCCGCGTGCCATAGCAGCAGCAGCGGCAAGCGGAGGGGATACGTCATTGGGGAAGCCGCACTGCCCTCCTCCACCTCCTAGGTGTAAATCCCCCATGTTTCGGCGCGTCTTCTCCGGGGCGGTGCGGGTGGTAGGTAAGGAGGAGAGCGGTCTGGTCCCCACCCCACACACCGAACCAGCCAGCCAGGTGTTGTTGGTTGGCGGCGACAGCCTTGGAATGGGGAGCGCAATTGTGGGGTTTCGCTTCCCAAGCCGGAGCCGCAGTTCGCGAAAAGATGCGCAGCTGGCCTGATTGGGTGTGGTGGATGATGGGTGGCCACTCGGGTGAAACGGCAGAGTGTGTGGTTTGGCGCGGGTTTAGGGGTCGTTGATGATCTGCCTTTTCTGGGGCTTTCGCGAGCCGCGAGATTCTTCTTCGACTCGGAGGGGTATCGGTATTGCAGGGGGGATGGCGTGGTGGGGCGTCGCGGGGGCGGGCAGATCTTCCATCCATGGGACTCTCGTGAAGAGAGAGGGGCTGGCTTGGGGAGAGGCCGGTGTGCGGACTACACCGAACGATTTGGTTTACGATGAGGGTTCGTTCAACCCCAGCCGCGGTCTGCAGGCGAAAACGGACGCCGTGTCTCTCTTACACAGTACGAAAACTCCACCCGGCAGAGTCAGGCGTGGTCTGAGATGGCGAAAACCTCTCCTTTCCTGTTTGGGCGAGATGATAGCCCGCCTGATCCAAATCACACACTCAGCCAGCCCGAAAAGTGGTTTTGGTGGTGGTATGGTGGTGTGCTGCTGTCTGTCCACGCCGCCCCGTTCCCTGAACCCCGCTTCTTCCCTCAAATCCAGCGGCGGGGCAAGCCGGGAAGGGGGAAAGGGGAGGTGTGTCGCTCGAGATCTGCATTCGAGATCCCCCTTCCCGTGCTTCTCTTCCATGAAGGGAGGAGGGGTCCTAACCCTTTCCTGGACAAATCCAATCAGCGACCGCCCACACCGGCGGGTGTGGACGGTCAGTCAGTTTAGGGTGACCAAGAATAGGTGGACAGAAGGAGGGGTCGAATCGCTGGCATGGGACGGACGAGGACGGGACGCACATCTGTCCTGTCTGTGCATTGCCAGAAATACTCGCTCGCGGAGTTTCGTCTGTTTCGGCGCGTGGGCGGGGAGGCGGTGAGGCTGCGGTGCGCCGGTTCGAGGCAAGCCACACGCAGTTTTGGGTTTCTTCCTGGGCTGGCTGCGTGCGTTTGGGTGGGTGCGTTGCCGCATTCCATTCCATCCAACCCGGCCAGTCTATGGGGGGAGGATTCGCTCGGGAGGGAGGGGGGAAGGGAGGCGGCTGCTGTTGGCTTGCTGCCGCGGGGTTCAAAGAGCCATGCGCCATGCAGCAACTCGACCTCGCCGTTACCATCCTTGCGCGCATGCTGCATATCGCCAGTCCGCAGGTCATAGTTGACCCGCATGGCCGCTGCTCCCTAACCTACGGCATGTCCCATACAAACACGCAACAGGAAGTGGCATGTGAGGGGCCGAAGGGTTTCGACAGACGATTTTTTTTTTTTTTGCTCTTTCGAGTGCGGGCGTCGCATGGCTGCTCGTAGGACAGGGACCGCCGGCCATGTCGTGGCCGAGGTCATGAGATGTCGTTGAGGCTGGGCCCTCTTCTCGCATGACTTGACGTCCCAACGGCCGTTCTGCGGGGTGGGGGTGGTCAGCAACAGCAACAGAGCCAGAGTGACTCCATGATGGTAGCTTTTTTTGTGGCATCCGCAATCCCGTGTGTGTCGACAAGAGAAGGTGAAAAGGCGATGAGTGGGATGGGAAGTGGGGGCCGGCTGGGGGAGCAGGCCGAAAATCTGCACGCGGCTGGTCCCAGCGGCTGCTTTTTCAAGGTTCCATTCCAACTCTTCGCTGCGTGTGGTTGGCAGGGTTGTGCTGGGCACACTGTCCCAAGTGAGGTCGAATGACATGCCTTTCCACACCCCCGTTTTCCAATCAGAAATCCCCGACATGTGGGTTTTGGCAGAAACATGACATAATGGAGCCTCCCCCCCACGAGCCCGCAAGCGGGTGCCAGGCCAGGCCAAGGACAGTTCCCAGATGTTGCATGAGTTCATCTCAACATGCCATGATCGGTGGATGGCATTCGGCATCTCGACAAACCACCACGTACGATCCCATACTATGTAGCCCGCTGTTGTCTTTCCGTCTATCCGGGAAGAGGCCGATCGGAGGGGAGACGGGCCATCCCTGCCGTCCCAGTACCGTCGTCCTCCGCGGCCTCAAGCGGTTGGTAAATGCCCGGACATAGAGTAAACATCGGCTCGGCGAAACCAAGAAAATGGAAATATAGCCGCACAATTCTCGGTACAACAAGTGGCTCGCATGGGGAGTTTAGGAAGCACGGTCCAACGGCTAAGTACCAGGATTTGGCTGTGATCTCTCTTGCAAGCTGTGACGCTCGGTGATATTGCCACTTGAGCTGATGGGCCTGGACCTGGAAAGAGAAGGTTTCCCTCTGTGCTTCGCTGGGTCATTGGCGAATCGCGTGTCGTCGTGGGGCTTGGGCGACCCCTGTGCCCTTGGCTTGCAGGGGTGGCTTTTTGACTTTCAGCATGGAGCATGGAGCACCAGCGCGTCTGGGCGAGGCGAGAGAGAGGAGCCCTCTGTCAGCAACTTCTCCAGCCAGAAGCGTTCCAGGGAGTTGGCCAGCTTGTCAACTAGCTCATCGATGTTTCTGATTGCTGTCGCAAGGTCAAGCCATGACTGGCCCGCATCGGGCTGGCTGGTGGTGATCGTTCAGCAGCCGAGGCAGGCGATCGATCGCGTTGCCTTGGTCGCGCGTGCGGGTGCGGCGGCGGGCTTGCGGCGGCGCTGGACGGGCGAGACCCTGCAATTTGCGTGATTGCCGCTAGCCGTGCGCATGAAGAGATAATCACCGGTTTCCGGGGCATTGGCGAGCAGCCCGGGTCGCTGGAGTAAACAAACCGCCGAGAAACATTGGCGAAACAGCCTGTGACGGCATCATGCCTGTCGCGCGACGGCGACGACGACGACGGATGACACGGCGCCGCTGCGGTGGGCTGGCGGGCTGCCGAAAAGACCGTTGCGAGCTGGCAATGAGAAAACGAAGCTGGCGCACGACGCCCGCCGCTGACCCCTGAGAGGATCGCCGGCGCCGTCCTGATGCCGGGGCGCCCCGGCTCTGGAGGTTGATTTGTTGATCTGCCGCGAAGCCAAAGCATCCCCGGCTGGCCCGCTCCATACAGTGCGTTCCACGGTACGGAACCCGTCTGTCTTCGGATTGAAGAATGCGGGCCAGGGTCGTTATCTCGACGTGACGGACAATCAATGTCTGTCTGGGCGAGGATGCGCCTCGGATGGAGGTGTGTCGGGTCAAGCAAGCCTGGACCGGATTGCATCATACCGACGACCCGCGGGTGTTCTCTTTCGTGATGTCTAGCAGTGAGACACCCGGAGGCGGGCAGTAGGGGACCAATATTTGAGACATGCAGCGCTCCTGTGGGGGATGGGGGGAGGAGACGCATGCGGGCATCTCGTATCATGCATGCCCTCGTCTGGGCTGCGCGGCTGGCTGGGCATCGCAGCGAGGCCCGGCTGGGGATGGCTGGAGACAGGCTTGGGATGGGCTTGGATGCGCCTGCGAGAGCCGACTGGCCGAGAGGTTGTGCATTTCAGCGCTCCACCGGCGCTGCTCGTGCTGCTGATCGGCTGCCTGCCTGTCTCACCACCCACCGCACCGAGCACCAAGCACCCAAGCACAGGCGCAGGTGGCTTGTGTACACCGGCACGACCGCCTGCGCAGCCCACATGAAGCTCCAACTTGCTGATGAGCCGCAGCTCGAGCGTTGCCACCGCCCGCTGCAGGGTAAAAGGGGTCGTCGACCGGTCGCACGCTCTTTTTCGACATCGCGATCTCCGGGCCGTAGCAGATCGGAGAGACAGGCCAGAGGGGACAGGAGGAAGCCAAGAAGGCAGAAGGTCGAAGGTCGCCGGAAACTTGGAAAACAAGGTTGAAATAAACAAGGCCTTCATCCGCCTGCCTGACATTGCGATTGATCTCCGGCTGAAGGATCGGTGGCCGGCCTCGAAGCGGTCACCCGGGGCGATATCAAAGACCCAAAGACAAGACAGACCCCAAAGAGTGACCCGACCCAAGACACGACGACCCTGACCTCACCTCGAGGCCTGCGGGCGGGACAGTGCGAAAACAATTCGAGCCAGCAGCAGGCCGACGCAGCAGCGGGTTGTGGGAAATTGCCCATCCGGCTAGCGCCTGCCCAGGTTTCCAGGTTTCTGGCTGCTGACCCCGCCCTGAGCATGGCGTCCTTTGCCGCTCCGGGCAGGAGGGATGGGGGAGGGCGCTGCCTGGCCTTGCAGCCGCTGGCGGGGGCACCTGAGTGGTGGGCAGCGGGCAGCGGGCAGGGGGGGGCTTCTGAGTGGACAGGGAGTGGGCGAGCGAGTGGGCACTGGGCAGGGACTGGACAGTCAAGGACCCTCTGCCGCCGCCAATCTGGACCCCCATGAACCTGCAGCCCGCCCAGGTTTTGGTGTGCGATCCCATATTTTAGTTTGGGGCCTGCGCTCTGGTCCCCCCGCCGCTGTCGCTTGCCTTGCCTTGCCTGCCTCACCACCAAAAGGGATCCCGTCATTTCTTCCCTTTCCCTTTTCCTAGGTCCCTCGCGACGGAACGACGACGCTGTCCTCACCAGCGCGTCGAGAGTGCGAGCGAGAGCGCGGGCAGATTTTCTTTCTTCTTCTCTCTCTTCTTCCTCCTCGTCCTCCTCTGTCCTGTTGGGGTGGTCGCCATCTCCATCACCCATCCGCCCTCTCCGCTGCCCGCCTCATCCTCTCCCTCCCTGCCCTCCGATCTCCGCCCTCGCCGTCCCTCCCTCTCGCCGTCCTCCCCTCCTCCGTCCCTCGTCGATCCCCGAGCCCGTCTCTCGGAGCGTGCTCGCCTCGATCGATTGTGCTGCACTCGCACGTTTTGCAGGTGCAGTCACGTCGGCCAAAACCTCCGAGAATACCCCCGGCGTGGGAATCCGACATATCCCCCTCCCCTTCAGGCCCTCCGACTGGTGGCCCGTCTTGCCGGGTTTGCGCCTTGCACTTGGTGACTGGGTAAGTGTCTGGTGTTTCCTTTTTATTGCTGTTTCGGCCTCGTTGTGCACAGTGACCACGCCGCCCGCCCGCCGCCCGCCGCCTCTCCAGGGACACGCAAAAGTGCGTGCCGCAGAGTTGGTGGCTGTCCGACAACATGAGACCAAGGAATTCTTGACCACTCCGTCTGGTGACGTGCCCGCCAGCTCCGGCGGGCCTTGGCCTTCAGCCCGCGCCTCTCGTATGTCCGCGCGTGACGCACTGGTCCACTCCCGTCAGTCAGCCAGTCACTCGCCCAACCTAAGTGAATGAAGCTGGGACCCCGGCCTCGGCACCACGCGCCAACAAAGCCTGAGGCCCGCTTGTTGTTGCCCCGACACCGACACACTGGCGTCGTGGTCTTTGAGCAACACAGAGGGAGATGATGTCTGTGGAAGGAATGGTCGCGGATCGATCTGCCACGGCGACACCTCTCCGGTCCCAGCGGCGGCCTTGAAACCGGCCGCCGTCTCGAAGCCTTCGAGAGCACCGCCGACCACGCGCAGACCACCACGCAGACCGACCCCAGACCTGGCTTCACTTTCCGCCCAAAAGCCCTGTTTCCAGCCCGGGCCCCGTCGAAGCCTTATAACCTGCCCCGCGCCGCACACCCACCACCCCGCCCTCCCCGCAAAAGACCGACGACCCCTTTCGAGTTTACGAACTGCTTTGAACCACGGTGGCCGAGTCCCGCAGCGCCCGCCCTCCACAACTCTGTCCTGGTGCCCTGGCCATCCCCCCGGACTGACTCGTCAGCAACCGCGCCCACCTGGCGGCCGTCAAAGCCCGCTCGGGTCGCCTGCTTGCCTCCTGCGCCCGCCGGCCTGCCTGCCCTGCCTTATCACCGGCCACACACGTGCACCGTCCGCTTTGTGCAAAGTGACAAAATCGACTTACTGACGTATGACCCTTGGACCAGGCTGCTGTCCGACCCTGATTGCGACGTGTTCGTCACCGCCTCCCGAGACCCAAGACTCGATATCAAGCCCGCCGATAAGCGTCTGGCCCGAGGACAAAACTTCGAGATCACACATCCCGCACAGCCCCCCGCCCCCAGGCTAGGCACTTGCAGCCATCCGCTCCTTTGAATAGTGTTCGCCCATGCATCGGTACTCATAGGAAAACCTACAAAACAAAATGGACTCGGAAGACGGGGAGCTGTTCATCAAGGTGGGTGTTGCCCCCCCCCGGCTGCCTCCCAGTTCGGTGTGGCATGCCCTGAGATTGCAGGGGAAAGATACTGACTTCTATGGCTTCCATCAGCAACTGGCCGGCTTCGTGCGGACGCACGAAAAGGCCCTTGCAAATGCGCTTCAATTTCGCAGGCAAAACGCCCCTCGCCATGGCGCCTCTCAGAGCGTCTCTTCCATCACGACCGGCACCGTGCCGCCCTCACCCTCGGTGCCCGAACGGCCCTCGACATCTGCTTCAACGTCGAGCACCCTTGCCGCCGCCCTCTCCCTCGGTACCCTGAGCTTCACGTCCCACAACGTCAAGTCAGCCAAGCTCGCGCTCACACCCCACCACCTCTTCTACCTGCTCTCCCGCTTCGAAGACCTGGGCATCCCCGTCGGGCCCATGAAAGTTCGCCTCGAAAACCTGCACGATACTACAACATCAGCCAACTATGTATCGTTTCTCGGCCAGTCGCAACGCTCCAAGACCCACGGCTCTGATGTCGGCTCGATCCGCTCTGTGTCTAGCATCCGGAGCGTCATGTCCAGCATGTCGGCGCTGTGGTCCAGTTTCGGCATCGGCTCGAGCATATCCGCCGCCCGGACAGAAAAGCAAAAGGCCGCGATCCAGGCCGACCTCAAGTACCTGTATTCCGCCTTCACAAAGATCCCGTGCTTGAGGCTGTCGCCCGACTGGCGCGCGCGGCTCATCAAGGGCTACGAGGAGTTCCCCTTCGACTCGGCGGTACCGCTCTACGTGTTCAAGAACGTGCAGGCCCTCGAGGTTAGCGACATCGACTTTCGCCAGTTCTTCGGCTGGGACAGGCTCGCTGAGCAGCTTCGGTCCCTGACCCTCAAGCGCGCGAGCGTGGACGACCCGGCAGACATCTTGATCGATATTGTGTTGGACGACATGGACAAGCGGCGCCGCCGGACATCCAAGAGCCAAGCGTCGCCCACACGACCGTGGCCGGGTACCTCGAGCCCACCTCGGAGAAGCCCGACCGTCTCCAGCAGCGACCTTCACAAGGGGACTCGCATACCCGGCTCGCCCGAGCCACGGAAGTCGACCATCGACCTGCAGGTCGGGTCGCTCAACAGCGAGATTGGGGTTGACCACGAGATCTCGAGTGCTCCGAACAGCAGGCGAGCATCCGTTGCCAGGATCGAGACTGATGAGCCAGGGTCGCCCTCAAAGGACGATGCCCGGACTCGGAGCCACTCTCCTCGGCGACCTGGGAGCTCCAGGAACCCGTCGTCCAACGTTCGCGGCTCCTACAAGATCCGGCGATCCGGGTCTGGGAGCTCCCATTCCAGCCTCTCGGATTCATGGCACACTTCGCGAGGAAGCTCCTCGAACCTCTTGGCCATGGGCATCCTCCCGGCTTCCAAGTGGCGCTTTCTGAAGCACCTGAGCTTGGCCGACAACTCGCTGACGTCGATTTCCGCGACGAGCCTGACCCCGCTCGCCAATACCCTCCACTCTCTCGACCTCTCGTCCAACTTGTTCACTCAGATCCCCGACAGCCTGGCGAGCCTCACTGCCCTCCGGGCCTTGAACCTGGCCCATTGCATGATCGACTCGCTGCACTCGCTCACACGCAACCCCTTGCCGGCCATCACCGCCCTCAACTTGCGGGCGAATCGCCTGCAATCGATCGCCGGTATCGAGAGGCTGCTGCCCCTCGAGAGGCTAGACTTGCGGGACAATCGTCTGGCAGACCCGATGGAGCTGGCTCGGTTGACTGGCATCCCGGAAATCCGCGAGATCTATGTGCAAGGCAACCCTTTCACCCGCACTCATCGCGACTACCGCATCACCATATTCAACTTGTTCCGCCAGACACCCGGATACACGGAGGACATCACCATCGACGCTACCGGGCCAACATACGCTGAGAAGCGGTATTTGGTGGAGCGAGCCGAGGTGCCGCCGGCCGTGCCGGTGGTTAAGCCTGAGCCGCTGGAGATGCCCGCCGTCGATGTGAGCAGGCCTGCCATCATCTACGATGCCCCTCCCAGGGAGCCTGCGGTTCTCCGGAAAGACAAGCCCGCGTCCAAGGCGGCGTCGAGCGAAGTCAACTCGAGCTCGTCGCGCCGTCGCAGAGCGCCCAAGCGCCGCATTGTCGATCTCGCTACCAACGATAACCCGATGCCGTACGCGCGGCCTGTCGATCGCCATTCCAGCGGCGCCAGCGTCGTGGCTGTCGATTCTGAGAGCCACTACAGCACCTCGCAGCCATACAGTACCTCGCAACCGTATAGTACCTCGCAACCTTACAGCACCTCGCAACCGTCCGAGATGCGCGAGCTCGTGCCCCAGAGCGTCTTGGCGGCTAGCCCCATCCCCAACATGCCCGAGGCCACCCGCGAGGTTCCCCGGATCGACACAAATGTCATCCCGCAGCTGCCCTCGATCTTCGGGTCGCCGGGCAGCAACATGGACTGGGACATTGGCGGCGAGCTCTACCGGCAGAAGATCGAGGACCTCCGGCACAAGGTGGGCAACGGGTACCTGAGCGTGCTCAGCGAGGAGGGCTGGGACGCGGCGCCGCACCAGGCCGAGTACGGGACCTCGTTCGGCGCCACGTCGCCGTCGATTCATTCCGACTCGACGATACCGAGGGCGAACCTGCAGGCGATCCCGAGCGGCGGGACACTTGCGTGAGAGAGGTTGGCCGGTCGGCGAGGCTTTTTATTTTACCTACTACCTACCTATGATACCCCTACCTCTTTTTCTTCTTTGCCCAGCACGTGATGTGTTGGGTTGGTGTTTTATTTGGCCGACACTTGGGCTCGGAGGAGACAGCCTGTCTGCTCTACCTACCTACCTACCTGCGACCTACCCTACCTGGCCACCGGTTGGGAGCGTCGAGTGTTCTTTATTGCTTGGCTGGGACGGGTTGGACGGATGGGAGAGCAATGACGACGAACGAAGGAAAGGACGAACGCTATACCCCATCTCTCTCTGCTTTTACATTTGCGCATTCTCGGTTGTTGTTTTTCTTCCTAACTTGTTCCTTTCTTGTTTCATATTTTTCTTCCTCTGTTTCTTTTACTGTCCTGTGTGGAGAGAGACATCACACATCACGGCAACAACATCACAGCACAGGAGCAGCAGCACATTTGGCTGGTTTGTTTGCACTGGAGCATTATAGTCGTTCGCGTGCATTGCATCGCATCGCATTCTTGGGCGTTTTTGGGTTTGGTTGGTTGGCTTGGGGGAGGGTTTTGGGAGGTTGGGTTTCCTTTTCTGTATGGGTTGAGTTGCTTCTTCATTTGAGACAAGATTCGATGGCGTTTTTCTCATTTTCATATTTCTTTTTTGCTTGTGTTTGGTATGGCATGTTGTGCTTCTCTTGTTGTTTGATTTGCGACAGTTTCTTGTTGGTTTGATGTCTTTGCTTGTTGTGTGCGCGCGCTCAGTCTCAGTCTCGAGTGGCTGCCTAATACCCCCTCGTCATCATACCTGCTTGGTCCTGTGGTGGTGGCTTGGAGGGGGGTGGGGTTTAGAATTGATGGATGGATGGGGTGGTTGTCTTTGAAGGCTGTTGTTGTTTTTGGGACATGGGGAGAGGGAGGTTCCTTGTACAAACAAAAAAGTTGGGTTTTTGACGTGTGGGCAAGCAAGCAGATGGGAGTTTGAAGATGGGACCTTTTATACACGATGGGAGAGAGGCAGAGGTTGAATTGATGGAGAGACTGATTGACTGACTGACATTTTTGCTTTGCCCCTGGGTCGTTTTGCTCTTGTGCCTGTCTTGTGTTGTTTGTCCGTCCCGTTCAGTCCGAGTTATCTGTTTGTGCTATCCAGTCGGCCGGGCTGTCTGTCCCATTCAGTTGGGTTTTCTGTCCCGTCGGACGATCTGTCTGCTCCGTTGAGTTGATCGGCTTGTCTGTCTGGCCCATCCGTTGGCCGGTCGGGTTACCTGCCTGGTCAATCGGGTTGTTTGTCTCTCCCGCTTAGACGGACGATCCCTCCGTCCCGTGAAGCTGGTGGGGTTGACTGTCTGTCCGACCCAGTTGCTCGGTCGGGTTGTCTGTTTGCCCCATTCGGTCGGTCGGCTTGTCCGTCCGACCGTCCGTCCATCCCATTCAGTCGATCGGGTTGTCTGCCTGTCTCCTTCAGTTGGACGATCTGTCTGCTCCGTCAAGTCGGTCGGGTTGCTGTTTGTCCCATCCAGCCGGTCGGGTTGTCTGTCTGTCCCATCCGGTCGGCCTGTCTATCTGTCCGCGTGTCCGGGTCAGTGGGTCGTCGGATTGTCTGTCTGTCCGAGCCAGCCGGTCGGGCAGCTGTGTGTTGCCGCGTTTGGAAGTGGCAGCTGTCTTGTATGTTTATCTCCTCCTCGTTCTTTTTGATCTCGCCGTGGCAACGATGGGTTTCTTACTGTTCTAGTTTTTGTTCTCCTGGTGGTATTGGGAGTTGATTGAGAAGGTGGCGGTAGAGGGGCGCTGGTTCTTTGGTGGGCGAGTGGAGGGTGGCGTTGATGGTGGTGGCGCTGGAAACGGTGGGAGGGCGTTTGTTTGTACTTCGGTCGTCGGAGAAGAGAGATGAGCCAGGTCAAACCAGGCCGAGTCGGGCTGGCAAGACTTGGGATGATTGAAATGAAATGCGATGCTGCATTTGCTCGCCTGGTGTTTGGTGGGAGGATGTGTGAAAGTGAACGGGATCAGGTTGGGTTGGGGTTTGTAAGAGACCAGATGCAGAATGCAGTATTGTTTCGCCAGGTTGAGGCACAATTCCAGCGGTTATGGAGAAGAGTCTGTTCCGGCTGAGACTGGTCTGTGAAAATAAATTATAATTGCTTTCCTTCTGCGCGCTTGAGCGTCTCCAAAGCTCACCTCCGAAGCTCACCCCGGAGACCTTAAACATGCGCTGAGCATCAATTGCAAGCATCGAATCAATCTGGCACCGGTAGATCATTTACTTGGACGGATAGGGGTCGACATTCGAGAAGAGTCTTCAAGCAGGACTACCCGTTGTTGACATACTGGATTGGTTGAAGGAATGCTTGAGGGTTGATTGAGCTTTGGTACGCTGCGTTGTTTGGCTTGTGGCGGCGGGGCTTCGTGGTCCTCGGCCAGTGTTACATGGCTGGACCTAACTCTAGGTACGATGTTGAGCTGGGAGCTCGTGTGGTAGCCGCGGGATTGTCGGCAGGCTGACAGTGGGCAAACTCAGCATCGGAAAGTCGGGATGAGGGGAGGAGAACAAGGAGATCAGTCTGGTCCCGATTGAAAATGCGAGCAAGATCCTTCGTGGCTGGGGAGGGGGGCAAAGGAGAGGGGCGGTCAAGGACTTTCAGACCACGACCCGAGGGCATGGAACCAATCATCCGCCAGGTCGAGATGGGGAAACGGATTGAAGAGGCCCTTGTTCGTGCTGGGACCGACGACCGAGTCTAGAACCTGGGGTCAGGAAGCTGGGGTAGATGGAGCACTGGGTGGCCGCCAGGGAATGCGCTCAGCGTCTGATTGGCCTGTCGCATTCCCTCGCGGTCGTGAAATCTGAAATCGCACAAATGGCACGAATGGGCACAGGGGAAAGTGGGAATTGGGGACGGGCGCCAAGGCTCGCCAGGAGGGCGACCACGTCATAGGGGGTCGTCCGATGGGCCTGAGGGGCCAAGCCGACAGGCGGCCATTCAGCCCTACGAGATGCCGCCGGCAACAAGTCAAGAGGGTGAGCGAGACGAGACCGTCCATCGCGTGCATTAGTTGGGTAGCACTCTTGCACAACAGAGCATGTCGTCATTGAAGCACTCTGATGTTTACATTGACAACCACATCTGGCTTGGAAGGGAATGGCAACCAACACGCTCCTCTCACTTCGCTTCAGGTTCAGACAGGGGAAGGCTGTATGTAGCAGGGCACTTCGTCGAGTCCGTGAAATCGAGTGAATTGATTGTCGGGCAAGTGACTGATATGAAGATTGATCCAAACTCTCGGCATATTGCGAGAATAAATATCCAAGCCCGCCGGTGGTCAATTGATTGATTGCAACCTCTCCCCAAACAACACGTCAAAAGTCGAAGTCGACCCAACACTCACAACCCCACCAACCAACCAACCAACCAACTGGAAAATCCCCTCTTTTTTTCCTTGTTGGAGCTGTGCAGCTCGAGTGGAGCGCTTGCGGCTCCTGCAGGCCAATCCTGGTCAGCGCACGGGCCTGTTGGAGTGCGGCTGCATTTACGTAATCTGCGCAGGGAGCCATCGCCACTCCACCGTCTCGTCTGAGCGCGCTGATTGGCGGGCGGGACATCACGCCTCGCGTTTTCGAGAACGTCACGTCGTTCCAAGCTCGGGATCCCGCCCAACAGTCCGCGTCGCCAACCGCCCCAACACCCCTCGAGCTCCCCAGCGGGCCCTCGGTCGCGTCTGGCACCGCTGCCCTGTGTCTTGTCGACAGATGCTGGAGAACAGTGGCGACCTGCCCGGACAGCCCCCGCCCCGCGCGACGACCTGTCGCTGATCGCTGACCACCCACCCCCTTTCGCGCCCGCCCCGCGAC
>FTEL01004997.1_pt1 | contig 15732 bp, 18 predicted proteins | sample 1658911 | NCBI WGS metagenome assembly FTEL01 (sample SAMEA3914869, study PRJEB12502) | metagenome | biome: forest; material: soil | place: USA | collected 2012-03-12 | depth 0.1 m
AAAAAAAAAAAAAAAAAAGACCGTCAGTTTATGACGACCAGGAGGACCACTCAGTTTATGAGTGTTGCCCTTTTTTTGCGAAGGGAGTAACCATGCCAATGCCATGCCACGTCCGTACACTCAACAACACAAACATCTTCACACCTCTCTCTCTCTTCTCCTCTCTCCTCTTCTCTCTCCCCTCTTCCCCTTTTCCTCCCCCCTTCCTCCACAGTGGGGGGTCATTTCATGACGTGCGCCCTACCGACCACTTTTTCATGGCCAACCATATCCTCCAGGGGGGTCAATTTATGACGTGCGCCCTCTCTCCCGAGCCTCATTCACTCCATGACGGCCCAACACACGCACCATTTCCACTTCTCTCTCTCTCTCTCTTTCTCTCTCCTTTCCGGCGCGTCAGTTTATGACGGCCACACTTTTTCTCTCTCTCACACTTCTCTCCGGCCGTCAGTTTATGACGGCCCAACCGTTTTCTTCTCCTTTCTTCAAAACAAACTGCAGATCAACTCCAACCGGAAAAGTCTGTGAAGCGAACAAGACCTGAGAGTGTCACATAGTTAGTCACTGTCCACGACATTCAAGTCCAGTAGTAAACGCTAATGACGTTGCTGTCAGAGAGAAGATTATGACTCGACATGTTCCAGCTCGAGGGCGCGATGAAGACCCATCCCCTCCGAGAAGGTGAGGGCCACACCGCGCCCCGGCCAGAGTTCCGGCTAAGGATGACGATACGATTGTCTCATCATGCAGAAAGGGTGAGTGGTAGTGAGAGAGGATGGGACTTACACATTGTGTGATGTTGCTTGTGCCTTGCTGGGCCGTGGTAGACAGGGCGGGGCGCGATCCAGCGGATGGGGACCGAGGAGGAGGGCCGAGCCGTTGAGTGGTGTGGCTCTGTGTTGGTGGTTTTTGTTGCGTGTTGCATGGTGGGTTGTCCCCCCTCCTCAGTCGTCGTCGTCGTAAGAGATGTGACGCCGCTGGATCGCGCGGGCCTCGACCGGCTGGTTGTCCTCCTCGCCGTAGTCGAGCGTGGCCAGGCCCGTGTCTACCACGTCCCAGGTGCGCTTGCGCAGATCAATCGGCTCTCCCCCTTGCTTGCTTTGGTTGTGGTGGGTGTTGTGGTTCTTGGCCTTGCCGCGCTTCCGCTTTTTGGACTTCTTGGCGGAAGCGGCGGCGGTTGGCGTTGGCGACGATACTTCGCCCTCAGAGAGGTCGTGCACCGCATCTTCCTTGGTGTGTTTTGTGCCCGAGGAAGATTCTCTTGCGCGGCGCAGAGCTTCGAGTTCCGAGTGGCGGAAGATGGCGATTTGCTCATCGGTTAAGGTCCGTTTGACGCCGTCGGGGTAGTAGCCCAGCCCATCGTCCTCCTCTTCGAAGTATTCCCCTGTGTCGGCTGCATGGCTTGGTATGTCTTGTGCTTGCGGTCGGTCGGGGGGAAGGAAATGGGCTTGGAATTGATCTGCTGCGAGCTTGGAGAAGTGTGCTTCGCGGAATGCAATCATCTCAGCCTGTGGAGAAATGGTCAGTCGAGCTCTGCATGAGGCAGCTTGAGCGAGGTAGCAACTAACCTGGCTGATTTGAGGCACTTGGAGCATTGCGCTGGCCATTTTGTCGTGAGCGACGCGACCAGGCGACGATCCCAGCGCGCTGGTGGTGGTTCGGTCGATGGGAATGCCGGAGCTAAGCGTCGGCGCTTGTGTTGATCAAACCCCAGGCGCTGGTCACGTGCCCAGTGTAAGTCGGAGATGACTGACGATGATGGTCAGCCTTGCCGAGATGACTGCTTCCTTTTTTTTGTGTGTGCTTTTTTTGCTTGCTGGTTTGGTGTTTTTTTGTGTTTTTTTTGTGTGGTTGTGCTGGTCGCGACTGCCGAAGAAGTGTGCTTTCTCAGACTGGCGCTGCGTAGGTCAGGATGGCAGAGTGCAGAGGCTGGCAGTTCTGGCAGGCGGGGGTTGGGCTCAAGAGGAAGTTGAGCAGAGCCTTGGTTGTGTTGTTTTGAGTGTTTTTGCCCAGAGGAACCCAACTCCCCAGACAGAGAGCCTGCCAGAAGAAAGTGTGCCGCCGTGGGCTGCTTGGTGTTTGCCACCCCAACACGCGAGCCAGATAATGATGCTTGAGGAGAAGAGCGCCCTGGGCCCAAGAAGTGGATGATGATTTGCTGTGGCATCATCCGAGCCACCCCCCTGATGCTGGGCGTGAGTGTTCCCAGGTGGGGTTGGCTAGGTTTGGCTCAGGAGGGCCAGGGCACTCTGAAAAGCGCGGACAACTTCAGTGACTACTAAGGTTAGTCAGAGGCTGGAGGGGGGCGGTGATGGGGTTGGGATACTCACGATGCTTCTTCTTTTGCGACAAACTCTGTTCGGCGATCTTGACGTACCGCTCTCTGGTCTGGAGGCGCTTGGCTCCGCGCTCAGTGTCATGGACTGAGGCGGCAGAGGCCCAGACGTTGAAGAACTTGACCAGATCCTCAAATTCCTTCAGAAGCTCCTGCTCCTGGCGATCGGCGTCGGCGAAAGCCTCCTCGTAGCGAGCCTCGAACTCTTCCCAGTCAAACGGGGGCAGGTGACCCGGTGTGCTCGGGGACCTCTCGAGGGCGTCTCTATGGCCGTTGATGCGCTCTTTAGAGGTGCGCGGCTCTGGGGTCTTGAGCTGGGATCGGGCGCCTTGGGGCTTGGGGAACGCGGGCGGAGCGTCGGCCATGGTTGTGTCGGGAAGCACTCGTCTCGTGGGGCTGGTTCTGATAACCTCCACGTGTGAGAATGGGATGATGGGCGACTCTGGACTGTCTGGTGGCTCGCGGCCCTGAGCTGTTGAGGAAGATGAACAGTGAGGTGATCCGCTGGCCATGAAGTCGAGTCGATGGGATTGTTGCAGAGCGAAGTGTTCTCTGCCGAGACTCCGAGTCGTCCGAAAGATGAGCAGTGAGTTCTTTTTTGTGTGCTCGACAGGACAGAAGTGCTCTTGCCGAGGTCGAGCAAGGGAGATGGAAAAGTGCGCGTGGCGTGGGAGGGAGGTGTTGATGAGAGGGCGAGAGAGATGTGCCTTGTCCAGTTATGCTCGTCGCCTGCAGCTGCTGCGAGGTTGAAAGTGTGGGTTTTGCCGCGTGATGGTGGGCTGACCTGTGACTTGAGACCTGTTTTATGGTCGGCTCAAGATGATGATGATGATGATGCCCGCGGCGAGTCCATTCGCGAATGGATGGCTTGCTTGTCTTTTTGTTGCTTGCAGCTGCAGGGTCGTCCCGGAGACTTTCTCTGCTCTCTGTCTGTCCCTCTTTTCTCTTCCCTCAGTCCCTACTCGTCGTTGACCCTTGTCGACCCCGCTTCCATGCTTTGGTGGAAGAATGCCCGAGATGCTTGATGCCCAAGGTCAATCCCGCGGCCGTTGCGAGGACTGATTGGTGTGCCTGCGCGTCTGCAGATGGATGTCTGCGACTTTGGACGATGAGTTGTCAATGGGTTGGAAGGGCCCAGTGCGCGAATGAGAGGCGCCAGGCGGTCGCAGGGATGCTCAGGCCGCAGGGGCGGCTGATTGGTGCTCTGTCCCAGGTGCCGTGGGGGATCGATTTCAGGCTGCTGTGTGGGGATGGTGCGGGTTCCACTGCTGTGGATTGGAGGGGTCTTTGGCGCTGTGGCTCTGTGCTTGGCTCTGTGGCTCTGTCTGACTGCCGCCCACTGTCGCAAGAAAGGTGACGCGGGAAGCGAGGAGCTGATGCGCGAGATCCCGTGCGCCTTTGTCCGAGTTGCATCCTTGGTTGGATGGTTGCTTGTTCTTGTGCTGCTTGTGCTGCTTGCCGCTTGCACCTCGCCCTGTGAGACCTTTGGACCCGGTGACTCGAGGCTTTGAAGTCACCCGAGCTGGCTCCTCTCCCAAGCTTCCTCTTGGTTTTTGTGACGTCTTCTGGAATCCGATTCTAGCCCGTTCTCTGAGGCGAGAGAAGGGCAAGATATTTCGCCTGGATTGTCCCATCTGATTCCACGCGTTAGTCTGGTTGGTTCGCTGAACCGCAAGGCCGCCAATCGACTGCCAGTGATAAAACAGGGCATCAGCATCACAGACCTGGTCCCGTCCTCGATCTGTCCGCCTTGCTGCCTGCCTCGTTCTCTCTCCAAACACCACTCTCGTCGCCACCAACTTCACCGCTGTCTTCACCACTCTCTTCACCACCGTCTTCATCACCAACTTCGTCACCAAAAGGGTTCATCTTGCTGTGGCCCCGCCCCACCGGCCCAGCTGCCCGCCATGATCACCTGCAGCGTCTGCCACCGCCCGCACAACGCCAAGAAGCTGCCATTTTTCTGCGCCGTCGATGCGCGGAACCGCCTGTACGGTGGCCGTATCGCGATCGCCCAGACCCTGATCGAGGCCGAGGATGCCGAGCGCCGCGTCGAGGCCTTGCTGCCGGTGCAGGGTGATGATGATGCCGGGGGCCTGAAGAAGAAGAGCCAACCGCTGCCCAAGTCGGGCGCCCAGATCGACTGGCTGAAGGCAGAGGAGGCGGCCGCCAGCGATCGCACGAGCCAGATCATCGCACAGGCCGACCAGCTGAAGAGGGAGATGGATGCCGCGCGCAAGGAGATCGCCGCGAAGAAGGAGCTGATGGCGCGCAAGAGGTCGGATCTGGCTGCTGTGTCGGCTGGGACGTCGAACCGGCGCACGAGGCAGTTGGATGAGGTCGAGCGGTCCGCCCAGAGGCTGCGGTACAAGTGGAATCGCAGCAGCGACACCATGGCCGCCACCCGCGCCTTTTTGTGTGAGGAGTCGGCGAGGCTGTATGGCCTGCGCCAGGTCAAGAAGGGCAGCGTCAAGCGCTATGAGATTGGCGGAGTCGAGATTTTTGACCTTCACGCCATGAACAGTAAGTTCGCCTGCTGCCTGTCGTGGGTTGTTGTGTGTTTTGGCTTGTTAGGTTTGCATGTGCGCGCTGGGAGAAGAGGTTGATGATGATGATCTGGCTGGTGTTAGCTGTCTGTCTGTGTTGCCACATGTTGAACTTTGAACTGACCTTGCTCCCCAGGCTTGTCTCCCGAGGTGATTTCGACATCCCTCGCGCACATTGCCCACATCCTGGCGCTGGCCTCTCATTATCTGGCCATCCGCTTGCCGGCTGAGATCACTCTGCCCCATCCCGACTACCCGCGGCCGACAATCTTCTCGCTTGCGTCTTCGTACAAGCATGGAGAAGTGCCTTTCCCCGGCTCGGTGGCGTCGCAAATCCCGCCCGTGATGGACGACGGGGAGCAGAAGCACGTCCCGCGGCCTCGTCCGTTGTTCATAGACAAGCCGCTTCTGACCTTAGCGAAGGAGGACCCCCTGGCGTATTCGTTTTTCTTGGAGGGCGCATCGCTGCTGGCGTATGACATCGCCTGGGCGTGCTGCTCGCAGGGGGTTTCGTTTGGCGACAAGGACTCGTACGAGGACGTCTGCAACATGGGGCAGAACCTCTGGCGCTTGCTCATCGGCGATCAGCTGCATCGGCGGTCTGTCGAGCCGACTTTCCCTTCTTCGCTCACCCCGCCGACCGGAAGTCCCAGACACGAGGACCACGGCGAGGCCACCAACCCCAAGTCGACCATTGGACGCTGGTCGCACGGCACCCTGCACAGCTTTCTGGGAGGAGCCGAAGGCACCGAGTTCGTCCGGAACTTCAAGATCTTGCCGCCTCTGAAGCTGGCGGACCGTCTGAAGAAAAAGCTGTCGAGCGAGGCCCCGATGCTGGAATGGGAGAAGATCGAGGGTGACGAGCTCGAGGACGGTTTTGAGGACGGGGTCTTTGTGCGAGGAAATGGCGCTGGCGGCTCTTCTGGTGCTGCTGGGCGCGGAGACCTTGGTGCTGCGAGCATCATGACGGCGCGGACTGCTGGATCGAATGGCGGTTCCGAAAATGCTGCCGCGGCCGTGTCGAAAGGAACCAGTGGCTGGACGAGGCTGAAGCACCGGTAGCGAAGAGGCGAAAATAGTCAAGCAGTGGGTTTCTGCGAGAACAACAACAAAAGCCCGAGGCTCTCTTTCTGGCCCACCCGCCATCCCTATCCCAGAAAGAGTGATAATGCCCTGAGTCAGTTGTGTGTCGCCCTGCTTCCCCCCCAAACTGCTCCTTGTGCGTGTGTCTGTGTCGTGACGAAAAGACAACAGCTGCGAGACCGCAAACAACCAAACAAAACAAGCCGATGCTCTCTTTCTGGCCCACCCGCCATCCCTATCCCAGAAAGAGTGATAATACATCGGTCTTGTCGTCGGTGTTACTGCATCCCGAGTGTGTCATGTGTGTGTGTGTGTGTGTCGTCGCGACGGAAAAGCAACAGTTCACAAGCAGAACAAAACAAGCAACTCCAAACAACAAGAAGCCGAGGCTCTCCTCCTGGCCCACCCGCCCTACCCTATGCCAGGAGTGAGCGATAATGCCCTGGTCATCTTGCTGCTGTCGTCGTCGCTGCTGTCGTGTCTCAGTCCCTGCGCTTGCTTGCTCACCCATCCCTTTCCCCCCGCCATCCTTCCCAAGGAAGCTCGTCGCCAACCGCTGGCCAGACGGGAGACTTTACTTCTTGGGCGCAGGCTTCTTGCGCTTCCGGTCGACGAAGAGGGAAGGCGTTGCTGCCGGCGCGCGGATGACGGTCCCCGGCGTCGGCGGTGTGCGCCGAGCGCGCGGGGTCGGCGTGTTGGCGCCCTGGTTCTGCTGCTGCTGCTCAAGCGCGGCGGCTTGCTCGGCGAGAGAAGGGCCCTTGGGGGTGTCCTTCTGCTTCTTGGGTGCCACCGAGTAGCTCACCTGCGAGCGCTTGCGAGATGCCGGGGTCGCTGGGCCGGGGTTCTGGGATGGGGTCGTGTTGGAGGAAGCCATCGGGGTCGATGGCGCGGGAGCGGAAGAGTCGGAGTTGTTGGAGGAGACGTGCTCGGGGTCGGCGTGTCTGCCGAGCACGGTGGCGAGTTCGGTCCTGGACTGCCCTCGGCCGCCGTTGGAGAAGGACTCCAGGGGGTACGGCGGGACGAACGGCCTCTCCTGGGCGAAGACAGTGTCAGCCGGCGGTTGCGCCCTGAACGCAATCGCAGGCGGCATGTCGGCCGAGAAGAGGGCGAGAGCGCGTTCGCCCGTCTCGGGCTTGTCGGCTCGCTTGGCGGCGCCGCGGTTGAAGCGCACAACGCGCGCTCGGTCGTCGTCCATGTCGTCGGAGTCGTCGTCCGAGTCGCTGCCGACGGTGTCCAGGTCTCGCTTGGTGGCGGAGGCGTCCTTGTTGGCCGAAGGGATTGTGCCAGCGGCGATGCCCGCAGCGATGCGGGCGCGGACCTCCTGGATCCTCTGCTTGCGAGCTGCCTCGGCCGCCTCAGCGGCCTTCTGCTCCGGGGTAACAGAGGGTCCAGCCTCCACCTCCTCCTCCTCCTCCTCCGTCTCCTCCTCTCCCTCCTCCTCGTCGTCGACCTCGGTCGGGGCCTCCTCGTCGCCGACGACAGCACCAAACTTCTAGGCGGCGCGCCGTGCCTCTTCGGCGGCCTGTCCCATCGCAAAGGCGCTGCGGGCGACGCGAGATGCCTCACCGACCCGCGGGTCGAACTGGGCCTCCTCGCCCATGTAGAGACGCCGGAAGACGGTCTCCTGGCTGTTGCAGGAATCGATCGCGCGCTGCACCTCTTGGCCCGACTGCAAGCAGCGCTCCTCGATCTCCTTAAACTCCGCCAGGGCCTTGGCTCGCGCCGCGGCACGCTTCTCAGCCTTGGTCGGCTCGACAGCCTTCCCCTTCCCCTTGGGGTCGGCCGGTTCCTGACCAGCCTGGCTGGCAGCTGCCTGCTCAGCCAGGGTCTCTGCCGCCCACCTGCTCTCCTGGTCGGCGATCCACTCGGCGATCTCCTCGTCGTCAAGGAGCTCGCACTCGGTGTCCTCGGCACCCTGCACCAGGTTCCCCTTGAATTCTTGGAGAACCCGCTGTCGCGCCTCCTTGCTCACTTTGGTTCCGCGAGCAGGGAGGATCTTGCGCACGGCAGGTTGCGAGGGGCCGGCCTCCCCCGCGGGTGCGGGCTTGGCTTGGACGGTTCGCCTAGCCGGCGCCTGCTGGTCGGCCCTGAACGCGAATTCAGGAGCAGGCGGCACGGCGGAGAGTGTCGTGGGCGTGGGTGTTGTGCTGGTGGTCGTATTGCCGAAGCTGAACATGGTCGCTCCGGTCTGGCCACCAGCCGAGGAGGTGTTGTCGACGCCAGTCGCAAGTGTGTTGGCGCCGATGGTGTGTGAGGTGTCGCCATCAGTTGAAGGCGTGGTGTTGGCGACAGTGGTCGACGGCGTAGGGTTGGTTGGGGGGGCGTTGGGCAAAGGGAAAGACAGCCCACCGCGGACGACCCAAGGAACACCCGTCTCCTCGTCCCGGACGATGCGCGGAACATCGTCGTCCTCCTCATCCAATTCTGAGAGCTCCCCGTCGAACAAGGAGTCGTTGCGGTCCGAGTCATCCGGGTTGTGCCAGCCAACCGGGACGCCCATCATGGCCAGGTCCTCCTCATTCAACGAGGTGTCCTCGTCGTCAGACCCGTGGTAGTCGATGCCGTACCGCCCGGCGCCGTGGTCGGACTCCTCGATGATGGTGGAGGAGGAGGAGGAGGAGGAGGAGGAGTCGGGGCGGGGAGGAGGCGCAGGGACGGGAAAGACATCGCGCATGCCAGCTCGGAGCATTGCTTCAACGAGCTCTTGGCGGATGCGATCCTCCATCGCCCGCTCCTCCTCCGGCATCTCAAACCGCCGGGCCTGTTCGTCAAGCCTGGCTTGCTCCTCGAGCCGCGCTTGGTCGTGGCGGCAGCCTTCCTCCACGATCCGCGCCTGCTCTTCGAAGCGAGCCTGCTCCTCAAGTCGGGCTTGCTCGGCGATCCGCGCTTGTTCTTGGAGCCTCTGTTGCTCCAAGACCCGCGCCTGCTCGGCGAGCCGGCCTTCTTCCTCGAGTCGCGCTTGGTGTTGGCGACGGGCTTGCTCTTCGGCCATGGCCTGTTCCAGGAGCCTGGCTTGCTCCTGGATCAGAGCCTCCTCCGCGAGCCTGGCTTGCTCACGGATTCTGGCCTCCTCCGCCTGCCGAATCTGCTCAGCCATGAGTGCCTGGTCTTGCAACCAAGCCTGCTGGCGAGCCTGTTCCTCGGCTTGGAGGCGAGCAGCCTCCGTCTCCTGCGCCAGCCTAAACGCCGCTTGCGCTTGGGCGGCTTCCCATTCCTCCGCCTGGCGAGCCACTTGAAGTTGGGCCAGCTGGTCAGCGTGTGCTTGTGCCAGCCGGATCTGCTCCCTGATGGTGGCAAGTCCCCCCTGCTCAGCCATCATGGAGTCGTTGCCGACCCGATGTTCCATGGGGGCCTCCACACCCATGGGCACCAAGCCGTTGTTCTCGCGAGAGAACGCCTCCCTATCATCAGCCCGACCCTCCTCCTCCTCCATTTCCATGGGCTCGGACATTAGGTCGTCGGCCGGAAGGTCGGCCATCTCCGCCAGGTCCGATTCCTGAGCGGGCAGCGCGAGTTGCACCGCCGTCTCCGGCAGCCTAGCGAAGGGGTGCTCAAGGTCAGCCGAGCTCTGCTCCACCAAAACAGCGCTCGACCCCTCGAGGGATCCCGCCATCCGGACGTTCTCGGCGTCATCCCAATCGTGGGAGAGCTCGACGTCCGAGATGGACAGGAGAGACATGGCGGCGGTCACTTCAGCAGCCTCCTCCTCAAATGAGGTCTCGGCGCTCGGTTCATAGGCCACCATGGCGGCGGTCTCCATCACCGAATCCTCGCCAAAGGATTGCGGCTCCGGTTCATATGCCGTGGCGTTGGCCTCGGGGACGGTCTCCATCGCATCCTCCGCCCCAAAGAAGGAATGCTCAAGTTCATTGGCCCCCGAGGCCAATGCAGCGGTCTCCATCGCAGAGAATTCCTCTTCGAACTCGAAGAGGAACTCCTGTTCCGGTTCATGGGCTGCCATGACCGTGTCCTCAGCAGCCTTCCGCCCCAAAGAGGCCTCAGGCGCGTCCTCCACGGCCATCTCGTGATCATCGGCCTTCGCTCTCCCCTCCATAAGAGGCTCGAGTTCCTCGGCGACGATCTCTTCGAGGGCGACAGAGATTTCGGAGAGATCAAATCCCTCGTCGTCTCTGGCGGCCGACTCGAAGCAGGCCGTCTCCGGTTCCTCGGCGAGCTCACCCAGCTGCGCCTTCTCCGGTTCTTGGGCCGAGAGATCCTCAGCCGTCGCCCGCTCCTCCAAAGAAGGCTTGGGCGAATTGGTGAGGATCTTGTCGAGCTCAGCCTCGAGATCGCAGCCCTCCACCACGGGGCCTTGATCTCCAGTGCTCGACTCGAGCGAGGCCGTCTCCAGTTCTTCGGCGAGCTCCCCATGCTCAGCTTTCTCCGGTTCCTGGGCCTGCTCGGTAATCGCCGCCCTCTCCCGCCCCGTCGAAGACGGCTTGGGGTCGCTGGGTAGGCGGAAGCGGACGACCTTCTTGGCCTTCGACCTCGCGGTCTTGGGCTTCGAGATCCCCGCGTTGGTGCGACCAACCTTCTTCACCCGCCCCTCCATAGGAGGCTTGGATTCATCAAAGGCGGTGGCAACCGCCGCAACGTCACTGGTGGCCTCCACCGACTGCTCCGCGAGGGCGCCGGGTTCCTCGGCTGAGATGGTGACGTGCGCTTCGCCGTCACGCTGGGCAGCCTTCTCCTTCGACTCCGTGGGAGTCTCCAGTTCCTCAGCTGCGGTGGCCACTTTCTCCATCCGCTCCAAAGGAGCCTCCGGTTCATGGGTGGCGGTGGCGGCCTTCTCCTTCAGCTCCAAAGGAGCCTCCAGTTCCTCGGCGGCGGGCGTGACGACGGTAATGTCGTTCTGGGTCGCCGGAGCGACGGCAGAAACGACGGGGGCTGGTTCGATGGCCAGAGTGACCTTCTCCTTCTGCTCCGAAGGAGCGTCCAGTTCCTCGGTCGCGGGGGTGGGGGTGGGGTTGCCCACGATGATCGCGGTGGGCGCGACAGTCTCCTCCCTCCTCTCCAAAGAAGACTCGGGGATCTCGGACTGTTCGGCCCTGTCGGCCGCAATAATCCTGTCGAAGGCAGCAAGAAGGCGCCTCTCCTCGGACCAAGCCGACTTGACGACAGCCTTCTGCTCCTCGAGAGCAGTGGCAGCAGCCTCCCACTGGGCGCGGAGGCGACTCTCCTCTGCGGCAGCAGACTCGAGCACGCGCTCCTGCTCCCGGCGGGCGGCGTGCGCAGCGCGCAGGTTCTCCTCGAGCTCTGCACGACGCCTCGCGGCGCCGCGCGCAGCCTCGGCACGCAGGATCTCCGACTTCGTGTGACCAGCACGAAGTCGGATCTCAGTGCGGACACCTTCGGACTGGTCGGCGAACCAGTCGCGGTTGGTGTAGAACCGCTGCCCATGGTGGGCGTCCCGAGCCAGACGATACGCCCGGGCCTCGGCACGCAGGCGATCGTCGCGCTCCCGCTCGCGGATGCGATGACCGCGGGCCCACTCCATATCTTCTTCCTGCGCCTGGGCGATCTCAGCTTGCTAGGCGTGAGAGGCGGCCAGGTACTCGAAGATCTCCGCGACCTTCGCCTTCTCTCTCGCGCGGCGGTCGTCGGTCGGGCGGCGAGGGACGACATCGTCGGCGAGGACGAGAGAGTGGCCAAAGGTCGGGAGCTCTTCCCCGCGAGGGGAAGGATGGAGGGCGGCGGCGGGGAGCGTGGGCGTCGGGGTGGTGGTGTCGATGCTGGGGACCGGGTCGGGGGAGACGACGGCGGCGACCGAAGCAACGACGAGAGCCACTTCTGAGGGGGGAGCCTCAGCCGTGGTGGCGACCGTGGGGGCGATCGTGGTGGTGGTGGTGGTGGTGTGGGTGGTGGTGGTGGAGGTGACCCTCCGCATCCGGCGCTCGCGCTGGGCCTGCTCAGCAGCCAGTTTCTCGGTCCGCAGGCGCTTGATTTCCTCCCGTTGGGAGGCTTCCGAGCGCCACTTCTCGAGAAACTCGGCGCGGCAAATCTCCAGCTGGGCCTTGATGGCGGCGACTTCCACCGGACGGGCCGTCAACTGGCACTCCAGGTCAGCAATGCTGGCCAGGTTCTTGGCCATCGCGAACTGGGTCCGACGAATGGTTTCCGAAGTCCAGAAGATGCCCATGTCGATCCGGTGGAAGAGGCGATACCAAAGACCGAGGCGCGGAAGCGGGTCTCTCACAGGGACCACGGCGGCAACTGGACCCAGGAACATGGCTGGCCGCAGGTGCTCGTACTTCCCGGCGTGCCACATGCAATGCCTCGTGGCATCGCAATAGACCGTCTCGGCGTTCTGAGCAGCCTGGGCGCCCTTGACGTTCAACCGGGCCAGGTTCGCCAACTGCACGCCGTACACAAGCTCCAGCGAAACGAGTTCGCTGCGCAGACGGGTGAACCTCTTCCTGTCGACGCAGACAGCGTCCACGAAGTCTCCAAACCTGCTCTCAGCCCAGTTTTTCCAGAGGAAGTACTTCCTCAGGATCACCGGGAGAAGAGGGCGCAGGACAAGGAGCAGAAGAGGCCAAACCAGACGGCGGAACATCCAAGAGAGGATGCCAGCGAGTGTACTGAACCCAGGGGCGTTGATGAACCCCCGGGCGGCGTTGATGACCGACTCGCGAACCAGAGTGGCCCGACGAGTGGCTCCTGCAGATGACGACTCCAAGACCTTGCGGACCTTGGAGGCAACCGTGGGGAGGCAACCCCAGAGAGAGACGAAGGGTGAAGCCAGCAAGCTGGCGAGGAAGGGTGCTGCGTTCATGTCAGTCGATGAGTCTTGATTGGGTGATGGAAGAATGAGGACTGAGGAATGTGTGATTGATGTATGGACTGTTGATGGACAAGTAGTGGATGGGTGATGGGTGATGGATGGACAGATGAACTTTTCCACTTGGAATTTCATCTTGTGTGCGCGAGTCGCGATGGTTGCGCGGCAACCTTGGAAGGCGACCAAGCGACCACCGCAACCGCCGCGATGAGGGAAAATGAAGGGATGGCAGAGGATGAAAATACTTACTGAATGTGATGAGCAAGCTCACCACGTCCAGAACGTTGGCGTGGGCCGCTGGCACAGCCGTGCTCAGGGCAATGAGGCCCGCGAGGGCGACGACAACAAAAGCCGCATCCATTTTCTGCAAGTCGATGCGAGAGGTTAGCCGAGTCGGACGACTGATGAACTGGTGATAATTTTTGGGTGTTTGTGCGCGCGAAGTCGGTTGGCAAAGGGAGAAAACGGCCACATAACGCAAAATGACCGACCGACCTCCAGGAAGGCCACGAGAGCAGCGAAAAAATTGGATCGTTGCAATGGGGGGGAAAGGGAAACAAGCTGGTGATGGTGCTTTTGGTGTTTTGTGCGCGAGGTCGGTTGGAAGACCGCTACACAACGCAAAATTGACCAAGCGGCCTCAAGAATGACCGCAAGAGCAGCGAAAATTTTGGGTGATCGTGATGGGGGCAACGGGGAAAAAGAAAGCAATCTGGTGACGGGTTTTCTGGTGTTTTGTGCGCGCGAAGGCTGCGGAACAGCACAAGACACTTGCCAGACCGTCAAGAAAACCACGAGAACAGTGAAAAATCGGCTGATCGCGGGGAGGCCAGCGGGGAAAAAAAGAAAAGCAGCTGGTGATGATTTTTCTGATGTTTGATGCGCGCGAGGTCGGTTGGTAGCGTGCGATGACGGCCACACAACGCAAAAACGCTCGACCTACCGCCAGAAGGCCGCGAGAACAGCGGGAAAATCGGATGATCGCGATGGGGGCAGGGAAAAATACAGAAGGCGAAAATGAGGCAAAGGAGGAAAAGGGTGTGAATGCTTACCGAAGAAATGTCGAGAGAGCAGAGGGAACTTGGGCACTTGGCCGGGCTTGTCTTGACACTTTGGTTCGAAAATCTGGTTGCGACTTGAGGAGAGGAAAGGAAAAAAGAGGGTGGCGGCGGGTGGGAGGAGGGGAATTTATACTTTGGAGGAAAGGGGGGGCGGTGGGCAGAATCAGCATCACCTCCTGCCCAAAACTTCGGATCAACAATAGCCACAATAGCAAGGCAGCAAATAAACAACAGGAAGACCTCCTTCCCGCCCATTTTACCGTGACTCACCCCCTGCCCCCGCCCAAGAACGGCGCCGGTGATCGCTAACAGCACTGTTGTTCACTCAACAGCCTCTCCAACTCGCTCACCATTGGCTAGAAGCCCGCCCATGAGCCCGCCCAAAGTCCAGAAGCCCGCCCAAGAGCCCCCCTGCCTCGCTGCGTTGCTGGGGGGTTGCTGGGGAGTTGCCCGCCCACGCCGGCGGCATCGAGTTGATCAGCCTGGGAAAACGCCGTTTGGGAGGGAGCACAATATTTGACGAGGGCTGCTGATTTCGCCTTTGGTCGCCGTGATTGTAAACACAAAGCCGACAAGGTTGGGGCCAGGCATGCTGCCTCGAGGCGATGAAAGGGCTGCCACTGAGTATCAGACGCCCGAGGAATACTTGAAAGATGGCCACAACCTTGGATGGCTGCAGAAAATGAAGATCTTGGTCATCTATATACTCTGGGTGTGGTGTTGTGTTGTTGTGACACCTTTTGCCTTGCCCATGAAACGCCATGAAACGGAGACGTCGCATTGATTTTGGAGGCGCCCCCGTGTCTTTTGTGCCTCCTAAAATCGCCAACATCTGCGTTGAGATGTTCTGTCATTTGTCAAGCACAAGGTGATTGCGTGGCACTATCCAGAATTTCTCATGGAACGACACACGCAAGAAAATGGGCGATGTTTGCAAGTAAATCAGTGCAGCAGTTTTCCGACGGGGTATTTCCCGAGCAACACCAACTGAAGACATCAAGTTTGTGAGAAAATAGCTATTCCATTGCAAACTCCAGCATTCATTCCATCTAAAACACATATTTTCCATGCGTAGAAAAATCCATGTGATGATTTATCGCTGAGTGTCCTCGCCGCCACCGAAAATTGCTCATGTCCCGATTCAGGGGCTGGATCTTGGCGATCAGCAGCACCGCTGCCTCTCCCACGCCTGGATCGATTGCTCGACGGCACCAAACACAAAAGAGGCAGCAAATCACGCGAGAAGTGCAGAGAGGAGGTCACCGGTGCCATGATAATTTTATTTTTGCAGTTCTACCAATCCTGCATGGGTGAACAGACGCAGAGGGAGACATGAAGCATGCGGTCGGTGGGCGCATCACCAGCCCAAAATCACCAGGCCGTGGGGCTGCAGCGATCAATCGACCATCAGAAATAATCAGAGATTTCCCTCGACCACAATTCCACACTGTTTCATGCTGATTGCGCCAACAGGTCGACTGTTCGGCATGGGCGGTGGTTGGGATGTCGTCCGGGAAGCAGCCCGCGGTTGCCAGGGCAACGCTGAGCCGCAACACCACGACCCGCCCCACAGTCCGCCGCGCGATCACCAGAATAAAGAACCTGCTCACCAAATCACCCAATTTACGCGCGAACGCGCCACGTAAAAACGCGGTACCAATAAATTCGCAAGTACTGATTGCAAAAATGATGCCACAAAAAATCAAATCAATTGCAGGGTATCGCACATTCCCGCCCAAACCCCTGCCCGCCCATGACATTCCCATCCCGCCCAAACCCCACCCTGCATGCCCATGCAACCAACCAACCCACCCAACCCAGTCCAGTCAAATCCCCCGCCAAAACCCTAACCCAGCTCAACCCAACCCAGCCACTTTACTCCCTCGCCCTCCCCTTGCTCAACAACCTTTGATACAACTCCAACAC
>FTEL01004004.1_pt1 | contig 15688 bp, 25 predicted proteins | sample 1658911 | NCBI WGS metagenome assembly FTEL01 (sample SAMEA3914869, study PRJEB12502) | metagenome | biome: forest; material: soil | place: USA | collected 2012-03-12 | depth 0.1 m
ATAGGGCGGTAGACTTTGGAGTTGATAATGGTATTGTCAAATTCAAACTCCACGCCTTCAGCCAGTCCTGTCCCGAAAAATGGTGTCGGCAGTTTCGAGGACCCAAGACGGAACAAAGACGCGGTCTTCATCATTTGCTTGTCGAGCAGGTCCTCGCCGTGTCTGACTCCGAGAATATTGTCAATAGAGTTCATATAGAGGATCTGGACTAGAAAGGAGATGGCGGACTGCTGTCCCTGAAGAAGCGCCTTGTTCTTGCGCTTGGAGGGCATTGTGATTCTCAACGATTTTGCATAAATGAGAACCTTTCGTCTGCGAAGGTCCTTGCAATGATGATATCCTTCTATGACCTTAGTGTTGCAGCCGCTACCCACACAAAGGTCCAGTCCAAACTCAAGCCAAGGACTGCGGGGGAGAGGGATGCAAGAAAGAGAGGCAACATTTTATAACACAAGCACTTCTCATTAAGCATTTGAAGCTCCCCGTCTAATTCTGATGCACCGCCGAGACGACCCTTGGTTGCACCCCTTAGAGCCTCCTCAGCACCTTGGCCGTCCTCGTCTCGATGGACCCAGCCAAGCAGAGCCAGCATCCCTACGTAGTCTGCAATCCCGATCGTGGAGCTAGCCGCACCGGATGTTTCTTTACTCATTGCGGAGCGGGTAAGACACTTGCTCTCTTATGATGTGGTCGACGCTGGAGGCTTGTTTCTAGTCACCCGGCACCCCCCGGACTGTCCAGCATCCCGTAACGGTATCTATCAGCTACTGCTTTACCGGCCTCTCTAAGGATTTCCCTTATTATTCGCGCATACAATCCGCTGTCCTCGTTCTCCCACCTTCTCCCGTTCGGAAACATAACTTTGCGCAACCTGTTCCCACAGCCGAGAACGGTCTTCGAGATCATAATCCTCGCGGGCATACTCATCAACGGGCTCCTTGGGACGTTCCAAGAAAAGAAGAGAAAAGAGCAAAACGGTCTGACGGACCGTGTAGTTTCTGTCTGACCAGATGGGCGCAGTGAAGGATAGGGGTAAGCGTGACGGGGGGTTGCTTAGCGCCATCGCCAGGGGCACAAGTCTGGAGCTGAGGTTCAGGGGCTGGCCGAGGCGGCCCAACCAGAACATTCGGCCGGGAAGGCAGTTATCCCGAAAACCTTTCCCAGACCATCTACCTGTAGGCAGCCGCCCCACAATTGGCAAGGGGGTTGACCGCCGCTGTCAACAAAATCATGACTTGCCAGCAACCAATTCTCTTTCTTGAACACAACACCAAACAGGCACCCCTCCCCCCAAAAGTGAAACCTTCTCCCATTCCAGCCTGCCATCCGCTCGCCGCCATGGAACTCACTCCCCGCCAGACCCGTCTTCAAAAACGGCAACTTCTTCTCATCCAGGCCCAAACACCGATCGAACTCACTACCAACACATCACCACAGGAAACAGGGAATGACATGCCCTCTTCAAGCCCCGACATTACCCCGCTCCCCACCCACCTCCTCCGCTCCTACACCAAGCTCTCCAAGAAAGACCACGCTCTCCTCCTCCTGAAGCAAGCCCGCCTGCAAGCCTCCAACATCCCCAAACCCTCCAGCTCCAGAGGAGTCATATCAGCCAGATCCGCAACCCTCATCTTCGCCCAAGCCGAAGCCAGCACGGCGGTGTGCATCCAACCCTCCGGCCTGCTCCTCACCTGCGCCCACTGCATCGCCGAAACCGAGGCCGAGCTCGATTTCTCCAAACCCCACCTCCTCCTCTTCGCCTCCGGCACCGTTGTCACAGCGCAATGCTCTCCCCGCCTGCCCCGGCCATGACAGTGGGAATAGAATGCTCCGACGAGCCATTTCTGGCTCTCGCCAAGCCTAATGGTTGCGTTTCTGCCCAGAGAAGATCTTGGAATAGGATCCGTTTCCGGCTCCAGCAAAGGCAAGGATTGCATGCAAAGCCGTTTTATTCTAATGGGGCAGGGCGTCTTTAGACCGCAGAACCATGCTTAGCCATGGGGCAGAATTGTTAGTGCGTGGTGGCCCCCTGAGCATCACCCGGCCAACGACCCTATCACGCTTACCACTTTTTATTTACTATCTCCATCTGGCTAGAGAGAAACGACGCCTGCTGGATCACGGTGTTGAATTTGCTAATGAATTAGGGTCTGGCTGCAAGAGCAGCTTCTGGCGAGCAAGACATTAAGCCTGCGTGGATATTACAAGGACCATCCCTGACTCTGCCAGAGCCAGAAACGGCTTTCAAAAGCAGCAAGATAGGTCGACAAGCTACAAACAGCTTCCTGCTCGCAGAACAGAGCAGGGATGGAAGGCTGGACACGCGCGTACTACAGCTACGACCATGGCGCCACAATTAGATGCTGCACAGCGTATTCTGATAAAAACTTTGCTATCGCAAGGATTTTAGACTCAGCAGTCACTAGCGAAATCACCTTCCGCTTTTTGCTCTCCGTTCAATTGTCTGGAGACCCATTTCTGAGCCTCTTAGCGCTGACACTGTGCCCGTTCTGGCATACCATACGAGGTCAGGAGAGTGAAGTTATAGATTACGTGCTATGGAGAGGGAGACTGGTCTCGACTTGCGCTGATTTGACCATATTTGTGTTGTTGTTGAGAGCGCTACGAATGCCCTGCTACCTTTCGTGTTTGGCACTCTTGCATGCCGGGGGGAAAAAAAGAAAAGCAAAGAAAAGAAAAAAAGGAAGAAGGGGGGGGCGGAGAGAACCAACAGACATTTTCTTAGATGGCATCGCTTGCGTCGGGTAAGTGTTGTCAAGCCCGCACCTCGTCATAACTCTCTAGACATCCACCAGCGCATACGTTCAGTCCCCCGTAAGGAACGAATTCCTGGATCAATCCCATTCAAATCGCCAGGATAGATTTGCTGCCGTAACATCAAGCGATGGGCCCGTTTCCTCAATGGTTATGACGAGGAAATGACCAGGCGGGAAATCAGTTGGAGGTCGCGTGCGCCTGGCCCTTGGCCCGTATGTAGATGGGTCCACCGTTGCCCTCTCGGCGGATGTCGAACCATGATGTTGCCGTAATCAGATCGCAGAACTTAGAGTATCCGTAGTTCCGGGAGTCGAAGTCCGAGTGCCGGTGTGTGAGGATGTTGTGGACGTGGCCGAGTTCGGCCCAGTGGTCGTTGTGCGAGGCCGCCTCTACGGCCGCTCGTAGGCAAGCTACCAGTTGGGTATCTTTGCTGACTTGCGTGGCCGAGACATGTTGCTGGGGCGCAACAGCTTTGATAGCGCGCGGTGGGTGTACCTCATGGTGTTCCTCGTGGCCTGTTTCTTGGCGTACGGCTGGGTGTACCTCTTGGTGTACCTCGTGAGAGACGAGGTTCTCGACGTAAATGAACCTGTTGCAGGCGGTGACAAATGGCGGAGGCGTTTTGCGATCCCCAAACCCGTACACGACGAGCCCGGCCTCGCGGATCCGCGCTGCAAGCCGGGTGAATTCGCTGTCGCTAGATACCAGGCAGAAGCCGTCAAAACGGTGAGCGTACAGTAGATCCATGGCGTCGATAATCATGGCAGAGTCCGTCGCATTCTTGCCGTGCGTATAGGCAAATTGCTGGATTGGTTGGATGGCCTGTTGGAGGAGCTGATCCTTCCACCCATTCAAGCAAGTGCCGGTCCAGTCGCCATAGGCCCGCTTTATGCATGCGGTCCCATATCTAGCGACCTCCGAGAGTAAGGGACCGATCCGGGAGGGTTGTGCGTTATCCGCATCAATGAGGACGGCGAGCTTGTGCGGCGTGACAAGGCGACAGAGTCGCATGGAAGAAGAGAGGATGTGTTCTCTCGCCACCAAGGTCTTGACGGCCAGCCTCGTGTGATTCATCAGTATCGTTGGTTGTTTCGCAGTTGTTCGCATTGGAGAGCTCTGACCAGGGGGTCGGGCGCGTTTGGCTGCAGCAGGGCGGCGCATTGGATCCTACAGGTCAATATCGTTCTCCGACGAGCATTTTGTAGTTGACAAGGTACCGAGGTTCCTCGAAGCACGTCATCGTTCCCGCCAATTCAAGCGGCGAGGCTGATACGGTGCGCCATCTAGCAATAGTGATGTAGGTAGTTCGTATAACTAAATAGCAGAGTGTCGCAGAACGCTGCGCACTTCTGTGCCTCCCAAGCCTGCGAGTCTCCACAGTGCCCAGCAGCACTCCAAAACCCTGTATTTAGCTGCACATTCGTTGCAATCTCTCCTTTCTAACTTTTACTTCAGGACTTCAATTCATCACTCTTCAAACTGGACTTCTGGAGCTCCTGTATATCTGTGACACAGAGATATACCTTCTCCAGAGTCCCAATAAGACGAGTAATGAATACGGCGAGAGCCCTCGGTTGGACTTGCTTTCGGCGCAGCAGGTGTGCACCGGGTGCGCGCGGTGTGCGGGGGCTGCCTAACGCCGGTGTAAGTCACGTGGGTCTTGTAGGAAAGAGGGGAGTCCCGCGGCATCCAGACGGTTCGATGAAGGCGCAGCGCGCGGCGGCACCGCAACGAGAACGCCCTTGAGCAGCCAACTGGGAGGGCTCCAGGGTTAGGGATATGTGCGATGCGGATCGCCCGTTAGCCAGCCTGCCAGGTTCAAAGCTAGGCCCAGCCACACTCGCTGCACTGCGGGAGGGTCAATTTCCGACTTCCCAACGCGACGCGAAGGTTGCCTCAATCTTGTTCTCGGTCCGCCATCCGCTTCCACATCGCAGCAACAAACATGTCGCTCTTCCGGCTCGTGCGTCCAACGGCCCACCGGGCTTGGATTGGCGCGGCCGCAGCGTGCCGCCAGCAACGCATCATGAAGCTGCACAACAGTGCCGACACGCGCCAGCCCAACGAAACCATCGATGCGTTTCTCGCTCGCCTGCCCCCTTCCACCCGGACCCTTCCAAATCCCCTCCCGCCATGGTACTGGATTTCCAACCCGCACCGTGACGAGGGCGCCTTAGGCGACGTCGAGTCCTTTACCCGCGAAGGCCTCGCCCTGCTGCAGGAAGCCCTGCGGCAAATGATTGTGGACCCAGGCAACGGTTACCTGAGGGGAGTACGGCGAATTCTGTGGGAGACCCAAATTCAGAAGGCAGCGAGTAAGTGGGGCGTTGTTTCCGGGAAGGTACGTTTCGTCGCCCATCGACGCTGGATGATAAGGGATGCTGAAGTACTGGGGTTGGGGGTGAAGTGGATGCTCTTCCCGGGTGAGAAAGAGGTCAACAAAGTCTGGCGGACGGTGTGTGATGGGGTGGATACCAATCGGCTGGGGACCGGAGCGAAGGTGTCGACGGAGCGGACCAGGGATGATCGGTGGCTGATTTGTGTGTACACGAAAGATTTTACGGACCAGGAGGATGTGAAGAGGGTGTTGGTCGAGTTGGTGAAAATGGGACTTGTGAGAAGGGGCGGGGAGAGGGGCGCTGTCTACAAGTGCGATGCGTATACGCATCTCGGAATCTCGTGGGGGAATAGGTTGGGGTTGAAGGCAAGTAATTACAGGAGTTGGGAGATGATGGACCGTTGACGGGCCCTGGCATGCCAAGAAAAAAAAAGGAAAAACAAAAATGCCAATAGACCCATATCCCGGTCATCGTGGCTCCCAAGGTGCCTTCCAACCCTGGTGCAGTTCACCCCAAAACAGTACGCATACGTCCATTCCACTCGTGTGGCACACCTTGTGGCTGAACCCTCTCAGGAGTGGTCAGACCTTATGATTCATCACATTCGCTCGCCTGTCGTTCCTCCGTCCACGTAGAGAGCGAGCGGCGACTCAGTCCGATCCGCCTTAGCAGGCGGCGGGCCTAGGGGTCGTATATCCCGTAGCCGAGGCGCCGCCGGTACTTGGGGTGGGAGGAGCGAGTGGATGAACAGGTCTTCGGGCGCCATACCAACCCTTTACAATTTCCAGCGCCAGGGGAAGCTGTCCTTGAAGTCGGGGATCCAGGGCTTGTGAGCATCTACGTCCATTACGCCTTGGTCCACACCGGGGATCGGGTAGCCGCCATAGCTCATGTAGGGCGGGATGGCCTCGTCCATCGACCCGCCCAGGTAGGCTTCGCCAAAGTGCGTTATGGACGGTGGTGTCACGGGCATGGGCAGCAGCGAGAGGTATTCCGGATACGTCTCGGTCGGCATGGACTGGTAGCCCTGCACGGCCCCGTAGGACTGCACCATCATCTCCTTGGGCGGCGGCAGGTACGTCGAGTGGGCAAACATGGGAGGCGTATTGAACCGCTCGCGCTCGTCGTAGGACGCCTGGAAGAGGCACTCGTCGTCGTGGTATATAGGCTGTGTGTACTGCCTCTGCAGTGTACATCATTAGCAGCTTCTAGGTAACGGCGGGGTAGGGTGGTAGTGAGCATACGGAGTCTTTGTATCGCGCCCAATATATATTCCGTCCAGCATCGAGCTCTCGGATTTGGAGGAGGAGGAACACCGCTAGGGTTCCAACCATCCACAGACATCGGTCCTGGGAAAGACGGCTGAGGGTCTGAGCGATGGAACCGGAATATGGCCGCACCAAGCCGAAGCAGGGTCGTCGACTACGGCCATGCCTAGCGTCTCCGGCCCAGAGAATCTGCACCCTATGGTAATCAGCCGAAGGGCCGTGTACATCTCGAGGCAGCCATTGATAAGCGGATGCTTCATCTACATATCAGCATCTCCATGTCGTGAGGCGAGGGAAATCCGGAGTGGTACTTGCGTCGCGATAAAACCAGACCAGCTTGAAGATGAAGCTTGATGCGTGCTCGCTGTTACGCGCCTCATCCAACACAAGACAAACACTCGCCTTGACGTGCGAGGCAATGTCGACTTCGTCCGCTAGGCAGAATGCTGTCGTTGTGGCTGCGTGCCAGCCCGATCCATCCTTCATCAAGGCGCGAACCTGATGGTCGTAGGTTGGGACGAACTCAGAGCAGCTCACCTTGAGGACAGGCCCTTGGGCGTAATGCACGAGCTCTGCCGCCCGCTGGGGCTTGGATCGGACTGGAATCACTCCTGTGAAGATGTTCTTATAGGTTGCGTTCTTCCCTGTATCTAGGTCAACTTGAACTCTGTCCTGCATGTGGGACACAGGGGACGTACACTTTTCAGACGGCTGGAAATCTGTGACACGACCTGGGCTGCAGATGAATGGTGGGATTTGGAACTTGGTGCACTGGGCGCACCGAAGACCCCCCTCCAGGCGCTGTCTCACACTATAGGATAGGTCAGCAGACACGCACCCAATAAGCCACATGCACTGGACATGTCACCCACCTTGCACTTTCGGACAGAACATCTGAAGCACTTCCGGGATTTTCGGGCAGTGGGTGGTCTTGTCAACTGTACAACGCCGCCCAAGCCTGTGAGCCTCGCAAGATGTTGGCGAGGGTCCTCCTCAATGAAGGAACGCTCCAGCGGCACGACTTCGCTTGCGTGGCGGTTGTTTATGCGACGTTAGAGCATATACGTGAGAACTGACGAGTTGATAGACGGTCTGTCAACTTGTACGTGCCTTTTGGCGCAATGGTCTGATGCGTCAGTTCGCATGGGAGCCCATAGGTTCACGGGTACCCGTGGATTTAAAGGCTCACGGGACCCGTGAGTATGACTAAGCCCACCGCGCATCTGTTTGCCCACACTTGCGCTTTCTCTCAACAGCTTTGAAATGGGGATCGGGATGCATGGACCATTGGCCCCCTATGGGAGTCTGTGGCGATGTTGCTGCAGTTGGATCTAAGCTGGAACGGAAGAAGAGAAAGAAAGATCCTACGACATACGAGCCGGGCCATTACTGATATAAAGCCTGCTGTTCCTCAATATTATGTTTCGAGGGAGGAGCGGGAAATAGAGTCTTTACATCTTCCCGCCACCGTAGCTAGTTTATAACTCCGTTCTCGCCTTGCTTTGTCCCCGCCCTCAAACATCACCCTTCCCATTCACTTCCAGCATCAACGGCACCCCAAAGCTCCAACTCCTCGGAAACTCCATCCCCTACCGCCCCATCAACCCCCTCAAATCCCCCTCCGTCCCTGGCACCACATTCACAAGCGCGCGATCCCCCGCGATCCTCGGCCCCGAATGCATTGCTCCCTCCTTTCCCCTGACCCTAATGTGGTAAGAATGACGTTACGTAGTGAGCTGTGGTCGGGCTTCAATGATGCAATGTTGGAACTCACCAACGGCGTCTTTGCTAGGGCATTAAAATGCCGGGTAAAGCCCCCATCAGTATGTACAACTAACTCCCAACTTCAAGCCTAACTTAATCTCGACTTAGCAATAACTACATAAGATCGAACCCCTAAAACACCTCGATGTGAGATGGTCTAAAACAATTGTTCTTACCCTCCTGGAAAGGAACGTGAGTTGATTAAAGTGGTCTGACCTGCTTGAAGTTCATACAAAGAACCATGGAACAGGGCGGCGAGGACCGAGTCTACGACTTCAAGTCAGAGAGAAAGGCAAGCAAGAACAAAAGACTAACTATTTATTCCTGTCATTGGCCTAGCTTTCCACACCCAACTCTTCGATGTGAATGCGTTTTGGGGCCTTTTGACTCCCGGTAGTATCACCAGCCGATGCCAGAGACGCAGTGTTCTCCCCTTCTTTTGGAGTCAGCGGTTGCGATGCCTGCCTGCTTTGGCCGCTGGCAATCCTGGATTGTGTCGTAGACGCGAACGAGGCTGACAAACTTTGCACTTCTCCATCACGCTCCAAAGCTTCCCAGCGCCGCTTCCGTGATCGCCCTCTTGGCGGTTCATCCCAACTATCGCGGTCATGCTCATCGCCAGTGCTATCTCCATCGTCTGACCAGTCGCCATCGCCGCCATCAACACCGCCACCCTGGGTCGGAAGCGACCTTTTCTTTGGACTGACACTCCGGCTCTGGGGTCGCGTGGACTCAAAGACTTGAGCACTAGACCTGACATCTAGTCCTCTCAGGGTTTGGTTTTCAGCCTCGCCTTTCGCCTTGTCCCACAGGCGTACGGTGTATTCGAGATCCGACTGGAAAAAGGGGATATGCTCGTCCGTGAATAAGGACCAGGCGAAACGTGCGAAGAGGCACTCGATGCTGATGCCACGAATCAGCTGGGGTGAGCGGTTGTGGTACAGGCCCACGAATTCGGGCGAGCCCGACGGCAGCAGCACGTGTGTGACAAGTTCGGCAGACTCGGGCGCGCAGGTGCCAAATCGCTTGGGCACGAAAGTGAAACGCCGGGCATCGAAGAGATAATGTAGGTCCTTGCGGAGGACGAGGATGTTTTTGTCGTCGTTGATCGCTGATACTTCGAGCGGCCGCCGGCAGTACCTACAACCGACGAATTGTCAGTTTCGTCAGTCGAGATATGGTACAACCAGGCTCGTGAGAGGGTGAAGAAACAGAGAAAGACTGTATAATACCTATCCATCTTGTTCGACACAAACCAAAGCCTTTCTCCTTCTGGAACCAGATGGGCCTTCTCAACACCATCCATATAGCCAGACACCCGGCAAGTGATATCGCGATCCATTGCGGCGGCAGGCCCTTTTAGAGTAGGACGTGGCGGGGCAAACTCGGGCAGCCGAACACGAAAAGGACGCATTCAGCTTGAAAGCGGGGTTTGCTGGAATCGTGGCCTCGATCGCCATCGGTCAGGAATCGTCCGAGAATTTTGAGGAGCACCGAGAGGAAGAGCGTGGCTGCCCGGCTCGGGGCAGACTTTTCACGCTTTATTTTACGGGCCCAAGATCGCGACTCGATTGCACACGAGTTATCGGAGAGTATTTCCGCCTAGAAACAGCCATCTGATGAAAGAAGGATGCAGCCTCGCTCTGGTCAGAACCCCAGCAAGCGGCTAGGGACGAACTGAAGGGAAAGATCGTGACCGCTCCTGTGTTGGCAGCACTCGTGTTTGATGATCCCCGCTGAGAGTCTCCTTGAGCATCGAGCTTGCGGATTGGTCCGGTCGTCACACCCCCGACCCCACGCCGCGCCCCGCCTCGCCCCTGAAAGAAGGCGGCTTGTCATCGCCTCAGCCCGAAGGAACACAGTTCCCCGCACCCTAATCCAACACACAGCCATGAAGCTGATTCTCCTCCTCGTCCCCTCGCTCGCAGCCGCGCAAATTGTAACGCTCTGCGATCAGTTTGGCACCTGGTCCAGCGTTGGATATAACGTGTATAATAGCCTCTTTGGTCAGGGCTCGGCAACTTCTGGTTCCAAGTGCACCTCTGTCGATACCAACGCCCTCGTGGGCGTGGGCTGGCACACGGTGTGGCAGTGGACAGGCGGTGCCAACATCGTGAAAAGCCGACTCCAACTTCAAGGAGGGCGAGATACACGTTAGCGGACGACGCGAAGATTCGCCAGCTGAAGGAGCAGGGACTTCCTTGGATCACGATCCCCAAGCATTTCCCGGGGCGTAGTGCTGGGGCCATTGAAGTGAGGTATCACCAAGACCAAGCTCAAGACCGCCGACCCTTCTCGAAGCGGGTCTCTCCGTTCGGTATGCCGTCCATTTTTTGCATCGGAAAGGAAGTGGTCCACTGTCTCTCTTGCTCCTCCGCACGCGCACTGATCTGCTGGTACTGCTTCGATCTGGTGGAGTGGAGCGACCAGCCAAGGAGCAAGCATGCCTTTTCCATTCCGCTCGCCGCTTTAGAGAGCCGTGGGCCCGACGCGGCGCGCCCCGTCCCGCACCATGCAAGGATTTACGCCCGGCGCGACCTTAAACGAACACCATGCACGCATTCCCGGGCGCGCGAGAGTCAAAAGACACCTGCATGGTGTCGTATGATGTCAGATAAAATCATCCATCATCTGCTCACCTACGGCGCTGCACGCGAAGCGGGGCCAATCAGTTCCAGGATCCCGCCGTGAACTCGGCTGTGCACGGATTTCTTGTCGACAGGATCTTGGGTGTCGCAGGCACTCCACCTGAACGAGATGACTGGGATTGGGCATGCATGCTTCACACGGCGTTCACACAGGAGGGGCATTTTGCGAGCTCGAAGGAGACGCATTGTGGGGATATGGGTTGAAGCATGCTGCCTCACTCAAGAATCCTTCATGCAGGCAGCAGGATGTAGGGCGGCGTTGGGCTTGTGTGCGGGGGAAGCGGTCGGCGAGGCCGCTGATTGAGTTGACGCAGCCTGGCCGCAAGTCTGCGCGCCCCGCGCTGGCCCACACCTACAGCACGATGCAGCGGCCCAGCTCCCCAAGTTGCAGGACATTATTGTGGCCGCCAGCATCTCCACCCGCAAAGCCACTTGCTTCAACCGAGGAACCAAGATCGACGACAAGGGTGCCTGGTTCATGTAAAAGCCAAAACTTCATACCACGCGATCGTCAAGTCAGCTGATGTCCTAGAAGATGGCCCCTTATTCACACTATAGCATGTCTCGCCCTCTTGATAAATCCAACTGCAGGGCATGTGAAACTCGGTCCGTTGAAATGACGACGCTGCCTGAAACAATCCCAAATGACTCTTGGTAGTCTGGGTGAAGGTAGAGTAGCTCTTCGCCATCGTCGGTAATCCAAGACCTTGTAGCAAATATATGATGCGAACATCGGCAGTCGGAGTCAGGCAGCCGCAAGGTTCCACGATCGGTAACGAGATGTTTAGTTACCACAAAAAGAAAAGGAGAGAAACTGTGGAATGGCGTTTTGGCCTTGCAGCACCCGCAGCTCGGCGCCCGTGGCCGCATCCCATACCCGGACCGTCTCGTCGTAAGAGCCCGACACGATGAGCCGGCCGTCCGGCGAGAAGGCGACGGCGTTGACCGGGGCCGAATGGCCTCGCAGTACCCGCCGCTCGGCATGGAGGCGGTCTGATCCTAGGAACCAACTTGGAGCCACTCTCCTTCGCGGACTGGTCAGTTTCACTTGTCTAATTTTCTCAATAATAGACGTACATGCAAGCTGAGAACTTTCATTTGATTAGGCTCAGAGAACTCCCCGTGGTAGAAGACGCCATTCTTGTCTCGCCTTCGAATTTCAACGCACCCTTTGGCCCGATTTCCTGCCTGCTCCGTTTTACATGCCTCGTCTTCCGGATCCGACTTCCAGAGCTCTAAAGCGGCCTATTCCTCCTTGCCTCGGACCACCTGGAGTGTCCCGGCAACCATCGCCACGTTCTCCTTTGCCCGCTCCTCGCTCACGTGGAAAGGTTTGTTTGAACGGCTGCTGTGATATGTCGACTCCTTCGCCGCTGGGGGGATCAGGCCGTATCTCGGGCGTGGTTTGGGGCGTTGTGAGTGAGCGCCTGGCGTCGTTAGGGGCTAGCGGCGAAGAAAGGTCCGTTGGGGAGTCGTTGATCAACTAAGATGTTGCGAGGCACTGTCGAGACACCATGACGGCGGTCCGCGATTTACGCGGCAGCCCCAGGGAGTCGCGCCCAACGCCATCTGTGCTTCCGTGACCTTCCACTCCTAACGCCGTGTCTCAGGCATGCAGTGAGGTCGGCGGTAGCAGCTGTCGCTTTCCCGGGTCTCCTTTACAGCAGACCGTCCAACAGAGGCCATGATTTGCGAGATCTCATCAGTCGAAAATGTTGGTAGCGGCAAGTCCTGCAATCCGGTTGCGTCGTCGTCCGGGAGTCCGCCGGTTTTTTACCATCTATCCAGCTTCGTCGCGCGACCATTCTCTAATACCGACGCTTCATCGCTCTGACGATCTTCGGTGACGCAGCGGAAGGACCGTTCCTCAAGGATGATGTACTTGCTGTCGTCAGGGTCGGTGATGGTGTCGAGCTGGCTGTTATTGGGCTTTCGCTTCTTGGGGTAGCTGCCGATGGTGGCAACGTGATTGGACTGGCCTGTCCCCTTGAGGGCGTTGGACTGCCAGCCGCTGCCACCGAGAGCGGTCGAACCAAAGAGCTTCCTGACGAGAGGGTATAACGTAGGAATACAGGTGCCGATCAGGACGAAGTTCGCCGTCCGCGTTGAGAAAGACGGAGCTCTTAGCGGCCATTCTCGAGAAGGCTGGGTCAACGGCCAGAAGCGTGTTCACTTGGAAAGGCGGTGATTTGGTATTTGGGTATCAACATCGAGTGAGACGTTTGCGGCGCTGCATCGCTGGAGTCTGCGGGGAAGCTGTCGCGGGAGACCACATGTGGCATGGGCCACTGGGCCCACTGGTCCGAGCGCTCCAGGCACCCGTCTGCTCCATTTGCTGTTGGAGGCACGGCAACGAAGGTGGTGTCAGGTCGGGGGTGGAAGCGAGTTGGTGTGGGAGGTTGCAGTCTCAGAGAGGGCTGCAGGAAATGGTGGGTGGCAGAGACGCGGGCGGTCTGCAGGTGGTCCGGGCGGTGCCCGCAACATTTCCTGCATGCAGGATTTTCCCACACCCACCGTAAGAACAAGACAGACAGCATCACAAGCCCGGCATGCATTTGGAAGTCTGGGTTGACGGCAACGCCCTCCCAGCCACTGGTGTAGTCGACGCCGACAAATTCGCTAAGCTGGTTGCGGCGGACCCCCACGAAGTGTTCAAGGAAGTTAAGCTACGCAGCTTGATGGCCGTGCAAGCCCGCACCGAGAATGCCAGAGGCGAACGTGAAACCAGCGTGGTCTCACAAGGCAGCACTACCGGCAGCAGCAAGTCTCTGTGCCCGTGCACTACTTTTAACCATAGCAATTTCAAGCGTGAACAACGGCATACCACAAAAGTACCAACACCGCCCCCAGAATGATAGCTGCTGGCGCAGGAACCCCAAACCACCTGCCACTAACATAACTCGTCGCCACGACCACAACCCACCACGGATCGTCCCCCAAGCTCCGCCCAAACTGGAATCCCTCGTCGATATATCCAACCTGCCAGATCCGGTACACAGCCGTACAGATCAAGCCCACCGCGCCAGCGTTGATTCCCCTGAGTAGCGCGCCTGTTGCGCGCCGTGCTCCAGAGACCCATGGTGCCGTGCACGAGAATCAGCCCGGGACTGAAAATGGCGACCCAAGCGATCAGAGCAACAGCTATGGAGCTGTAGCCATTGTTGATCGCGGTCAGGCTGCCGAGAAAGACGGCAAAGTTGAAGTTCGGACCCGCCTCTGAATGGCCGGTCCCCTCAGCATCGCGGCCTCGGTCGCCGGCCTCCTCGGGACGGCCGCCAAAAATCTGCTCAGTGCTGAACGATTTCATCTCGGCGGTCATCGATGCCCCGCAGTCGGCGCAAGCAGCTCTGGCCGCAGTCACCGAGATGCACGCTGCCCTCGAGACGGTCAAGGGCCTTATCGACAGGGTGGCGACGCTGCCCAGCCGGCGCAAGATCCTCGTGCGGCTGACCATATTGTCATCACCTTCTCGAGCAGCGTGCTGACGCTATCCGAAATCGAGTCGCTCGTCTGTTACAAGGACGGCATCATGCACCGTCTGAGGTGGGTCCGGGGGGAGAAGAAGATCCTGCGGCTGCCGCCACGACTAGAGTCGCAGAAGTCGTCGCTGTCGTTGATGATTACTGTGTTGCTGTGGTATGGTCCTTTCACCTTGTTCTGCTGGAGTGGCATGTTCGCGACTAATCCTAATTTTGTGGCAGCCAGTCAGAGATGGATGCTCTGGTGGAAATGGGTGTGGAAACGGGACACTTGGAGATCATCGGACATTACGGGTATGGTGGTAAGCCTAGGAACCCAGTGTGGAAGGCGGTGGGCTAACCACCAAGCAGTGGCTCGGACGCAGTACGTCTGCAGCATCATGCAGGCTCCTACAGGCCCAGAAGTCGCGTACTGCAGCAGTTCAAACTGCGGCAGTACGCCAGAATCAGGCCCTTATCGTGCCATCGCGTGCAACCTCAGTAAGGAAGCTCCCATAGTTGTTGATCCTCGACGTCCTCGGCCTCCTTTTGGCTAGCCAGCTCTCGGGAACGAATTGCTTGCCACGGTGGTTGACTTTCGGCCAGTCGACGTGAGAATCGCGGGGGCAACTGTTTGACCAACGTCAGCCAGACTGCTTGGCGATGCTCAGGGGCGGGCCCCAGGACGGGAATTAGTGGCTCTAGCCCCACTTCCACGGTGCACTGATCGAGAGCTAGCGCATCTTTCGTTCTGGGGCCCTCTAGCGCCAAAACGCCAAGACAAGCACCGCAGCGAGCGGAGGTTCCCCAGATCTGGAAACTGAACCTGGAAGCTGCAACCTTCGTCAACGACACAGTACTACGTACCAACCTGGAACCTCTAGCCTTCATCTCCCCGCCTCGCGCGCCACCACGCAGTGCGCCGCATCCCAGCACCTTTTGTATGGGATTGATAACCTGGCCTTTCCCGGACACGGAGACTCCGCCTTCGTCGCAAGCATCCCCGCCCCCGCGCGAAGCTCCTCGTGACCCCTGAGCGCCGCCTTTGCGCAGCAACCTGACGGCCTGAAGCTCTACTTTTTCTCACGCCCCGTCTGGCCGAGACTGTCGCTATAAGCGTCTGCTATGAGCGCCAAGCTCTCGCGAGCCTGCGATGCATGCCGGGTCCGGAAGGTGAGGTGCAGCAGCAAGCAGCCCTGCGCGCAATGTGCCCACCTTAACCTTGCCTGCACCTTTGCGCCCGCACCCGCGAAGCGCAAGCCCGGTGTGCGAGGCCATCTCGTCGCACAACTGCGCAACAAGGCCGTCAACAAGGCCGGCAGCGGAAAGGCCGCCTCCGCCTCCGCCGCCGCAAACACGCACATCCTTGACCCCGGCCATGCCATCACGCCTCGACCCGAGCTAGCCCCGGCCCCGGCCCCGGCCCCGGCCAT
>FTEL01009706.1_pt1 | contig 15681 bp, 18 predicted proteins | sample 1658911 | NCBI WGS metagenome assembly FTEL01 (sample SAMEA3914869, study PRJEB12502) | metagenome | biome: forest; material: soil | place: USA | collected 2012-03-12 | depth 0.1 m
GGAGGGCGGAGCGGAATAGAAGCCAGTCTAGAGCGTGGCGGCATTGAGAGACTGACATGTTCAGGCGGAGTGCGCAGTTGATGGCCGTGCAGACGGCCGCGATAACGAGGAACGGGTCGACCTTCTTGGTGTCATGCTTTCTCACAGAGTGCTCGGCGATCTTGTGAGTTGCCCTCAAGATATATATATGGATTCCAATGTCAGTTCGGATACGGCTCATGCTTGGCCAAGGGACATGTACCATTGCCGCGACGATGGGCTGCAGCGACCGAAACGAAGCATTGAAGTACTTGTTCTCGAACCCCGCCAGCGTGTACAAGTAACTGGCGAGGAGCATCAACACAAACCCTGGAAGGATGAATGCCAGGCCCGCAATGATGCCGCCCAACCTCCCTCCCGACAAGCAGCCGAAGAACATGCACAGCTCGGCGGCTTCGGGACCGGGGAGGATCTGATAGACGGAAAAGACGCGCTGGAAGCGAGCGAGGGTGATCCACTTATCCTCAGTCACAAGCTTGTCCTTGATCAAGGCGATCTGGGCAACAGGCCCGCCCCAGGCGAAGAGGCCGAAGTTGTAGAAGAAGAACCAGAACAGCTTGAGATACGACATCCGGGGGACCTTAGAGTTGTCGTGCAGCCCCTGGTCGTCGTCGCCGGAAGGAGTATCCGAGGTGGCCTCTTGGATTTCGGGTTGGGTAGAGCCATAGTTGTGCGACTCGGGGTCCCCTTTCTCGCCGTCCCCTTGTTCGGCGTCACGTTTCTCGACCCACGACATTGTCGCGGCTGGTTTGCGAGGTTTGCAGGAGAAAGGCGGGGAACGGGATTGGCGACTGCTTGCGGGAGGCAGCTTGGTCGTGGTTCTGTCAGGATCCTTTGTAGTCGAGGACAGGGTGAGAGAGTCCATCATGGCTGCCATTGCCTCGGATTTTATACAAGTTGAGTTCAACTCTTCCTTGAGGTCTCCCAGCACGACAACCAGGGCCGATGGACGGACAGCAGAGCTTTGATTGGTCAATCTCGCCGTCGGCGTCTCGAGGGGTCCCGACCAAAGCGACGCCAGGGAGGCCGACGCCACAGAGGACGGACACCTCAACTCTGATTGGCCGATACGAGGAGATATGTACTTCTGGGTTCTCAGCCAGGAGCCAGAGGTGGCGCACGCTAATAATAAGTGATGTGAGTTAGCGTTGGCGCAATCGGTTGGAAGTGCAGAGTGAGCTGGAGGGTGGGGGGGCAGGGGGGCGCGGGATGCACTTTCGAGCGAGGCGTGAATTTGAATTTGGCGCATGCTGGTGTAACTACCTGTTGCTGTATCCCACTCCTCTCTGCTCGAAGTCGGGAGGCTCGAGAGCAGCTCATCCGCACATGCCATCGAGGGCTTCCCAAATCACTTTTTTCCTGACGGCACATGTACCCTGGCCGGTCGAGGCGCAGCCGGCTTCCAACGCGCGAGCGACATAATCCATCTTCTCGTCGGATGTCGCGTATCGCATGAGCATCTCGTATGCCTTCCCACACTCGACATCTCCCTCGGCGTGTGCCGCCGTGCCTTGAGGGGGGTTTACCGATGTTGGCCGGACGATGACCTGGGCGAGGTCTGCCGTTGGGTTTTCGGCGAGAAGCGAGAGCAGTTTGCACGGGCCGATCCTGGGCGCTCCATCGGTCGAGGTGCAAGTGTCTGCTTGGGCAGCCCCAGAAGCGGAAGAGGCCTCGCTCGCTGTTGGTGTTGGGCAGGTGGCCGTTTCTGCGCCGGAGGCAGGGCGTGCGGGGGCCGGCTCGTGGGTGCGGGATGGCGAAGCCGTGCTCACGGGGGTGTTGTTCCTCTTCGTTTTCCGCGACGTGCGCGTTTTCCTCCCCTGGCCGGCCGATCCCTGGCAACCAGGCGTAGACGTAGCAGCGTAGGCTCTAGCCTTCTGCTCAATCTCCCGCCTGCGGGCACACCCCGAGTCGGTCCCCGAAGCTGTCCCACCCGGCTCAGGCTTGTTTCCACAGCCCTCCCGCTGGGCCCACAGGTCCATCTCGTCGTCGTCGAAGCCGGCCAGGCGCAGCAGTTCGCGGAGGCGTCCGTTCTCTGCAGCGACCTTGCGTGCCGCCAACTGCACCTGTGTCGTCGCCCTGATCCCCTGGGCGCGGGCCTCGGCAAGCCGGCGCTCGAGGTCCGCCACATACTCCTTCTGACGGGCTCGGTAGCGGCGCTTGTTCTCGGTCAAGCGGGCTGTTCTCGCGGCGTCCGCCATCTGGCTGGGCCCTCTTGGTTAGGTAGGTGTTGGGTGATTTTCTTCGGTTGTTGTGCAATGTTCATTCAGCTTTCGCTCCCAACCCGTTGGCTTTATTTCAGTTAGCCCCGCATCACGTGCGAGACAGAAGGGACTGACTGCAGATATTCATGAAAAGGGACAGGTGACCCCTTATGCTTTCTGTGATTCTCTGGGTGCTTTACTTTTCTTTCTATCTCCCCCTCTTGGGCTCTTCCCAACCCTCACCCAGCTCTTGCCATCCCTCAAATCGTATTCCGCAGATCCTGCCCAGCCAGGAACCTCCTCAAGTTGTCCACAATCAGATCCTCCGCCCCCTGTGGCCTGCCCCCCGCAGCATGCGGCGACAACACCAAATTCTTCGCCTTGTACAACTTATCCCCCTCCGGCAGCGGCTCCTTCTCAAACACATCCAGCGCCGCCCCCCCAATCTCCTCCTTCTCCAGCGCCTCAAACAGCGCATCCTCATCCACCGACGACCCCCTCCCCACATTGACCACCCACGCATGCTTCGGCAGCAGCGCCAGCCTCTCCTTATTCAGCGCATGCCTCGTGCTCGCATCCCCAGGCAGGATCATCACTAGCGCATCCGTCTGCGGCAGCAGCTCCGGCAGGCTGTCCTCCCCAAACACCTGCACGCCACCCCTCACCCCAGGCGTCCGCGCCACGCCCTTGACCTCCGCACCGAGCGCGACAAGCAGCGGCGTCAGCTTCTTCGCGATGTTCCCGAACCCCCACACCAACACCTTCGCATCGCGCAGGGTGCGGAACGTCCCCGGCTCGCGGTCCGGCTGCGGGCCGCCGAGATAACCCGGCCACTTGCCCAGCGTCTGCGAGTCGCGCATATCATGGAACCGGCGGGCGGCGGTGAGCAACAGACCAAGCGTGTGCTCGGCGACGGTGGCGTCGTGCAGGCCGGAGCCGGTGGTGACCTTGATGCGGGAGGCGTCGAAGCCGGCGGCGAGGACGTCGTTGGGCCCCGCGGCCAGGGACTGGATCCAGCGGAGGTTGGGGAGGTTCTTGGCCGCGAAGGAGAGGTTGGCGGGGGCGTTGGCCCAGGTGACGAGGATTTCCGCGTCGTGCAGGTCGGGCGGGAAAGTTGGGGCTTTGGCGTCGTAGAGATGCAGGGTCAGGGTGGGGAAGCCCGCGAGGGCGGAGGGGAGGAGTCTCAGGGTGTTGGGGTAGAGGAGCTTCATGGTGGTGGTTGTGGGGGGGTTGTGGTGGTTGTGTTGGTGGTGTTTGCGCGTAGACTGTGTAGGTGCGTGCTCGGTGTCTTGGTGAGGAGAGAAGAGTTCAGTGTTTTGTTTTTGTGAAACCACCACAAGTTAGTTGTTTGACGGCGCGGAGGGAGGTGATTGAGTTCAACGCGGGGCAAACGACCCCGACCCGCAGCAGTTGGGGTTGTGTGGTGGAGCTCCCCAAGCACGACAGCTCCCCAAAGAGAGGGGCAGAGGGGAAAGGTCTCCGCTGTCGGCACGGCAGACGGCTGGCGACGGGTTTGGCGGTGGAGCAGCACCGCTCTCGCCGTGTCGATTGGTGGAAGAATAGGGGTCAATCGGGATGGGGTGTGTTTACCCCTGACTCAGATCCGAACAGGGACATATCATTAGGTAGGTCTTCTATCCTTGCCGTCTGCCACTCTATCTAAGTAGGTAGGTACCTAGGTATCTTGGGAGTTCACGCTCTCCTTCTCAGCCCTTCGTGTATTGGCTGCCGCCCACGTCACCGCCTCCATATCCCCCACTATCTCATGGCCCGGGATGATGATACTCTCCCTGCTCGCCATACCCGACGAGGGGATTCCCCCCATCCAAATCCGGCATCTGGAAAACACTAAAATCCAGCTCCATCTCCCCTCCCACGAAACTCAACGGACCCCAGTACTGATTCCAATGGAACATGGCCTCGCTCTCAACTGGTACTGGCGCTGCCATGGTCGGCGCTGCGGCAGCAGCTGTTGCTGATGCTGCAGCGGAAAACTTCTTCTCTGCATTCTCCGCTGCCCGCCGCAACATTTGTGCCGCCTTGACCGCCACGATGCACTCGTCCATTGTCTCGAGAATCTCGATCGCCATGCTGACGTATTTGAGGAGGCCGGGCAGTTCGGGCTCGGTGGCTTCTTGCGTGACGTAGACGAGGATCATCGACGAGGCGAAGAGGGTGTAGGTTGTGTTGTAGAACCTGGTTTTGGTTAGGAATGCTTGTGGTAGTGTGACTGCGAGTGTCTTACCAAGTGTGAAAAAAGTCGTGGTGTTGGTACATCTCGTAGATGACCTGGATCGTCCGCTTGGCTGCCTCGAGGCACTTCTGCACAGCCTCGACCGACCCCGGGATGTTTGCACGCTCGGCAGCCGTTGATGTCAGGAGGATGGAACCAAATAGAAGAATCCGGAGGTTGAAGTATCCTAGGTAGGCGGGCAATCAGCGAAGCTCAGATCGGCGGGGATGAACACGAGGGGCCTACGAATCAACAACACCAGCCTCTGCCTCTTGATCCACTTTGCCTCCTTTACGCTCTTCAGCGTTTCGGGCTGGATCGTCAGCGTCGTTTGCGGCCGTATGGCTGCGGGTAACGAGTTGATCCAGTCATCCAACTCTTTCTCGATCTGGAAGGCCAGTGTCAACATCCGTTTCGTTGTGTTGTCTTGGAGATACACGCTGAAACAGATGCGTCGGGTGATCTTGGAGAAATCGACCATCGGTTTGATGATGGCGCAGTATGGTGGGTCTAGCGGACCTGGCGCGTCGATGTCGGCAGGGTGTGGTGTTGGTTGCTCGGTCGAGGTGACGGGGAACTGTCGGTTGTGATATGGGTCTGCGCCGAGCGTGTCGGGTCGTCCCATGGCGAAGGATACCTCACTGGTGAATTGGTTAGTCTGGTGTGGCTCTGAGCACCGAAACACGACAAGGGTGGATGCTTACGTCTCCAGGGAATACAGCCCCCTAGGAAGCATCATGTTAGCTGCCTGAATAGTGAAAAGCGACGGAGTGCCACGTACCACCATGTCCTTGACTCAATGCGAAGCTGAGTCGCATCCTTCTTGGTATCCGGCCCCGGCTCCCGATTGATCCCCATGGCCAGCGCCGTCCTCACCGCCATGCCAATGTACATGTACGACCCTGCCAGACGTCAGTCAATCTCCCTCAACCCAGCGCGGAATGTCCTCACAGTGAGCGTTCAGTTCATTTTGGCAAACCTTGGCCTGTCATATCCCAACTTGATTAGCCATGAACACCACCCATCCCACAAGAAAGTCCATACCATAAAGATGTAACACTGCACCATATCCAAATCCGTCACCATCCCCAACTTGTTACACCTCGCCCGCGCCTCGTCAAAGAACTTCCGGCTCCACTGCAGATTCCCGATCCCATCTATAGGCTCGTCATCTCGCACCCCAACCAACGCACCAAGCGCCAATATGCTGTAGTACAACGCCGTAAAGCTCGAGTTGCGCGCCGCTTCCCCCTTGCCCGACCATAGCAGCTCGCACCGTTGCAGGAAGGCGTGTTTGTCAACGATGGGATGGATGTAGTGGATGCTGGAGAAGAAGCCTTGGAGGAAGCCGCGGCATTGGGGGTAGTGGGATGTCGCGGAGGATGAGGCGTCGTCTTGGCCGGTGGTGGTGCCGGTCCCGCCTGGAGGGGAGAAGGCTGGGTTGTGGAGGTTGGTGACGATGGCGGCGGCGTCGGCGGGTTCTTCGCCGGGACTGCTGGCCTCGCCGCCGCCGGAGAGCTGGACTTGGGAGAGGAGGGCCACGGATGATGACCGACCGTAGAACTCGACGTTGTGGGTGTGGTGGTTGATGCCCGAGACTTCTTGGCCGGCGCCCTGGCGGGACCCCGCGCTGACGGTCGAGACACTGTCGGAGATTCCGTGTTCGTTGGAAGTTACACGTATCCCGTCGTGCTCGTGGGGGTCGCGCTGGCTGGTTGAAGCATCCTGGCCGGGGCGGGGGACCGCGCCATGAGGGTCGCCGGGAAGCTGCCCCTGACCTGGCGCCCCACCAGCCGAGAGCTGCCGTACGAGGTCCTCAAGATGTTTGACATATCTGGGTGAGGCGGTGTTCGCGTCAGCACCTCCTCAGGCCCCGAGGTCCCGGGCATGGGAATCCGGGGGAGAGTCCCTACTCTGGCATGTAACGCCGCCGGTTGGCTTCTTGGCCCCGGTACACGCATTCTGCGTTGCGGTCTGGAGGGGGTGGGTCAGTCAGCCGGGTCCGGAACACAACTGAAAATAGGTAGCGATGCTTGCTCGCGGGAATTCCGCCGCGCTCTCCTCACCTTTGCAGTACGTGCATGGATACAACTCGTCGCACTTGTTCTTCTTTACTCGGCACAGGTCGCAGGCCCGCGCCGCACGCGGCCGGCGTACCTTCTGGCCGGTATTCACTGTGTTACCCGTGGCCGCCCCTGTCGTTGCGGCCGCGTGTACCGTCGTAGGGACCGCGTTGTGGCCCGGTGTTGGGGCCTGTGGTAGTCCCCGCGGGTTCATCTCTGGTATCTGTGTCGTCGTCGTCGTCTTGCCTCGGCCTAGTGGGCGTCTCCTGCTCACCATGCCCGTCGATATCGATGCCGTCAACAAGTGTGGTTCCGGCAGTCGTCGATGGTGTGGAGGGCCGAGAAAACCGGCCACGAGACACTTGCCCCACGGACCCCGCTATCTGGGCTGCCGAGCCCCGAAAATTCCGCGATGCAGGATGGCTGCTGGGGACCCTGGGGTGCCCGCTGGGGTGGCTGCTTGGCTGGCACGGTGGTGAAGTTGGGGGGGTGGAGCTGGCCCCCTTGTTTCGTTTCAGGGGGTCCCCGGGTTCCGTGGTTCCAGGGGTCTGCAGAAGCCCAGGCCCGCTACGGCAGTGATTTCCGGCACTTCGCTGCAGCCGGGGGCTGGTCTGGGGGCCGATCACGGTTCGCGGAGCCGACTGATCTCACGTTGACAGCAGAGAACAAGACATCTTGACCCGAGGTTTGCCATTCCCATCGTGGGTACGCTACCCGTACCAAACGCTCTCTTGCTCGTATTCGTACTCAGGAACCAGAAAGGAGAGAAGAGGAGACACTGGAAGCGATGACAGCATGAAACCAAAAAGTCAATTAATTAAGAAGTTGACGCACGACCGCTCTAACTAGTACCAAAGAGACGAGGACAACACGGGCCTATTTCCGCTTTCGCCCCACAAGATCGCCACGAAACGCCTCCTCGCAAGCCACCCCTCTTCCTGTCGAGGGCTCCACCCTTCAACCAACATCCTACGACGACTCCTCGAGCTGATACTTCTCAAAGTGTCTCGCGGGCACGCGCTTGGCAAACATGAGATCCAGCTCCTCGAACGTGCGGCCCTTGGTGCCGGGCACGTCAAAGTACATGACCACCAGCATGAGGATGCCCATGCCAAAGAAGATCCAGCCAATGTTGCCGCCGAGGTTGGCCTGGTCCTGGTTGAACAGGTAGGGCATGACGATGGTCCAGACGGTGCCGCAGACGGCCGCAAAGCCCGTGCCGATGCCCAGCGTCTTGGCTCGCAGGCGCGTGGCAGACACCTCACCGGCGACGGCGCTGGATGCGCCTACGGCGGGACCATACGAAATGGACGTGAACTGCAGCGCGACACCGATCATGAGCAGCGTCGTCCGCGACCGCGCCAGCACGCCACCGATGCCCATGATCAGGTACATGACAACGCACACGCCGACGCCAAAGAACATGAGCGGGCGGTGGCGGAACCGCGACATGAGGAACACATTGATGAGCGCCGACACCACGCCCATGCTGATGCCGACCTGCACCAGCATCAGCACGGTCTGGCTGTCCAGCCCTGTCTGGTTGAGGAAATACGGCGCGTTGGCCGACAGCACGGCGCCGACCACCTGCGGCATGTAGTTGCAGATAAGGGTGATGCGCGTGCGCCGCCAGTTGGTGCCGCGAAAGCACTCGAGGAAGGACGCGTCGCCGCCCGAGGCTGCCAGCTGGCGCTCGGCTTCGACCGTCTTTTGGATCTGCAGCAGGCGCGCGTCGACGTTGTCTCGGCTGTTGGAGAGGCGCTTGAGGGAGGCGAGGGCCTGGTCGTGCTGGCCCTTGAGGACGAGGTAGTAGGGCGACTCGGGGAGGAAGGGCAGGCCGATCAGGAGGAGGCCGGGGAAGGCCCACGCCGCAGCGAAGATGACGCGGAATGCCATGGGGTCGATGATGGAGACGCGGCTGAAGGTGGAGGAGATGGCGATGAGGAAGCCGAGATTCTGGATGGTTTGTTAGCAGCCGCGAATAGCTTCGTAGGGATTCCGTGTCCATACCAGCATGATCGTGTTGACCGACAGAGCAATGCCTCGCATCGGCAGCGGCGCAATCTCGGACACATATGTCTGGGTCGTCGTCAAGAGCAGACCCACGGCGGTGCCTGTAACGATCTTGCCACCGAGGAACTGCGCCGGGTTGTGGGACACGAAGCTGACGGCGATGCCGGCGGCCGCGATGATGATGGCGACGAGGAAGACCGCGCGGCGGCCCAGCCAGTCCTGCACATGGCCAGCGACGACGGAGCCAACGAGCGTCATGACATTGTACATGGCGTTCCAGGCCGACTGCCAGTACGCGGGGATGATGAGCTGGCCGTTGACTTCGGAGGCGAAGGTCATCCTGTTCAGGGGTCAACGGCCGTGGACTTGATCACGTAGGAAAGGAATGTACTGACTGGAACGCTGGCATCGCCAGACACACCGAAAGGGCGAGATTCTCGTATCCCACAAGCGCCGTGCCGACTGTTCATGGTTAGAGACTCCCGCATCACCCAAGTCTCGCCACTGGTCCACGTACTGTTGGCGTAGAGCGTCCACAAGATAATCTTGGGGTTCTGCGCCATGCACTGCCACGGGCTGATCTGGTCCGCCTCCACGGCCACCGTCTCGTCGTGCTTCGCGGTTGCTTTCATGTCGTCGCTGTACTCCTCGTTGGCCATGGTGGCGATCGTGGCGGAGGGGCCTGCCCACCGCGCAATGATGGTGTTGACGGGAGGGAGTAAGCTGCGATCGAGATCTTCGGTGCAATCTCGCCGAGCAGAGTGACGACGAGGGGACAGCAAGGTAGAATCTGGGGATCAGCAGCGCCAGTCGGAACGCGGAGACGTGATGATAAGTAGACACACACTTGACGCCATCCACGATGCCCGGTTTCCTTCGAGATCGCCAGAACGACCTTCGAGATGCCGCAGCCTGCAGCCGCGTGGTTACATCGGCCGACTTATTGCCTCCGACCCTGTCCTCCCCGCGCACGGCCATGGACATCCGCTTGATGTTGGTTTACGGTTCGGAATTGCCGGCGTTGCCAAGCCCCCCCTGCCCGTGTCCGAGGACATTTGATGGCGTTTATGCCTGCGAATCGTGGTTTCGCGCCTGGCAGGGGATCGTCCAGATGGGGGATTTTGAACTTGTTTGGTTTGGCCTGGTCAAGAAGCTAAGCTCAAGTCAGCTGAGGCTGAGGGCTGAGACGTCGACGGCGAGTCCAACCAACCGCCAATATCCTTGTTCAGGAAAATGGACCGGAACACTTGCGCCTGTCCCCGCGAGGTCTGGGTCCTCTGTTTTGTCTGGGCACCAATCATGGCTCCATGGACACGATTCCTCGACGCAACCCAACGTTGGACAACGACAACACACGATAGTTCAATTTATCAAACTCTGCAGGAAGTTAAACCCGTTTTGCTGCAGCTCCCACGCCCTCGATCCCACAGCCATCTTGGCGGCAAACGTGTGGCCCTCGCCAGGGACTTCCTGGAGTCCGCACTTGACCCCCTTTTCCACCAGCGCCGCGTGTAAGTCCTTGCTCAACGCCAGAGGCACCATGACATCGTCCGTGCCATGCACGATAAACGTCGGCGGGAACGACGCACTGATGTTCCTCAGCGGGTCCACAGCATCCCAGTCGCCCTTGGGGTAGAGCGCCTTCAACACCGACCCGCTCGCGATCTGAGTGAACGCAAACGCCTGGCGGGGATCGCTGAAGTTGGGCGCGCCAGGCGCCTGGCCCTCGAGGGAGACGCCGCCGCGGATGGGCACCGGGTCCTCGGCATACACCTGGTTGATGAAGTCCGGGGTGAGTCCGGGGGGCAGCTTCGATGCAATCTGGTGCAGCTCGGTCGTCCAGAAGTTGTCTGAGAAGTTGCAGGGCCCGTACATGTCGAAGACGCCGGCTACGGGACGTGGTACTCCAAAACCCTGGATGGTGGTAGCGATATTGGTCAGTGCTGGACACCAATCTTAGTTGCCCTAGAAGACTCACCAAGCTCAGGGCCAACGTCCCACCGGAGGACGTCCCGAACGCAAAGACGTGGTCAAGATCCAAAAGATAGGAGATTGCCGTATGTGAGGTCACGGCCCCGTGCAGACCGCCGTCGTAAACCCAGGCGAGGAGGTCGCGGCAGTCCCGCATCGGCCCGTCTAAGAGGTTGACCTGGGGGCAAAGCCGGTGGTTGGGGGCCAGGACGATCCATCCCCGGTCTAGACAGTCCTGGACTTGGTCCTTGTTGACCATGTCCGACGAACCGAGCATGAAGGCGCCGCCATGGACGTTGATGACTGAGGGATGGAGTTAGCACAATTTCTCGCAAGGAACATTGACGGCACTCACTAATTGGGTGTCCCGCGTCATTGGGTGCTCTGGCGTTTGGCAGATAGACATCGACGTCTATCTCCTGTTCGCCGACGACCTTGTAGACCGCACGGAAACTCGACGGCGGTGATGCCATTGTTGGTGGTTGGACTCGACTGATGCGGAACGCTGGGGATTGGCTGGCTGGTCAAGATTGAAGTCAACAACCGGACAGAGCGGAGAGGGACTGCCGCACAGGACGCATGGGAGCAGCCGTCCATCATGGATGTCGGCAACATGGGTGCTTGGCTAAAGGGGTCCGGGGGGAGGTCCACCTACGGCCTACGGGGGCACGACCATGGAGTCTGGGGTCCGGGGACTGGGGTCTCGGCACTGGGACTTGGGGTCTGGGGTTCAACGCCACCTCGGGTTATCCGCCGTCTGTCATGCGCTGGGGACCGGAAATCCCGGGGCACGCGTCAGCTGGGGGCCTGGTCCAATGCGCCAGTCTCCCCACCTTTGGAGCTAACTAACACGAGAGCATGCGCCTGGAGCTCCCGACGGCCCGCGACATGGCCATGCTGGGGGGTTAGTGTTTGGGGTAACGCGGGGAAACCATTGAAGAATGGGGAGAGGGGCCGAGAGAGAGGGGCACGGCGGCTTCAATAATAAGGAACTCGAAGCGACGCCACTGCAGGACTTGGTTGACCAGAATCAGAACCCCTCTCTCGTGCCCGTGTTGCCATTGTTTTCCAATTTCCCACCTTGGGTTAGACACCACCGTTCCAATCTCCCACCGCAACCCCCCCTCCTCTCACACAAGATGGGTATCCCCGTTCAGTCTACCCCGCCAGACGCGAGGACCAACTACATCATCGACCAGCTCGAGGGCGAGCGCGTCTCGATCCCCGGCAGCAAGGGCACCTTCCGCATCCTCGCCTCCTCCAAGCAGACCAACGGCGGCATCGCCGTCTTCTCCAGCGGCGCCGTCCTCTCCGACGCCCCCGGCTTCCACTGGCACGCCGAAGCCCACGATGTCTTCCTCGTCACCAAGGGCTTCCTCAAGCTCTGGAACGGCGACAAGTGCCGGATCATGGGCCCCGGAGACTTTGCCTACATCCCCCCTGTAAGTCCACCTGCACGACAACAGGACCCCCACGTCCCATCCCGCCGTGGGACCAACCCAACCAGCCGCTGACCCCGGATTGTGTCCCACACATGCAGACCGTGATCCACAATCCCGAACTCCTCGGCCCGCACAGCGAAATGCTCGGCCTGGTCGCCCCCGGCGACTGGATCGACTTCTTTCGCTACATCGGCGAGCCGTACAACGGCCTGATCGTGCCCGAGACCGACTCGCGCAACCTCGTCTCCCTCCTGATCCCCAAACTCATGGCCGCCAAGGACCGCTTCGACGTCCACTTCGAGCGCGACTACAAGCCCCCCGCCGTCAGCGACTGGCTCGACACCGAGAACACCCTCCCGGGGCCGCTCGAGCCGTACTTCCTGCGTGCGAATACCGGGCCCAAGTGGATGCTCGGCGGCGTCATGTCGCGCCCGTTCATCAACGCGTCGCAGTGCTCGGACAAGTTCGCCATCTCAAGCATCGAGTCGTCGGGCAAGTACCCGAATGCCGGGGAGGTCTCGCCGTTTGGGCGGTGGGTGACGTTCCCGACGGTGGACCACTGCTTTTGTGTGCAGGAGGGTCTGCTGCGCGTACGGTTGAGGGGTGAGGAGGGGGTGAATGATGTCCGTGAGGGTCAGACGATCGTCATCGCTGCTGGGCAGGCGTTCTCGCTTGAGTTTGCTAGCCGGTATGTGCGTGCCATTACGTTCACGAACGGGGCGGGTATTGAGCATCTCATCCATACTGCCGGGGAGCCGTACGCACATGCTGTCCTGCCAGAGGAGGCGCCGGCGTTTGATGAGGAGAAGCTCAAGAAGGCCAGTGGGGAGCTGGGTGTGACGATTGAGGCGTAGACGGGAGAGACAGGAGATGGGTGTACATAGCCAGGCGCAGGTCGACTGTTAAATCAAGCATCTTGCATCATTCTCATAACCCAGTGCTGGCCTCCCTCTGTTCAGGGGGATGTCAACCTTTCCTCCATCGGCCATCTCGCAGTCTCGCGCGACTCACTGGCGCGGAATGTTGGATTGATAGTGGCAAAAGAATGATGGCATGCTCTCAAAATTATCACTACAGACTCTCTCCCTTGCACCCCTTAATATTCGCCTCCAACCTCATACCGAAACCACCTCTCATTTATCTTCCCTCCCGTCGCGCACCATGTCCGATGTGCCGCCTGCCCATCGTCAGCTCTCCACCGCGCACAAGATCCAAAGAGAAGGTAGCCTACGGTCACCACCTGGATCCCAAAGAACATGGTGTTGATGAACGCCCGCTCCCCATTGTTCCGGTAAACCATGATCTGGTCGCGGTCAAGCTCCGTGTTGACGGGTCGATACGCCGGCACGGCGCGATGGTTCTGCGACCATCCCGGCGGGTTCTGGGCCCTCGGTTGTGATGTGGAGGGTTCCGCGGCCGTCCGTGGCTCCGACTTGTGCAGCTCGTAATCCGCGAGGACCGCGCGGAGGGGATAGCCGGTGACGGTCTGCGTCGTGGTGGTGGTGGTTGATGACATGGTGGTTCGTAGATGGATTGGCAACGGAGGGCGAGGTGTGTGGCCGTCCTGTCATACCCGCCTTGCCTTCTAATCAGAGGAACAATTCAGCCGGCATCTGCCCTACCACTTTGCGGAGATGCGAGGGTGGAAGAGAGGGACCCGACGGGAAGGCGACTCCACTTGGCATCCCCATGGGGTCGGGTGGTGGCCCGCCTCCCCCCGGCGTCCGACAGGTGGGGTAGTGAGAGATCAGCGCAGTTGCACAGTCAGTTTCATCTCACAGGGAGAACAAAAGCTAGCATGAGAGTGTCACCGCGGGATGCAGTGACGTGGATCGCCATATCGCGGTCTCCGTGAGCCGAATCCCCAACATGTCCTCACCACGACCCCAATCCCTCTCCCGACTCCAGGAAGCCGTGACCGACGGCCGGCTCGCCAATGTCTTTTTCCGCCGTGAGCAGCTCTACCAGCTCCACGAGGCCCTTCTCCAAAGCAAAGATGCCATCGTCCAGGGAATCGTCAGGGACTCCGGGAACACCGTAGCCGAAGCCTTTGCCGAGTTGTACGCCACTCTCTCAGCGATCAAGTCCAACCATGATCAACTGCAGCCGGATACGGAGCTGGAAACCGAGTACCGGATTTCGAACGGGAAGGATGCCCCCGGGGAACGTGAAGGGTTTGGGATTGTTCTGGTCAGGCCGCAATCGCACACATTCGTGTATTCGGTGCTGGCACCGGTGTCTGCTGCCATTGCGGGGGCCAACTGCGTGGCGGTTGTGGTAAGATGAGCCTCTGGAGACGCATGACGGGCGGGACTGAACCGGTACTGACCCGATCTTTACAGATTGACCAAGACCTGCGTTCCTCCACCCCCCTGGTGGCCAAGGTGCTCCGCGAGTCTCTTGCTCCAGATATCCTTGAGTTGGTGTCGGCCAGTGTCCAGTGCGATGAGTCAAACTGTCTCCAGGTTGTTCAAACTGAGGATGCGGCCCAACGTCAGCCTCAGGACCTCATCTCTCCGTCAAATTCCCTGGTTGTAGCCGTGGTAGACCGGACTGCCAATCTCGAAGAGGCTGCGAGAGCGCTGACGACAGCTCGCATGTCATTTGGCGGCAAGTCTCCGTACGCACCAGATGTGATTTTGGTCAACGAGTTTGTCAAGAGGGATTTCCTGCAGGCGGTCATCAGGCACTCGATCCAGTACATAGCCGCGGAGAACGGCACAGGCGCAGCCCAGAAACGTGCGCCGGGGCCGGGGAGGACCGAGTTGAAGGGCGTCAGGGTCATCACCTCAGGGTCCAACGGGAGTATTTTTGATGTCGAAGACAGGTAAGTGCTTAGCTTCGGAAACATATCTATTGACAGTAAGCTAACAAAGTAATCAGAGTTGTGTTGGACTTGTTCGCCAAAGTTAACCACAGAACGATCAATGTTCACGCGGTCAGCAGCTTGGATGATGCCATCGAGGCAGCCAACGACACCGGGAACGGGAAAGCCCTCGCCGCGTATGCGTTCGGGGATTCCCAAACCTGCAAGTATTTGCTTCAGTTCATCGAGGCTGATGTCGGGTTTGCAAACGTGATTCCCACCGAGCTGCTAGGTATGTCTGACATCCAATGACAGCTGAGGATGTTTCAGGGGCTAACACCAGATGCCCTGTTGTAGTCGGTCCTGCTGCCCCTCGCGGCTATCCGCTGGTCCTGTCGGACCGTTATCCCGCCACCCTTTTCAGCATCCCTCACCCCAAGTACGCCAGGGGAACCAAGTTTTCAGCCGATCTTGACCGGATCTTGGGGACGACGCAAGCTGGACGCCTTAACGAAGACCGGGTGCTTAAGGGGCTGCAGCTAGAGAAGAGGGAACCCGTGAGGCAGTTCCACCTGGCGAAATACTTCGAAACCGCAGCGGCAGTGGGGGCATTGACGGTGGTGACACCCGTGTTGGTTGGACTGGGAGCTTTGGTTTTTTTCAAAGGCAAGGTCCTGGTCAATGTGTTTAGGTAGTTCGAGGGGTGGACACTGTATTGTATTGGATACTTGCACCATAAACAGTGAATGTGTATTTGTCACAGAGCCTGGGAGGCACGTGCGGGATCACGTGTGAGCGCCTGTTGCACAATTGAGCGAACGCGCCTGTCAGGACCGATGAGAAGCGTGCAGCAGCACCCCTGGACTCCGTCCTGAGGTGCCCGAGAAGTGGAGACTCCAGCATGTATTTAGCC
>FTEL01010456.1_pt1 | contig 15646 bp, 8 predicted proteins | sample 1658911 | NCBI WGS metagenome assembly FTEL01 (sample SAMEA3914869, study PRJEB12502) | metagenome | biome: forest; material: soil | place: USA | collected 2012-03-12 | depth 0.1 m
GGGGGGTGGGGGAGGGGGTGGGCGCGGGCGTGGGCGAGAGGCGCGGGGGGAATCGGGGCCTGGGAATGGATTTCCAGAGATGCGCCAGAGAGGACCTGGAGAGGCGCCGAGCGGGAGGAAATCGCTGATGTCGCGCCGGACGGGTGGGAGGGGTCGCGAGGGCCGACTCGTCTTGCAGATGGATGAGTGTCGGGCTCGAGGCACCGACGACGGACGGGCGTGACAATTTTTGGCGGTGTTGAGCAGACTTCCAGTCGGGGACCCTGAGAAGTGGCCCGAGGTGGGGGGAGGCAGGATTGAAATGCAGGTGGGAAGCAAGGCCCGGGCGAAATGCCCCACGCAGGGTTGCATGTATGTATAATCCGCCCCGCACCAACCCAGACCTCGGGCGTCCTTCCCAAGAGCCAATGAAGCTCCGAACACCGGCCAACGCCTGAGGGTCGTGTGGGATCCGCTGGTGAGTGCGCTGATGGCTGAAGGCTCGGGGCGGCGAGGCCCCATCACATGGTGAGCGAAAGGTGTGTGGGGAGGGGACAGCGTGACGGCGACACGGTGAGATCCATGGACGGTGAGAACACAGCGACCCGGAGGCCAGCTCCTTATCCTCAGACGCCCGCCTTCTATCTGGGTGGTACCTATCAACCATGCGTCCAATACCAGACAATGACGTTGGCTGCCACTGGTGATCTACAATGTGCGTATGTTCTCCGTCCCGATGGAGTGATTCGTTCGCCTGCCTGCCTGCCTGGGCCCCTCGGTCTGGGCTGCTTGTTGGGGGGTCGCGCACTCTGGCGCCTGGGCGTTGGGCCAGGCTAGGCTGTCAATGTGGTGGTGGGTGTTCAGTGAGCACAGGCCAAGGGGCTGCTCCCGATGCGCCAGGATTAAGGGAGGCTCCAGGCTCTGCCCCGGTTTCACAGCATGGAAGTTGAACCTTTCACTCGCCCGTCAGGGGCTGGCTGTAGCCGGGCCAGATCTTCCATCTTATATATCTGCGATTTGGGCGATTCCAGATGCTTATCTACTGTGTACCATCGTCCCGTTGCATCTCAACGACTTCCCGCCCCCCTTCCATTTTTCCTTCCTCAGCCGGCCCCATCGCTCCTGCACAGGGCCACCCGTGGAGAAACTTGCTCCCAATGCGCATGTGACCCACTCGATTGACAGACCGAAACCCCCACCTTGCGTGGGGGAGGGCCGGCGTCGATCGACTTTGGGGGGTCTCAGGCGGGATGGGTCAACTGAGACTCTCAGCTTTAATTTCACCCATTCGCCCCCCTCTGCCGGTAGTTTTCTCGGGCCTCTCGCCCCGTTGCCCGCGAGAGGTCAAGGCTGATTGTTCCAACTGGTCAAAGTCAGCGGGTTGGTTGGTTACCCGGTTGTCTGCAGCGGCGGTTGCAACATCTCGATGTTCGCAGAAAATACCATTATAGCCCAGCTTATCTCCTGCTTTCCTAAACAAGCATATCCTCAATCCCCCGCAACAAGTTTTAATCCCCGGCGTTGCAGAGTGCTGCTGCCCCTCTGTCTGTATGCGGAGGGTGCTGTCCCATTTTTGTTGACCGAGCCGAGGGGGCTTGAATGCTTCGGTCGACATGCTTCGAGAAAATCGCGTCGCGTGGTTCCCGCGTGGCGCCTGTGGCCAAGTCTTGGACACTGCGACATGCTTCCGGCTTTTGCCGTACGCTGTCGTCTGCACGGAATTCCTCGACGCGACCCCCAACCCCCTGTACAACCGATGAGCGCCTTGCCCATTGGCCGCCACACAACCCCGGATCGCCTCATCTCGCCAACCCCAGGCGCCTCGCCGCTCGCTTTCGCTTCTTGAAGATTGATTTAGACGCCGTTCGGCCTCGGTGTCCTATCGAGACTCGAGGCCGGGCCGAAGCCACGGAGGACAACCTTGTCTCACATAACTACTCCCATTTAGTAAGCAGGTCACGTAAAGCGGGCACTCAAGACAGAGCAATGTAGGTATGCAAGTAGTAGGTAGATAGATATTTGCTCTCTCCTTTTCGAGGTGTAGAGATAGTCAGGTATCGACAGTACACAGACAGGGTAGATAGATACAAATCGCGAGGCTGCCAGGCCCAACCACAGTATTTCTACAACCCCCGGCTCTGCTTGCTTTGCTCTGGCACGCCCAACCCAACCAACAACCCCTTCACTAGCTCCCTGGCTTCTCGGCCCGCTTCCTCAGCCCTCCTTCGCCCCCTTTTCCCCCCTGCCACTCCGCCGCTCCATTACTACCAACCCGGCGAGGGAGACGAAGGAGGCCCACACAGCACAGCGCCGTGAGGAGACCACCAACCGGGCACCGCTGGTCCAACACACACAACAAAAAAGAGGACAAGAAATGTGGTACCGACAACAACCAAGATCACAGAAAACGGGAAAAGCAAGGGAAAAGGTTTGTGTGACCGACCCCGGGCCACGGTGTAAATGCAAGAAAAAAGGTAATAAAGCTCGACGCAAAGTGAAAACAAAACAGAGAGAGAAAAAAAATGAGGCGCGCCAGAATGTACAAACGGAGGGGATATAGTACCGGGTTTTAACCAGAGACGGGACGGAAACGAATGGCGCTTGGTGTGGGAGGGTGTGGTGTGGTGTAGGATATAGGTGGTTATGGACAGCACCAACCAACCAACCGACCAGGCGAGGAAAGAAAAGAAAGGGCTGGTCTCGAGCGAGGGAGAGACAGCGGTTGCCGGTGAGGGCTGTGGATGGGGAGGGTGTAGAGGTGGTTTATTTCGGAGGGGGGTGGCGGGCATGGTGTCTAATGCTGGTGATGTCGTTGTTGTTTTGTTCAGGGTGAACATGCCGATTCGGCATCGGGGGGTAGAGGACAGTCGTGGAACGCGTGGCCGATTCTTTTTCGAGACGTCGTCAAGGGAAAGGAAAGTCGTCAACCGGGAGTCTTCCTCAGCGCTTCTGGTCCCCCAAATTCAACCAGCTCATGTCATCCCTCATCGGCCTCTGCGACTGGGCCGGCGGCGCGGGCCTCGGCGGCGCCTGTCGCGTCTGCGTTGACTGCCCGCTCCCGGCCGTAGCAGCGGAAGTCCCCTTAGACCCATGCGACGCGGGCGCCAGCGGCGTCGAGTAGATGCCCGTGAACGAGTCGTTGAGCGAGCGGTCGGCGCCCCACGGCTTGTTGGCCGATGTGGGATCCCACGCCTCGTGCACCGACTCCGGGATGCCGCTCGAGTAGGCCGAGGCCGACATGTCGCTGACCGCGCTGACGGGGCGCTGTATCTCGATGCGGCCGCTGAGGCCCTCCTTCAGCTTGTCGTTGTAGACGGCGATGGTCGGGCTGTGGGCGGTGACGCGGCTGAAGGACATGCGCGGCTCGGCCGGGCCGGGGAAGAGAGGGGGGACCGTGGCGCTGTCTTGGGTCATGCGGTGGCGGTTGCTGTAGTTGGAGCTGCGGTCCGAAACGACGGTGGTGCGTTGGGAGTAGTTTTGCACGGCGGCGGCGTTGCTGGGGCCGTTGTTGGGGCCGTTGCCGTTGCCGTTGCCGCCGCCGTTGCCGCTGCCGAAGCCGAGGAGGTTGAGTGCCGATCCCCCGGACCAGTACCTGTTCCACCCGGAGCTGCGCCGTGTGGTTCCCTCCTTGTTATCCGGCCCCGTCGTCAGGTTCCGTGCCTTGGGTTGCCCAGGGTTGGCGTTGGCGGCGAATGCCACCCCCTTTTCATCGCGCTGAGGTTGAGGCTGCCGCTGCGGCTGCGGCGGCGCTGGCCGGGTGGCTCCCGGGGTGACGGTCTCCTGCGGAATCGGCTTGCTGATCATGCTCTTGAACGCCCTGAAGGTGCTGTCGCCCGAGTCGCGCCGGCTGGCGTCGCTCGACTGGCGGCCAAGGCCGGACGGTGCCGACGACTTGCCCTGCCCGCCCGTGCGGCCCATGAGGATGGCCATAGACGAGAACGAGCTCTGCGAGCCGTGCGGCTGGTGGCCGCGGAAGCCGCCCGGCGGGCCGGGGCTGAACGCGAGGGTCTCCTTGGCGAAGCCGATGCCGTCCTTCTCGTTCGACGACGCCGCGCTGGCGCCCCTGGCCTGGCCCGCTTCCGCGTGGGCCTTGCGCTCCCTTCGCCTCTTGAGACAGACGTACAGGAGGACGAGGATGATGATCAGACCGACGGCACCGCCCAGGGCGGAGGCAAGGATGGTGTTGAGTGGAACTCCGGAACCGCCCGAGACTGCCGGTACGGCGGTCCCCGAGGGCGTCTCTGTCCCCACCGCCGCGGTGGTTGACGCGCTCACAGACACGGTTGTCGAAGAGGCGAGGGTCGAGGAAGAGGAGGCGGATTTGGTCGAGGTCCTTGTCGCCGAGGACAATGACGAGGATTCCGTCTCGGTCGACTGCAGGCGGATCTGGCCCAGCTTTGAGCCCGCGTCCTCCCAGCTGTTCTCCTTCGCGTCGTACATGCAGAGCACGTCCTTGTCGTTCCCGCCCGCAATCACGACGGTGCCGTCGGCCCCCTGAGCGAGGGCGAAGTTGCTCCGCGTCGCCTTGGGTGCCAGCGTCGAGTTGTATGCCGGCCAGTTGTTGATGGTCATGGGCTCGGCCCTCCTTTGTTTGTCGGCTGAGCCGCGCGTGCCTCTCCTCGACGCGCGCCTTCGGACGGGCGCGGCATTGACGACCGGCACGCCGGGTCCGTTGTACAGGACCGTCCGCTGGACCGTGTTTGGCGAGACGGTCATGTCGAAAGTGATGAGGTGCTTGGAGCCGTCGTCGCCCGTCATCAAGACGGCCTGGATCGCCGATGTGTCCTTCGGCAATGGCGCCGCCAGCGTTGCCCCTGAGTCAACCCACCTCCCCTCGGCGGCCTTGAAGAGCATCACCTGGGTGTTGGAGGTGCTCCCCCCGACCATGACGACCTCGCCGGCTGACCACGGCAGCAGGATTGGCTTGCGTGCCGGCGGCGCGATCGAGTCGCAGGAGAAGATGGAGTGTGGCGCTGACGCACCGATGGTAAAGGTAGTTGCTGACCCGCCCTGTGAGCCATCCTGAGCGCCGCCGTAGACGAGAATCGAGTCGGTGCTGTTGAGGTAAACGGCGCCGTGCCCGAGCCGCTGGTCTGTTACCTTGGATTGCAGCTCAATAGTCTCCCACTTCCCTGTCGAATAAGTGTACTTTTGCAGACCGTGATAGCCCTCCGACCCTCCGGTCCCCCCGACGACAAAGAATGCCGACGTCTCCTGGGTTCCCGTGGTCGAGCCGACACACACGCCGCCCGTCACCTTCTCCCCCTGAGCCAACTGCTCCCATTTCGCCCCCGACTCTAACCGCAGTGACTGGAATGCATCGGCCGAGTATGTGTAAAGAGTGTTGTTGAAGATAACCGAACACGCGTTGTTCAACGCGATCTTTGGCTGAGGGAGCGGCATCGTGGCACGCCGGTCTCCTCGCCGGTGGATGGTGATGGATTTCGACCCGGGCAGCGATGGGTGCCTCCAGCGAAGAGGAGGGTATGAAGCCTCGGATAACAAGCGGCGCTCCTCGTCAGCACCACATGTCGACGAGGGGCCTTTGGTGCAGGATTCGAATCGCTGAGTGTCGTCGATGGCCGTGTCGATGGCGATGGCCGCCGAGGGGCTCCAAGATGGTGCACCAGAATTGCCGGATCAACGACCCAGACTTTGCCTGGTCTCGCCGCGAGGGTGCCAGGCAGGATAATGGAAAGGGAAGAGCGACGGTCCCACGTCGATCTAGAAACTCGAGGACCGGCCCCTGTTGGTGGGAAGGGAGAAGAGATCGACGGAACGAAACCCTGGGATGTTTCTGGGGGGCGCAAACGGGCTGCGAGGGCGAGGAAACGAAGGGCCTGGTATCCTGACGGGCTCCGTGTTGCAGGATGGAAGAGGGGGTTACGTGGATCGGGGGTATGGGTGTGTTCTGCCGCGAAATGTTTGACGGAACACACACGATCCTCCCTCCTGTTGCGAGCCCCTGTGCCCTGGGCCTGGTTGGCACTGACGGTTCTCTCGGCTCGGAGAGGGGAGGTATCAAGTGTGGTAGGGGGCTGTGCTGGCACAGCGTGGTCGTCGTCGTCGCGTGGCAGATGAAGAATGGCTATCGAGAAGCAAGTCGTCGCTTGTTGGTCGAGTCCGGCGAAGAGGAGATGCTGGCAAGCTGCGAACCGTGCCGGACGAGTTTCGGTGAGGCTACCAAACGGAACGGGGGTGAAGCTGGTTGAGCACGGTGACCTGGAGCACACACGCAGAACACACACGAAGAACACACACACGCACACACAGAGAGCGGAGCGGGAGACGGCCGACACATCCACACACCATGAGGGAGAGGGAGAAGGGGGGCCCCGACCGACAAGCGAAGACGACGACGCACGGCAGAGGGTCAAGCGACGAGCACCCCCCCAGCAGGCCGCCGTCGAGCACTCACCCGCCACGAGACAGGGAAATGAACCCAAACGGGGAACGGGCAGAGGGTTCGGACCAGGGGCAGGGAGCCAGGGGCCCGGTCGAATCAGGAACGTCATCAGGGTCGAGCCCAGGGGTTTCCGGGCGCTCATTTGGTGGCCCTCATGCGGCCGACCATGCGAGGAAACATGCGATTCGCGAGCCAAGGGGGAAAAAGGGGGGCGCAGGCGCAAGACAGAGATTGAGCGCCATCCAGGCACGAACGAGTCCGAATCGCCGCTGGCTGCGCTGAGCTGCAACCACCCTCGGCACCCTGGCGCCGTGACCCCCTCTTTTCTCCCCCCCTCTCCACCTTGTTTGTGGCTGGGGCTGCATCGTGAGATCAGGTGTGCCCTGGGAGGAGGTTTAAGAAACACCATGATTGGGGGATCGTTTCCATCGTCCATATGCCATTCGCCCAATGCCTTCTCCTTCCCCAGACAAAGCCCAAAGATGGAAGACGATCAAAAGTCCAAGGAGAAATACATATAAATAAAAAATAAAAATAAAACCAGCAATGGCACCCTCGCCGGCCCAGCCCTCGCTGTGACCACCCTGTATCTGGCACACACCGCCGAACTATGATCCTGGGAATAACACCCTACCCTGCTTGCTGGCGTTGCAGCGTATTCGCAAAAATCCCAACCCCAAAAATCCAAAAGAAAAAAAAAGAGGGCAGCTCGTGGCGGGCGGAACAGGCGCAGGGTGGTGCAGAACCAGCGCGTGTCGCCCAGCCCCAGCCCCAGCCCAGTCCTGCAGGTCCCCTCCCATCCATCCCTCCCCACCCAAGGGCCCTGGTGCAGTCTGAAACAGCAAAACCGCGGAGTCTAACCCGGAACGGCGAAAGCGCCAGCGTCCCCGCCGAGGGTCGTGCCCCACACGACTCCCTCCCGTCCTCTCAGCGTCCCAGAGTCCAAGGAACGGGGAAATTGCGCGTCTGTTGATCGGCGTCCGCAATGATGTCAGTCCCCCCAGTCCCGGTCGAAAGCCCCATCCCCCTCCTCGCAAAGCCCAGGGCGGGTGGTTCCCAAGTGGATGGATGGTGAATGGTGGATGGTGGAGTGGTGGTGGTGGGTGGCCCCAAGACCACGGCGGACGACCCCGACATTTTCGATATTATTGAACCACCTTGCATCCCGCGCGGCTCTGCGGCCTTCAAATCACTGGCCCCCCTCAATCGATTGGCTCCCGACGGCCCATTCCCAGGTTCAAGGCACCTCACCTGAGGCCAGCGCGCGCCCGCGCAAGGCAGGCAAAGGCCCAGCGCGTGCGTGCGAGCGGTCCCGTTTTGGGGATGGATGGATTGCAAGGAAGTCGTGAATTGCAGGCTCATGGGATTATCCACTTCTGCGGCCTCTGCGCATCTCCCGTGCCTTGATCGCGCCCCGGTCGGCATCTGCGTATCGTGTGAGGAGCGAGCCCATCATAACGCGCCCGCTCAGATTACGAGGAGGGGAGGGGCGCGCGGGTGATTCTTCATCAACAACACACCCAGACGCGCCAGCCTTGGGCTCCGCTCGTCGTCGCCAGATCCCAGTCCGTCCCATCTGCATACGAGCGGGCAGGGGACGCGCATGATGGGAGCGACATGAACGGGTTCCAAGGAGGAGAGGAAGAGATGCGGTTGCTTGGCTTGAGTCAGTTGTGGCTCCGCTGGGGGCTTCCGTATGACAGGAGCAATGAGAGCTTGGCTTCCTGGCTGTGCTGCTTCACATCTTTCTTGCCCAAGATTGGTCGCCGTGGGGACGAAGTAAGTACGTGGTTGTTGTGGTTGTTGAATTTTAGAGTACCTATCAGAAAGTACAAGTCGTGTCCTTGGCATCGGACAGACAAAAAAAAACGCTCTACAGAGTATGCCCAACCCAGAACTCCTCACACATCCATAATAGGATAATATCAAGTACACTCGCTCCAAGCCGGTCCATGCTTCTCCCCGTCTCAACGCCCAAAGCAAACAAACAGTTGGCCGTCCTGATGCATTACCCCCCTTGATTACGCCTTCCCAAACCGAGGCCATCCAAAAAAGGAGAAAGAAGACTGAAAACACATGGCAACATCGCAACCAGAGGCTCATGATATCGCTCGCTGTCTTCAGATTTTGGTTGTGTGATCTTGTTGACGTTCCGCATGTCGAGGTAACGATCTGGATGTTGCTAACCCATTGTCAGCAAGGGGAAGTCTCGAAAAGATAGGCAGAACAATCCACACTCACGTATTATTCTTCAAACCCCCCCTTGATGTCTCGCCTGCCAATATTCCTCCCAAATGCCACGCTCGTTGCTCGTCAACCGAAGCCAAGTAGAGCAGAGCTAACAAACATCTCTTCTCAAACTGCCAGTAAATCAGAGGCTCGCTTGCTGTTTTTCCATGTCTCAAATTGCATCTTGCCTGGGAAGTTGTCAGTACCCAGCCGCCAAAGTCGAAAGGAATGAGGAAACTTACTATTTCCAAGTATGCCGCCTCTGCCAACGATCAACGCGCGGCAAACGCCTCGGGGGGCAAATCCGCCTTCTTCTCCTCAAACACCTGCAGCGCCAGCTCCAGATTCCAGTTCGCCGTACCCGTCAGGCACAGCTGCGAGTACTCGGCGTTCATGCCCGTCCGTCTCGCCACCTCCTGGATCATCCATGCCTGCTGCTCCTCGGTCAGGACAGCAGGGCCAACGGAAACCGGGGCCGCCACGGCGGGGACAGCAACCGCCGCGGCCTGGGCCGGAGCAGCCACGGTCGTCTCCTGGGGCGTCCAGCCGCGAACGGTAAGTTTGTCGCTGACGACGCGGAAAGGATGAGGTGCGCCGGGCTTGCTGGGGCCGAGGATAAATGACCGGAAAAAGCTGCGGATGCCGGCGGTCGGCTGGGAAGGGTCGAGTTCCTCAAAGCGGCTCGAAACGTCGATGGCGAGGCCCATAGCAGCGCCCTGGCCGGTCGGGTCGGCGAGGTTGGGGAAGGTGTGGCAATCGATCTGCCATTCGACAGCTTGGTCCATGCTGGCATGCCTGGTCGCGGGAAGCCGGGCCCAGAGCTCGGCGATAACGTTGCCGCCGGTGAAGAGACGCTGTTGGGCAGCCGGGCCGCGGGTGCCCATCGTTTGGAGGTTCCTCGAGAAGGTGGTATAAGCGGTTGCGGAGGTATTGGCTACCACATTGACCGAGAAGAGAGACTCGTCGTCGTAGAACTGCCGAGCAAGATCGGGGCGGTTCTGGTCGTAAAGGGCGAAGAAGCCGCGGAGGAAAGTGCTTGCCACGTTGTTCTCACCGTCGCGGAGGTTCGACGGGAGGCAGGGCAGAGGAGTGGGGAACCACGCGCCCAAAGAGGTTGCGGCCTCTTCCGGAGTCCTGATGCGGTGTCCGTCCAAGATCTGGAGGTACGGAAACGCCTCGACCACCTGGTTAGGGTAGGTGGGCAGGTTGGTCAACGGGTTGCCAACAAGGTGGAGCTCCTCCAGGCGACGAAGTTCGTGGCGCCACTTGGAAAGCTTTGAAAAGTCTTGGAGCTGGTTGCTGCTGAGATCCAGACGGCGCAGCCGGGGAAGGGTGGGGGCCAGCGCGAAGACTTCGGAAACGTCCAGGATGTCGTTGTTGGCGAGAGAAACGGCCTGGATGGTGGCTTCGATTTTGTTGTTGGAATTGGCGTAGGTTTCCGAAGTGAGGTGCATGAGAGCCTTGAACGACTTCTCGGCGAGCGGCTTGGATGCGAAGGCGCCCATAGCCAAGAGGGTCGGGTCTGCGCCGAGGGCCGAGAGGTCCAGGAGCTTCTGCTGGGGGTTATACCGAGAGCCCAGAACCGCCAACAGCTTGTCCTTGGTGCTATCAGAAGACTCGCGAGCAGCGGGTGCGCTTCCGGGGATCGGGTCTTTGGTCTCTTCGATGGTCAAGGTGGCGCCAGCATATGTGTATCCGTTGAGGCGCAAGAGGTCGGGCGCATCGTCGGGGTTGACCTTAAGCCACACGTGGTCGCCATGGATAGATCCCTGAAGCGTGTTAGGATGCGCCAGAACAAAGGGCCGGATGGGGACTGGAAAGGGCTGGCCGTACTCTGCCGAGAATGATTGCGCGGTCCTTTGATGCCTTTCGCTCCAGAAATTCGAGAAGGGAGCGAAGACCACCGTCTTTTGTGCCTGCGGCCTTGCTGTCCTTGAGGCCGTGAATCTTGAGTGTGACCTTGTTGAGGCGCCCTTTAGTTTTGCGGGCAGTGCCGTCGTGCTCGGATACGTAGTTGCGGACGGTCTGGCCGAGTTTTCCAATCCAGGTGCCTCTCGCACCTCGCGCGCCTCGGGCGCCACGGCTGGGGCGGGTGGACTGCGACGAGGGACCGGTGGGCGGCGGCTTGCTGGAGCTAACAGCGGCGGTGCCCATGGAGACATCACCGTCGCGATCGGTCCGGGGAGCGCCGCCGCGGCGCTTGGAGATTCCACCGCCACCGCGAGTGCCCCGGTTGCTGGGCTTGTTGTGGGTAGCCCGGTTGCTGTTGCCAGCACGAGGGCCGGTCGGGGGCGCCATTGTTTGCACCTGGCTAGGCGAGGCCATGCAATGGCGATGGAAGAAGGTAAAGGAGGTGCAGGTCGAATCGGTGGGTTGGTTGAGGGCAGTTGGTCAAGAGCAGAGGTGGTCGCGTGCAGTTGGCCAAGTGCAGCTTGACATTGAACGCAGGGATGTGCGTGGGCTGTTGGAAGGAATGCGGGAGACGCGACGTTTTTAAAGTGCAAGCAGCTTTGACCGATGATGTACCTGGAGTGGGGCGGCTCCACTTGGCTGTCGCCTGGAACGAGCCGCGACCACGCCCCACGACAGCCTCATGACCCAGCCCTACGCTGCAGGACCCGCTCGCACTGTGTAACAACCACCTGCTAACAAGCCTCTCGGCCCAAGTTAACAATACCTAGTATCAACACAGGCACTCACAGGATACCCCACAAACAGTAGGGATACACAGTACGGATTCCTACAGTCCGTCCGCAACTCCACAACTCGTAGAGCCTCCTGCTCGACAGCGCATGCAAACAATAGTTATCCTTGATGAGGCCGGGCAACACAGTGCCCAGGTTTGCAGGCGAGCTGCCCTGTGCCGCGGTCAGAGGCGCCTCTCACAGTGCAGATTATGTCAAAGAACAATGGAATGTCTATTTGAATGGAGTCTTGGGTCATAATAAGACTGGCGTAATTCGTGCCCTGTTTTATTCACGTATCTCTGCTAGATCACTCCGGACCGAGCAGAGTCTATGAGATGGGAGTTATGGGACGATGGGTCCTTTGAAACGGATTCTTTGATGTGGCAGCTGCCTAATCGGCGGGCCGCCCTACCCATGACAGTCACGTGCCTTGGTGCTTGAGCGCGTCAAACCCACCCGTAGTTTGCCCCTCTGTCGCGTCTTATCATTTGTTGTGCGTCGAGGTGGTGTCCCAGAACTTGTTTGACACCTGCGCAACGGCAGCTGTCTGCCGGGTTGCCGCCGAGCGATCCAAGCTCAACCGCCATCGCGATCCACCGGCACACTATCACTCATCGCATCCATACACACACAGTGCGAGTGCTGTGTTTGGGTTGTCCAGCAGCCTGTCAGGTGCATCAACAATCCATTCCTCAATCATCCGTCGATCATTGGTGTCTGTGTCCTCCGCCGTCACTCATTGCCTCCTCCTGCAACACGCCCGCTTTTTTTGTTTTGCCTGGAGCCCAACGACCCAACAACAATGGGCGGCGATGACTTTGACGACGGCTTCGACGACAGCTTCGACGACAACCTCGACGACGACCTGATCGTGGCCCTGACGCAGGCTACTGATGCTGCCGCCGCGTCGTTGAAGCCCGGAGGTAGCACGCGCCCACTCGCTAGCACCACCAACGTCTCTCGCCCTAAGCCGCCAGCCCCTTTCACCACCACGGGACCGTCCATCAACGGTTTCCGTCCTTCGCATGCGTCCCGCGGTGTTCCAGACAAGGCCGCCCCTCTCTCTGCCCCCATCCGAGTCCTGCAGTCACAGCGCCCGGCCGCGCAGGCTCAAAACCTCCGCCAAACTACCCTTTGGGGGAGCACGATACGGGAAGACAGTGGTGCGGCGTCACAGGCGCCTAATAGTCGCCCCTACCGCGCTGATCTCCCGCCAGAGACCCCGACGCACCACGAGCTCGACCACGCCGAGCTGTCAACATGGGTCTACCCCATGAACCTTGGTCCCATTCGGGACTACCAGTTCAGCATTGTCAAAAACGGCCTTTTCAACAACACTTTGGTAGCCCTGCCCACCGGCCTGGGAAAGACCTTCATCGCTGCCGCCATCATGCTCAACTACTTCCGCTGGACAAAGAGCGCCAAGATCGTCTTCGTGGCACCCACCAAACCCCTCGCCTCCCAACAGGTCCAGGCTTGTCTCAACATCGCCGGCATCCCACGCTCGCAGGCGACCCTCCTCACCGGAGAGACGGCCCCGGTCCTGCGAGAGGGCGAGTGGGCGAACAAGAGACTCTTCTTCATGACCCCGCAGACGCTGATGAACGACCTCTCCAAGGGCTACGCCGACCCCAAATCCATTGTGCTCCTGGTCATTGACGAGGCCCATCGTGCGACCGGGGACTACGCATATGTCAAGGTCGTCGAGTTTATTCGCCGCTTCTCGACGAGTTTTCGAGTCCTCGCCCTGACTGCCACCCCGGGCTCGACAGTGGAAGGGGTTCAAGACATCATTGACAACCTCGGCATCTCTCACATCGAGATCAGGACGGAGGAGTCCATCGACATCCGCCAATACGTCCATTCGCGCAACACCGATATCGTAACCTTCGATCCCTCGGATGAGATGAATGAGGTTCGCAGCCTGTTTTCCAAGGCCCTCAAGCCGCTGGTGGACAAGCTGAGCGCCCAGAACATCTACTACGGGAGAGACCCCATGAGCTTGACCACCTTTGGCCTGCTCAAATCCAGAAAAGAGTGGCTGGCCGGGCCCGGCAGGCACGTGAACCAGGGCCTCAAGTTCATGACCATGGCTGTGTTCAGTATTCTCCAAAGCCTCGCACACTCCATTAAGCTGCTTAACTTTCACGGCATCAAACCTTTCTACAGCGGCCTTGTCGAGTTCAGGGACACCGAGGAGGGGAAGTCGGGGCCCGGATCGAAACTCAAGCGGCAGCTACTTGGCGATGAAAGCTTCCAGAAGATGATGTCCATGATCCAGCGCTGGATGAGGATGGAGGAGTTCAACGGGCACCCGAAACTGGCCTACCTCTGCGAGACCCTTGTCAACCACTTCATGGACGCGGGCGAGAACTCCAACACGAGAGCCATTGTCTTCAGCGAGTACCGCGACAGTGCTGAGGAGATTGTCCGCCTCCTCAACAGCAAGCCGCTCATCCGCGCCAACGTCTTCGTGGGGCAGGCCGATTCCAAGAGAAGCGAGGGCATGAAGCAGAAGCAGCAGATCGAGACAATCGAAAAGTTCAAGAACGGCGGATTTAATGTCCTCGTCGCCACCTCCATCGGCGAGGAGGGTCTCGACATTGGCCAGGTCGACCTGATCGTCTGCTACGACGCCTCAGCCTCGCCGATTCGTATGCTGCAGCGGATGGGGCGCACCGGCAGAAAGAGGGCGGGCAACATCGTGCTTCTCCTGATGAAAGGCAAGGAGGAGGAAAAGTTCCTGGAGGCCAAGGACAACTACCAGAAAATGCAGCAGCTCATCTGCGATGGCGACGGCTTCACCTTTCGGCACGACCTCTCTACAAGAATCGTCCCGCGCGACGCGCGACCCGAGGTTGACAAGCGGCGTGTCGAAATTCCCCTCGAGAACTCTCAAAACACAACCCTCCCGGAGCCGAAAAAGAGCGCGGCTGGCCTGAAGAAGAAGCCAGCCAAAAAGAAGTTCAACATGCCCGATAATGTCGAGACTGGTTTCGTCAAGGCTTCGTTTTTCGGGAAACCCGCTAGACAAAGTCCCAAGGCTCCCACGGTACCAGCCGAGACCGAGTTCTTGGTTGACGTGCCGAAGCTAGAGAAGGTCATGTTGAGAAAATCGGAGACAGACCGCTTTGAGAGGCTGTACAAGACCCTGCCGAAGAGCCAGTTCACACAGGTGCAAGAACTTGGTTTCGACGACCTCAACCTCGGGGCTTATCCATCTGCTCAGAGAGTGCTCCGCAAGACCGTCAATCTGGGACACGGCGACTACACGAAGAGGTGTGTGAGGTTGTTCAAGGCTTTGGGAAGGTATCAAGACCCCCTGAAGCGGTCAGCCCATCAGTACAGCGAAGCAGACTCGTCGTTGTGGGAACTGCTTCCTGTCAAGCCGTTCGCAGATGACCCTGATGGGTACACCGTCCAGAACCGGCGCCAGGCGGAGACTCCGGCCCCCAAGAGACAACGTGTGGCGGCAAAGCCGAGTGCGGTCAAACAAGCAAATGGCAAGAAGGCCAGTAGGAAACGCGCAGCTGAACCCGCTTTCTTGAGCGACTGCGAGGAGGCGGAGGAAGACGAGGAGGAGGAGGAGGAGGAGGAGAAGGAGGAAGAAGAAGAGGATGATACTCTAGATGAAGAGACGACACCTCGGGGGCGCCGCGGTGGTGGCCGTGGACGGGGCGCAGCGAAGGGCGGGAAGGGCGGAAGACTGAAGCGGGTTGGGGATGATCTTGAAGATCTCGGGGACGACTGCATGCGGACCAGCGACATGGAAATGACAGATGGCTCCGACAGCGGCGCCGACCTCGAGGACTTCGTCGTTGGAGACGACTTCCTCACCTCCAGCATCCGACAGCGATCTACTGGTCCCACTAGCCCTGGCTCCTCTGGTCTCAGTCTCAGTCACCGAGTGAAAGAGCGGCCGGCTGGCGGGGAAGAGCCGTTCTACCAACCGATGGAGTTCGGCCCGACGCAGGACTCGGACGACGACATGCCCGATTTGGGGGAGCTGGTGGCTAAGAGCACGTCGGCGAAGAAGGCGCCCAAGTCTCGGATAACATACATTGACGAGGAAGATGATAGTGACGATGAGCTGCCCCTGCCGTCACCCCGCAGGCCGCCAGCAAAGAGAAGGCGGCATGTGCTCTCGGATAGTGACGGGGATGATGAATAACGCTTGTTATGGAAGGAGTTTGGCACGTTGTAAACCGTTCCAGTTTGGCGACGGCATTTCGCTGTGTACGTACCTACTACCTAGCCACACACAACAAACAGACAGGCAGCACACGAGGGCATGACAAGATATGACATGATACCCATCCAATCTACTCTATTCCCTACTTTCAAC